>Ga0310345_10002369_pt1 | contig 19170 bp, 17 predicted proteins | sample HC15DNA20500_MG_FD_204667 | JGI IMG/M metagenome (GOLD analysis project Ga0310345, IMG submission 204667) | Marine microbial communities from station ALOHA, North Pacific Subtropical Gyre - HC15-DNA-20-500_MG | ecosystem: Environmental > Aquatic > Marine > Oceanic | place: Pacific Ocean: North...
CGGTACGTGGCCCGCCCCGTCCCCTTGGAGATCGACTTCGAGACGATCGTCGACGTGGTCTGCGGCGCGGCGTGCACGACCTTGCCGCCCGTATCCTGGTGCTGGCCGTCGCCCGCGTACGCGATCGAGAGGATCGACCCGTGCGCCCCCTCGCCAATTAGGTAGCAGGACGGGTACTTCATGGTCGCCTTGGAGCCGAGATTCCCGTCCAGCCACTCCATGGTCGCGCCCGCGTTCACCAGCGCGCGCTGGGTCACGAGATTGTACATGTTGCGCGACCAGTTCTGGATCGTCGTGTAGCGGAAGTGCGCGTCCTTCGCGATCACGATCTCGATCACGCCCGAGTGGAACGACTCGGTCGTGTAGGCCGGCGCCGTGCACCCCTCGATGTAATGGGCGCGGCTTCCCTCGTCGGCGATGATCAGGGTGCGCTCGAACTGCCCCATGCGCTCCTGGTTCACGCGGAAGTACGCCTGGAGCGGGGTCTCGAGATGCACGCCCTTGGGGATGTACACGAACGAGCCGCCCGACCAGACCGCCGAGTTCAGCGCGGAGAACTTGTTGTCCGCCGGGGGGATCACGGTGGCGAAGTGCTTCCGGAACAGCTCGGGATGCTTCCGGAGCCCGTCCTCGATCGAATCGAAGATGACCCCCTTGTCGTCCCACTCCTTCTTGAGCGAGTGGTAGACCATCTCGGACTCGTACTGCGCGCCGACCCCCGCCAGGATCTTCTGCTCGGCTTCGGGAATGCCAAGCTTTTGGAAGGTGTCCTTGATGCTCTCGGGCACGTCGTCCCAGGAGTTCATCATGCGGTCCTGGGGGCGCACGTAGTAGTAGATCTGGTCGAGCACGTTCTCGAGATCCGACAGGTCCGAGCCCCAGGTCGGCATGGGCTTCTTCAGGTAGATCTGGTACGCCTTGAGCCGGGAGTCGAGCATCCACTCCGGCTCCTCCTTGTGCGTGGAGATGGCGCGCACGACCTCCTCCGAGAGCCCCGGCTCGGTGCGGAACACCGGCTGGTCCACCGTGCGGAAGTCGTACTTGTTCTGATCGAGATCGAGCTGCTCGACGACTGCGTTCTTAGGCATTGCTACCTCTCGGTGACGGCCTTCTCTTCGGCCTCTCGCCAGCTAGCGTATCCTTCTTCCTCGAGCCAGATCGCGACCTCCGGGCCACCAGAGCGAACGATCCGGCCGTCCACCATGACATGGACCACGTCCGGCGTGATATAGTCGAGCAGGCGCTGGTAGTGCGTGATCAGCAGCACCGACATGGTCGGATCCTCCCGGCGCAGTGTGTTCACGCCGCGTGCAACCACCTTGAGCGCGTCGATGTCAAGCCCGGAATCGGTCTCGTCCAGAAGAGCAAGCTTGGGCTTGAGCACCGCCATCTGGAGGATCTCGTTCCTCTTCTTCTCGCCGCCGCTGAAGCCGTCGTTAACCGGCCGCTCCGCGAAGGAGGGGTCCACGCCGAGCAGCTGCATGCGGTCGAGCAGGAGGTCTTGGAAGTCGAAGAGGTCCAGCTCTTCCCCCTCGGCCAGCCGCGACTGCATCGCCGTGCGCAGGAAGTTCGCAATCGACACCCCGGGGATCTCGACCGGATACTGGAAGGCGAGAAAGAGACCGGCGCGGGCCCGCTCATGCGGCTCCATCTCGAGCAGGGAGCGGCCCTCGAACGTGACCGTGCCGGACGTGGCCTGGTACCCGGGATGCCCGGTCAGCACCTTTGCCAGCGTGCTCTTGCCAGAGGCGTTGGGGCCCATGATCGCGTGGACCTCGCCCAGCGGGAGCTCAAGGTCGACCCCCTTGAGGATCCCCAGCTCCTCGTCGGTGACCTTGGCGTGAAGACTCTCGATTCTGAGGATCGGAGTACCGGGCATATGAGATCCTAAGGCACCCGTATAAATGGACTTATCTAGAATGATTCCAAGTCTCAGCAAGCTATCTGGAGCGGGGAAGAGCGTCAACCTGATTGGGGCGTGCCTAGCAGGGGGATGGGATAGAAGGAGCTGGTCCCCCTCGCGTTCGCCCTGCGCAGGGAGCACATCGTCCAGGTCAACCGCCGGGCTGTGCTGATCACGGAATCCGGCAGGAGGCTCTCTTCCTCAGTGAGCCCCTCCGCCGCTACATCGAGGACATCGTTCCGGTGAAGCGCGGGGAGGAGCCGAGGCCCCGCTCCAGGTGAACATGGTGAACCTGGAAACCGGGCTGACCGAATGGTTCGGTTCGAGAGCTGACACAAGCGTCTCCCTGGTGGATGCCCTCTACGTGCGCGCCGCGTTCCCCGTCTTCTATCCACCCGCGCGCATGAACGAGCACGGGTACGTGGATGAGGGGTACCGAGCACACCCTTCCCGCTCCACCGCGCCGCTCGGGACGACCGGGATCGTCGGCGTGGACGTCGGCTCCGGCAAGCAGAGCCACCCGCAAGGGTAGGGGGCGCTGGAGGCTCCCGTCGCCGGCCCTTCGCTCACAGCCCGGCGGCGAGCGCTCGCACGATCCCGTCGATCGCCTCGCGCACGGTCGCCACCGGCAGGTTGGAGCCGTTGACCAGGATCGCGAGTGCGATCTCCCGGCCGCGCGCGTCGACGAGGTAGCCGGCGAGGGTGGCCACGTTGGTGAGCGTGCCGGTCTTGGCCCAAACGCGTCCCTCGAGGCCGGCGAGCCGCGTCTCGAGCGTGCTTTCCTCCTCCCCCGGCTCCGGGAGCGCGGCTCGGAAGGCTTTGCCCCACGGCCGGCCGCGCGCGTGCGCCAGCAGGCGCACCAGCGCACGCGGGGTGAGGAGGTTCTGCACCGAGAGACCGGAGCCGTCCACGACGCGCACGTCCTGCGCAGGAACCCCCACCACGTCGGTCACGTGGGCGCGCGCGGCGGCGGTGCCCTCGCGCCACCCGGCGCGCCCCGCAGGACCGGCCTGCGGGAGCTCGCCGACACCACCGGCACCGGCACCTCCGACCGTCCGGATAATCTGCTCGGCGATCCAGTTCTGGCTCACCTCGAGCGTGGTCTCGACCACCTCCAACAGCGGGGGGGAGGAGACCACGCCGAGTAGCCGCGCGGCCGGGCACGGGGGAAGGCCGCCCGTGGTGCAGCCGCCGGCGAGCGGCTCGCCCGCGCTCCAGGCGATCCGCCAGCCGCTCCCGGTCGCCACGCCGCGCGCTGCGAGGGCGCGGTTGAGGGCCGCCGCGGCCTGCCGCACGGGATCGCGCGTTGCGACCACGAGCGTGTCGACATGGCCGGCCGCGACCGTACCCTCCAGCGCGAGCGCGCGCGACTCGGGGAGCCACCCGACCTCGACCCGAAGCGGCGAGTCCGCCGCGGTGTCCGCGACGGTCACGAGCTGGGAGCGCACGAACTTATCCTCGCCGAGCGGCCACCACCGGACTGCGACCGGATCGCCCGGAGCGGAGCCGCCGCGCAGCTCGATGCGCGTCTCGCCCTCGGCGAGCGCGAGAGCGCCGCCCGAAGCGCCGGCGGGGACGGAGAGGTCCTCGACCATCCAGCTCGGGGGCACGCTCGTCGAATCCCACGTGGATGCATCCACGACGAGGGCGCCCGTGACGCGTACGGCGTAGAGCTCGCCGAGCGATCCGGCGAGGGAGTCGAGCGGCGCGACGCTGCTGTCCCACCAGCGCGTCGAGAAGGTCGGATCGCCGCTGGCGCTGAGGACCAGGTCGGCCGAGTCGGGTGCCCCCGTGCTCCAGAGCCCGGTCTCCCAGCGGAAGTCGGGGCCGAGCAGGTCGAGCGCGGCGACCGCAGTGAGCAGCTTCATCGCGGAGGCGGGGATCATGCGCCGCTCAGGCTCGTGCGCGAGCAGGGTGTCGCCGGTCGCGAGGTCCACGCCGAGCACCGCCCACTGGGCTCCTACGAGCGGCTCGGCGGCGATTGCCGCGAGCGGCTCGGCAACTGGACGGGGCGCTGCGGGTGCGGATGCACACGCGCTGCTGGCGGCGTATCCTGCGATGGCCGCCAGAGACCACCGGCACGATCGGAGGTGCGTCCCGACCCTCCCCCGGGGCCGCCCCTGCGCGCGGTTCATCCCGCCCGCCCCCGCACCTCGCGGCGCAGGAAGCTGTCCAGCGCGCACGCGAGCGGTCCCCGGCTGCGCAGCTCCGAGGGGGTCAGTCCTGTCTCGCGGCGGAACGCCCGTCCGAGCGCGGACGCCGACAAGTAGCCGAGCCGGAAGGCCGTGTCCTGCACGCTCCGGTCCGGATTCGTGATCAGACGGGCGGCGCCGAAGAGCCGGCCCCAGAGGAGGAGTCGGGCCGGGGTGGGGAGCCCTGGTCGTGCAGCTCGCGCGCGAGGGCGGCCGGGGTGAGGGCGAACGCTTCCGCCATCTGGGTGACGCAGGGAGAATCCTTGGCGTGCTTGATCGACCAGCGCAGGCACTCAATTTCCAGCGGGTGCAGTTGGCCGTGGAGCGCCCCGGTCAACCCGAGCGCCGCTGCCTCGGCCAGGGCTTCCGCCACCGCACGCCGGGTCTCCGTCGTGCTAGTCCGTGGTCCCAGTCAGGATCACGCCGTCGATCTTCAGCTGGCCGAGCGCGAAGATGTCGATCGGCCGGGAGGGTCGGCAAGAGAATCTCTTCCCGCTCCTCCGGGTACGGCATGCGCCTCCACCACCGCTCCCCCCTCGGCCCGACTCGCGTGGCGAAGCGCCCTCCTCGCTCCTCGGCTCGTTTCTCGGCTCGCTCCCGGGCTCCCTCCTCGGCCGGGTCCGGGGGCTTCTCCGGGACCGACCCGCACGCTCTCTCGGTGGGCGAGGCCGCCGCCGAGATCGAGCGGCTGCAGAGCGAGATCCACCACCACAACTACCTCTATCATGTCGAGGCGCGTCCGGAGGTCGGGGACGAGGAGTACGACCGGCTCTTCCGCAGGCTCGAGGAGCTCGAGGAGGCGCATCCAGATCTAATCACGGCCGACTCCCCCACCCAGCGCGTCGGGGGTGAGCCGCAGCCGGAGTTCGAGACGGTCGACCACACCGCGCCGATGCTCTCGCTGGACTCGACGCAGGACGAGGCGGAGGTGCGCCGCTTCGACGAGCGTATCCGGCGGGGCGTGGACGGCCCGGTCGAGTATCTGCTCGAGCCGAAGCTGGACGGGGCGTCCATCGAGCTCGTGTACGAGCGGGGCCGGCTCGTGCGCGCGGTCACCCGGGGCGACGGCAGGCAGGGGGAGGAGGTGACCGAGAACGTGAAGACCATCCCCACCGTCCCGCTCCGGCTTCGTGAGGCGGAGCGGTCGGCCCCGGAGATGCTCGCCGTGCGTGGTGAGGTGCTCATGTACATCTCGGACTTCGAGGCCCTCAACGAGCGGCTGGTCGAGTCCGGCACGGAGCCGTATGCCTCGCCGCGCAACTCGGCGGCCGGCGCGATCCGGCAGCTCGACTCGCGCCTCACAGCTGAGCGCCGGCTCGACTGCCTCGCCTTCGACGTGCTCGCGGTGCGCGGGGCGAGCTTTCGCAAGGATCTGGACGGGTTGGAGGCGCTCCGGCAATGGGGCTTCCGCGTGACGGCCGGAGTGGAGGTGATGGGCACGCTCGAGGAGGTGCTTGCCTACCACCGAAGCTGGGCGGAGCGGCGCGACGAGCTTGACTACGAGATCGACGGGGTCGTGATCAAGCTGAACGACCTGGACGACCGCGCGGACATGGGTGCCACCGCGCACCACCCGCGCGGGGCGCTCGCGTACAAGTTCGAGCCGCGTAAGGAGGTCACGCGGGTCGAGCGGATAGCCGTCTCCGTCGGACGCACTGGCGTGCTCACCCCGGTCGCGCTGCTGATCCCAGTCCAGGTGGGCGGCGTCACGATCGCGCGCGCGTCGCTCCACAACCGGGAAGAGGTGCGCAGGAAGGACGTGCGCCAGGGCGACCTGGTGCGCATCCAGCGGGCCGGCGACGTGATCCCGCAGGTGCTCGAGCGGATGGAGGAGGAGGGGAAGCGGCGGGGCCGACGCTTCGTGATGCCGGGCGAGTGCCCGGCGTGCGGGACGCCCGTGGTGGAGCGCGGACCCTTCACTGCCTGTCCCAACCGCTTCGTCTGCCCGGCGCAGCTCAAGGGCAGGATCGTGCACTTCGGCTCGCGCAACGCGCTCGACATCGCCGGGCTGGGGGAGGAGACCGCGGTGCTGCTGGTGGAGCGCGGCCTGGTGCGCGAGCTGGCCGATCTATTCGACCTGGAGCCGCAGACGCTGACCGAGCTCCCCGGCTTCGCGGAGAAGTCCGCGACCAACCTGGTCGAGGGCATCCAGCGCTGCCGTCGGCCCGAGCTGCACCACTTTCTCTACGCGCTCGGGATTCCCGAGGTGGGCGCTGCGGTGGCGCGCGACCTGGCGCTCTACTTTCGCAGCCTCGACCGGATCCGGGAGGCGACCCCGGAGGAGCTGGTGCAGGTCCCGGGCATTGGCCCGGTGATGTCGGAGGCGATCCACGACTTCTTCGCGCACGAGCAGAATGCGTGCGCGATCGACAGAGTCCAGGGGAGCGGCGTGGCGCCCGTGCCCCCCCCGCTCCCCTCCGAGACGCCGCTCGCGGGGAAGAGATTCGTGTTCACAGGCGGGCTCGTCGGGCTCAGCCGCGCGCAGGCCAAGCAGATGGTGGAAGAGGCCGGAGGCAGCGTGGTCGGCTCGGTGAGTAAGGAGGCCGATTACGTGGTGGTGGGTGAGGATCCGGGCTCCAAGTACGAGAAGGCGGTCGAGCTCGGCGTCGCGACGCTGGATGAGGCCGCTTTCGTGGCGCTGCTCGGGGACGCCGGCGTCCGGATCGGCTGAAGGTGCAGAACACCGAGCTGGACGTCGCGGTGGAGATCAACGCCAACCCGAACCTGCTCGATCTCTCCGACGTGTTGAACACCCACCCCTGGCTGGAGTTCAGCGCCTGGCTGCGTCGGCGGGCGGCGTGAGGACCCTTCCGTGAGCCACGTCTCCCGCGAGCTAGCGGCCGCGCTCGAGCGCTGGCGCGAGGCGGGACTCGTCTCGAGCGAACAGGCGGAGGCGCTCCGCGCCGAGGCACACGCGGGTGGCCGCAGAGGATTCCAGTACGTGCTCGCGGCGACCGGTGGGGTGATCAGGCTGATCGCGGCGGGCATGCTTGCCGACTGGGCCTGGCCGTGCCTGTGCGCCGCCTGGTATTTCGGGGTGGACCGCGGCGGAGTGCTCGGTGCCGTGGGGGCGCTCCCCTTCCGCACCCCCCTCCGAGCGTGGTGACGCGGCCGCCGCCCGACTCTAGCTTCCGCGTCGCGAAGCACCGATCACGACACGACCAATGGCAGCTCTGGAGGGGACCCGATGCTGGGCATCGATCTGAGCGGCAAGCGCGCGTTTGTGGCCGGGGTCGGCGACGATCACGGGTACGGTTGGGCGATCGTCAAGGCACTGGCCGCCGCGGGCGCGCGCGTGTGCGTCGGCACCTGGCCCCCGGTGCTCGGGATCTTCCGGAAGAGCCTGGAGCGCGGGAAGCTCGACCTCGTCCTTCCCGGAGGCGGCGAGCTCGCGATCGAGCGGGTCTATCCGCTGGATGCAGCCTACGACACTCCGGCGGACGTGCCCGCCGAGGTGCGCGAGGACAAGCGCTACAGGGAGCTCGACGCCTTCACGGTCCAGGAGGTAGCAGACCGGCTCCGGCAGGACTTCGGCGAGCCATGCCTCGACGTTCTCGTGCACTCGCTGGCGAACGGGCCGGAGGTGCAGAAGGCTCTGGTCGACACGAGTCGCGCCGGCTACCTCGCGGCGCTCTCGGCGAGCGCCTACTCCCTGGTAAGCCTGGCCCAGCGCATGGGGCCGCTCGTGCGGCGCGGCGGCGCCGTGGTCTCGCTCAGCTACTTGGCCGCCGAGCGCGTGATTCCCGGATACGGCGGCGGGATGAGCTCCGCCAAGGCGGCCCTCGAGAGCGACACCCGCACCCTCGCTTTCGAGGCGGGGCGGCGCTGGGGGGTGCGGGTGAACACGATCAGCGCGGGACCGCTGGCGAGCCGCGCCGCGAAGGCGATCGGGCAGATCGACCAGATGGTCGAGTACTACGAGGAGAACTCGGCGCTGGGAGGGGTGAACCGGGCGACGGACGTCGCGCACGCCGCGGCCTTCCTGTGCTCGCCGCTCGCGGGCGGCATCACGGGCGAGACGCTCCACGTCGACAACGGCTACCACGCAATGGGGATGGTCGCGCAGCCGTACCTTGCGCCGACATCTGCGCCGACCTCCACGTCCACCGCCGCGCCGAGATCCGGGGCGGAAGGATCGATCGACTGAGCGCTCTTCCCTTCGGCGAGCGGCTTCCGCACGTCGTCGTTCCTCCCCCGGGGCCGCGCGCGCGCGCGCTCGCGGGCCGGCTGCGTGCCGTCGAGTCGCGCAATGTCACCTTCGTGGGTGAGCGCTTCCCCGTGTTCTGGAACGCGGCGCGGGGCGCCAACGTCCGCGACGTGGACGGCAACGAGTACCTGGATCTCTCGGCCGCCTTCGGCGTCGCGCTGGCCGGACACGCCCATCCGCGTATCACCGAGCGGGTCGCCGCGCAGGCGGCCGTGCTCATGCACGGGATGGGCGACGTGCACCCGCCGGCCCTCAAGCTCGAATTGCTCGAGCGGCTGACGGCGCTCGCGCCCTGGCCGGACGCGCAGGCGGTCCTCGCCACATCGGGCTCGGAGGCGGTCGAGATCGCGCTCAAGACCGCCCTGCTCGCCACCGGGCGCGCCGGTGTGCTGGCATTCTCCGGCGGCTATCACGGGCTCACAGCCGGAGCGCTCGCCGCGACCGACCGCGAGCTCTTCCGCCGGCCCTTCGAGCGCAGGTTGTACGGCGGGGTGACCCGCGTCCGGTTCCCCACCGAGCGTGACAAGCCGGCTGTGGCGGAGGCGGCGCTCGAGCAGGTCGAGCGGGCGCTCACGCGCCGCCAGGGGGGCGATCCGGTGGGCGCCGTGGTGGTCGAGCCCATCCAGGGACGGGCGGGGGTACGCGTCCCGCCTCCCGGATTCCTCGCTGCCGTGGCGGAGAAGGCGCGTGTGGCGGGCGCGCTGCTCGTGTGCGACGAGGTGCTGACCGGCTTCGGGCGCACTGGCAAGCTGTTCGCACACGAGCACCACGGCGTCGTGCCGGACCTGCTGTGCGTGGGCAAGGCGTTCGGGGGCGGGATGCCGATCTCCGCGTGCCTCGCGCCAGGACGCTTCATGGACGCCTGGCCTCCGTCCGAGGGCGAGGCGATCCACACGAGTACCTTTCTCGGACATCCGGTCGCGTGCGTCGCCGCGCTCGCCTTCCTGGACGTGCTGGCCGACGAGCGGCTGGTCGAGCGCGCGCACGCTCTGGGGGAGCTGCTCCGCGCGGGTCTCGCCTCCGGCCTCCAGGGAGTGGACGAGATCGTCGAGGTGCGTGGTCGCGGCCTGCTTATCGGGGTGGAACTGGCCGCCTCGGGATCTGCGGTCGCGCTCGCCGAGCGTGCGCTCCGCGCGGGGCTGATCGTGCTCCCGGCGGGCGACCGGGGCGAGGTGCTCCAGCTGACCCCGCCCGCGGTGCTCACCGAGGTGCAGGTGGACCACGCGGTGGACGCGCTGGTCGAGCGGATCCGCCTGTGGACGGAGGAGCGGTGAGCGAACCAGCCGCCGTCGCGTGCCCCGACTGGCGCGCCGTGCTCTTCGACCTGGACGGGACCCTCGCGGACACGGTCCCGCTCATCCTGCGCTGCTACCGGCATACCATGCGCACGCATCGCGGGCGCGAGCTTCCGGACGAGCTGTGGGTGAGAAACATCGGCAGGCCGCTGCGCGCGAGCATGGCCGAGCTCGCGGCGGATCTCGACGAGGCCGAGCGAATGGTCGCTACCTACGTGGCCTTCCAGCGCACGGTGCACGACGAGATGGTGTGCGGTTTCCCGGGCGCGACCGACGCGCTCGCGGCGCTGCGCACCCGTGGGGTTCGGGTGGGCGTGGTCACCAGCAAGAGCCGGGAGATGACGGTCCGCACGCTCGCGCGCTGCGGGCTGACCGATCTGCTGGACGTGCTCGTCACCGCGGACGACGTGCGCGCGGGGAAGCCCGACCCGGAGCCGGTGCGCCGGGCGCTCGCGGAGCTCGAGCTGGCTCAGGACGTTGCCGACGTGCTGGCCGAGGTGCTGTTCGTGGGCGACTCGCCGCACGACCTGGTCGCGGGGCGCGAGGCCGGGGTGCGCACCGCGGCCGTCCAGTGGGGGCCCTTCCCCGCGGAAGTGCTGGCGGAGGCGGAGCCGAATCACTGGATCTCGGAGTGGCAGGAGCTGGTCGCGCTCCGGCCCTGACTTCCGCCCTCGGGAGGCCTACTCCGGGGCTCAGGAGGTGGCCAATCCCAAGCAGTATCTGGGGTTGAAGCGCCGCACCGCCGTCGGTAAGTTTTTTGTCCTGCCCCGTCGCGGGGTTTCTGTCCTGCCCCCTACGGGGCAGGAGTTCTGCGCCCCCATCGTCTAGTGGCCTAGGATCTCTGGTTCTCAGCCAGAAGACCGGGGTTCGATTCCCCGTGGGGGTATCCGCCGGACGGGCGGAATGAATGGCCCGCGCTCCGGTGCGGGTTCTTCGTCTCGAGGTTGGTCGCTTAGCTCAGTCGGTAGAGCACCACGCTCACATCGTGGGGGTCGCTGGTTCGAGTCCAGCAGCGACCATGAGGAAAGTGAAGCGCTGCAGGGACATTGGTCGTTCTGCCAACTCCTTCAGCTCTCGGGTCACGACACGACTGTCGATGTTGTTGAACGTTCGGTAAACCTCGTTCGACAGCACGCCAGGGCGGCGGCGTCCGTGGGCGTGAGGTCCCCGCGTCGGAGCTCTCCGTCGAGGGTGCGGTGGATTCAGTCGTTCATGGTTTCCGTACGTAAAGGCCGACAGGATCCTGGGTCCGCTTCCAAGTCGATTGGCGGGCGCCGAGCGTCACATACCTGCCCGGCGGATATCTGGCAGGGGCGGCGGCTGTGGGATTTGCTCGTGAACCGGGACGGTCGCGTTCGCGAAGGGGAGCGGCACCCCGGACGGATCAGCGGTCGCCCGGCTCCAATCCCCCAGTCCGGTGCCGCCAGCGCTCGTCTTCCGGCACGTCGTGCGGCCGGTACAGGATTACCGCCGCCCGCTCCAGGGTGATCAGTCCCCCGTCGATCATCTCGTCCAGATCGGGAAGGGCCTCCCGGATCTTCGCATCCGTGGCCACCACCTAGACGACGACCGGGAGATCGAGGGAGAGACGGCGTACCTTCTCGGTGTGCAGCCGGCTATGCGCGCCGAAGCCCGTGATCCTGCGCGACACGGTAGCTCCAGGGAAATCGTGGCCTCTGAAGTAGTCCCCCAGCGCCTGAAAGAGGGGCTTCCCGCGGCGGGGACCGCCCAGGCACTTGTCGTGCTCGCCGACGAAGATGTGCATCAGCGTCTGCTCGCCCCTGAAGCCGTGCGGCATGCTCAACTCCTTCCCAGAGCGAGTGCCCCGACGTGCAGGCCGAGGAAGGCGGCGGCCACGCTCATCAGGACGCTGCCGAGCACGTACGCGGAGAGCACGCCCCACTCCCCGTCCTGCAGCAGGTGGACGCTCTCGTAGCTGAAGGTCGAGAAGGTCGTGTATCCGCCCAGGAGGCCGATCCCGACGAAGGCCCGCCATTCCGGTGCGACCGCGGTGCCCTCGAGGAATCCGTAGGCGAGACCCAAGAGGAGCGAGCCGGTGACGTTGATGGTCAGCGTCCCCACAGGAAACTGCCCTCCGGAGAGCGCCTGGACCCAGCCTCCGAGCGCGTAGCGGGCGAGGCCGCCGATGCCCGCCCCGAGGAAGACGACCAGGGGGACGGTCATGCAGCCGCGCCCCGGCCGCCCAGGAACTCCTCGATCGCGGCGGCCACCTCGGCGGGCGCGTCCTCCTGCACGTAGTGGCGCGCGTCGATGCGCCGGACGGCGACGTCACAGAAATCCGCGCGGAAGCGCTCGATGAAGCGGGACGGGAACGCGAGGTCGCGCACCCCCCACGGCAGCAGCAGAGGCGTGCGCCCGAGCAGCCGCGGCACCGCGTACGCGATCTCGCCCAGCCAGAACGAGGCCCGGGTGATCTGGCCCGGCAGGACGGCCACCCCGGCGCGGCTCGAAGGTGTGGAGAGCGGCCCCCGGTAGTGGCGCATCACCTCCTCCGGGAGGCGGGTGCGTGCACCGCGCGGGAGGATGCGCTCGACGAATAGATTGCGCCGCACGATGAGCGTCTGGAGCGGAGCGGAGGACATCACCCGGCTGAAGGTCCGCAGCCGCCAGGCGTGCGCCGGCCAGTACCAGCTGTTCGCCATCACCAACGCGCGCACGCGCTCGGGGTGGTCGAGCGCGCAGCGCATCCCGATCGGGCCGCCCCAGTCGTGTCCCATCACGGTGAGTCCGCGGAGATCGAGCTCGCGCACCAGCTCACCCACCACGGTCGCGTGCTCGGGCGGCGTGTAGCCGTAGCCGGGCGGATGGTCGGAGAGACCGAAGCCTGGGTAATCGACCGCGACGCAGCGGAAGCGGCGCCTGAGCCACGTCACGATTCCGCGATAGAGGAAGCTCCAGGTGGGATTGCCGTGCAGAAACAGGATCGGAGGCCCCTCGCCCTCGTCGATGTAGTGCACGCGCCCGACCGATGCGTCGAGCCAGCGTGACCGGAAGGGATAGAGTGCCGGATCCGGCCGGAAGGAAGGATGGGTCACATGCGCCTGTACCCAGCGGGTGACGGCAGGAGCCACGGCGGAGCGGAAGTGCTTGACCCGCACGGGGTTCGCGCAGTATTGCTGCCGCGAGTCTCCGCCCGTCCCCCGGTCCAGGAGCAACCTCCGTGCCCGAACCCACCGACCCCATGAGACGCCGCGTGCCCCGGGCGTTGGTGCTTCTCAGTGTTCTGATCGGCGCGGGGTCCCTAGGTCCCGAGCCTGTGCTGGCGGCGGCCGCAGCGGCTCCGGCGATGGTGCAGGAAGCTCCCGGACCGGGGGCCCCAGACACTCTCGGGTCGGCTCCCCTCACGATGTCGCCTGCGGCGCCGGTACCGCCGTCCGGGTTCCAGGCGCGCGCGGATGCCGCGGTGGGGCGTGTGAACGCCGTGATCGCGGCGGTCTTCTTCTTCGACCTCCTCTTCTGGGACGACGCGCGCACCCTCCCGCTCGTGGTCACCTGGCTCGTGGTCGCGGCCGTTTTTCTGACGCTGCGCATGGGGTTCATCAACCTCCGGGCGTTCAAGCACGCGATCGCGGTCACCCGCGGCAGGTACACGAACCCGGATGAGCCGGGAGACGTGTCGCACTTCGGGGCGCTCAGCACGGCGCTGTCGGCGACGGTGGGCCTCGGAAACATCGCGGGGGTGGCCATCGCGGTGAGCCTCGGCGGTCCGGGAGCGACCTTCTGGATGATCGTCGCGGGGCTGCTCGGGATGTCGACCAAGTTCACCGAGTGCACGCTCGGGCAGGCCTATCGGGAGCTGGACGCGCAGGGCCGCGTCCTGGGCGGGCCCATGCAGTACCTCTCGAAGGGGCTCGCGGAGCGCGGCGCGGCCGGACTCGGTCGCGTGCTGGCAGTGCTGTTCGCGCTCCTCTGCATCGGGGGCTCGTTCGGGGGCGGGAACAGCTTCCAGGTCAATCAGTCCATGAACGCCCTCCAAGAGACCGTACCGATCCTGGCCGACAACGGGTGGGCCTACGGGCTGATCATGACGGTCCTGGTGGGGATCGTGATCATCGGCGGGATCCGGCGCATCGCCAACGTCGCGGACAAGGTCGTGCCGCTGATGGCGATCGTGTACATGACTGGAGCCCTCATCGTCATTCTCACGAACCTGTCGCGGACGCCGGCCGCGCTGATCTCGATCGTCCAGCAGGCATTCACCCCGAACGCCGCCTACGGCGGCTTCATCGGCGTCCTCGTGGTGGGCTTCCAGCGCGCCGCCTTCTCGAACGAGGCCGGCGCCGGCTCAGCTCCGATCGCCCACTCGGCGGCCCGGACCGATTACCCGGTCCGCGAGGGGATCGTCGCGCTACTCGAACCCTTCATCGACACGGTCGTAATCTGCACCATGACTGCGCTGGTGATTGTCTTCAGCGGCGCGTACGAGAATCCTTTGTACGCCGACCTGGTCGAGAGGCGCGCCGGAGCGGCGCTCACCTCACGCGCCTTCGGCGAGCACCTGGCCTTCTTCCCCTACGTGCTCTCCTTCGCGGTCTTCATGTTCGCGTTCTCGACCATGATATCGTGGTCGTACTACGGCGAGCGTTGCGCAGTCTGGCTGTTCGGTCTCAAGGCCTCGCTGCCGTACAAGCTCGTCTTCCTGGTGTTCGTCTTCCTGGGCTCGATCGTCACCTCGACGAACATCCTGGACTTCGGCGACCTGATGATTCTGGGGATGGCGTTCCCGAACCTTCTGGGCGTGTACATCTTGAGCGGCAAGGTACGGTCGCTGCTGGACGAGTACTGGACGAAGTACCGGAACGACCAATTCGCGACCTACGACGTGCACATGAAACTTCGGGGGTAGTAGCAGCTCCCGCCGCGTCGCCGAGCGCGCTCCCCCTCGTCAGATCGGCGTGGGCGTTCGCTCCTCTGGCTCTGCGAGGGGGGCCGGGACCGCCACTCCGCGCACGCGCAGGAAGCCCCAAAGGAGCAGGGCCGCGAGCGCGAGCGCGACCCAGACTGGGAGCCCGTACGCGGTTCCGATGTCGCCGAGGATCATCGCGACCACCGCCACGAGGAGCGCGTACGGGAGCTGCGTCCGCACGTGGTCTACGTGGTCGCACGCGGCGGCGGTCGAGGATAGCACGGTCGTGTCCGAGATCGGTGAGCAGTGGTCTCCGAAGATCGCTCCCGCGAGCACGGAGCTGACGGTTCCGAGCAGGAGCGAGTACTGGTCCCCCCCATCGAAGCTGACTGCGCCCCAGAGGGAGACCGTGAGGGGGATCACCAGGGGGAGCAGGATCGCCATCGTCCCCCAGGAGGTTCCGGTCGCGAACGACATCGCCGCCGCCACCACGAATACCAGCCACGGCAAAAGGCGCAGCGCCACGTTCCCTTCCAGGAGCTGCGCCAGGTAGGCGGCGGTCCCCACCTGCTCGGTCACTGCGCCGAGCGACCAGGCGAGCACGAGCACGACGATCGCGATCATCATCGCGCGCATCCCGGCCAGCCAACCCTCGATCATCTCCCGGAGCGACAGCAGCCGCTGCGCCAGGGTGAGGGTGAACGCGACCAAACAGCCGGCCAGCGAGCCCCAGAGCAGCGTCGTGAAGGGATCAGCCGCGCCGAACACGTCGAGCAGCGATGCGTCCGGCCCCGCGCTGGCGCGTCCGGTGGTGTAGAGGCCCCACAACACGACGCCGATCACCGTGATCAGCGGTACGGCGGCGTTCCACCAGCGCGCTGGGATCCCGGCAGGGGCCTTGAGCGAGGCACCCTCGGTGTCGGTCGCGAGCTGCGCTCCCGGCCGGTAGACCCCGTCCCCGCGCGCTGCGCGCAGCTCCGCGCGTGCCATCGGTCCCCAGTCGCGCCCCATCACCGACGTCAGGAAGACGAAGAGCAGGGCGAGCAGCGGATAGAAGCGGTACGGGATCGTCTCGACGAAGACGGCGAAGGGGCTGACGGCCTCCAGCGCCTGCGCGCTCGCCGGATTCTGCTCGGCTGCGATGCGGAGCCCGTCGGCGATCAGGCTGATCTCGTAGCCCACCCAGGTGGAGATGGGGACGAGTGCGGCCACCGGAGCGGCGGTCGAGTCGACGATGTACGCCAGCTTCTCCCGCGAGATGCGGAGCCGATCAGTCACGGGACGCATGGTGTTGCCGACGATCATGCAGTTCGCGTAGTCGTCGAAGAACACCCCGAGCCCGCCCAGGAAGGTGGCGACCTTGCCGCGCCGCGGGGAGCGGGCCAGCGGCGCCACTGCCTGCACGATGCCGGTGGTCCCGCCGTTGCGCGACAGGACGCCGACCATCCCGCCGAGCAGGAGCGAAAAGATCACGATTTGCGTGTGGCCTCCCTCCACGTCCGCGAGGGCGGGCACGACGAAGGTGTCCACGAATCGCCAGGTCCCCTGGACCGGATCGAAGCCGGCAACTGCGAGCGCGCCCAGCCACACCCCAGCCGCCAGTGCGGTGACCACCTCGCGCAGCAGGAGCGCGAGCGCGATCGCGAGCAGCGGGGGGAGCAGGGAGAACCAGCCGGGCACGAGCGTGGGATCCACCTCCTGGACGACCTCTCCGATGGAGACCACGAAGGGCAGTTGGTCGCGCGCAGTCACGGTGAGGCGGGCCGCCGCGGTCTCCCCCGGCTGCACGGTCCCGCTCGCCAGCAGCGCACCCCGCGCGTTGCGCACTTCCCAGGGTTCGGCAGATGGTGCGGCGGAGGCTGCGGCGGTCCCCGCCCCGCCCCGCACGGTGAGCGAGAACGGCACACCCTCCAGCACCACCGCGGGAGGCGACGCTACCTCCTGGCCGCGGATCGGCAGGGGGGCCAGCAGGAGCGAGCAGAGAAGAATCCCGATGCGTCGGGGCACCGACCGGCCAGAGGCTGGGGAAAGTGAGGCTGGAGGGGGGTCATGATGTGCGCGGCGCGCGCTCCTGTAAATCCCGACCGCACGGAGGACTGGTACGCCCGCGGCGCTCGCCCGCCCCTGGCCCGCCGAGGGTTGAGCGATCAGCTTCGGGCCATGTCTCTCCCCCGCGTCGTTCGCTCTGCGCTCCCCGGCCTCACCGCGTTCGTGCTCTGTATCGCGCCCGCGTCTGCGCAGGAACGGCCGCAGAGCGGGCTCGTCGAGGCCGCTCTCCTCCTCCGCCAGGTCGACGGCGCCAAACGGGTGCTGATGATCGGAGCCCATCCCGACGACGAGAACTCCGCGCTACTCGCGACCCTCGCACGCGGTATGGGCGCGGAGACCGCCTACCTCTCGCTGACGCGGGGCGACGGCGGCCAGAACCTGATCGGGCCGGAGCTGATGGAGGAGCTCGGGATCGTGCGCACCGGCGAACTGTTGGCAGCGCGCGCGATCGACGGCGGAGCGCAACTTTTCACCCGTGCGGTCGACTACGGCTTCTCCAAGAGCGCTGAGGAGGCATTTCTGCATTGGCCGCGCGAAGAGCTGCTGAGTGACGTGGTGTGGGTGATCCGGCGCTTCCGGCCGCAGGTGATCGTCTCGGTGTTCTCGGGCACGCCGGCGGACGGACACGGCCAGCACCAGGCCACCGGCATCCTCGCCAAGGAGGCATTCCGCGCGGCCAGCGATCCGGCCCGCTTCCCCGAGCAGCTTGTGCACGTGACGCCGTGGCAGCCGGTGAAGCTGCTCCGCAACGTTCGGCGAGAGCCGGCGGGGACCCCCGCGACCGTGATCGAGACCGGGGTGTTCGATCCGGTGCTCGGGCGCTCCTGGTACCAGGTCGCGATGGAGGGGCGCAGTCAGCACCGCTCCCAGGACATGGGGGCGCCCCAGCCACCCGGTCCGCGCGCCACCTCGCTCGTGCTGGTCGACGCGGTGCGCGAGCTCGCGCCGGGGTCGCCGCTCTTCGCTGGTGTGGACACGAGCCTCGCGGCCATCGCCGGCCAGCTTCCCGCCGCAGACCGGGCGCGGGCGGCTCCCGAGATCGATGCGTACCGCGCGGCGATTCGGGAGGCGGAGGGGCTGCTCGGGGTGAGCGATCCCGGGCGTGCCGTGCCGGCGCTCGCCCGCGCGCTCGGCCATCTCGAGGCGCTCGCGCAGCTTGCGGGGCCGCCGCGGCTCGAGCATCCGGCGCTCCCCAGGGGCCGGGGAGGGACGGAGTTCGGTCGCGTCATCGCCCACCACACTGAGGTTGCGCAGCGGGCCGTGCTCGCCGCGGCCGGAATCGTCGTGGACGCGCGAACCAGCGACGCGCTGCTGGTCCCCGGGGAAGAGACGACCCTCACGGTGTCGGTGTGGAACGGGGGCCGCTATCAAGTCGTCCTGGCTCACCCGCAGGCGATTGCGTCGGCAGGGTGGCAGGTGAGCGTCCTGACCGCGGCCCCGGACGGACGGGGCGGGCCGCCCCCCGCCGACCCGAACGGAGCTGGCATCGAGCCGGGGCAGCTCGCCACCTGGACGTTCCGCGTCCAGCTCCCGGCCGACGCGCCGCCGAGCGTTCCCTACTTCATGCGGCTTCCCCGAGAGGGTGACCTGCACCGGTGGCCGGACGATCCGGAGGTCCGCGCGCTGCCGATCGATCCTCCGCCGCTCCAGGCCGGGGCCGTGCTCGAGCTCGCGGTCGAGGAGGGGGCAGAGCCGACGCGCATCGGCGTTTTCCGCGAGGCGCCCTTCGTCGGGGTCGCCCAGGCGTCCGGGGAGTTCCGGGAGCCGGTGCTCGTGGTCCCCGCCGTGTCGGTCGCGGTTGATCAGCCCATGATGGCCTGGCCGCTCGGCGACCCTTCGCCGCGCCGGGTGGTCGTGCGGCTGCGTGGAGAGGCGGAGAGAGGCGTGCGCGGCACCGTGCGGCTCGAGGTGCCCGCGGGGTGGTCGGTCGCCCCGGCCGCGGCTCCCTTTGCGTTCACCGGCGCGGGCGAGATCACCTCGGCCGCGTTCCGCGTGACCCCTCCCGCGGACTCCAACGCGAGCGCGGACGCCGCGGAACGCGTGTTCGTGGTCGCGCAGGCGGAGGATGGACGGCGCTGGGACCGTACGGTGGACATCATCGACTACCCGCACATCCGCCGCGCCGCGGTGCTCGAGGTGGCTGAGGTAGCGATCACGCGGCTCGACGTGCAGGTGGCTCCCGGGCTCCGCGTCGGCTACGTGATGGGCACCGGGGACGGCGGCTTCGAGGCGCTGAGGCAGCTCGGCGTCGAGGTGGAGCTGCTCGGGCCCGAGCAGGTGAGCGCCGGCGACTTCGCGGCCTTCGACGCGATCGTGGCCGGCGTACGCGCGTACGAGACCCGGGCGGACCTCGTGGCCGCGAATGCCAGGCTGCTCGACTTCGCGCGCGCGGGCGGGACGGTCGTCGTGCAGTACCAGCAGTACCAGTATGCGGCCGGTGGCTTCGCTCCCTATCCGGTCGAGATCAGTCGTCCCCACGACCGGGTCACCGACGAACACGCACCGGTCCGCGTTCTCGAGCCCTCCGCTCCTGTCCTCACCACGCCCAACCGAATCGGTCCCGCGGACTGGGAGGGGTGGGTGCACGAGCGCGGGCTCTACTTCCTGGGCCGCTGGGACGAGCGGTACGCGTCCGTGCTCGAGATGGCCGATCCCGG
>Ga0310345_10002370_pt1 | contig 19160 bp, 28 predicted proteins | sample HC15DNA20500_MG_FD_204667 | JGI IMG/M metagenome (GOLD analysis project Ga0310345, IMG submission 204667) | Marine microbial communities from station ALOHA, North Pacific Subtropical Gyre - HC15-DNA-20-500_MG | ecosystem: Environmental > Aquatic > Marine > Oceanic | place: Pacific Ocean: North...
CTAGTGGATGAGGCTCGTCGGATTGTGCTGCCGCCGGGCTCTGCGTCAGGGACCGCTGGCGAGGAGTCGGGGCGGCCATGAACCGGACGTTGATCGCCATCCGGACCTCTCCCGTCTGGGGATCGACGAGCTCGTAGTCCCAGGCCTCGCCGACGGCGACGAGGTGCTCGTAGCGACCGCCGCCTGAGCGGGTCTTCTGCTCCAACCCCTCGGTGATCGACCGGCCGAGGAGGGGCTCGACGTCCTCCGCGGCCTCCCTCTGCCCCTCGCCTGTCTTTAACCACTCCTGGCGAACCCCAGTGGCACTTGCCAGCTTTTCGAGGGACTTGCTCCAGGGCTTCCGTTCTCCTCGGAGCCATCGGTAGGCCGTAGAGGGGTCGACCTCCGCCAGTTCGGCCAGCCTCGTAGCGTCGTTTTCGAGGCTGGCAATGCGCCCTGAGAGGGTCGAGAGGTCGTTTGTTTCAGGCACTGGCGAAAAAAATGCGGTGGCCGCAGGCATTATGCTGGCATTGGACAGGCAAGTGCCTTACCCTACGGACGGCACCCGCCAAAAGGTTACGCCGCCAGCCCACCCCCCGCAAATGGACCAGCCCACCCGCGACCGGATCGACCGCCTCCGCGGACTCAAGGCCAAGCGCCCCCCGCTCACGCACGCCGAGATCGCCGGGGCCTCGCCCTACACCGAGGCCTACGTCAAGGCCGTGCTCAACGGCCGGGACCTCCCGGTCGAGCCGGGCCCGACCCTCGACGCGATCGAGGCCGCCATCTCCAAGGCCCGCCGCGCCCAGGTCCCCGTCGAGGACCGCCACGGCCGCGGGTTCGCCGTCGCCGGATAGCCACCGGGCCGGTGACGGCCCCTCACGAGCGCGCCCGCGACTGCTCCAACAGCCCGGGCGCACGATGCCACTCACCCCATCACGGACTCATGGCACACGAGATTTTACGAAACCCCGGACAGGTCGCGCACGCGATCCCGCTCTTCGGGAAATACGGCGAGGGCAAGCGCGCCCTCGTGGACCCCTCCGACTCGGACCTCCTCCGCCGCTGGCGGTGGACCGTGACGAAGAAGGGGTACCCGGTCCGGCACTTCACGCCCGCGCCGGGGAAGATGGCCCGGCGGAAGATGCACGTCCAGGTCATGCGCCCGCCCCGGCACCTCGTGGTCGACCACGTCAACGGGGACCCGCTCGACAACCGGCGGTGCAACCTCCGCCTCGTCACGGAGGGTCAGAACCGGCGGAACCACGGGGCCCACGACGGCAGCACGTCCCGGTTCGTCGGCGTGAGCCGGGACCGGAAGTCGGGCCAGTGGCGGGCGGACGTGAAGCACGAGGGCCGGCAGATCTGCCTCGGCCGGTTCGCCGACGAGGTCGACGCCGCCCGGGCCCGAGACGCCTTCGTCAGCCAGCACTACGGGGGCCTCGGCCGCCTCAACTTCGACCCGGGCCCCGCCCCGCCCGAGGTCGTCGTCGAGGTCGAGGTCCCGACCGACTTCCAGCGCACGCGGAGGTCCGGCGGGGGAGGGAAGAGGAAGGTCGCCGTCGAACTGCACCCGGAGATCCGAGCGCGGTACGCCGCGGGAGGGGTCACGCAGCGCGAGCTCGGGCTCGCCTACGGGGTCGACCAGTCGGTCATCAGCCGCATCGTCAACCGCAGCACCCGGACCCATGTTTGACCGCTCCTCTACGACCCGCCGCCGCCACCTCGCCCAGGCCTACGGGGCCGCGGCCCGCGAGGTCGCCGACCTCGAGGACCTCGAGAACGCCCTGATCGACCGCGACGTCGAGCGCGGGCTCTCGCCCGACGAGTCGGCCCGCCTCGGCCGCGTCCAGGCCCGGCTCGCTGAGATCGCCCGGTCGACGGCCCCGCCGAGGCCGGCGCGATCGCTCGAGCCCCGCGCCGACCGCCCGCCCGCGCGGGCCCGCCGCGTCCCCCGGCCCCGGATGCCGAGCGCGCCCGGCATGGAGGAGCCGGGCGGCGACGGCCCCGCCCTCCGCCCCGTCCCCCCGGCGGAGGGCGAGCGGCCGTGGCGCCTCGTGCCCGGCCGGCCCCAGCGCGCCGCCGAGGCGGGCGGCCTCTGCGAGCCGCTCGCGGTCGTCGTCGCCGTCGTCGCGGCGGCCCTCTTCGCGATGGGCGCGACCGGCGACGTCCCCGACGCGCTCCGGATGCGCCGGGGCCGCCGGCACCCGGCCTGCGAGTGGGCCGACGACGTCGGCCTCGGCCGCCCGTGCGCCGTCGTCCTCGTCCGCCTCTAGCCCCCGGAGCCATGAGCGCCTACGTCCTCACCGCGGTCCTCCCCCAGGTCCTCGCCCACCTCCCCGACGGCGTCGACTGGCCCGACGGCCTCGTCGTCACGGCCGACGGGACGACGGTCCCCCTCGTCTACGAGCCCATCGAACAGGGCGAGTTCGTCTCGCGGATCGCCTACTACGTCGGCTACCTCGGGGGCGAGCCGGCCTTCTACCTCACGCCGAGCAAGTTCCGCCGGCTCGTCCAGCGGGGCGTGGCCTGGATCGTCGCCCGCCGCCTCGAGCACGTCGCCCCCGAGGGAGGAGACGGGGCCGCAGTCATCGCGCCGCTGGCGGAGGCCGCCCCGTGATCCTCGTCGCCTTCGCCTGCGCCGTCCTCGCCGGCGTGGCCGCCGCGGTCGTCGCCGAGCTGGCCGCCGCGGAGCTCGCCACGCGCCGGCGGATCTGCCGGCGGGCCCGCGACGACCACCGCCGGCGGGCCTTCGACGCCGAGCTCCGGGCGCTCCTCGCCGAGCTCGAGATCTCCCACTCCGAACCCGAAGACCATGTCCGCTAGCCAAGCCCTCCAGCGCGTCGATGGGACCGTCCGCGGCCCCTCTGGCGCGGCCCCGCCCGCCTCGGTCGCCCCGAGGCCCCCCAGCCAGCTCACCCGCGACCAGGTCGACCTCATCAAGCGGACGATCTGCCGCGGGGCCACCGACGACGAGCTCCAGCTGTTCGTCCAGCAGGCCAACCGGACCGGCCTCGACCCGTTCTCCGGCCAGATCCACGCCGTCAAGCGGTGGGACCGGAAGGAGGGCCGGGAGGTCATGTCGATCCAGGTCGGGATCGACGGGTACCGCCTGATCGCCGAGCGGACCGGGCTCTACGAGGGCCAGACCGTCCCCCAGTGGTGCGGGCCCGACGGCCGCTGGCGCGACGTGTGGCTCGACGGGGAGCACCCCGCCGCGGCCCGGGTCGGCGTCTACAAGCGGGGGTTCCGCGAGGCCGTCGTCGGCGTGGCCACGTGGGCCGAGTACTGCCAGACGAAGCGGGACGGGCGCCCGACGGCGATGTGGGACCGGATGGGGGCCATCATGCTCTCGAAGTGCGCCGAGTCGCTCGCGCTCCGGAAGGCGTTCCCGCAGGAGCTCTCGGGGCTGCACACGCGGGAGGAGATGGCCCAGGCCGAGAACGACCGGCCGGCCTCGCCGAAGCGCCAGAAGCGCCTGGGCTACCCCGGCGAGTCGTTCCACGCGGGGCCGACGCCGGAGGAGGTCGAGGCCGCCCGCCGAGGGAAGGGCCAGGCCGGCCCCGTGGTCGAGGACGCCGAGGCGGAGGAGGTCCTCGATCCGGACGGGCTGGCCGAGACGCTGACCGAGCGGCTCGACCTCGTGGGCTCGGCCGACGAGGCCACGCTGAACGCCTGGTACGCCGAGGCCCGCGACCGCTGGCCCGACCCGCTCCGCTCCCGGCTCTGCTCCGCGATCAAGGCCGAGGCCGCCTCGCGGAAGGGCAACGCATAGGTCTCCTCCACACGTGAGCTACAAAGTCTTGGACCGCTGCATGACCACGTCGGACGCCACGGGAGCCGCGCGGCTCGCCCTGTTCACTGTCGCCCACGCGGCGCGGGAGGACAACGTCCTGGCTGATCGGTCGAAGGGCGTCGCCGAGCTGGCGGAGCTCGCGGCCATCGACCCGAAGACGTTCGGCCGCCAGGTCAAGGCCCTCTGCGCGGCCGGCGACCTCGTCTACTTCTCGGCTCCGGGCCGGGGGCGGACGCCGGTCTTCGTCGTCACGTGCGGGCTGTCCGGCGACGACCGGGAGCGGGCGATGGCCCGGGCCGAGGAGCTCGCCGGGGAGTGGGGCGGCCGGTACGACGTGACGCTCTGCGGGGCCGTCGAGGTCGCCTCGAAAAGGGGACGAGCCGTCACCTTTTCCTGGTCCGAGAAAGGTGACATCTGGTCCCGAAAGGGTGACGGCTCGTCCCGAAAGGGTGACGGCTCATCACCCTTTCCTCCTATAAGGGATTCCCCAGACTCCCGGTCCCCCGATTTAGAACAACAACAGCACGCGCGAGGGGAGGGGGAGGGCCCCCCTGAGCCGGCGCGGCTCTCGCCCGAGGCGTCCGACCTCCGGGGCCAGCTGCTCGGCCTCGGCGTGTGGCCGCAGCCGGCCGACCGGATCGTCCGGTCGTACTCGGCCGAGTGGGTCCGGCGCGTCCTCGCCGCGGCCCGGTGGCTCCGGAGCCAGGGCGCCCCGGCCGACCGGTTCGGCGCCGTCGTCGTCGCGATGGCCGACGGGGAGGTCGAGCTCCCGGCCGTGCCCGTCGTCCCCGCCGTGCCGGCCGCGCGGCCCGAGGCGGGCCGGTCCGCCTCGGTCGGTCGGCCGGCCGAGTCGCCGAGCCCGGGGACTCCGCTCGACGAGGGCCGCCGCGAGGAGCTCCGGCGGATCCAGGAGGAGGCCCGCCGTGACGCCCTGGCGTCAGGGCCGTCCGGCAGGTTGGCCGTGCCCACGAACTCGCACAGCTGACCCATGGCCAACCTCTACTTCATCCACGCCGAAGGCACCCGCTGGTTCAAAATCGGCGTGACCGCGTCCGCTCCCGAAGACCGCAGGAAGACGCTCCAGACCGGCTGCCCCCACCCGCTCAAGGTGTTCGGGTCGCTCCCCGTCGGCTCCGCGGCCTACGACCTCGAGGCGGCCTGCCACTCGGCGCTCGGCGCACGTCGCGGGAGCGGGGAGTGGTTCGACCTCGACGAAGTCACGGCCGCCGCCGTGTTCTACGCCGTCCGCGACCGCGCCCTGATCCGGACGACGTCCGAGGTGGCACGGGCGTTCTGCGGTCTACCCGTCGTCCCGTTCCCGCTGTGCTCGACCGTGGGGCGGCCGACCTACTTCGTCCGCGTAGTCGGGCCCCCGGCCGAATCGGACAAGGAGGCCGTCGCGACGTGGGTCGAGGTGGGGATGCGGGTCTACGAGCGCGCCCTCCGGGAGGGCCACGGCACGGCCGCTGACGCCATCCGGTCGTTCGTCCCGATCTGGTCGAAGCTCCCCCACGGGATCGCCCAGGGATGGGCAGCGGCATACGCCGACACCGACGAGGTCGACACGCTGGCCGTCGCCCTCGACGCCATCGAGCACGGAGTGAGCCCAGCTGGCCTCCGGGATTCGGTCCGCAGGTACCGCGAGGACGTCGCGGGCCGGTACGCCGAACCGCTCTTGTTCCACATCCCGGAGCCCGAGGAGGGACCGCCCCTCTCTTCGGTCGCTTTCGGCCCGCCGCCTCCGAACGCGAGACCCGTCGGGGGGCCTCCATCTCAATCACCACCCCAGGACTCGTGACCGACCCCGCAGGCCCCACCTACGCCGCCCAGGCCGCGCCGCCCGACAAGCGCGCGGCCCCGCTCCGGCGCCACCTCGAGCGCGGCGGGTCCGTCCGGCTCGCCGCCAACGGCGACGTCGAGCGTCGGCTCCCGTCCGGCCAGGTCGCTGGGCGCTACGGCCGCGACGTCCTCGAGCTGGCGCTGGCCGAGGGCTGGCTCGTCGAGGCCCGCCGGCGGGAGACCCCGCTCGGCGACGTCGTCGAGTACGTGGCCACGGCCGCGCCGGCCGCGGAGTCGAAGCCGGAGACGAAGCGGCGCCCGGCGAAGCCCCGCCGCGTCAAGCGCACGACGCGGGCAAAGAGCCCGACCCCCTCCGCCTCGGGTGCCCCCGCCTCGGGCCCGAGGCGGAAGCGGTCGAGGCCGAAGGACCGGCTCGTCGGCGGCCGCCTCCGCAAGACGGACCTCCCGACCGAGCCGGCCCCGCTCCCCGACGGGACCGAGTGCGTCCCCCGCGACGAGGCCCGCGAGCGGCTCGGGTGCTCGGCGAAGGCGCTCGCCCAGGCCCTCCACAAGGGCCACGTCGACCCCGGCGGCCCGTTCATCCCGGCCGGGGCCATGGGCGGCCCCCGCTCGTCCGTCGCGCTCACCGAGAAGACGCTGGCCTACGCCCGGCGGACCTGGGGCGGGGGCCCGGACGCCGCGCCGGGCGCCGAGCCCGAGCCGCTCGAGGACGGGACCGAGTGCCTCACGCGGCCCGAGGCGGCCGACCGGCTCGGGACGACGCCGGAGAGGCTCAACGGGGCCGTCTTCCGCGGGAAGGTCGACCTCGGCCCGGCCTACGTCGTCGGCGGGCGGACCGTCGCGTCCGTCGCGCTCACGGCCCGGACGCTCGCCTACGCCGAGGCCGTGTGGGTCCGGGGCGAGCGGCCGTCGCGGTGGGCCGAGCGGACGCCGCCCCCGCCGCCGTGGCTCGGCCGCGCGGTCGAGCTCGAGGCCGGGGCCGTCCTGCTCCAGGGCCGGCTGCTGGAGGCCCTCGGGTTCCACCAGTCGTCGACGAACCGGGCGGCCCGGGCCGTCGCCGCGCTCCGGACGCCGGGCGACGGGAGCGCCTGGCTCTACCGCGTCGACGACGAGCTGGTGGCGGCCCTCGAGGAGCTCGGGTTCGTCGTCACGCTGACCCCGCCCGCCTCGGCCGAGGAGCCCACCGAGGCGGAGCGCCCCGCGCCCTCCGGCGACGGGCACTGGTCGTCGCTCCTGCCCGCCGCGCCCGCCCCTGTCGACACGCCACTGTTCACCTAAGCCGGCCCCACGATGCCCACCGTCTACGTCCCCCTCGACCGAGTCATCGACAACCCGTTCCAGACCCGGAGCCACTACGACCCCGAGGCCGTCGCCGAGCTCGCCGACTCGATCGAGCGCGACGGCCAGCTCCAGACGCCGGTCGCGCGGATGGTCGAGATCCAGGCCGCCGGCCTCGTCCGCATCCGCGACGCGCGGCACGCGACGAGCGATCAGGTCCTCGCCATGCTCGAAGTCGAGGCGGACCTCTCGGTCCAGCTCGCCTACGGCCACACCCGCGCCCGGGCCTGCCGCGCCATCTGGGACCGCCGCGCCGGCGACCTGGTCGCCGGCGCGGGCATCCACGGTTGCCCGGTCGGGTGCATGCCCGTCGAGCTCCGCCCGCTCACCGACGACGCCATGGAGCGCCTGGCGTGGGAGGAGAACGAGCGCCGGCGCGACCTCGACCCCGTCGACCGGGCCGCGGCCATCGCCGCCCGGATCGCCCGCCACGGGTGGACGCACGAGGAGGCCGGCGAGGCGCTCGGGCTCGACCGCTCGACGGTCTCGAACATCCTCCGGTGGTACGAGCCGTTCCACGCCGGCCCGTTCCGCGGCGTCGGCCACCACGTGCTGGCGGCCATGCGCCGGGGCGAGTTCTCCGAGTCTCGGGCGCGCGCGCTGGCCGGCGCGTTCGTCGCGGCCGCCGAGGACCGGGCGGCGTACCGCCGGGCCGTCCAAGCCGACGACGACGTCAGCCTCGGCCACCTCTGGGCCGTAGCCAAGCGGCTGGGGACGGCGGCCGAGGTCCGCGAGCTCGTCGGCGACTTCACCGGCTTCCTCGAGTCGGAGGCCGAGGCGGAGCGGAAGCGGCGCGAGCCGGAGATGTTCGACGACGCGCCCGAGGCGCGCACAAAGGAGTCCATAGCGAGCACAAAGCCCGCCTCGGCGACTCCGCCGGCCACCCCGCCGCCGACGTCCGAGCCCGACGCGAACCTCCACGAGCCGCCGTTCGGGGCCGACGAGGACGGCGAGCCGCTGACCGAGGCGGAGATGGAAGCGCGGCTGGAGGCCGACGGCTACGACGACGGCGGGGCCGGGCTCCGGCGCGCGGCCGAGGCCCTCGACATGGAGCCGTTCGACCAGGCCGACGGCGCGACCGAGGCGGCCGGCCTCGGCGAGGCGGCGGGGGAGGACGATACGTGGCCCCAGCCCCAGCTCCCCGAGGAGTGGGACGACGTCGACGGCATGACGATCAAGCAGCTCGAGGAGACCCGCGCCCGCTACGCGCTCCACGGGTTCATCCGGCTCGACAAGCACCACGTCGGGGAGGACCGCCGGAAGCCAGCCCAGCAGGTCCACACCCGCGCCGTCCTCCGGGCGGTGGCCAACCTCCGCGCGGCCGTCCAGCTCACCGACACGCAGCTCGACGAGGTCCTCGACCACCTCGGCGACAGCTGGATGAAGTGGTCGACGAGCCCGGCCAACGAGCGGCTCCGCGAGGTCGCCCCGATGCCGGACGCCCACTGGCGCCGGCACCTCCGCACGATGGTCCTGCCGACGCTCGTCAAGCGGTACGACGAGATCGCGCGGGCGATGGGCAAGCTCCCGGAGCACACGCCCGACGTGTCCGCGGACACACCCAAAGGGGAGGCGGGGCCCCGCGCCGGCGTCCAGGAGGAGGAATTGGACGAGGTGGTACCCGGGGCGGGCGGTGCGGCGCCCGGTGGTGACGGCCCCGGGGGGCGGGGCCCCGCCTACGACGAACCTAAGGCGGCGGGCGCCCTCGCGCGAGCCACGTCCGGCGCGTCCGCGGGCCCGCCCGGGGCGGAGCCCTCCGGGCCGATCGGGGAGGCCGGCGTTACGGCGCCTGGTGGTGGCTCCGCCCCTTCGGAGGGCTCCGCTGGCGGGGAGGATAACGGCGACGAGCCAAACGACGCCGGCGCCGACGCCGACCGCGCCGTCTGGGACGCCCTGACGCCCCCCGCCCGCCGGCTCCTCGTCGACGCCGCGCGGGGCACGTCGGACGGGGCCCGGTCCGAGAGCGGGTGCCCGGTCTCCGACGCCGGCGCGGCCGACGAGCTCGTCCGGGCCGCGCTCGCGTTCCGGAGCGGCGGCCGGCTCTGCGCGCGCAGCTGGGGCGGGCAGCTGGCCGAGCGGTTCGGCGCCGAGACCGCCCGCCTCGACGAGCCCGCCGAGGCGGAGGTGCCGGCATGAGCGACGCCATCCACATCGGCGACGTCGTGACGCCGGCCGGGTACCTCGAGGACGGCGACGGCGAAAACACCCCGCGCGGCACGATCGCCGAGCCGGGCGACGTGCTCGTCGTCGTCGACACGTCCCAGTTCTGGGACCTCTGGGTCAGCCACGCGCCGGTCCGGTACGGCGACGGGCTCAGGTGCTTCGGCGTCCGCGCCTGCGAGGTACGCCCGCTGCCGGACACGTGCGAGCCGCCGCCCCCGCCGTCCTTCCCGGCCGACCTGTTCGACGAGCCCGCGCCCGAGGTCGCCGCCGTCGATGCCTGACGCGCTGCACCGGCCCTCCGACATCATCAACGACGGGGCAATCCCCCTCGAGGAGCGCGAGCCCGCGGCCGCCGAGCGCGAGGTGGAGTACCGCCTCGCCGACGAGCTCCTCCCCGCGATCGACGCCGTCAGGACGGCGCTCGGTCCGGAGCGCGCCGACGACGAGGTCAAACGGGTGACCACCCGCCCGCTGTCGTTCCGCGTCCGGATCCGGCGGCACGTCCGGGGCTTCAGCGACCTCCGCTACTGGACGGTCTACGGGGGCGACCCGGCCGAGCTGGCCGTCGCGTACCGGTGGCTCACCGACCTCGCCGGCCGGCTCGGCTGGATCGTGAGGGTCGAGCACCACGGGGCCGGTGCGGCCGTCTCCGTGTGGAGGCCCGAGGCCGACGTCGACCCGGAGGGCCGGCCTCTCGCCGAGGGCTACCACGCCGAGGTCGCCGTCGCGCTCGCGCGGGCGCTGGCCGACGCGATACAAGACAGCGCCGAGGTCGCCGAGGCATGAGCGACCTCCGCCAGATGCCCGGCTACACCCGCCCGGCAACTCCGCCCGCCTCGGTCGGTCGGCCGACCGACCCGCCGAGGCCGGAGCACCCGTCCGCCAAGGCCGACGCGCTCGCCGTCGCCGGCGAGATCCAGGCGTCCCCGCTCGTCGACCGGCTCCTCGCGCTCTACCGCCGCGCGGCCAGCCGCGAGCACGTCGACAAGCAGGGCCGCCGGCTCCCGGGGATGACGGACTACGAGGCCGCGGCCATCCTCGGCGTCGAGCGGACGTCGGTCAACGCGGCCCGGAACCAGCTCGTCGACGAGGGCCGCGTCGGGAAGCTCCGCCGGCGCCCGTGCCGCTACAGGCCGACGGGCCGGGACGTCTGGGCCTGGGCCCTCACGTCGGTCTGCGAGGACCGGAACGGTTCCCACCACGCGCGCCGCGAGACCCGATGACGCGCGCCGACCACGACCGGGCCCTCGCCCGCCGCGCCGCCCGCCTCGAGGCCGGGGAGGCCGAGGCGTGGGCGACCGTCAACGGCTTCGCCCGATACGAGGTCAGCTCCTGGGGGTTCGTCCGGAACCGGAAGACCGGCCGGATCCTCAAGCCGTTCGTCCACGACGGGTCGTTCCCGGCCAACGGGTACCTCCGCGTCTCGCTCTACAAGGCGTCGGGGCCGCGGAAGGGGAGGGCCTTCCACCGGTTCGTCCACCGGCTCGTCGCGCTCTACCACGTCCCCGGCCGGACCCGCGCCCGCTACGAGGTCCACCACCTCCCGGACCCGGCGACGATGCGGCCCGACCTCGCCGACAACGACGCCGGCTCGCTCGTGTGGGTCACGCCCGAGGAGAACCGCCGGTGCCGAGGGACGGCCGGCCCGGGGGCCGAGCCGGGCCCCGCGCGCCCGCTCGCCGAGGTCCGCGCCGAGATCGCCGCCGAGGACGCCGAGTGGCGCCGGCGCCTCGAGGCCGACCCGATGCGCCCCGTCGACCACGCCCCGTTCTGAGATGGCCGTCCAACAGGTAGACCCGCTCGTCCTCGCCCGGCAGAACGACCCGCACCGCCACGACGGCGACCTCGCCGTCTGCGACCGGTGCGGCTACATGATCCGCTGGATCGCGATCGTGACGAAGGAGGGCAACCGCTCCCGGATGTGCGTCGCGCCGTACCCGCTCCGGGGGAACTGGGGCCGCGCGCTCGAGGGCTACGGCGAGGGCCGCAAGGACAAGAAGGAGCCCGAGAAGACGGGCCCGCTCTGGGTGCTCTTCCAGGGCGTCGGGCACCACTGGAGGAACCCGCCGCCGACGGTCGAGGGCTACCGGGCCCACTGGGCCGACTGCCCCGGCGTCGAGCGGAAGACCGAACCCACCCACCCGACCGACTGATGCCGCCCCGCAAGTCCCTCTCCGCGCGCGCCGCCGAGCGCGCCCTGGCCAACCTCGCGCCCCCTCCGCCCGTCGTCCTCGTCGGCTGCGGGAAGGCCAAGGCCGACCGCGAGTCCGCCGCCCGGTCGCTCTACACGGGCCACCTCTTCCGCGCCTCGTGGGAGTACGCCTCGGCCGTGGCCCAGGCCGAGGGCGGACGCCGGTTCATCCTCTCGGCGAAGCACCACCTCCTCTCGCCGTGGACGTGGGTCGAGCCGTACGACCTCGACCTCGCGGACCTCTCGGCCGACGAGCGCCGGGCCTGGGGCGTCGTCGTCGCGAGCCAGATCTCGAACGTCGTCCCGCTCCGGCGCGGCAGCCGCCGGCTCCCCCGGGTCATCGCGTTCGCGGGCCGGGCCTACGTCGACGCCGTCCAGCACGGGCTCGACGACCGGCTCGGGCCGGGCGCGCTCGTGGTCGAGGCGCCGATGGCCGGGCTCGGGATCGGCCAGCGCCGGGCGTGGCTGGCGGAGCGCCTCGCGGAGGTCCACGCCGACAGCCCGCTCCCGTACTGATGAGCACCCGGACCCGCGCCCGCCAGCTCGCCCAGCAGCTCCTCGACGAGGTCACCGCGCTCCACCGGTCCCGCGACCGCTGGCGCCGCCGGGCCGTCCGCGCTGAGTCCGAGGCCGAGGAGCTCCGCCGCCAGCTCGCCGAGGCCGTCGACCGGGACGGCGTCGCCATCCTGGCCAGCGACGAGGAGGGATGACCGTCGAGGCCCGCTTCCCGCCCGCCGCCGTCACGGCCCACGACCTCGAGGCCGCCTCGCACCTCGAGGGCGAGGCCGCGGCCATCCACGACGCCGCCGTCCGCGCCGCCCTCGCCGGGAAGCACGCCGAGGCGGGCCGGCTCCTCGAACTCTACCACGCGCGGCTCCAGCGGGCCCGCGCCCTCCGCTCGCTCCCCACCGGATAGCCATGTCCCCGCTCTTCTGCCTCGTCCACGCCTCGGACCCCACCGCGGCCGTACTCCTCCTCGGCCGGCCCGTCCTCGACGCCTCGAGCGCCGCCGTGCTCTACGAGGCGTGCCACCTCACGGGGTGGGACCTCGGCGAGCTCCGGCTCCGCGGGTTCTCGGCCGTCCCCGCCACCGTCCTGCCCTCCTGAGCCGTGCCCGACGAAGCCGTCCAGCTCATCCTCGACGAGCTCCGCCAGGTCAAGGCCGAGCTCGCCACGCTCCGCGCCGTCGTCAACCGCGGCCGCGTCAAGTACGACCTCGACCGGGCCGCCGAGCGGCTCGGCGTCTCGCGCCGCACGGTCGAGCGGAGGATCGAGGCCGGCCAGCTCGAGGCCGTCCGCGAGGGCGCCCGCGTGTTCGTGACCGAGGAGGCCTGCGCGGCCTACGAGGACCGGGCCCGCCGCCGCGCCGCCTGAGATCCCGCCGCGGCCGAGGCCGACCGCCTCGGCCCGCGCCCCGCCCACCTTACTATCCCCGCCTCCCCTCCATGCCCGCCGTGCCGTCTCGCCGGTCCCACTCCGCCGACCTCCCCAAGCTCCCGCACCGCGGGGTCTCGCTCCTCCGGAAGCCCGACGGCACGATCTACGTCCGCTTCCGCCGCGACGGCCGCACGAAGGACGTCACGCTCGACGCCCAGAAGCCGGCCCTCGCGATCGCCGAGGCCATGGGGATGGCCGACGAGTTCGAGCGGGGCGCGCTCGACCCGTGGCGCCCGAAGCGCGAGGGCGTCACGCTCCAGGAGGCCGGCGACCGCTGGCGGCGCTCGGACCCCCGGCTCGCGGCGTCGACGGTCAAGAAGAGGGGGGAGGCCGTCTCGCTCCTCACGAACCGGCTCGGGCCGAACACCCCGATCGTCCGCGTCTCGGCCGAGGACCTCGAGGACGTCCTCTACCACAAGAAGCGGGCGGCCTCGACGCTCAAGGGGTACCACGCCCGGTTCTCGACGCTCTTCTCGTGGGCCGTCGAGAGGCGCTACCTCGACGCGTCGCCCATGGACGACGTCCGGAAGCCGAGGAAGGAGAAGCGGGCCCCGCGCGTGATGACCGAGGACCAGCTCGAGCGCCTGATCCGCCGGGTCCACGCCGACCAGCTCACGAAGCGGGCGGCCAACGGGGCCAAGCTCACGTTCCACCCGGCCGAGTGGCTCCCCGACTGGCTCCGCTTGGGGTTCTACTCCGGCCTGAGGCCCGGCGAGATCCGCCGGCTCCGCTGGCGCGACGTCGACCGGAAGCGCCGGCTCCTCCACGTCCGCCACACCGAGGCGGGCCGGACGAAGACGGGCGACGAGCGCGTCGTCCCGATCTACGCGGTCACGGACGCCGTCCTCGACGCCTGCGCAGCCCGGTGCCAGCAGCTCGTGGGGCCCGACGGCGGCCCCCTCTACGAGGACCTCGACAGCCCGGTCGTCCCCGGCGCCCGCGGCGGGCTCATGAACCTGAACATGGTCGCCGCCCGCGTCCGCGAGTACCGTCGCGAGGCCGGGCTCCCCGAGCACGTCGTCCCGTACTCGACGCGCCACGGGTACGCCTCGACGCTCATCGACGCCGGCGTCTCGGCCCGGACGGTCCAGGAGCGGCTCGGGCACGCCGACGGGCGGATGACCCAGAACTACGTCGCGCTCGTGGCCGAGAAGCACGCCCGCGAGGAGGGCGCGTTCTCGGGCCCGGCGCCGACGCCGCCCGCCGGTCCCGACGTGGCCGCTGATGTAGCTGGGGCCGCCCCGCCAGCTACATCAGAGCTACATCCCGTGTCGGACCATGGCGGAGAGTGTCGGAACGGGCCGGCCGTCTCGCGGCGCCGATCGCGGCGGGCGGCAACGAAAAACGCCCTCCCCGGGGTCGGGAAGGGCGTCTCTCAGGGAGCGGAACACGAGACTCGAACTCGCGACCTCCACCATGGCAAGGTGGCGCTCTACCAGCTGAGCTAGTTCCGCTGGGCGCTCTCTTGCGAGCGGATGACCAAGGTACGGGGCCGCCCGCGTCCTGTCAACGCGCTCGACGTGTGCTCCAACGCCTCTTCACACGTGCGCCCGTCCGGGGCGGCGGATAGCTTGCCGGCCCCCCTCCGCCATGGACGACTCGCCCCGCCCCTGGACTCGCCTCGCCACCAGAACGCTCGTCGACCGTTGGTGGATGACGCTCCGCGAAGACCGCGTCCAACTCCCCGACGGGCCCGTCCTGGAGGAGTACCACGTCGCTGAATACCCCGACTGGACCTGCGCGCTCGCGTTGACCGACGACGGACAGGCCGTCCTCGTCGAGCAGTACCGGTACGGGATCGACCGCGTGATCCTGGAGCTGCCGGCTGGCGCCGTCGACCCAGACGAGGCGCCCGCCAAGACTGTCCGGCGCGAGCTCCGCGAAGAGACGGGCTACGAGGGGCGCGAGTGGGTCCGCCTCGGGAAGCTGGCGGTCGAGCCCGGGCGCCACACGAACTACGGGCACGTCTTCGTGGCGCGCGGCTGCCGGGCCGTCGCGGCTCCGACGCTGGAGGCGTCGGAGGATCTCCGCGTCCGCCTCGTCCCGGCTGCGTCGCTCCCAGGTCTCGTCGAAGCGGGGCGCATCGCGCACGGGATCCACGCGGCGGCGGTGTTCTGGGCTTTCGCAAAGGGACTCCTCGCTGAACCCCGCTCGAGTGGCGGCGTTTAGGGCGTCCACTCTCCAACGCCCGTCCCGATCCCCATGCAGAAAGAGCAGAAGACCCTCCTCGTCAGCGTCAACGTCGAAGAACACGACGGCGAGGACCAGCACATGTCCGAGATCGGCCGGCAGGTCGGCCAGGGGTGGAAGGTGATCCAGGCCATCCCGGTCTCAGGCGAGGAGGCCGGCCCTGGCGGCCTTTCCGAGGACTTTATGCGCTACCAGGTCACGGTCGAGCGCGAGATCGATGAGGACAACGTGGTCCAGGGCGTCGACCGTGGCAAGGCGGCTCGTCTCAAAGACGCGGGCCAGGCCTCGGGCGCTTTCGACGATGGCATCCCGCAGGGGGACGGGGATTCGTAGAGGGCCGATCGGGCACCGGCCGGCTCATTCCTGACCTCTCTGTTCTGCCCGGTACCCCGCGCTCGTCAGGGCCTCGACGGCTCGGTCGGCTTGGTCGGCCGTCTCGAAGCCGAACCGGAACGTCCCGACCTCGCCGACGCGGACGCGCAGGAGCTCGGCGTCCTTGAGGTTGAGGCCGGCCTCGGCGATCGTCCCGGTGAGGCCGTGGAGGAACCCGGGCCGGTCGTCGGCCCAAACGACGACGTCGGCGAGCGGGGCGAGAAAGCCCTTCGACGACGATGGGAGCGACGCGCGCGTTCTCCCGGCCCGCTCGAACGCGCCCGCGAGCGCTTCAGGTTCGTCGAGAACCGACTGGCGGAGGGTACCGAGGCGCTCGGCGAACGCGCCGAGGACGTGGGCGACGGCATCGCGGTTGTCGCGGAGGATCGGACCCCACATCGAGAACGGCGAGCCTGCGATCCGCGTCATGTCGCGGAAGCCGCCGGCGGCGAGCCCGAGTGCGTCGTCTCCGGTCTCGGCCGCCGTCTCGACGAGCGCGACCGCCAGCAACTGGGGGAGGTGGCTGATGGTCGCCGCGACGAGGTCGTGCCGCGCCGCGTCGAGCACGACGGGCCGCGCGCCGACGGCCTCCACGAGCCACAGCACCTCAGGCGCCTCGTCGGCCAGGTCGCCGAGGCTGGGGGAGGGGCATAAGGCCCAGACGGCGTTCTCGAACAGGAGCGGGTCCGCGTGCTCGGGCCCGCCGACGGCTGCGCCGGCCATCGGGTGTCCGCCCACGAACCGGACCGCCTCGGGCAGCACGCGGGCTGCGTCCAGCACGGCCCCCTTGACGGAACCCACGTCGGTCACGAGCGCGCCGGGGCGGACGTGCTTGGCGGCAAGGGTCAGAAGGCCGGGGAGTGCGTCGAGTGGGGCCGCGAGGATGGCGACGTCGGCCTGTGACAGGACCTCGCCCGGCGTCCCGGCGCCTGTGAGCGCGCCGAGACGGATGGCCTCAGCGGTGTGCTCGGGTGAGGCGTCGGCGCCGAGGACGGCGAGGTCCGGATGGCGGCGGCGGAGGGCGAGGCCGAGCGAGGCCCCGATGAGGCCGGTGCCGACGATGGCGACAGTCTGGGGACCCGAGTGCACAGTGGAACGGTTGGCGGCCCGCAACCTACCGTCCCCCGATGCTCTTCCCGATCAGCGACGACGACCGCCACCTCGACGGCCCGGCGTGGGCCACGATCGTGCTCCTCGTCGCCAACGTGCTCGTGTTCGTCTACCAGATGAGCGAGCCCGCCTTCACGTACGGTTGGAGTGTGGTCCCGGAGGAGATTACATCGGGTCAAGACCTCGTCAACAGCCAACCGATTCCCGGGTCGGAGACGCAGATCCGGTCGGCACAGGACATCCCACAACGGCCGGGGCCGGGGCCGGCGCCGCTGATTTACCTCACCGTCTTCTCGGCGATGTTCATGCACGGCGGGTTCGGCCACATCGCTGGCAACATGCTGTACCTCTGGATCTTCGGCGACAACGTCGAGCACCGGTTCGGGACCGCGAAGTTCGTCCTGTTCTACCTCGTCAGTGGGGTCGTGGCGACGGTCACGCAGATCCTGATGGACCCCGACGGGTTGGTGCCGAACCTCGGAGCGAGCGGCGCGATTGCGGGGGTGCTCGGGGCATACCTCGTGCTCTTCCCGCGCAATCGCGTGAACGCTGTGTTCATTATCCGCATCGTCACGGTGCCCGCCGTGGTGGTGCTCGGGCTGTGGATCGTGCTCCAGTTCGTCAACCAGTGGGGGGCGATCGGGGTGACCGAGGAGACGGGGGGGGTGGCCTACGGCGCTCACATCGGCGGTTTTCTGGCCGGGATGGCCCTCGCGCTCGTTCTGCGAATGACGGGGACGAGAGAGCAACCGAGCCGGCTGAGCCGATCGATGGCCACCGACCCCCGCAATCGGACGCTGTGGTAGCGGGCGGGCACGTTCCTTGCAGCGGATCCGTTTGAATCTGTCCCGCGTAGTTCCGATATTCCGAGAGGTCTCCCTCCGCCGATGGCTCCTTTCTACTCTCTCCGACGTCTCGCCGCGGTCGCCCTACTGGCGGCCGGCCTCGTCGCCGTCCCGGCGCGCGGCGCCGTGGCCGACGGCGCCGAGCTCACGCTCGTCCACACCGACGACACGCCACAGCCGTTCCGGCTGTCGGTCCCGAGCCCCAACCCGTTTACGTCCTCGACGCGGCTCACGCTGACGGTCGAGCAGGCGACGTCGTTGTCGGTCGCCGTCCACGACGCGCTCGGGCGCCGCGTCGCGCTGCTCCACGACGGCTTCGTCCAGGCCGGGACCTACACGCTCCGCGTCGACGCGGGGGACCTCCCGCCGGGCCTCTACCTCGTCCGCGCCACCGACGGCCGCGGCCAGACGGCCACCCGCTCGGTCTCGCTCGCGCGCTAGCACCCGAGCCCGTCAGCCTTCGAGCGCCGGCTCCCGCGTAGGGGGCCGGCGCTTTTGTGTGCTCGGTCCCCGGCCGGTCGCCCTCGGACTCGGAGGAACCCGCGGATCTCGGAGGTGCTTGAACGGGCCCCTTCTGACTCCCCTCTCATGGCTGAATCCAACGGCAGCGGCTCGACGGCCATCGTCGCCATCGTGGCCCTCGTCCTCGTCGGCATCCTCGTCTGGTTCTTCTTCCTCCGCGGCGGCGGCCCGGCGCCAGCGGACGGTGGCGGCGCCGACATCGACGTGACCATCGAGAGCCCGCTCCCCGACGGCGAGTAGTACGTCCCCACGGCCCCACGTGCCCCGCCCCGGCACCCGTCCGAGCGGAGTGGGTACTTAGGGCCCCCTCCCCTTAAGACCATGCCCGACGCTCCCGACCGCGCCCCCGACACCCGCCCGCCCGCCGACGCCCCGCCGCGCGAAAACGCGGACGAGGTCGACGACACCATCGACCCGCAGAACGACGTCGACGAGGCGCTCTACGAGACCTTCCCCGCCAGCGACTCGCCGGGCTACACCGGAGGCTCCGTCACGCCCAGCGACTACGAGGACGACGAAGAGGAGTAGCGACGGCGCACGAAACGAGACCGCCCGCCTCGGCGAAGTCACCGAGGCGGGCGGGGAAGGAAAGACGGCCGGAGCCTAGTCGTCGGCGGTGGGCGCCTCCGCTTCGGGCTCTTCTTTGGCCTCCGCGTCGGCGGCGGCCTTCTTTTTGGAAGCCTTGGCCTTTTTGGTCTTGAAGGACAGCTCCTCCTCGTCCTTCTTGTGGTCGACGGTGATCTTGGCGCCTTCCTGAAGGTCGTTCGTCAGGATCGCCTCGGCCATCGGGTCCTCGACGTACTTCTGGATCGCGCGCCGGAGCGGGCGGGCGCCGAACTGGGGGTCGAACCCCTTTTCGACGAGGAACTCCTTGGCCGACTGGGTCAGGTCGATGTCGATGCCCAGGTCCTCGACGCGCGCGAAGAGGTCCGTCTGCATCACATCGATGATCTCGAGGATGTGCGACTTCTCGAGCGGGTGGAAGACGATGACGTCGTCGATCCGGTTGAGGAACTCCGGGTTGAACACCTTCTTGAGGGCGTCCTCCACGGTCGACTTCATCTTCGAGTAGTCGAACGTGTCCTCGGTGAGCGAGAAGCCGATGCCCTTGCCGAGGTTCTTGATGTCCCGCGCCCCGATGTTCGAGGTCATGATGATGATCGTGTTCCGGAAGTCGACGCGGCGGCCGAGGCCGTCGGTCAGGATCCCGTCGTCGAGCACCTGGAGCAGGATGTTGAACACGTCCGGGTGGGCCTTCTCGATCTCGTCGAGGAGGACGACGCTGTAGGGCTTGCGGCGGACCTTCTCGGTCAACTGCCCGCCCTCCTCGTAGCCGACGTAGCCGGGAGGCGCGCCGACGAGGCGCGACACGGAGAACTTCTCCATGTACTCCGACATGTCGATCCGGATCAGGGCT
>Ga0310345_10002371_pt1 | contig 19159 bp, 16 predicted proteins | sample HC15DNA20500_MG_FD_204667 | JGI IMG/M metagenome (GOLD analysis project Ga0310345, IMG submission 204667) | Marine microbial communities from station ALOHA, North Pacific Subtropical Gyre - HC15-DNA-20-500_MG | ecosystem: Environmental > Aquatic > Marine > Oceanic | place: Pacific Ocean: North...
GTGAACGTTGAGAGACGCCTTCATCTGCCAAAATTCGTTACTCGTGTCGACGTGGAACACGAGCGGATCGGTAGAGGGACGTTTGAGAATACCGTCACGGACATTCGACACCGGGTCAGTTGTCACCGCGTACGTTAGAGGCGGATAGGACTGTGATGTGAAATCAGGCGTGCGATCTTGTCGAGAGTAGGTGTTGGGATCCGAAAATTCCACATTGGCAAACAATCGGTGCGAGCCAGGGATGTGAATACGCACAGCGTCGAACACCTGGCGGTTGGACTCGTCCTCGTTGAAACCCAAATAGAGAAAATCCCGCATGTACATCCCAGTTGATGAAATGCCAAGTCCGTACGATCTGCGCACACCAACAACCTGCCGACTCGCTGCGAGGGGATTTGGGGTGCCTGTATCATCCGCGGTCTCGTAGCGGAGGAACGAAGCCATGTCACGAGTCACTGCGTAACCCAATCCCATAACCCACGGATTTTTCGCCGGATAGGTCAACTCATAGACCTTGTCAGGATGAAATCCTTCGAACAGACATAAATCGGTTGTCGATGACGAAAGTGATGACTGACCAGTTGGGCACGTACCAAAAGCCCACCCGTCAGAAGTTACGGCTACACGTGGTCCGTCGATCGCATTCCGCATCGTTAAAGTCGAATTTGCAGTGCTGGAATCAGCCGTCTCATAGCTCGTGAATCGATTGTTTCCCTTGAGAGGAAGGGTGTAAACGGCACCGTTGTTACTTTCGGTGTCAACCGGTGCACCTGTTGGGTCAGATGGATACTCGATCCGAATCTTGGAAACGATCGCGGTGCCGTCCGCCTGGACAGCCACTGGAAGATTGGCACCAAGTCGCGTCTCGGTCGTAACTATGTCGCCCGCCCACCCAGCATCTACGAAGGAATAGCCAAGTCGGAAGAATAACCCGTCACCAGAGTCTTCCTCACCACGTGACACAGGAGGAAATGTCTGGAACCCAAGCTCAATGGCATTCCCACGGTTATTGATGCCATATAGCAACTTGCCATTCCCCCGCGACAAGTCGATCGGTTTCAGGATGAAGAATGGAGCGCTGAATTCCACCAGCCCCTTAGCGTTTCTGGGGGCTCGGTCCAGGTTAACCACGACCGCATTCAGCGGGTCGTCAGGATCAACCTCCATATATACGGTGCCCTCAAGACGCTCGAAAGCACCAGCCTCTCCAAAGGTTCTACCTCCAGCGTAAGAAGTGGTCCGTTCCACAACGATCCGTACAACTCTCGCATCAGCGGACGCCACCACAAAGGTGAACATCAGCACCCCCATAACGAAGGCCACACCTGTTCGTCCGATCACGGAACCCCTCCTAAGGCGAGTTAGTCGCCTGCCAGCAGCCGTACAAAAATAAGGGCCGACCCCAAGAATCGGAGGTCGGCCCTTCTATATTGTTATGCTTTGGTCTTATCCAATCTTCGCGACGTTCTCGGCAGCCGGTCCCTTCTGCCCTTGCACGACGTCAAACTCCACACGTTCTCCCTCAGACAAACTCTTGAAACCTTCTCCCAAAATTGCTGAGTGGTGAACAAAGACGTCCTTCTCACCATCATCCCGTGTGAGAAATCCAAAACCTTTGCTGTCGTTGAACCACTTTACCGTTCCTTGAACTGGCATGTTCCGTACTCCTTAACTTCGTCGGAGTAAGGTCCTGCCGTACACCGACTACTTCTATTGCGCGCGGTACCCGCGCGGCTGGTACCACATGGCGGTACCGGTTAACTGAGGTGTCGAATATGGCCTGACCGGGTGTCCACTGTCAAGCCCCTAGTGGGTGAAAATTATCGGTTTCCCCTAGATCCAGTTAAACGGCCCTTGAAGTTAAGAGGGTCATTGTCAAACAGATTGGCGACCCAAAAGGCTGTCCTGGCAGCCTATTTTTCCGGGGCTACGATTTTCTGGGAACGGTTATCTACCCGATTAAAATCCTTCTAATTGGGTTCACGGTTACCTCCGATCACTCTCATGGGTAGGCGAGAACAAACCAGCTTAAATCTTTGTATGTAACTATAAAATAAGCACTTTTGAGAATTCTTCTTCTTTGAGAAAATGGTTCGAGTCCTGTCATCTATCTATAAGACACCGCTCTCACAACACCCCGTTAATCGGATGGTACAATTGGAATCCTTTGCTACTCACAAACCGAATGAAGTTCGGCGTCGTGTGGTTCGGTATGATCGTCGTCGCGTCTGTGCTTTATCCAGCGGCGAGCCAAAACCCCGTAGAAACGTCGCTTCCCGAAAGTTTCGATTCAGCGATACCACTTTACACTTCGTCACTCGGAACGTTCACGCGGCCGATTTCTTCAAGGAACACCACGGCCCAGCAATTTTTCAACCAAGGCTTTCAGCTGATGTACGCGTTCGCGAAAATAGATTCTGCTCGATCTTTCCGAGAAGCACAGAAGAACGATCCAGACTGTGCCATTTGTTACTGGGGTGAAGCTTGGGCGTGGGGTTCTTATTTGAACGGACCGATGAGAGTTGACGAATCACCACGTGCGTACGCGGCCATACAAAAAGCGCTGGAGCTCAGCGCTGATCATGCCAGCCCAAAGGAGCAGGCCTTTATTAACGCTATGGCCGTTCGGTACATCGAATATTTCGATCCGGAGAAGCGAGTTGAACAAGATAGAGCCTACGCGAACGCTATGCGTCAACTTGCAGAGCGGTACCCTAACGATTTGGATGCAGCCACCCTTTATGCAGACGCGCTTTTTCTTTTGGAACCCCGTCGGGGGTTACGAGACATCAACGATCCAAATGTCCAACGTCTACACCAAGTGCTGGAAGCGATCCTTGCTGTTGACATTCGTCATCCGGGAGCATGCCACCTATATGTACATGCGACCGAGTCTACGATCCAACCAGAGAAGGCGGAAAATTGCGCTGAGTTTCTTGGTGACGCTATCCCCGGTGCCAGTCATATCAACCACATGCCATCCCACACGTGGAACGAGATCGGACGTTGGGGAGACTCTGTACGAGCCAACTTACGTGCCTGGCATTCCGACCAGAAAGCGAAGCAAGGAGAAGGTCTCGCCATCTACCCGTCCCATAATCTCCACATGCTGCTGTTCGCCGCCTCAATGGATGGTCAGGGTGCAATCGCTATCCAAGCCGGAAAAGATTATGCAAAGCTCACTGGTGACACGCTCTATCAGGCACTAACTCTCCTCCGTTTTGGCCGTTTCGACGAACTCGCCAACGTGGCACCCCGCCCCGAGAAGGAGATCTCAGCAGGACTGTGGGACTTCGCTCAAGGATACGCTCACCTACGAATGGGCGAAACTGACTTCGCCAGAGCATACCTGGGACGTGTCCGCCAGATCGCTGCGACGTCTGAACAGTTACTGCGATTTCACCCAGGAAAAAATATCCTCACTATCGCAGCAGAGCTCCTAGAAGGAGAAATCCACTATCAATCTGGCGACCACGACCGCAGTATCATTTCGTTCGAACGAGCTGTCTTCACTGAGGACAACTTAATGTACGACGAACCAGAGCCCCTACCCTTTTCGGCGCGACATTGGTTAGGAGCAGCGCTCCTGGAGACGCATCGATACAAAGAGGCTGAACGGGTCTACCGTGAAGATCTTCTAGACCACCCCCATAACGGCTGGTCCCTGTTTGGCCTGAAGACCGCTCTCGAATCGCAAGATAAGCCGTCTGAAGACGTGACAAACGACCTTCTCCAGAGCTGGGCGCGATCTGACACTTGGCTGAGTTCATCGCGTTTCTGATGATTCAACTCAAGCGACTTACCAAATGCTATGGGCAGGATGAGGTTGTCAGCGATCTCACGCTGGCCGTTTCTACCGGTGAGATCTTAGTTGTACTAGGTGGCTCAGGAAGTGGGAAAACAACAATACTGAAAATGATCAATCGGCTCGTAGAACCAACGACTGGAACAATCCAGATCAATGGGACCGACACGTCAACCATCCCTCCGCACCAACTTAGACGTCAAATCGGCTATGTCTTTCAACAAGTTGGACTCTTCCCTCACATGACGGTCTCTGAAAATGTGGCTGTGACACCATCTCTCTTAGGGTGGAAGCCCACACGGATTCGTGATCTCGTCGATGAGTTGCTCGAACTTGTTGAACTTAATCCGACACTTGTGAGAAACAAAAAACCAGACGAATTATCCGGCGGACAACAACAGCGAGTTGGTGTGGCGCGGGCTCTAGCAGCCGGGCCAGAAGTCATGTTGCTTGATGAGCCCTTTGGGGCTCTCGACCCGCTTACACGAGGACGTCTCCAGGAATCGTTCAAAACTATTCAACATGAGATCGGATTAACGGCTGTATTCGTAACGCACGACATGGTTGAAGCATTGATGCTTGGAGACAGGATTGCAATTATGCATTCTGGAAAATTAATCCAAAGCGGCACGCCTCGTGAACTCTTAACCCAACCAGCTACCGATTATGTAAAAGACCTCATGAGCACACCGCGGCGACAAGCCGCTATCGTCTCTAAACTGGCCAACGAATTAACGACGTGAGAGAGCAGTTAGTCCTTTTACCCGAGTATCTCACCGCGCATTTACAATTGACACTACTTGCTCTACTACTGAGCACCGTAGTGAGCCTACCTCTTGGTGTCGCAATCGCCAGGTTTCGCTGGCTGGAGTCTCCCACACTAGCGCTGGCAGGCATCATACAAACGGTGCCCGGTCTCGCTCTGCTCGCAGTAATGGTCCCACTGCTAGCTGCTATGAACTTACCAAGCATCGGCTTCCTCCCAGCTATTGTGGGACTCACGCTCTACGGCCTATTCCCAATCCTTCGTAACACCGTAACGGGAATCCGTAGCGTTGATTCGGCCCTAAAAGAAGCAGCGCGTGGGGTGGGTATGACACCAATGCAGCAACTTTGGAGAGTCGAAATCCCCCTCGCCTTACCGATGATTGTGGCAGGCTTGCGCACCGCAACAGTCTGGTTAGTCGGTATAACGACACTGTCAACGCCTATTGGAGCTACGAGCTTAGGCAACTATATCTTCAGTGGACTCCAGACCCGGAACTACTCCTCAGTTCTGATAGGTTGTGTTGCGGCAGGCGGCCTAGCCCTTCTTTTAGATGGCATGATCCGATTGCTAGAAATTGGCATCAGCGCTCGGCGGCGCGGTCAAGTTCTAACGTCCCTGGCCATCATGACCAGCCTGTGCATATACGTTGGTATCACACTGATCGCGCCGGTCACGAACGCTGGCACCCGCCCACTAGTGATTGGGTCAAAAACGTTTACAGAACAGTACGTCCTCAGCTCCATCCTAGCCCAATGGATTGAGAAAGAGACAAGCCGTCCAACAACTCTGATGCAATCGTTGGGATCTAGTGTGGCATTTGACGCACTAACAACCGGCGAAATCGATCTCTACGTCGACTACTCCGGGACACTGTGGGTCAACGAAATGCACCGGGACACCGGGCCCTCGACTAGACGGGAAATACTGAACGCGCTGCGCCAGTTTCTCGACGACGAACACAACATCAGTATGCCCGCCGCTCTCGGTTTCGAAAATGCGTATGCGTTAGCGGTTCGTGGTAATGACGCTACACGACTTACCCTCCGTCAGATTAGCGATTTGAGAGCATACGCAGCAACCCTCGTACTGGGAGGCGACTACGAATTTTTTGTTAGGCCTGAATGGACGGCAATTCAGGACGCGTACGGTCTAGAATTCAAACGCCTGCGTACGATGGATTCAACACTGATGTACCAAGCTATCGTCCAAGAAAACGTGGATGTTATTAGTGCCTTTTCCTCTGATGGACGGGTGGCAGCATACGATCTCACTCTACTCGAGGACGACCTGGATGTAATTCCTCCGTATGACGCGATAGTTCTGGCAAGTCCTCGAGTGACTCAAGAGTACCCTGACGTCATTCAAGCCGTGGCCAGACTTGATGGCTCAATCAATGCCGATCGTATGAGAACCATGAACCTTGCCGTCGACGAAATGGGCGAACACCCGTCGTTAGTGGCTGAACGTTTTGTTCGCGCCCTCCGATGATATAAAAAGAATCAATGTCTTTATTTACGCTTCTAGGTTTCCGCGACACAGATCAGGATCCGAATCTTTCGATCGTTGAGGATACCGAGACGATGCAACGAATTGTTTCAAAACTCGAGGCATTGCCTGAGGACCGGGCCCGGTATCTTGCTGCATTCGCCTACATCCTTGGTCGTGCCGCCTATGCTGACTCCTCGGTCAGCGCACAAGAAACGGAAAAGATGCTAGAGATTGTCCAAATGCTCGGACAGCTTCCTAAGGCTCAAGCGAGTCTTGTTGTCGAGATTACCAAGAACCAAGTTCGGTTGTCCGGAGGCACCGAGAATTATCTGATTTCCCGTCGCTTTAAAAAGATGTCTCTTCTGAAACAGCGTCTTGAACTCCTTGAGTGTGTGTTCGCTGTCTCGGCGGCGGATGAATCCATCACGGTTGCCGAGGAAGGGCAGGCCCGCCAGATTTCTAAGGAAATCGGCCTGACTCACGAACAATTCCTAACTGCTCGTTCTGGATTTGTCGAACATATCGAAGCCCTGAAAAACTTTCGGAAGAAACGACCCTAGTGCTATTCCGCAGCTGATCTACCCATGGCGAGAGGGCGGAAGAGCAGAGGGGTTGGCGTCTAGCATGACGGCAATCCATCTAAAGTCTTTGGTGTTTTCAAGGGCAATTTTTATCGCCATCGTGAGTGGCACCGAGAGCAGCATGCCGATCGGTCCCCATACCCAACCCCAAAATACTAGCGACACGAACACTACCAACGTCGAGAGACCCAGACGCCGCCCCAAAAGCATCGGCTCTAGAAAGTTTCCAAACACGACATTGATCAGAATATAGCCAAGAGCTATCATTCCCGCCTTAGCCAAACCGAACTGCACAATGGCCAGCAACACCGCCGGGATGGCAGCAATAATCGATCCGAATGTCGGGATGAAGTTGAGGACAAAGGCCACAAGTCCCCAAAGTAGGGCGAAGTCGAGACCAAAGGCCGCGACCCAAAGCCCTACAATCAACCCAGTGAGACCACTAACCGCCGATTTGATGACAAGGTACTTCTGAACTTGCTGTGTCATGCGGTGAAGCTGTCCGAAATGCGTATCTTTGCCAAACGCCTCTCGTAACTTTCCGCTGAAACCTACGGCTTCTAGCAAGATAAACACGACAGCCAGTAAAACCAAGAACGCGGTTGAAGCAAACGACGCAACTACTCCCAAAGTCCCACCCAAAATATCAAACACGCCGCCGATCGGCAGCAGATCGAGAGAACGCCATTCCTGGATTGGTAACCCGAAGTCGTCGATTAAGACCAGAGCTGAATCCACAAGTGCCTGGACACTGGCTTGATACCGAGGAGCAGCGGCTCTGAACCCGTCTACCGATCGACCTACTACTAATCCGAACACACCGATAATCCCAATGGCCATGAGAACCGTGCACAAAACCGCCAATGGTCTAGGTACACGCCACCGTTGAAGCCATCCCATCAACGGAATGCTAATCACCGCCAGAAAGACCGATACAAGAAATGGCAACACCACCTCTGCCGCTGCCCGAAGCCCAGCGACCAGAACGACCAAACAAGCTGCAGCGACTAGAAACCTAATGCCAGCATCGGAGTACTGCCACTTTTCATCGTTCATGGCTCAGCCTCAAAAAGAGTCAGGGCAAATTTAGATTCGGGCTCTATCCATTGCGTGCGACTTGTAAAACCCGCACGTTGGCCCATCGCAATGATGCCATGCGTCTCATACTTATGCGCGCTCTCGGTCCAGATCAACTCATTTTGAGTGAATTGGACGCAACATCCAGCACCCCTAATACACACAAGCTGGTCAGCCTGACTTTCCAGATAGACTTCGATACGTGAATCTTGGGCATTCCATAAGGCACGGTGGGAAAACAAATTCAGATCAAAGTCAGCATCAAGCTCACGGTTAAGACGCGCAAGCAGGTTCTTATTGAAGGCTGAGGTAACGCCCAGCGGGTCATCGTAAGCCAAAACGAGTTCTGGCGCGGGTTTGATCAAATCCGCACCAAGTAACAACTGATCGCCGCGACGACACTGAGCACGTAACTGGTGAAGGAAAAGTTCCGCCTCTGATAAGGTTAAATTCCCGATATTTGAACCTAGAAACAATATAAGTGCCCGACCATCGTCTTGGGCATGGTTTAGTGCATCGTTTAAACCGGCTTCATAACTGGCACAGTGAGGAATGAGAGTCACAGATGAATGACGGGAGAGCGCTTGCACTGACTGTGCCAGCGCCGCACCAGAAATATCAACGAGATGAACGTCTGTCTTACATGTCTCGACTGCGGACAACAGCACGGATAGTTTTGCTCCACTCCCGCTCCCTAGTTCGACAATTCTGCTGTAGGGACCCGCACCTGACATGATCGTGTTCGCGTGTTCCGCCAGTAAAGCGTGCTCGCCTCGAGTAATCTTGTACCAAGGTAATTCACAAATAGCCTCAAACAATTGAGACCCCAGCGCGTCGTACAAATATTTAGTGGGCAGCTGCTTAGGCTGGCTTGCCAAGCCATCAGCGACACTACAAGCGAACTCAATCGTTGGATCACCGTCGAGAGCCGCCGACGAATTAGAGGGCTGGTGCATCGAGCTTACTGCGCGTCACGCGCGCAGCGGAAAGTAGCGTACATGTACGGATAATGCGGTCGAAACCAGTTTCTAAAACTCCGACGTATCAAACCGCGGCCTGTCCCCGGCGATGCCCCTTTGACCACAAAATGATCTTGATCAAAGAAATCCGCTGAGTACTCAGGATAAGAAGCCATCGTCTTGAAACCGGGAAACCCATGGAACACCGTTGATGTCCACTCCCACCCGTTTCCCACGAGATCTTGGACTCCCCACGCGCTAACTCCGGCTGGATACGACCCCACAGGCACCGGATCCCAGTGACGAAAATCGAAGTTGCCGTGACTTTCATCTGGGTCCACATTGCCCCACGGGTGTCTTCGTTCAATTCCAGTGGGATCACCATAGGCCGCGCGGTGAAATTCTGTCTCAGTTGGCAGTCGAAGTCCTTTCCACTTCACGTAGGCAGCCGCTTCATCATGAGTGACATACACAGGCCACGACATCGGCAGTGGAATTAAATCAAACATCCCACGCCATATCCAGCGTCCGCCTTTCCATTCCCAAAACAATGGGTGATCACGTTGCACAGCCTGTCGACGTTCCCATCCCCGATCTGTCCACATGTCACGATTTGTGTACCCGCCCGCATCTATAAATGCCAGATAGTTCTGATTGGTCACATTGTAAAGATCAATCTTAAATGCCGGCACATCCTCTACGAAGCAAGGGAACTCATTATCCCACCCGAATGGAACCTCATCGATTTCACTGCCTAAAGTAGCCATTCCAGCCGGAATGAGAGCCATTTCTCGATCTGGCACAAATCCATCAAGCAAACTTTCGGTGCCTGGTGGACGCAGCTTCCGGTCGGTCGACAAGCGATGCAATATGTAAAGCAGCGTCTCTTGATGCATGACCTCATGCTCTAACATTGTGAACACACCCTGTCCCCGATAGCAGACGGCATTGTCGTCACTTGCAAGCACAGCGTTGCGAAGAGCATAGAGAATCGCACTATCAGCTTCCTTGACGTATTGTGCAACCGAAGCACGATCAGGCCAGCTTTCCACCTGAGACATCCCGGTGGCATGCTGGTCGATCGGATCGATCCCCCGCGCAAACAAGGTCTCAAGATCACGATCGATACCTGGTTGCCCTAGTCCCTTCTTAAGGAAACAGTTCACACCGAACGCTGGAATGTGACCTTCGTAGAAGACGAATGGGTGACGCAACGGAATCGGCTTGGCGTAGTATGAACGTGAGTCAAGGAGACTGAACAAACGAGCAGTTCGCCTACGGTTTTCGAGATACGAATCAATGACAACCCCGCGGTCCACAACATATCCATTGCTGGCATGTGTCGTACTCATTTGAAATAAAGCTCCTGCAATAAAGCTCATAATGGTACCAGGAAGTCTCGGATAACGGGTATGCTAGTGTTAAAATTTTTACGGCATTTGTTGCTGCGAAAGTGGCGGAACTGGCAGACGCGCCGGACTTAGGATCCGGTGGCCGAAAAGCCATGGGGGTTCGAGTCCCCCCTTTCGCACCAAAACACAAGCGATATCCAATCACTAACTTCTGGAAAAACTCAAGACCAAGCCGAGCTCGACCGATACCACATTATGAAGTCAGAATTCAAAGACCTCGGAGAGACCCGTAAGAACGTTGTTATCGAAGTGCCGTCAGATGATGTCGATCAAGAAATCGAACGGCTCTCACAACACCACCGCCGTTCTGTTCGCCTGCCTGGATTCCGAAAAGGGAAAGCTCCGGCCCGGCTGATATGGCAACGAATGCGCGAGCAAATCCTGCACGAGGTTGCAGACAGTCTGATTCCACAGGCGATTGAGGAAGCGCTGCAAACACGTGGAGTGCAGCCCGTGGACACACCGACCGTCCGCGACGTAAATATTGAGCAAGGAGAACCGTTGACGTTCACGGCAACTTTCGAAACTCTACCGCCGGTTGAGCCTGGTGAATACCGTGGATTGACCGTACGACGAAATCCAATCGACCTAACGGATGAGAATGTCTCAAAAGCACTTGAGCAGCTCAGGGAACGATCTGCAAAACTCGAACCAGTAGAAGGCCGAACTGTTGCAGTCGGTGATACAGTCACCGTTGACCTCGAACGCCGGATAGCACCTCGACCAAAATCGCAGGACGTACAGGCACCACAGAATCATCACGATATAAAGATTGAAATCGGTGCAGCGGGGAACCCTACTGGTTTCGACGAACATGTTGTAGGACTTGAAGCCGGCGAATCAGCCAAGTTCACTGTTTCTCAGCCAGAAAATCCTGACGTTTCGGAGGGTCGAGATTCACGGGACCAAGTAGAGTCAAAGGTCGAGTACTCCGTGAGTATCAAAGAAATTCATCAACGAGTCTTACCTGACCTTAACGACTCATTTGCACGAGAGCTAGGTACGTGTGAAACCCTCGAAACTCTAAAAGAGCAGGTGATGACCGAGCTTCGTGAGCAAGCGGAGCGCGATACAGACCGAAAGATGCGTGACAGTCTGTTAATTCAGTTAGCCACACGGATACCCGGAGCCGTGCCTGAGGTGTTGATCAACCGAGAGATCGACCGTCGCGTCGAGCACTTGGTAACACAACTTGTTGCTCAAAAAATTGACCCCCGGCAGGCCAATATCAACTGGGAAGAATTTCGTGAAAACCAGCGGGCAGCGGCGACTGATACGGTAAAGAGCACACTGGTTTTAGATGAGATTGCTGAAAAGGAAAAAATCGAGGTGGTCAACGAAGAACTGACGCATGAAATTGAACGTTTGGCCACCCGTAGTAATCGAACGGTGTCGGCCACGCGCGCACTTCTTGAAAAAGAAGGCAGCACGGCATCACTAGCGATCGGAATCAGACGGGAGAAGGTTATAAACCTTGTGCTGGAACATGCCGCGGTCGTCACGGCGTGATTAACGCTAGAAACACGGGCGCCTCATTTATCAAGCAACTTACTACCTACGTTTGCAGCCAAAAGATTTTAGATTCGGACTTCATTGACCAGAACGGAGAAACATGCCTGACTCGCAGATGCAACTGGTGCCGATGGTGGTCGAACAGACCAGCCGAGGAGAACGCGCGTACGACATCTTTTCTCGTCTCCTGAAGGACAGCATTATATTCATTGGCTCCCCGATTGATGACGCTCTGGCCAACTTAGTGATCGCACAAATGCTATTTCTGGAAGCCGAAGACCCTGATCACGATATTCTTCTCTATCTCAATAGTCCAGGCGGCTCTATTTCGGCCGGTTTTGCAATCTATGACACCATGCAGTTCATTAAACCCGATGTTCAAACGTACTGCATTGGTCAAGCTGCCTCAATGGCAGCGGTAATCCTAGGAGCCGGTGCAAAAAGCAAGAGATTCTCACTCCCGAATTCTCGGATCATTATTCACCAACCACTGATGACTGGCCTCGGTGGACAGGCAACAGATATCGATATCCACGCTAAGGAAATCCTGCGCATGCGTGCGCGACTAAATGAAATTCTGTCGCAACACACGGGACAACCGCTTAGTCGTATTGAAGAGGATACCGAACGTGATTACATCATGAGCGCTGAGCAGAGTTGCGAATACGGTATTATTGATGAAGTCATTGAGAGGCGCGGATAGCTAGCGAGTCGTCTATGTCAAAGAAGAGTAACGACAAAGATACACTCCGGTGCTCGTTCTGTAACAAGAATCAGAATGACGTGCGGAAATTGATCGCCGGACCAACCGTGTTCATCTGTGACGAATGTGTTGATGTCTGCAACGACATTATCGCTGACGATAGTCGGTCAGCAGTTAAGGGTCCCCTTGCGTCTTCGGTCTTGCCGGTTCCACAAGAAGTCAAGAAATTCCTAGACGAGTACGTGATCGGACAAGAACGAACAAAGAAGAAGCTCGCAGTTGCTGTATACAACCATTACAAACGCGTCGAGATTCAGAAACAAGCCAAAGATCGAAACGAAACTGAACTAACAAAGTCAAACATACTTCTGATCGGCCCTACCGGAACTGGCAAAACTTTACTGGCGCAAACGTTGGCTCGACTGCTGAACGTACCATTCACGATTGTCGATGCAACAACTTTGACTGAAGCTGGCTATGTTGGTGAGGATGTCGAGAACATCATCCTTAAGCTTCTGCAAGCAGCTGGCGGCGACATCGAGAAATGCCAACAAGGCATCATCTACATCGACGAGATCGACAAGATTTGCCGAAAGGATGAAAACCCATCTATCACTCGTGATGTCTCGGGCGAAGGGGTGCAACAAGCTTTACTCAAGATTCTTGAGGGCACCGTGGCCAATGTTCCTCCACAGGGTGGCCGCAAACACCCTCACCAAGAGTTTTTTCAAATCGACACAACGAACGTTTTGTTCATTTGCGGAGGAACGTTCGTCGGACTCGACAAGATGATTCAGCGTCGTCGGGGCAAGAAGACCTTGGGATTCCAAGCTGACATCCGGTCGGCGAAACAGACAAATATTGGAGCTCGGTTGGAACATATCGAACCTGAGGACTTAATCCAATACGGCCTGATCCCAGAATTTGTAGGGCGGTTACCTGTAGTCGGAACTCTTCATGAACTTGACAAGAAAGCCCTTATTCAAATTCTCACAACGCCACGCAATGCCATTACTCGACAATACCAGAGATTATTCGAATACGAGAACGTGGAATTGCGATTCACTGATGACGGCCTCGAAGCTATCGCCGAGGCCGCGTTGGAACGAAAGATTGGGGCACGTGGGCTCCGGATGATTATTGAAGACCTCATGTTAGACCTCATGTACACATTGCCAGGCCAGACAAAACTCAAAGAGTGTGTAATCACACGTGAAGCTGTTCTGGCAAAAGATGCCCCCATTAAACTTGTTGAAAAGGCTGGATAACTTGGAAGTCTACGAAACTTTACCTATTGTCCCGCTCCGTGACGTTGTGGTATTTCCACACATGATGATGCCATTTGTCATTGGAAGACCGTCATCCACCCGCGCGCTGGAACACGCACTGACGAAAGACAAGAAAATCTTTCTCGCGGCCCAAAAAGATGCAACGAAGGATGACCCTAGCCCTAGTGATATTTATACGATGGGCTGCATTGCTAACATCGTGCAGAGTCTGAAATTGCCAGACGGCAACGTGAAGGTTCTAGTAGAGGGTGTCGAACGTGCTCGCACAATAGAGTGGAAAGAGGACAAAGGCTTCTATCGCGTTGTTGCCAAAAGTCTGGGTAGTCCTCCTAAAGACGACGACGGGGACACGGAAGCCACGATGAGCCGTGTTGTGTCGCTCTTCGAACAATACGTCAAAGTGTCTAATAATTTGCAGTACGACGCGATGACTGCTGCCGTTCGCGTGGACGACCCAAGCAAACTTGCCGACACAATTGCTGCTCATCTCGTTGTGGGTGTGGAGGAAAAACAGAATCTTCTAGAAATCATTGCGCCACATGAGCGTTTAGTTCGCATTGCTAGCATCCTTGAAGTAGAGGTTGACAAACTCCAAGTTGACCGTCGGATCCAATCTCGCGTCAAGAAGCAAATGGAAAAAGCTCAGAAGGAGTACTACCTTAACGAGAAAATGAAGGCGATCCAGAAAGAATTGGGTCGCAAGGAGGACCGTGGAAACGAGGTTGACGAACTCCGGCAGAAAATAGCAGAGAGCAAAATGCCTCAAGACGTCGAGGAAAAAGCCGTGCAGGAGCTCAAACGACTCGAATCCATGCCCCCGATGTCGGCAGAAGCGACGGTCTCTCGAAATTATCTGGATTGGATCATAGCTGTACCGTGGCACAAGCGAAGTCGCGAAGGCCGTGACCTCAAGCGTGCTGAGCAAATCCTTAATGAGGACCACTACGGCCTTGAAAAAATCAAGGAGCGAATCCTTGAGTTTCTAGCCGTCCGAAAACTAGTCCGAAAACCTCGTAGCACGATCCTTACCCTGACCGGACCGCCCGGCGTAGGTAAAACCTCGCTAGCAAAATCGATCGCGCGATCAACAAATCGAAAGTTTGTACGGTTATCTTTGGGTGGAGTGCGAGATGAGGCCGAAATTCGAGGCCACCGACGCACTTACATCGGAGCTTTCCCAGGGCAAATCATCCAGATGATGAAAAAGGCTGGAACACTCAATCCGGTCTTTCTACTTGATGAAGTAGACAAGATGTCAATGGACTTTCGCGGAGACCCATCGGCAGCACTACTAGAAGTCTTAGACCCTGAACAAAATCACATGTTCCTCGACCATTATCTAGATGTTGAGTACGACCTATCCAACGTGATGTTTATTTGTACGGCTAATGTGCTCCATACTGTTCCTCAGGCGCTGCGCGACCGAATGGAAGTACTTGAACTGGCCGGGTATACAGAATTGGAAAAGATTGAAATTGCCAAGCGATTTCTCCTTGAAAAGACCATCAAGGCAAATGGTCTGAAACCAAAGAACCTCACCTTGTTGGACGAGTCGTACGAGACGCTGATCCGACGATACACACGGGAAGCCGGAGTAAGAAATTTAGAGCGCGAAATCTCGTCAATTTGTCGGAAGGTCGCGCGTAAGGTCGTCAGCAATGGAAAGGACTTCTCAGAAAAAGTTTCATCTGACCGGATTACTGAGTTTCTTGGCGTTCCCAAATATCGGCCAATGCTTGCGGAACTGCGTGACGAAGTGGGTATCGCCACTGGGTTGGCGTGGACTGAAGCGGGAGGTGAGTTACTAGTGATGGAGGCAACCCGGATGCCGGGGAGGGGTCAGCTAACCCTGACAGGAAAACTCGGCGACGTAATGCAAGAGTCAGCTCAAGCGGCGATGAGTTACGTACGCACGAAAGCGGAGGAGTTTGGAATTCCAAAGAAGTTTAACCGAACTAGCGACGTACACGTGCATGTTCCCGAGGGCGCCATACCGAAGGACGGACCCTCTGCCGGCATCACTATCACGACAGCACTCGTTTCCACATTGGCATCTATTCCAACACGTAGGGACGTAGCGATGACCGGTGAAATCACTCTCCGTGGAAAGGTCCTCCCAGTCGGCGGCGTCAAGGAAAAAATTATGGCCGCGCATCGGGCCGGTCTTAAAACGATCATTCTGCCGAAAGACAACGAAAAGGATCTAGCAGAAATCCCAAAAACGGTACTCGACGCACTTAATCTGTATATGGTTGACACTATGGATGAAGTGCTGAAAATAGCCTTGACTGAACCACTGCATCAGAACCTTTCGACTCAGGGCGATGCCATCTCATCTGAAAAACCTGACGATCAGATCACGCATTAAAGGTGAAGATCCTTAGCGGGGAATTCGTCACCAGTATTGCTACGGGTGGCTCGCTGCCACCGAGTGAACGCGCAGTTGTCGCACTGGTAGGCCGCTCTAACGTCGGGAAATCCAGTCTCATCAACGCGCTCGTCAAACGCCGTGTCGCGCGTGCTGGAACGGCTCCTGGTGTTACCCGTTTGCTAAACGTATACCGTGTTTGTCTTTCAGCTGGATCTCGGGGCACCAAGTCTCTAACTCTCGTTGACTTACCTGGTTACGGCTATGCGCGAGGTGGCGAACAAGCACGACACCGTTTCAACAAGCTAACAACCGAGTTCTTCACGGTAATGGTCGAACAGACAACGCGATTGGGATTATCTACCGGCACCGGGAGGCTCGCGGGCGCCATCCTGACGATCGATTCGCGACATCCAGGTCTGGACAGTGATCTCGCAGCCCACGCCTGGCTAGTAGAGCGCCACTGCCCTCTCATAGTTGTAGCGACTAAAAGTGACCAACTGAAGCGATCGATCAAACAGCGCGTCACTCGCGATCACGAGATTGCGCTTGGATGCGATGTCCTTCGGGTTTCAAGCAAGACTGGCGAAGGAATTAAAACATTATGGACCGCGCTAACGAGGCTAGTGGTTGACCTGCTATAATTTATGGTTTGTATTAAGTAATAAGGAGTTTAGGGTGAAGCAAGGTATCCATCCAGAATATCATGAAGTGGAAGCTCGGTGTGCATGCGGAGCCACTTGGCGGACCCGCTCCACCAAAGACGAGCTTCGTCTAGAAATTTGTTCGAATTGTCATCCATTTTTCACAGGTAAGCAGAAGCTTGTTGACCCCGAGGGCCGCGTCGAACGTTTCACTAAGAAATACGGAAAGGTCACAGTTGCAGCTCGTCGCCAGCAAGAAAGTGAGCGTCGGAAGAAAGCGGCCCGTTCATCTGCGCCCTAGTTATTTGGTTCCTCAGCCCGGCCTCTAACTTTCGGCGAAGACGTCGCACGCGGTGTTCCAAAGCTTGACAACGAAGAGGATATCTCTTGACCTCAAGTGCTTACCGAGCGAACTTTTCCGCGAGTAACATGTCGTGTGCTCGATGTTCGTATTACACCGCAAGAGCCAGAGCAATCGAAACTCTAGATCAGAGAGCGAGACTGGCAACCGTCAACCGTAATCGTAGCCCCGCTCACCCAACTGGCTCTTGCGGATGCAAGAAAAGCAACAACGTCTCCGACCTCATCGGCCCGTCCAAACCGGCCAAACGGAATATTCTGTCCGACAAACTCTGCCATGGCGTCCGGGTCTTCTTGCTGACGTCTATGCCACGAGCCACCGGGGAATGATATTGAGCCTGGAGCAACGCTGTTAACCCTTATATTCTCACAGGCCAGCTGCTGCGCAAGAGACTTACCGAGACTAATCTCAGCTGCTTTGACGGCATTGTAGGTCATTCGTCCGCCTGACTCACGGCCCCAAATTGACGCGATCATGATGATCACCCCCTCACCACGAAGCTTCATGTACGGAACAACCAGTCGGGACGTCCGGATGGCTGGATAGAGCGTACGATCTAAGGCGTTTTGCCAGTCCTGATCAGTAGCGTCCAGAAGCCCACCACCACCAGCTTGGCCCACGTTATTGACCAGCACATCCAAACCACCGAACTTTTCGACCGTCTGAGTCACGACCATCGCGATATCTTCAACGTTTGTTAGATCCGCCTGAACGGCTAATATACAATCCGAGCCACCAGCCCGAGCCTCGAGTTTTTCAGATGCCCGTTTTAATCGATTTTCATCCCTCCCACAGATACACACACGACAGCCTTCACCGACGAGCGCCCACGCGCTGGCAAATCCCAAGCCCTGACTCGAACCTGTTATGAGAGCCACTTTATTGTCTAACTCAAGATTCATGATTAGTGTTCCGATACTCTGGTAGGCCGTAACTGAAGCGCTGAACTATAGAACAAACTCAAAATCCAAAAAGCTAACTTCATGTGCCGATAAATACTGATTCGAGTCGACCGAGCATGATACAACAACCACAACATGGGATAACTATATGCTCATGGTAGCGACACTGGGAATGTCGTTCTACGGGCTGTACTCGATAATTATAGGAATCACTGACCTGCTAACGGTAGGACAGCTTGAGTGGTGGGCTAATCTCTGGCTCATTGGAGCCGGCAGCGCCTTAGTCTTCGGCGCAGTTTTGGTACGAGCATCTATGCCGGGTAGCCTCGCCCTCGCCACGGCTGGCCTCCTAGCACTGCAATCAATTAGCCTCCATAATACCAACCACCTTTACGGTGAGGTCACGCTCTTACCCCAGCTCGCACGATTGATTTTCGCCAGCTTGCTACTGACGCTAGCGTACGTCGGGTGGGACTGGGAAGGAAAAACAGAAATTTAAAACTTTTTGTTAAAAAGACGAGAAGCACAAATTCGCCCGTCGCCTCCTACAATTAGGCGCAACCACTGGTCGCACCGCAATTCACGCACTTGTAGCACGCTCCATTACGAATCATTATCGCACCACACGTGGAACACGGAGGCGCATCCTGATCGTTCTGGATGGCATAAGGCGTCGTTTGATCCGTGCTCGCGTTCGGCTGCACATCATCGACCTCCGCTGCAGTCTCACCGAGTGTGAGCTGTTCGATCTCACTCTTTACCGCGTCTGGCAGGGCCGCTGACTCGCTTCGCACATTGTTGACCCCAACACGGAATTGTGCTTCGGTCGAGAGAAACTTCGTAGCCATCCAGCGAAAGATATAATCCACAATCGACTTGGCAACTCGAACACCAGGATTCTTTGTCATGCCGGATGGCTCAAACCGAACATGACTAAATTTATCGACAAGCACCTGGAAGGGAACACCGTACTGCAAGGCATACGAGACAGCCTGCGCAAACGCATCGGCAAATCCAGATATAGTTGAACCTTCCTTCGCCATCACAAGAAAGATCTCACCTGGCGTACCATCTTCGAACAAGCCCACGGTGATGTACCCCTCATGACCAGCAATGTCGAATTTATGAGTGATCGCAGCACGCTCATCCGGCAACTTACGTCGAACGGGTAGGGTTAACCCAGAGGAGGACACAGGTTCCGGATCTGGCGATGATGCACCGCGCGAGGTATTGAGCGGCTGCGTACGTTTACTTCCATCCCGGTAAATCGAAACAGCCTTTGTACCGAG
>Ga0310345_10002372_pt1 | contig 19152 bp, 18 predicted proteins | sample HC15DNA20500_MG_FD_204667 | JGI IMG/M metagenome (GOLD analysis project Ga0310345, IMG submission 204667) | Marine microbial communities from station ALOHA, North Pacific Subtropical Gyre - HC15-DNA-20-500_MG | ecosystem: Environmental > Aquatic > Marine > Oceanic | place: Pacific Ocean: North...
CTCTGGGCTGTGAAGTCTTTGGATAGAGTCTCCCGTGAATCGCGACCACGGCCAAGCCGCTGCGACTAATCAGATGGCCGCCGATGTCTACTGCGGCGCTGGGCCGAAAAGGTCGTCGGTGTCGCGCTGGACCTGGGTCTTGAGCTCCGCCGCCTCCATGAAGCCGAGCTCGCGGTAGGACTCGGGCGTGCCGTAGTCTCGGACGCGGACGACGACAGGCATGGGCACCGCGTGGCCGAACACCAGCGCCTGCTGCTTCGAGTCGAGCCTGGACACCACCGAACGCATCTTCCTACTTCCCGAGACGCCCGACAGCACGGCATCGGTGTCCCGGTCGTTGTCCAGCAGGCACGTGACCTTGGTGCCGAGCTGGCTCATTACCTCGTCGTCGATGCCGCTGGGGCGCTGGTCCACGATCAGCAGCGTCACGTTGTACTTGCGCATCTCTCGGGCGATGGTGCCGAAGATCGTCTTATCGGCGATGCCCGGGGTCAGGAACTTGTGCGCTTCCTCGACGGTGATCACCAAGGGGCGGGGCTCCCGTCCCTGCTCGCCCATCGCCCTCTCGGTCATCCGTTGATACCTCTCGTAGATGCGACGGGTCAGCAGGTTGGCGACGAGGATGTAAGCGGCCAGGTCGGAGCCGTAACGACCGAACTCCAGGACCACGTGGATGCCTCTGTCGAGGTAGCTGAGGATCTGGCCCACCGAGTCGTGGCCGGAGGCCTCGTCTATGAAATCGAACCGCTTCAGCCTCGTCAGCCTGTTGTGCAGCGCGTTTAGGGTCCCCTGGGGAACGCCTATCGCCCCGGCCACCTCCTGGAGCGCCTCCCTGCCCTTAAGGTCCAGGAATTCGCTCAGCCATCGCCGGGAGCCGAAGTGCCTCTCGAGCGAGAACGCAGCCTCAATCGCTATGTCGGACAGGTCCCACATGCTGCCGAGGACCTGGACGTCTTCAGGCTCGATCTCGTCCAGGCCGATGCGTACAACGTAGTCCGGGGTGAGGCCGCGGCGCTTCGAGCTCTCCTCGTCGAGGGAGAAGACGGCGACCTTCGACGAGAATAGCTGCTTGAGCCCTTTGACCTCCGCGGCGCCCTCCACGTAGCCTTTCCAGCCGTACTCGCTCTCCATGTCGAAGACGAGGTTGGTGGCCGCACCGCTCTGGAGGATTCCTATCAGCAGCAGGCGGGTCAGGAACGTCTTGCCGGTCCCGCTTTTGCCGAAGACGCCGTTACTGCGCTTCACGAGTTCCTGGATATCGAGGCAGAGCTTGGTCTCCATGTCGAGTGGGTTGCCTATCCAGAAGTGGCGCTCGTCCTCGGAGCCGAAAATGAGCTGGATGTCCTCCTCTGATGCGAGTGAGGCTTCCGAAAAATGGGGCGGGACGGTCTTGGCAGGCTGTGGCCCGTCCAGCGCCTCGAAGGAGTCCACACGCAACGCCAGCGACGGCTCGACTGCGATGGTACCGTACGCCGCGGTGCCGGATACGACGCTGGCGACGAACGGGTTCGAGACATCGGGAGGGGTTAGCCTCATGGCCGGGTCCGTGGAGGCCAGCGCCACGTCGGTGACAACTCCGAAGAAGCGCAGTCTTTCACCCTGAAGGTTAACGAATGTACCGACCTTAACTTCCTCGGTCGAGACATCGGAGTCCAGTCTGACCTCTACCCCGTCAGTCAGCGAGCCGGAGACGACCATTCCCAGCCGTTTCTTTTCGAGTCCGGAAGAGAGTCCGTCGCTGTTCATGGGCTGAGCCTCTTGAGCACGTTGTTCAGCCGTCGCACGTCGTTGCTTAGCGTTCTCGCCAGCTCCCTGCCAGCGTCGAGCAGGTACTGTTGTGGGTCCGGATGCGATGAGCTGGCCTCCCGCAGGAACGCAGCTACCACGTCGTCCTGGGCAACGATCACCGGGGATGCCAACAGGGTGGGCAGCAACAGCTCCAGCAATGCGGCGAACTCCCGAAGCTCCTCGCCGGCGCAGCGGTGGACGAAGGAGTGTATCCTCGGCGGCAGAGGCGGCAGATGCCGGAGGACCTCGCCGGAGGCCCGGTATCCGACCACCACCAGCGACGCCTCGGTCACCAGCAACCGGATTAGCTGAGGGTTGCTGGCATAGACGGCCTCCTCCGTCTCCTCGTCCCGGCCGCGGGCTATCGGGTGGCGTCCCGGGTCCATGCTGCTGGTTGCCACCTCGTGCACGATTCCGTACACCGCGGACTCGTCACCGGTCCGCACAAGGCTCCCCAGCGGAGGCGCCTCGTACAGCTCGTAACACTGGGCCCTGAACCCGGTAGTCGACGCCTCTATCACCTCACCGAAGCGGCCGTTGGCGGGCGACTGTAGTCGGTCTTGCACTCTACATCCTCAAGCGGGCCATGGCGTAGGTGTCCACGTATTCGCCGTCGCGGAAGGTCAGGGCGCAGCGCGTGCCTTCGATCTCGAATCCGAGATTCTTGTACAGGTGAATCGCCCGGGCGCTGAGGTCCTGACAGTATGCGGCCTCCGCGGCGCGAATGACTACATCGCTCATGGAAGCCCTCTGTTTCGTAGGAGCGGTCCGCGAACCGTCCCTACAGCCATCGGACCCTCTTCGAAAAGCTCTTTTCGGAGGCGTATACGGGGATTTGGTTGTCCGAGAGGGCGCCCTCGACGAGCTCGGCGAAATAGCGTCTGTCGGACCCGGTCACCACCGCCTGCTCGTGGGACTCCATCAGGGCGATGGGGTAGCCGGGGCCACGCCGGCACTGGTCTACGATCAGCGAGTGGGTCAGGCTGAGCAGACCTTCATCCTCAGTGACCCATGACGGGACCTCGACTCGTCCGATCTCGTTGCCCGCGTGGATGTAGTAGAAGTGGATGTCGTGTCCCTGGTAATGGTCCCGGACCAGTCCAGACGAGCTACTGAAGACGGCCGATCGCTCGCCCGGCTCCAGCAGCTCCAAGAAGACCTCCCGGTCCATCAGCCCCATGGCTCCTGCGTCGCACGGTCTGACTCCCGCGGGTATCGTGCCGCAGTAGCGAGGGCAATCCGGCTCGTCGTAGGGGCAGAGCGTAAGGCGAAGCGCGTTCACGACCTCCGCGCTCCGTGGCAGGCTGATGTAGCTTGCGGCCGCCACGGTACGCGTGCGTGTCAACTCGCGAAACTGGTCGAGCGCCTGGACGAAGCCCTCCTCGACGAGCTCGCGCACAACGAAGTCGCGGAAGCCCTGGCCCACTAGACCCAGCATGATGAGCGAGCCGTCCATGAGGGCCAGTGTGGGGGTATCCGGAGGGGTGTCGCGCACCGCCTCGACCAGCGCAAACGCCTCGTCGACCATCCGCTTTGCACCCAGCACCGCACCTTCGATGCTCTGTTCGTTGTAGGAGGCGAGAGGGTCGCGCAGGGCGAGCTCATCGTCGGTGGCGTAGAGCCTGGGACGGCTGAACAGGTTCGCATCGGGCCGCGAGCCGTAGGTCAGGGCTGAGATGCCGATGTTGACCAAGAAGCATCGTGCCGGGGTGTGCCGGTCCACATCGATGTGCGAGCCGTCGGCAGCCACGACGCAGAAGTCCTCGGGTATCGGCGGCGCTCCGTAGGTCTCCTGGGGAGAGTCCAGCATCTCTGGGACGGGCCAGTGAAGCGATATGCTGGCCTGGCGTTTACGTTCGTACTCCCCGGCATCAAAGGCATCGACCGACCTCAGCGCGTCCTGCAGCCGTGACGCTCGGTCGCCTTGCCGCGACTTCAGCAGCAAAGCCATCTTGTCAATCTGGAGTGCCGTGTTACCCAGGTCTAGGGACATTTGTCTCCCTGTCGCCAACGGAATTCGAGTGCTTCCCAGCCGCCTTGATCGCAGTCTCCGGCCGGATGCTAGTGTACTGTCTTGTAAATAGCTTTACATCGGCGAAATTGTGCGACCTCTTCTCGCGACGATGGTCATGCCTGTGCAGGTTTCAAGCCATCTACGAGACACTAGGCTAATTTATCTCCATGCGGTCGCCCTCGAAGGAGATAGTCTGACGACCGAAACTCAACCTTGCCTTCGAGAACCGCCTTATCTCCAGGCGAACCTGGTCCAGCCTCCTGTAGACCTCTGAGTCGTACCGCCCCGCTTGAGCGCCACCTATCGACTCTCCCCAGAGGCCACGCTGGGGCAGCCCCTTCAGTAGCTCGGCGAACTGGTCGACGAAGGCGTTGAACGCGACCGACGATAGTTGCGGAAGCGGGGACGAGTCGACCGGGTCCGCGAAGCTGAAGTGGAGTGTGAGCTCTTCCCCCATGTGGCCGATCGCCAGGTGGAGCACCGGCTGCGGCTGCTGCTCGAAGAGGTTGCGGGTGTCGTCGGCGCGACGAGCAACTTCCCTTAGCGCAGCCTGAACGACGCGCAGCAGCGACGACAGAGAGGAGACCGGCAGATGCCGAGAGTCTACAGCGATCTCCAAAAGTTGCGCATCGGTGTCGGAACGGCTCTCAGTGGTCATTACTGGATCTTCTGTATGACTTTGATGTTGAGTCCCCTACGACTTGAGTGTCGGAGGACTCCGCCACGTTAGCTGTCTACCTGAGCACCCTGGAGTCGCCTACACGGCGGGTAATGCGCTGGTGGTCAAGGTAGTCCATCAGCGCGATGGCGTATTTACGGCTGGTGCCGAACAGGTCACGTACGTCGGCAACCGTGATCTCGCCCTGCTCACCAATGTGTACCGAGATTTTATCAACCATGTCTTGGTATGCAAAAGAGGAAAAGACGACGTTTTCGCTGACCTTTACGACTTTGCCCTCTTCCGCCAGCAGGCTTAGCACCTCTGGATCAACCGGGGAGTCGGTAGGTGGGGAGTACGGGTCCTTGTCCAGGAGTCGCAGGAACGCGTCAGCCGTCTGGCTCTGGTCGTCGGTTAGCCCGGGACGGTGGTCCGGGAGCCTGGCCAGCACCCCCTCTTCTACTACGACTCCGTCCTCTTGGAGCTTCGGAAGGACAGCGCCGAAAACATGAGGGGTCATCCCGAGCCTGCTCCGCAGCTCTTCCTTGGGAGCGCCGTTGCGCAAGGGGAACTGGTCATGGTAGTCCTGCAGCGAGTTCCGAGTTTTTTCGGCGACCGCAGCCCATCCGAGGGCGGTGTAGATGATCGAGCCACGCCCCACGGCGGGGCGTCCTAGCGCGACCACGAGCTTTTCGGACGCCATGTCTCTGAGGATCGTCTGGGCGGCGCGCGCCTCGGCGTTGGCTCGGTTCACCATCGACTCGAAATCGGCTGGCTCGGAAATCTCGATGGTCTTCAGGAGCACCTCCCGATCGGAGCCATCCTCCATGACTGCTAGGCGCTCTAGGATGGGCTGGTACATACGCCGATGCCTGCGGCCATGGGGATCGACGATGTTCCCTCCGCCCAGTGTGGTCCTGTTCGACCTGATGACGAAGTAGTCCCCCTTAACAGCGGCTATGGGCTCATTCATCTTGAGCTGGGCCCAGGTGGTCTCACCCGGGTGAGCGCTATCCCTCTCCAGCAATCTGACCCTGGCGATGGTCTCGCTGCTACCGGTGTGCATGGTAACAAACATGTTGTGGCGGATGGCGTGAGGCGCGTCGGGGATAACGCGCAGGTGCACGTCGATTGCGGTGGAGGGCCTGAGCCAGCCCATGGTGGTGAGCACCTCGCCTCGGTTGATGGTATCGTGCTGGACCCCGGTGAGGTTCGCGGCCACTCGGCTGCCCGGAACAGCCTCGTCCAGCTTGGCCCGATGGGTCTGGATGCCCCTAACCCGGGTTTTCCTGCCCGATACGACTAACTCGAGTTCCTGGCCTACGCTGAGCTTACCGTCTATCAAGGTGCCCGTAACCACGGTGCCAAAGCCAGATATGGTGAAGGAGCGGTCGATCGGGAGGCGTGGGCGACCAAGATCCCTCTTGGGAGGGGCCTTCTGGATCAGGTCTTCGATGGCAGATACGAGCTCCGGAAGTCCGTCCCCCGTCGTGGCCGACACGGCCACTATCGGCGCGCCGTCAAGCACCGTGCCTTGAAGAACATCCTCGATGTCGGACTCGACAAGCTCCAGCCAGTCTTCGTCAACGAGGTCTTTCTTGGTAATTGCCACGAGGCCCCGACCGATCTGAAGTAGGTCCAGAATCGCCAGGTGCTCTCTAGTTTGCGGCATCACGGACTCGTCCGCGGCTACTACCAGAAGCGCTAGGTCGATCCCTCCGACGCCCGCGAGCATGTTGTTGACGAACCGCTCGTGGCCCGGAACGTCGACGATGCTCACCTCGTTGCCACCGGGGAGGCGCAGCCAGGCGAACCCAAGGTCGATGGTCATCCCGCGCTCTTTCTCTTCCGCGAGACGGTCCGGGTCGATGCCGGTGAGGGCTTCAACCAGCGTAGACTTGCCGTGGTCCACGTGGCCGGCGGTACCGACAACGTACATGTCATGGCTCCGAATTTCGATGGGGTTTTCGGGATGGGAAACCTAGGATAGCACAGGGGGCTTTCTCCGGCAATTGAACACGGTTGCGTGAGATTTGGCATCGGCAGACGGGGTTTCCGGACATCGGTGACAGTGCTATCCTGAGCGTGAAATGCCTTTAAGGAGGAGCAGTCATGCAAGACGCAGTCATCGTCAGCGGCGCCCGCACACCGGTGGGCAGGTTCGGAGGGGCGTTCAAGGATGTACCAGCCCCCGACCTGGGGGCCACAGCTATCGCGGAGGCGTTGAAGCGGGCCAACGTACCTTCGGACCAGGTCGACGAGGTGGTCTTCGGCAACGCCCTGCAGGCCACCGAAGCGGGCTACGCTGCACGCCTGTCAGCGCTCCGTGCCGGGGTCCCGGTGGCGGTACCTACGATAGCGATCAACCGCCAGTGCTCCTCGGGACTAGAGGCGATCAATATGGCGGCCCAGCTGGTGCGAACGGGAGAGGTCGATATCGCCGTTGCCGGTGGGACCGAGAATATGAGCCAGTCGCCCTATATGCTGGACTACAAGGCCCGTTTCGACGGTCTGCGGATGGGGGACGCCGGCCTGACTGACGGCCTCGTCCAGGGGCTGGGGTGTCCGGTGAACCAGTACCACATGGGTCTAACCGCCGAGAACGTGGCCGAGCGATTCGGTATCAGCCGGGTGGACCAGGACGAGCTGGCGCTGATCAGCCATCAGCGCGCCACCGTCGCAATCAACACCGGCCGCTTCACAGAGCAAACCGCTCAAATGAGCGTGCCGCAGCGTAGAGGCGATCCAATAACGGTGACAGGCGACGAGGGCCCCAGAGAGGACGCCACCCTCGAGGGATTGGCCCAACTACGCCCGGTATTCAAGAAAGATGGCACCGTGACCGCGGGCAACTCCTCGACCATCAACGACGGCGCAGCGGCGGTGGTGATCATGTCGGCTAATAAGGCAAACGAGCTGGGCATCGTTCCCAGGCTTCGTTGGCACGCCCGTGGTGTAGCTGGGGTCGAGCCGGCCCTAATGGGTACCGGACCGGTGCCGGCTGTCCGCAAGGCGCTCGATAGGTCGTCCATGACACTCGACGACATCGACCTTATCGAGCTCAACGAGGCTTTCGCGTCCCAGGCGCTGTACTGCATCAGGGAACTGGGCCTGGACCTAGACAAGACTAACGTCAACGGCAGCGGAATCAGCCTCGGCCACCCTATCGGGGCGACCGGCGCGATAATGACGGTCAAACTGATGGAAGAGATCGCGGCAGGCGACCGTCAGATGGGCCTGGTGACGATGTGCGTGGGAGGCGGCCAGGGCGTGGCGACGATCTTTGAACGAGCCGGGTGACGCTTTCGCGACATACCGTCCCTAACGATACCTAATGATATATACTGGATGTATCGGGCTTGATGTGGTATAGTGATCGCTATGAAGCGACCTGGATACATGATGATGAAGGATGCGGCGGCCCAATACAGTGTCAGCAGGGCGAAACTCCACCGGCTGGTGCGGCTGGGGCGCCTTCGAACCACCAAAGACCCTCTGGACGAACGGGTTACGCTACTGCGTACCGAAGACGTCGAAGCGCTGTTCAAGTTCCCTCAACAAGAGGCGGATGACGTGCCCTACAGGACTGAGGCCACTGGCGCCAGCGACAGCGCCGAGAGCTATGGCAAAGTGACCTCCGACTTGGCGACTCGCATGGACGCCGTGCGCATACGTGTTGCAGAAGGCAGGCGCCTGAGCAGCGACAGCGTCGACATCATCCGCGAGGAGCGCGACAGTCGCGCCCTAGAGGTAGATGGCGCCGGGGTCGGTGATGACGAGCATCGAGCGTAGGCGGGCCTGGTGTCTGTCGTAGTCGATGCCAGTGTTGCGTTGAAGTGGGTACTCCAGGAGGAGTACACGGAGGAGGCGCTGGCGCTCCGCTCTCGGTGGCAAGACGCCTCGGAGCCGATCGTTGCTCCACCCACCTTCAGATCCGAGGTGACCAATGTCCTCCATCGGCGGACCCTCCTTGAGGAGCTCACGCCCGTCGACGCACGCGACCTGCTGGATGCTCTCCTGCCCGCAGTGAACACCATCGAGCCTAGCGGATTGTACGGACGAGCGCTGGCCATGGCCGAAGAGCTGGCCCTCCACACCATCCATGACGTACTCTACCTTGCGCTGGCAGAGTCAGAGGGGTGCGAGTTTTGGACCGCTGATCTACCTTTCGTACGGTCGGTACGCCACCAGTTCCCCCAAGTCCGCTGGATCACCGAGGTCGTGTAGGCGTTGGCGTGATCACGGATGAGGCCGCGTAGATGTTTCCCGTCCTTGACACGGCCTTGCAGGATGCATACCCTCGATTAAGCGATCCCGCGAGAACAGCAGCACGGAGGATAACGATGGCGGTAAACGCGGACCCCGGCGTGCAGACGGTCCTGGACAACATGCAGACGATTGTAGCGTCCGAGGGAGGCTCCCTGGAGTTCCTGGGGCTCAGCGGCGGCAAACTCTCAGTACACTACAACAAAGGCGTCAACGAAGAGTGCCCCGAGTGCGTTCCCGACCACGACATGGTCAAGATGATGCTGGAGTCGTCTCTGGGCATCTACGCTCCCCAGGTGAGAGAGTTGCAGCTAACCTGACCGGAGACTCTTCACTCCGCCCAGAAAATCGATGGCCCACTATTGCTGGCCGATTCTGGCCGCGTGAAGGAGGCCTAGCCAGTCAATGGTCCGGCGAGTTCGAGTTCAGCTCACCTTCGCACATCGTGTTCGGCCCCAACACCGTCGCGCGGCTCGGTGAGATCTCAACCGGACTGGGGAACAAAGCCCCTCTGCTCATCGCCGACCCAGTAGTACACAGACTGAGGTTGGCGGAGGGAGCCGAGCAGTCCCTTCGGTATGCCAGCCTGAGTGTGCGCGTCTACTCCGACGTCGCGATCGAGCCCACCCTGGCCTCCGTATAAGACGCCGTCCAGGCCTTCCGCGGCGGTGGCTGCAACCTTGTCGTAGCCATGGGCGGCTGGAGCACCATTGACTCCTCCAAGTCGGTGTCGCTGCTCCTTGGCAACGAGGGCAAGCTCTCCGAATACCAACAGTTGAGGATAGGCAGCGACTGGAGCCCCAAGCGCCAAGTGCGGCGCCGAGGCGCCCATATCATCGGCGTCCCGACCCCGGCGGGCACCGGAAGCGAGGTCACCGCCGGGTCCGGCGTATTCGATCCGGAATCCGGAATCAAGGATTGGGCAGGCGACCACGTCCTTCGGACCTCGGCAGTGATCTGCAATCCCCCGCTACATGTGTCGATGCCGCCGCGCGTGACCGCCGACACCGGGACCGATGCTCTCTCCCAAGCCATCGAGTGATACCTAAACACCGGAATCAAGCCAACGTGCGACGCCCTGGCGCTGAAGTCGATCGAGCCCATCGGCAAGTGTCTACCGCTCGCGTACGCGAGCGGACGAAGAGAACCTCGAAGCCCGCTCGGCGATACTTTGGGCCGCAAACACGGTCGGGCTGGCGTTCGGCAACGGGAACCTGATCCACAACCACACCTTCGTAGAGGCGTTGGGCGACCTGACTCACTTGCCCCGCTGCCGCCTGCTGGATATTACCCTGACCTACATCCTGGACTTCAATCTGGAGGGCTGCGAGGAGAAGCTGGCGGACATCGGCCACGCCCTGGGTACGGACCTCTCAGGCGAATCGGCAAGAGGTAACGCCGAGTCTTCTGTCTCCGCTGTCCGCAAGCTCCTTGCGGACGTCCAGAACGACAACCCGCTGAGCAAGCACGACGTTACCTAGGAGCAACTGAACGTCGTGGTAGATCGAGTGTACGCCCAGCACGGGGCGCGTTCAGCGGCATCGCTGAAGGACTTCGAGACGCGGGAAGGACGTGATGTGGGTGCTCGAAAGCGCCTACTGGTTCGAGCCTCGAAGCACGGACGTAACGGTGTAACTGCTACGTCAGCCTAGACGGTGGCCGCAGCATCGGGTGCAACGTGCGTCCGACCTCGGGTTAGAGCAGTTCCAGGTACTTGAGTCCTGAGCCCGTGTTGAGCAGTAGGATGGTCTGGTCCGGGGTCAACGCGTTGCTCGCCAGGAACTTACCGAGAGCGGCAACCGTCGCGGCGCCTTCTGGACAGATGAACATCCCCTCCAGAGAGGCGACCTGCCTCATGCATTCCATGATTTCGCGGTCGGTGACTGTCACAGCATCACCGCCGCTCTCCCGCAAAGCCCTCAATATCAGATAGTCGCCGATGGCCGCAGGGACCCTTATCCCGGCGGCCATGGTCTCAGCGTTGTCCCAGGGCTCCGCAAACTCGGCCCCCTCTCGGAAGGCCCTCACTATCGGGGCGCATCCTTCCGACTGGACGCAGAACATCTTGGGGCGCTTTCCGTCGATCCAGCCGAGCTCTTCCATCTCCTCGAAGGCCTTCCACATCCCGACGATCCCCGTACCGCCGCCGGTGGGATAGATGATCGCATCCGGCAGCGTCCAATCCATCTGCTCGGCGATCTCGTATCCCATCGTCTTCTTGCCCTCGACCCGATAGGGCTCTTGCAGCGTCGATACGTCGAACAGCCCCTTGTCTTGCGCCGCCTGCCGTGAGAGACGGCCAGCGTCGGTGATCAGCCCGTCGATCAGGGTTAGATAGGCGCCGGTAATGCCGACCTCGAGCTGGTTCGCCTGCGGGGCGTCGCGGGGCATGAATATGTGAGCTTCCATCCCGGCCTTGGCAGCGTACGCCGCAAGAGAGCCGGCAGCGTTCCCCGCAGACGGCATCGTGAGCGCCGTCTGGCCGAGCTCCTTGGCCTTCGACACGGCGGCGGACAGACCTCGCGCCTTGAACGACGCCGTGGGGTTCAAGCCCTCGTCTTTGATGTAGAGGTTCTTGCAGCCCATGTCCCGGCCGAGTCGGTCCGCCGAAAAGATGGGGGTGAAACCTTCGCCGAGGGTTACCACGTTCGCTTCGTCCCTCACGGGCATGACTTCGAAGTAGCGCCACATGTTGGCCCGGCGGCCGGGGAGCATCTCGCGATCGAGCTTTTTTCCGGCCGCCGGAAGGTCGTACCGTGGATAGAGAACCTTTCCGCAGTCAGGACATATCCGGTGCAGCTCGTCGGCAGACAGCGTGCTGCCGCAGTAGGTGCACTCAAGGTGAATCAGGTAACTCTTCATGGATTCTCCTATCGTCAGATGAAAGCGATGGTATCACAACGACCGCCAACGGCAGGATCAGGCGGGCTTGCATACGCCGGACCTCCAGCTATAATACAGAAACTGCCCGCAAGCGACCCCACCCATGCGGAGGAAAATTAATGGCCACCACAATAGAGAAGCGTTACATCGACATGCATCCGGGCTCCGCCGAGCGCCACGTCAAGGCTAAGGACATCTTCCCGGACGGCGTAACTCACGACGGCCGACGCCTGAGCCCCTTCCCCATCTACGCTACTCACGGGATGGGCCCCTACAAGTGGGATGTGGACGGCAACCGCATCATCGACTACTGGACCGGGCACGGCTCGCTGATCCTGGGACACTCCCATCCCGATGTCGTCGCAGCCGTGAGGGAGCAGGTTGGCATCGGGACGCACCTGAGCGCCTCGTCAGACCTTGAGATCCGCTGGGGGCAGCTGGTCCAGCAACTGATACCGAGCGCGGAGAAGCTGCGCTTCCACAGCTCGGGCACTGAGGCCACGTTGATGGCCCTTCGCATGGCTCGCGCCTACACGAGCAAGTCCAAAGTGATCAAGTTTGAAGAGCACTTCCACGGGTGGCACGACTATGTGTCGGCGGGCGGTGGCGGCCTCGGGGGAATCCCAAAAGAGACCCTGAGCACGATGATCGTGCTGCCTTCGAACGACATCTCTCTCGTGGAGAAAACCCTTCAGGACAACGACGACGTCGCGGCGATTATCGTCGAACCCACCGGCGCGCACATGGGCCTGAATGCGATAAGGCCGAGCTTCCTGAACCAGCTGAGGGAACTCACCGAGCGGCGCGAGGTCGTCCTAATCTTCGACGAGGTGGTTACCGGCTTCAGGATCTCCAAGGGGGGTGCGCAGGCTCACTACGGCGTCACGCCCGACATGACGACGATGGCGAAGATACTCGGCGGCGGCCTCCCTGGCGGTGCCGTAGCGGGCAAGGCCGAAATCATCAACATGATCGAGGCCACGGACGACCCAGAATATAACCAGTCGAGACGCGTTGGGCACAATGGGACCTTCAACGCGAACCCCCTGTCGGCGGTTGCTGGGATTACCGCACTGGAGTTGGTCGCTACGACGCCGGTCAACGATACGGCGAATGCCAGGGCCTCACGTCTGAAGGCAGGGCTGAACGACCTACTCACCAAGATGGAGATACCAGGCTGCACCAGCGGGGTGGCCTCGCTGGTGTTCCTGAGACTGGGCGCCGGCCACGAATGCGACAAAGAGGTATGTGTCCTCTCCGACGAACAGATGCGCATTACCAACGACCCGGAGCGAAACGGCCAGCTCAACCTTGCGCTTCTGAACAACGGCGTTCATGCGACGACGAGGTTCATCCTGTCGGCGGCGCACGAAGAGCAGGACATCGACGAGACCGTGGAGGCCATAGGAAAGTCTCTGACCGAGGTTAGATCCCTCGGCCTCGTCTAAATCTTTCATCCCTTTCCGCGTCGGCCTTCCTTCGGAACCTCACCGCATCACACAGCCGGATGAGATCCCTCGCCTGATGCGTTCCGCTTGCAACTGACGCCCGTTTCCGGCCAGCCCTGATGCTATAATCGCGTCGAGGTAGCTGCATGACCGACGAGATTCTGGCGGAGCTGAACCCCAAGCAACGAGAGGCCGTGGAGACGGTGGACGGGCCGCTGCTGATCGTCGCAGGTCCGGGCAGCGGTAAGACCCGCGTCGTCACCCAGCGCATCGCCTATCTGATTCGCGTATGCGGTGTTTCGCCGTACCGCATCGCCGCAGTCACCTTCACCAACAGAGCGGCCAGGGAGATGCGGCACAGGCTGACGCAGCTGCTGGGACCAAACATTCGAGACCTCTCCGCCGGGACGTTCCACTCCTTCTGCGCGATGGTGCTTCGTCGCGAGGGAGAGGCCATAGGGCTGGACCGCAGCTACGCCATCTACGACAACTCCGACCAGATCGACCTGATAAAGCGCAGCATGAAAGAGGTGGACGTCGACCCAAAGAGCTTCGCACCGAGAGCCGTCCTTTCCGCGATCTCGTCGGCTAAGAGCAAGCTGCTGGACGTGGCCGGATTCAGGCTGGCGGGCGAGAGCTACTTCGACGAGATCGTCCTCCGCGTCTACGAGCGGTACGAGGAGCTCTTGTCCCAGAGCTCGGCGGCCGACTTCGATGACCTTCTGCTCAAGGCCCACTTTCTTTTCGACAAGTTCCCGGAGATCGCCAAGAAGTACCAGGACAGGTACGTTCACTTCATGATCGACGAGTTCCAGGACACCAACGTCGTACAGTACTCGGTTGCCAAGCAGCTGTCGCAGACTCATCGCAATCTGTGCGTCGTGGGCGACCCGGACCAGTCGATCTACTCCTGGCGTAACGCGGACATCCGCAACATCCTGAGCTTCCAGACCGACTTCCCGGAGGCCAAGGTCATCGTACTGGAGGAGAACTACCGCTCGACGCAGACCATTCTCGACGCGGCGACGAGCCTCATCGCCACCAATACGCAGCGCGTGGAGAAGGAGCTGTGGACTCAAAACGGGAAGGGAGCCTCTATCGTCGTCCGCGAAGGGTACAACGAAGAGGAAGAGGCGCAGTTCGTAATTCGCGATATCCAGCGTCTGAACCGCGGGGAGGGAGACGACGTCACCCGGCGATATTCCCTGGGCGACGTCGCCGTCACCTACCGGGTCAACGCGCAGTCCCGGGCTTTGGAGGAGGCATGCCTCCGCTACGGGATACCGTACCAGGTGGTCGGGGGCTTGAAGTTCTATCACCGGCAAGAGGTCAAGGACCTGGCCGCCTACCTGCGACTGGTGGCCAACCCGGACGACGACGTCAGTCTGGCCAGAGTCGTCAACGTTCCGCTCAGGGGCATCGGACAGCGTACGGTGGACGAGTTGACGCGGCTGGCCAGAGACAGCGAAACCTCGATGTTCGCGGCCATAGAGTCCCTCGCCCAGTCGAAGGAGAAGGGGACAGGCGTCTCGGGTCGGTTCGCTCAGAGGTCCACGCAGGCACTGATCGGCTTTCGAGACCTGATCAAAGGGCTGGCCAACCAGGCAGAGTCCATGTCGGAAGACACTCCCGTGGACCTGGTGGGGCTCATTGACCTAGTCTTGAACAGGACCGGGTACAAGCGCCACGTAATGGAGGAGTCCGAGCGCGGCGAAGAGCGCTGGGAGAACATCCAGGAGTTCAGAAACACGGCAGAGGACCTCGTGCACCTCGGAGTACACGATGCATTGACGGAATTCCTGGAGAGGGTCAGCCTGGTGAGCGACATCGACAGCCTGGAGGAGAAGCCCGACGCGATTACGCTGATCACGCTGCACCAGGTCAAGGGGCTGGAGTTCCCGGTGGTCTTCATCGTCGGTATGGAGGAGGGTATCCTGCCCCACACGCGCTCGATGGAGGACCCGGCGGCGTTGGAGGAGGAGCGACGCCTGTGCTACGTCGGGATCACCCGGGCGAAGGAGCGACTTTACCTGATGCGGGCATTCCGACGGCGGGTCGGTTTCCGGGGAGGGTCCGAGCCCAGCACGCCGTCCCGCTACCTGACGGACATCCCAAGTGAATTCATATTGACCGAACGGGAACCGCCGGCCAGAACCCGAGCAACCAAGTGGGCGTCGAGTGCCCCGCGTATAGAGTCAGCCATGGCCGGCGTGGTGACGCGACGCCGGGCGAGCAAGCCCGCTGCGCCGGAAGCCGCGACCGCAGCGTTCTCCGTAGGGGACAAAGTGCGTCACGCGACGTTCGGCGCCGGCATCGTAATGAGCTGCAAACCATCGGGGACCGACTTCGAAGCGACCGTGGCATTCAAGGACCACGGCGCCAAGCGCCTGCTGCTCAGCTTCGCCGCTCTGGAGAAGGTGGAGTAACTGGCGAGGCCAAGGGTTGACCGGCGCGGGCGGCTAACTGAGCAATCCCCCCTCCCAAGTCTGGGAGAGGGGACAAAAAAGGACTAGGCCTAGCGCTCGCCTTCGAGCTGGCGCAACTCTGCCCGTCTGATCTTGCCGCTTATGGTCTTGGGGACGTCGGCGACGAACTCGATCTCGCGAGGATACTTATAGGGCGCGGTCACGCTCCTAACGTGAGCCTGAAGCATCCCCGCCAGTTCCTCGGAAGGTCCGTGTCCGGGCGCGAGCACCACGAAGGCCTTGACGATTTGTCCCCTGATTTCGTCCGCCTTGCCTACTACCGCGGCCTCGGCCACGGCCTCGTGCTCAATCAGCGCGGACTCGACCTCGAATGGGCCGATTCTGTACGAGGCGCTGATGATCACGTCGTCCGCCCGCCCGACGAACCAGAAGTACCCCTCGTCGTCGCGGGTCGCCAGGTCTCCGGTGTAGTACCAGTCGCCTCGGAATGAGCTGGCATTGGCCTCGGGGTTGCGCCAGTACTCCTGGAAGAGTCCGACCGGCCGGTGGGGATTCACTCGGACGGCGATCTCGCCTTCGCGGCCGTTCGGCATCTCGTTACCGTCCTCGTCGACGACGGCCATGTAAAAGCCCGGGCAGACGAGTCCCATAGAGGCAGGACGATACTCGGTGCCCGGGAAGGTTGCCGCCAAAAGGGTCGTCTCAGTCTGGCCATAGCCTTCCCAGATGTGGAGGCCGGTGCCCTCGCGCCAGGCAGCGATCACCTCTGGGTTCACCGCCTCGCCGGCGCCGACGGTGTGACGTAAGGCCTTTGGGTGGAAGTTCGCCAGGTCCTCGAGCACCATCATGCGATACGCCGTCGGTGGGGCGAAGAAGGTGGTGATCGGATACTCCTCCAGGATGCGGAGCGCCTCCCGGGCGTCGAACCTGCCTCTCTGGTCCCAGATGAACACGGCTGCGCCCATATTCCAGGGCGCGAAAAAGCATGTCCACGCCGCCTGGGCCCACCCTGTGTCCGAGAGGGTCCAGTGCAGGTCCGTGGGCCTGTTGTCGAGCCAGAACTTGCCGGTCGCGACGTGTCCGATCGGGTACGAGGCGTGGGTGTTGAGCACCATCTTGGGGTATCCGGTGGTCCCGGACGTGAAGTAGATCACCAGCGGGTCGGAGGAGAGGTTATGAGGATTGGGCAGCTCCGCGGAGGCCGATTTCAACAGTTCCTCGTACTCGTGCCACGGCCCCGGACCCCCAACGACGACTAACTCATCCAGGCTCGGGCACTTCCCTCGGACCGCATCGATCTTGTCCACGTTCTCCGGGTCGGTGATGGCGATGACCGAGTCCGAAGCGTTGATGCGGTAGGAGATGTCGTTGGGGGTCAGCAGGACCGCGCCCGGCACCGGAACGAGGCGCGCGCGCATGCACCCGAGCATCACCTCCCACCACTCGACGACGCGGTGAAGCATGATGAACACGCGATCGCCCGGTCTTGCGCCGAGGCCGACCAGCGCGTTGGCTACACGCCGGGAGCGCTCGCTCATCTCCCTGAAGGTGACTTCTCTGGAGGTACGCCCGTCGGGAGTGACCCAGACCATGGCCACTTTATCGGGGTCGCGGCCCCACCGGTCGAATACCTCGTATGCCCAGTTATATCTCTCGGGCACCTCCTGCCGGAAGGTGCGGTAGGACTCCTGGTAGTCCCCGATCTGGTATTTTTGTGTCATATTCACCACCGGTTGGTTAGGTCCGAATGCCTCGCCCTCACGGAGCGAGACCGAGTGTAACAGCGGCCTATTGTGCCGTCAACGCTGGTGAGGGCGCACACCGTATGCCACTAAACGCCGGAACCTTCGACAGGAACCCTCGTGCGATTTCGCATCCACTCGCTCAACCGGTGGACCTGTTCGGGCGACATCCTGAGTCCGAGCTTGCTACGCCGCCACAGAATGTCGTCGGCTGTCTGCGCCCACTCACATTCCATCAGATAGCTCACCTCCCGAGCGGTCAGCCCGCAGCCGAAGTCCTCACCCATATCTGCGGCAGAGCCAGCGTCCCCCACGACGTCCGCGATCAGGGTCCCGTACGCATCGACCATTCGTCTGAGCTGCGATGTATCGATGAACGGAGTCCTCGATCTCGCCATCGATACGAGTTCGTCCATCCCATCGACACTAAAATCTCCGCCTGGAAGGGGCGCTGTCCCAGTCCAGGACGGATGCCGGGGCCCCAGATGCTCTTCGATAATCTTCACCGCGGTCTCCGCGAGGCGTCTGTAGGTCGTAATCTTCCCACCGAACACGTTGAGGATCGGGGCGTCATCCTTTTCTCCATCCTGGCGGAGTACGTAGTCGCGTGTCGCATCCTGCGCGGCCGACGTGCCATCGTCATACAGGGCCCGAACGCCCGAGTAGGCCCATATGACGTCGTCCTCGCTCACCGCCTGGCTGAAGTACCGGTTGACCGCATCGCAAAGATAGCTTATCTCCCGTGGCGTGACCTCTGTGTCGGATGGGTCGCCTTCGTGGTCCAGGTCGGTCGTACCAATCAGCGTGTAGTCCTGTTGGTACGGGATGGCGAACACCACTCGTTTGTCCGAGGTCTGAAACAGGTAGCTCCGGTCATGGTCGAACATCTTGCACACCACGATATGGCTACCTTGCACCAGACGGACGTTCTTCGCGGTCCGACCTACAGATGTAGCGAGCACCTGATCAGCCCACGGTCCGGCGGCGTTGACGATAAACCGCGCGGTACTGGTCTCCTCTTCACCAGTCGAAGTATCTTCCGTGGCGATTCGCCAGACCCCATCGCGTCGCGATGCTGTTCTGAACCTGGTGCGCGTCTTGATGACCGCGCCCCTGTCGGCCGCATCTCGAGCGTTTAGCACGACGAGTCGGGAATCGTCGACGGTGCAATCGGAGTATTCGAAGGCTCTGCGATATGAAGGTTTCAGAGGTTCGCCCACGTCGTCCTTCGACAGATCGAAGCTCCTGGTGCCGGGTAGCCTCGTGCGCCCGCCGATGTGATCGTAGACTGCCAATCCCAGCCTCAACAGCCATACCGGCCGCAGACCTTTGTGGTGGGGCAGGACGACTCGCAGGGGCCGAACGACGTGTGGGGCATTCCTCCAGATCACCTCTCGTTCGACCAACGCCTCCCGTACCAGCCTGAATTTGTAGTACTCGAGGTATCGCAACCCACCGTGAATCAGCTTGGTGGACGCTGAAGACGTGGCACCGGCGAGGTCGTTCATCTCGCACAAGGCCACGGAGAAACCCCGGCCGGCGGCATCTCGTGCAATGCCACATCCGTTTATCCCGCCCCCAATGACGTATATGTCGAAATCAGCAGGCACGTTGCACCAAGCTGGCGGGCCCTCCTTCTCAATCTCCTCCTGGGAGTGGGAAAGATCGAATCTCTTCCCCCAGCGGGGGAAGGCTAGGAAGGGGGGCTTGTGCCTCATCGCCGTCTAGCGACTAACAGGCGCGCTACAGGCCCTGGCGGATGAAGTCTGCGACCCGCTCGCCTATCATCATCGTCGTGACGTTGGTGTTGGCTCGGATGCAGTCAGGCATGGTGGACGCATTGACCACTCTCAGGCCTTCTAACCCGTGGACCAGACCGTGGTGGTCAACCATGGCCATAGGGTCGGATGATGGGGCCCATCTTGCA
>Ga0310345_10002373_pt1 | contig 19146 bp, 17 predicted proteins | sample HC15DNA20500_MG_FD_204667 | JGI IMG/M metagenome (GOLD analysis project Ga0310345, IMG submission 204667) | Marine microbial communities from station ALOHA, North Pacific Subtropical Gyre - HC15-DNA-20-500_MG | ecosystem: Environmental > Aquatic > Marine > Oceanic | place: Pacific Ocean: North...
GTCGAGTTGGCGCTGCCGACCGTCGCCGCCGAGGTGGGCGGGGTGGCAGGGCTGACGGTGGGCATGGCGGTCGCCTGACCCGCCCTGCCGGTCGGGAGAAGCGTTGCGGGAAAGGGCTACTCAGGCGAGCGGAGCCGGTTCCTGAACTGCCGCATTCATCTCCGTGAACTCGCGCTCGATGTCGTCGTTCTGACGCCTGGTGAGCAGCGACACCGCGACGGCCACCACACCGCAGGCGATGAAGCCGGGAACGATCTCGTACATGACGCTGGCCAGTGCGTCGGTCTGGCCCCAGACGCCGACGACCACCGCGCCGCTGAGCATGCCGGCGATCGCGCCGGCTGAAGTGAGTCGGCGCCAGAACAGCGACAAGATGATCAGCGGGCCGAACGCCGCGCCGAAGCCCGCCCAGGCGAAGCCCACCAGATCGAGGATCGTGCCGTCAGGGTTCAGGGCGAGCAGGATCGCCACCACCGCGACGGTCAGCACCCCGAGCCGGCCGTAGTTGACCAGCCTTGTCGGGCTGGTTTCCTTGCCGAACGCGCGATAGATGTCTTCGACGAGTGCGGACGAGCAGACGATCAGCTGCGAGGAGATCGTCGACATGATCGCGGCGAGTACCGCCGCGAGCACGATGCCGGCCACGAACGGGTGGAACATCACCTGCGCCAACTGGAGGAACACCGTCTCGGCGTTGTCGAGTGTCTCGCCGCGACTGTAGAAGTACGCCAGGCCGGCGAACCCGGTGGCGATGGCGCCGACGGAGCTGAGCACCATCCAGCTGATGCCGATCCGGCGGCCGGCTTTGGCGTCGGCGGGGGAGCGCAGCGCCATGAACCGGACGATGATGTGGGGCTGGCCGAAGTAGCCGAGCCCCCATGCCGCGGCGGACAGGATCGCCAGCACGCTGCCGCCGAAGAACAACGAGGTGCGGTGAATTTCGTCAGCGGGGTCGGCGAGGTTGTGCGCAGCGTCGGCGGCGTTGATCGCGTCGATCACCTCGCCGGGTCCGCCCGCGGCGATGATCGTGACGACGGGAACCGCGATGAGGGTGGCGAGCATCAGCAGGCCTTGCGCGACATCGGTGAGGGTTGCGCCCAGGAATCCGCCGAACAGCGTGTAGCTCAGGGTGATTCCGGCGACGAGCAGCATGCCCACCAGGTAGGACGAGCCGAACGTGGCTTCGAAGAACACTCCGCCCGCCACCATGCCGCTCGACACATAGAAGGTGAAGAACACCAGGATGATCGCCCCGGCGGTGATCCGCAGGATGTGTGAATGATCTCGTAGCCGGTTCTCGAAGAAGCTCGGTACGGTGATCGAGTTGTTCGCGATCTCGGTGTAGGCGCGCAAGCGCGGGGCGACGAAGCGCCAGTTCAGATACGCCCCGATGACGAGGCCGATCACGATCCAGGACTCCCCGAGTCCGGTGGCGTAGATGGCGCCGGGCACGCCGAGCAGCAGCCAGCCGGACATGTCGGACGCTCCCGCGGACAGCGCCGCGACACCGGGGCTGAGTTTGCGCCCGGCGAGCATGTAGTCGTCCAGATCATTGGTCTGGCGGTAGGCGTAGACACCGATGGCGATCATCGCTGCGAAGTACAGCCCGATGGCCAGTAGCTGAAACGTCGAGTCCGTCATGTCGGGGTCCTCGGTACTAGGCGTGTGACGGTGTTGCCCGTCGGTCAGCGGAGAGAAATGAATGGATGCCAGACGGTCGGAAGCACAGCGGAGTCGTTCCCGGCCGGGTCCTTGCCGCGTGCTGACGCCGGCGTGGACGAACCGGTGACGCGCGGTGAACAGCCCGGCTCATTCGGCTGATCGTAGGAGACTTCGGACCGGCGTTGGCGCGATCGGATGAACGCGGCGGAGAGACGATGCACAACTCTGGGCGGGCTCGGTCAGCACAGGCGTCGGACAGTTGTCCGCCCGGCTGGGCCCGGTAAACCACAAAAACCCCGCCGAAGCAGGGTTTCTGTGTGGTGCGCCGTCAGGGTTTCGAACCCCGGACCCGCTGATTAAGAGTCAGCTGCTCTACCAACTGAGCTAACGGCGCGCGTGTGCGACAATAACAGGCCCGCGGCACAGGGAGAAATCACGTTGTCCGCGCGGTACCGGGAAGCGACGTCGGCGTCGCCTACCCGTCACAATCGAGCCGTAGAATCGATCCGAGTGTTTTCGTCGTATCAATTTGTATGTGAGGTGGAGCGCAGTATGTGGCAGGTCAGCACGGCGAACCGTGTGCGACGCAACCGGGTCTGGTTGACCGTCGCCGCCCTGGTTCCTGCGATCGCACTCCTGCTCACCGCCTGCGGCGGCCCTGCCGAGGCGCCTGCGCCGCAGGTGATCAGCGACAAGGGCACCCCCTACGGCGACCTGCTGGTGCCCAAGCTCACCTCCTCGGTGGAGGACGGGGCGGTCGGCGTCAGTGTCGACTCCCCGGTGACGGTCAGCGCCGAGTTCGGCGTGCTGGGGGCGGTGACGATGGTCAACGCGAGCGGCGAGCAGGTCGAGGGCAAGCTGTCCAAGGACGGTCTGACGTGGCAGACCACCGAGCCGCTCGGCTACAACAAGAGCTACACGCTCAACGCGCAGTCGCTGGGCCTCGGCGGCGCCACCAGTCGGCAGATGACGTTCGAGACGCATTCGCCGGAGAACCTGACGATGCCGTATGTCCTGCCCAACGAGGGCGAGGTCGTCGGCATCGGTCAACCCGTCGCCATCCGCTTCGACGAGAACATCCCGAACCGGTTGGCCGCCCAGCGCGCGATCACCGTCAAGACCAACCCGCCGGTCGAGGGTGCCTTCTACTGGCTGAGCAACCGTGAGGTCCGGTGGCGTCCCGCCGACTACTGGGAGCCGGGCACCGCGGTGGAGGTGTCGGTCAACACCTACGGGGTCGACCTGGGCGACGGCCTGTACGGGCAGGACAACGTGTCGACGAACTTCACCATCGGCGACGAGGTGATCACCACCGTCGACGACAGCACCAAGACGCTGACCGTGACGCGCAACGGTGAGGTCGTCAAGACGATGCCGGTGTCGATGGGCAAGAACAGCACACCGACGAACAACGGTGTCTACATCGTCGGTGACCGGCGCTCGCACATGGTGATGGACTCGTCCACCTACGGCGTGGCGGTCAACTCACCCAACGGCTACCGCACCGAGGTCGACTGGGCCACCCAAATCTCCTACAGCGGCATCTACGTCCACGCCGCCCCGTGGTCGGTGGGCAGCCAGGGCTACAGCAACGTCAGCCACGGCTGCATCAACGTCAGCACCAGCAACGGCCAGTGGTTCTACGACAACTCCAAGCGCGGCGACATCGTGGAGATCGTCAACACGGTCGGTTCGACGTTGCCGGGCACCGACGGCCTCGGTGACTGGAACATCCCGTGGGAGCAGTGGAAGGAAGGCAACGCCAACGTCTGACCCTCCTGGATCGCTTTCAACGAAGCCCACCGCAGCCGCTGCGGTGGGCTTCGTCGTTGCGGGAGGCGCGTGATGGTCAGAACGCAGAAACGCCGCCTACTTGCGTAGACGGCGTTCCCGTTAACGGGTGGCTGACGGGACTCGAACCCGCGACAGCCAGGATCACAACCTGGTGCTCTACCAACTGAACTACAGCCACCATTGCCGCATGTGCGGCGTGCTAGATACTAGCTGCTGGAACCCTCATCGATCGAATCAGTACCCGAATCCGCAGGTGAAGCCGGACCCAGCGCCGCCGCGACGTCGGCGATCTCGCCGGTCGACGGGCCCGGCGGGGCTACGAACGCCGTCTGCCGGTAGTACTTCAGCTCGCGGATGGACTCGTGGATGTCGGCCAGCGCGCGGTGGGCGAGGCCCTTCTCGGGCTGGCCGAAGTAGATTCGCGGATACCAGCGCCGGCACAGCTCCTTGATCGAGCTGACGTCGATCATCCGGTAGTGCAGGTAGTCGTCGAGTTTGGGCATGTCGCGGGCCAAGAAACCCCGGTCGGTGGCGATCGAGTTACCGGCCAGCGGGGCGGTCTTGGCCTGCTTGACGTGGGTGCGGATGTAGTCGAGCACCATCTCCTCGGCGGTGGCCACATCGATGGTCGACGCCCGCACCTCCTCGGTGAGACCCGATTTGTCGTGCATCTGGGCCACCACGTCGATCATCGACGACAGCGCGTCGTCACCGGCATGGATGACGACGTCGACGCCATCGCCGAGGACGTTGAGTTCGGAGTCGGTCACCAGGACCGCGATTTCGATCAACAGGTCGGACTTGAGGTCCAGCCCGGTCATCTCGCAGTCGATCCACACCAGTTCGTCGCGCACAGCGTTTCACAGTAAGCCCCACGGTCTGGCCGGGCTGACTTCACCCTCCGAAGTACGTGCCTGGCCCAGTAGTGTTCGATCATGAGCACGGAGTCGACGGCGACGGCTGCTCAGCAGATCGCCGCAGGTTATGCCGCCGACGGGGCGGCGCTGGAGTTGGGCGCGGTGGTCGTCGACGGCGTGTGTGATCCCACCGCGCGGGTGCGCGTCCCGCTGGCGACGCTGAACCGTCACGGTCTCGTTGCCGGAGCCACGGGGACCGGCAAGACCAAGTCACTGCAGGTGATCGCCGAGCAACTCTCGGCGGCTGGTGTGCCGGTGGTGATGGCCGACGTGAAGGGTGACCTGTCCGGACTGTCGCGCCCCGGTGCGCCCGGTGACAAGATCTCCGCGCGCGCCGCCGACACCGGTGACAGCTGGGCGCCGCAGGCGTTTCCGGTGGAGTTCCTGTCGTTGGGCACAGCCGGGGTCGGGGTGCCGGTGCGCGCCACGATCACCAGTTTCGGTCCGATCCTGTTGTCGAAGGTGCTGGGACTGAACCAGACTCAGGAATCGACGCTCGGGCTGGTCTTCCACTGGGCCGACAAGCAGGGCTTGCCGCTGCTGGACCTCAAGGATCTGCGCTCGGTGATCGGGTATCTGATCAGCGACGACGGAAAGCCACAGCTCAAAGCGCTGGGCGCGGTGTCCACGACGACCGCCGGGGTGATACTTCGCGCTCTGGTCAATCTGGAAGCCGAGGGAGCTGACACGTTCTTCGGTGAACCGGAGCTCGAACCGGGTGATCTGATGCGCGTCGACCCGTCCGGGCAGGGCGTCATCACGCTGCTCGAACTCGGTGACCAGGCCGCCCGTCCCGTGTTGCTCTCCACATTTTTGATGTGGGTGCTCGCCGATCTGTTCACCACGCTGCCCGAGGTGGGTGACCTCGACAAACCCAAGTTGGTGTTCGTCTTCGACGAGGCGCACCTCCTCTTCTCCGACGCCTCCAAAGCCTTCCTGGCCCAGGTCGAGCAGACCGTCAAGCTGATCCGGTCCAAAGGTGTCGGGGTGTTCTTCTGCACCCAGCTACCCACCGACGTCCCCAAAGACGTGTTGAGTCAGCTCGGTGCCCGCATCCAGCATGCGCTGCGTGCGTTCACCCCCGACGACCAGAAGTCGCTGACCAGGACGGTGCGTACGTACCCGAAGACCGAGGTCTACGACCTGGAGTCGGCGTTGACCTCGCTGGGCATCGGTGAGGCGGTGGTGACCGTGCTCTCCGAGACGGGGGTGCCCACCCCGGTGGCGTGGACCCGGATGCGGGCGCCGCGTTCGTCGATGGACGCGATCGGACCCGACGCCATCGCCGGCGCCGCCGGTGCCAGCGCCCTGCAGGCGCGGTACGGCGTCACGGTGGACCGGGAGTCGGCATACGAACAGCTCGCTGCCCGGCTGGCACCGCCCGAACCGGAACCGCCGGCCGCCGAGCTACCACCGTTGCCGCCCGCCACCGGGCTACCACCGTGGGAGCTGCCCGACATCCCGCCGATGCCCGAGCCCGTTCGGCCGGCCGAGCCTGGGCTGCTCGACAAGGTGATGGACAGCCCGGCGTTCAAGAGCGCGATGCGCTCGGCGGGAACGGTGATCGGGCGTGAGATCACCCGCAGCATCCTCGGCACCGGACGGCGGCGCCGCCGCTGAAGACCGCGCGCCGCCGCTGAAGACCCAGTCGCGGCCGCTGAAGGCCCAGTCGCGGCCGCTGAAAGCTCCCCGCCCGCGAATCCTCAGCTCCCGCCGAGTTTCTTGTAGACGGCCCCGACGATGGGTGCGACGACCGACCGGGGCGCATACCCGCTGGCCGCCGACATCGCCTTCGACGTCAGTCCCGGCACGACGCGCATCTTGTTGCGCTCCAACCCATCCAGCGACACCTTGGCGGTGTACACGGTGTCGATCCACAGGAAGTCGGGGATCAACCGTTCCACGATCGACTGGTCGCCGGGGTCGGGCAGCTCGGTGCGGACGGGACCCGGCGCCAGCACGGTGACGTGCACGCCGACGGGTTTCAGTTCGCCGCGCAGCGATTCACTGAAGGTGTTGGCGAAAGCCTTGGTCGCGGCGTAGGTCGCGTTGTTCGGGATGGGCGAGTTGCCGGCCGCCGAACCGCTGATGAGGATGCCGCCGGCACGCCGCTCCACCATGCCGGGCAACACCGCCAGCACGAGGTCGTGCACACCGAGGACGTTGAGCTGCACCTGCTTTTGCTCCTCGGCTGGATCCAGCGTGGCGACCGGACCGAAGGTCGCCGTGCCGGCGTTGGCGCACAGGATGGAGATCTCGCGGGTGGCCAACTCGTCGCACAGTTCACCCCGGGCGACCGGGTCGGCCAGATCGACGGCGCGCACCTCGACGGTCACCCCGTACTGCTCGCGCAGCCGCTGCGCCAATGCCTCCAGAACCTCGCCGCGGCGGGCGGTGATGATCAGGTGATGACCGCGCGCGGCGAGTTCGACAGCCAGCGCCTCACCGATGTTCTGCGACGCTCCGGTGACGACCGCGCGGGCGTTGGCGCTGGGGGCAGGTACTGGCATGGGCCGGACTATATCGTGGGCACCCATGAGTCAGCCGTCGCCTCCGACCGAGGCGCCAGCCGCCGCGGCACCTCGATCGCGCATCCTGGCCTGGGCGTTGTGGGACTTCGGTGCCACCGCGGTCAATGCGATCGTCATCACGTTCGTGTTCTCGGTGTATCTGACGAGCACCGTCGGCGAAGGCCTGCCCGGGCCGACCAGTCCGGCCAGCTGGCTGGGCCGCGCCCTGGCGGCGGCGGGACTTCTGGTCGCCGTGCTGGCACCTCTGACCGGGGTGTGGGTCGACGCACCCGCGCGGCGTCGCCGCGCGCTGGCCGCGCTCACAGGTCTGGTGGTCCTGCTGACGGCGTCGATGGCGCTGATCCGCGACGACGTGCGGTTCCTGTGGCCCGGTCTGATCCTGCTCGCGTGCACCGCCGCCTGCAGTGAGCTCGCCACGGTGCCCTACAACGCGATGCTGCGGCAGCTCTCGACCCCGCGGAATGCGGGCGCGGTATCCGGATTCGGTTTGGCGCTGGGGTATTTCGGCAGTGTCCTGGCGCTGCTGGTGGTCTATGTCGGGTTCATCTCCGGTGATGGCGAAACCCGCGGTCTGCTCGACCTGCCCGCAGCCGACGGCCAGAACATCCGCGCGGCGATGCTGCTGGTCGCCGCCTGGTTCGGGTTGTTCGCGCTGCCTCTGCTGGTCTCGGTGCCGGCGCCGGTGACGCGCGAACCGGCCGAACGGATCGGCGTGCTGGCCGCCTACCGTCGCCTCGGTCGCGCGCTGCGCGACGAATGGCGCCGCGACCGCAACGTCGTCTACTACCTGGGGGCCAGCGCGGTGTTCCGCGACGGCCTGGCCGGGGTCTTCACCTTCGGCGCGGTGCTCGGTGTCACGGTGTACGGCGTCTCGCAGGCGGACGTGCTGCTCTTCGGGATGGCCGCCTCGGTGGTTGCTGCCGTCGGAGCGGTGCTGGGCGGGCGCGCCGACGATTGGTTCGGCTCCAAGCGGGTGATCGTGACGTCGCTGAGCGCGATGATCGCGGTGGGAACGGCGCTGCTGGTGCTGTCGGGGCCCGCCGCGTTCTGGGCATGCGGGCTGATGCTGTGCCTGTTCATCGGCCCGGTGCTGTCCTCGGCGCGCACCCTGATGCTGCGCCTCACGGAGCCCGGCAACGAGGGCGTCGCGTTCGGGCTCTACACCACCGCCGGCCGGGCCGCGACCTTCCTCGCTCCTTGGTTGTTCTCGCTGTTCATCGACATCTTCGACGCCGACCGCGCCGGGATGGGCGGGCTCATCGTGGTGTTGGCGCTGGGCTTGCTGGCCATGCTGGGCGTGCGCGCCCCGCATCGCCGGGCGACCAGCCGGTCCGTGGATTAACGCGTCGCCGCGCAGATGGTCAGCCCGGCTCCGGTGCGCTGTTCGATCTGGGTGCCGTTCACCGTGATCGAGCAGTTCACCTCGCGGCCGACGTTGATGATGCTGATGCTGGCCGAATCCTCGCCGGGCTGCGGCAGCGTCACCTCCCGGCTCCACGGCAGCATCACGTTGAACTCGGTCTGCAGCAGGCCACCGGTGTCGACGTAGGTGATGTTGATCGCGCGACCGCTACCCGAGACGTTGTAGACGACGGTGTCGGTCGCGCCGGGCGCGGTCGTGGTGGGCGGTGTCGGCGACGGCCTCGTCGACGGTGTGGGCAGCGGCAGGACCGGACGTGGCGGCGTGCGCGACGTCGTGGTCGGGGTGCGCTCGGTGGGAGGTGCGAAACTCGGCTCGGGCTGCGAGGGCAGCGGCGCCACCATGGTTTCCTGCTGGGAGCTGTTGACGATCACCAACGCGATGACCAGGCCGATCACCGTCACCACCGCAACGCCGGCGACGACCCACAACCACCGCGGTGACTTAGGGCCGTCGGGTTCGGGGGGCTCGCCGCCCTGGCCGGGAGGGTAGGAGGGTGGGTACTGGCCGCCGCCGGCGTACGGGTCGTACCCGTAGGGCGGGTATCCGGGCAGCGGCCGGGTCGGGGCGGGCGGTTGATACGGCGGCCCGTAGGGCATCTGGCTGGCATACGCCGGGTCGACCTGGCCGGGGTAGCCGTTGCCGAACGCCTGTGTCGGCTCGTCCCGGTTGCCCCACTGCCCGCGGTTCGGTGAATCCGTCATGCCCACCTCATGGCTGCAGGGTACCTGTGCAGCTGCACAGTCTGCTTCGTCGCGGGCTCATACCGCGCCGGGCAGGACGAGCGTGCACAATCAACCATCGTGGGTGAACAGGTTCGTCGGATATATGGCGCGTCGATGTCGCCGGATGCGACCGCATTCGCCCATCTGGTCGACGACGGCGGCTACCCGCGCGCGGTGCAGCGGTTCCTGCGGGGCTGGCGTGCCAGCTCGTCGCGTGACGTGGAGTTGCCCGTCGAGGGGCCCGTCACCCGGGTGATGCACTCGGCCGACGGCCACTGGCTGGCGTGCCAGGTGGCGCCCGAGGGTGGAACCCGTAGCCAGATCTGGGTGGTGACAACCGATCCCGACGACCGCGACGCGCGCCGGATCGACTTCTGGCCATCCGGGGTGGAGGGCACCGCCGAACTGATCGGCTGGGATGGCACCCAGGTGGCGGCGATCCTCACCGGTGAGGACGGGGTCGGCAGCTCGTGTCTGATCGATCCGTCCGGCCAGTCGTCGATCGTGCTGGACCGCCGCTCCGGCGGGCGGCTGGTGGATGCGTGGGCGGGGGCGGCGTTGGTGCGGGTTGGTCCGCGCGGCTATCGGGACCTGATCATGCTGCGTGGACTCACCGAGACGGCGCTGCTGCCGTACGACCCGGGATCGACCACCGACACCGGCATCATCCTCGACGACCACAGCCCGCGGCGGCTGCGCTCGGGCGTGGAAGGTGAGGTTCTCGAGCTCTACCACCCCGCCAAGGACTACGGCCTCAACAGCACCGAGGGCTACGTGCGTGCGATCATCCGCAGCGAGAACGGCGCCCAGCACGCCCGGCTGCTCGAGGTCACGGTGACCGCCGACGGTGTGGCCTATCAGGTGTTGGCCGAGCGGCCGGGATACGAGCTCGACGAGTTCACCGTCAGCGACGATCTGTCGACGGTGGCGATGTTGTGGAACCTCCACGGCGCCAGCGAGTTACAAGTTCTCGAATTCGGGGACAACACGCTCTACGACCCGATCCCGTTGCCCGGTATGGTCGCCAGCGAACTGAGCATCAGCGCGGGTGGCTCGATGTTGGCGCTCACGGTCGAGGGCCCGGGCAAACCTCCGACCGTCGAACTGGTCGATCCCCGCACCGGCGAATGGGAGATGGTGGACCGGGTGCCCAGCACCGGTCCGTTGTCGGCGGAGCCCACGCTGGAAACCGTCACCGCCCGCGACGGAATGCGCTTCACCGGATGGTTGTTCCGGCCGCCGGAGGGGACGCCGACGATCGGAGCGATGCTGTTCCTGCACGGCGGTCCCGAGGGGCAGGGCCGGCCCGGCTACAACGAATTCTTCCCTGGCCTCGTCGACGCCGGCATCTGTGTGTTCCTGCCCAACGTCCGCGGCTCGGGCGGGTTCGGGCGGGCGTTCATGCACGCCGACGATCGCGAGCGACGCTTCGCCGCAATCGACGATGTCGCCGATGCGGTGCATTATCTGGTGGGCAACGGATACGCGCCGCAGGGCTGCGTGGCGTGCTGCGGGTGGTCCTACGGCGGCTACCTGACGCAGGCGGCGTTGGCGTTTCACCCGGACACGTTCGCAGCGGGCATCAGCATCTGCGGGATGAGCGATCTGAACAGCTGGTACCGCACCACCGAGCCGTGGATCGCGGCGGCGGCCTACCCGAAGTACGGCCACCCCGTCAGCGACCAAGATCTGCTGGAACGGTTGTCGCCCCTGCCGCGGGCGCAGGCGCTGACGGCTCCGCTGTTGTTGGTGCACGGTCTCAATGACACCAATGTGCCGCCGTCGGAGTCGTTTCAGATGCACGACGCCCTGACCGCACTGGGCCGCAAGACCGAACTGCTGTTGTTCGACGACGATGGCCACGAAATCGACAAACGCGAGAACCGTGCGGTGCTGCTCAAGGCGATGACCGCCTGGCTCACCGCGGCTTTCGGTCACTGACCGTCGATAGGTTTACCGGAATTGTCAGGCGGGTAAAGCTTTGCTGCGCGCCACGGTGGCGCGTGGACGGAGGAGACAGGACATGCGAGGAGCTCTCGGGGTCATTGTGCTCGTCTGGTTACTGATCGGCGTGTTCGCGGCGTATCAGCGCGACTACTTCAGTGGGGGCGAAGCCAATTGCGCCACCGCCGGGAGTATCGCCCTGACCGTCGTCGCCGGTCCGCTCAACTATGCGGGAGTCAACCCCGAAGTCACGGAATGCAACATCCCGCAACCCAGTCAGTAAGACGCTGACTGGACACTGGAAGAAACGGAGCGGACATGATCGTGCTCGGTGCGATCCTGCTTATCCTGGGTCTCGTTTTCGGAATTTCGATCCTCACCTACATCGGTGTGGTGCTGCTGGTCATCGGCGCCGTGTTCTGGATCCTCGGATCCATCGGACGCCCGGTGGGTGGTCGCAAGGCGTGGTATTAGCGCCCACCGCACAGTCATTCGGCCGGGGTCAGCGCGGCGACCGTCATCGCTCTCAAGACGGTTCGCGAGCTGGCCTCGGCCGCTTTGGTGAGTCCGGGCTTCATGCTGTGCGCCGTCGAGTTCAACAACCCGAACGTCGCATGCGCCATCACCCGGGCTTCCGTCTCCGTCACCGTCGGGTTGCGGCGGCGCAGCACTGCGACCCAGATCTCGACGTATTGACGCTGCGCGCGGCGTACCTGGCGTTTGGCCGGTGTCGGGAGGTTCCCCAGGTCGCGGTCCTGGATTCGGATCAGATCGGATTCTCCGAGCGCGAAGTCGAGGTGGAAGTCGATCAGGGCGGCCAGCGCGGACTCGGCGTCGGCCGCGGCCTCCGCGACAGCTGAGGCGCCGGCCAGCAGGCGGGTGCTGATGCCGACCAGCAGCTCGGTCAGCAGTGCTTCTTTGTTGGGGAAGTGTCGGTAGATCGCAGGCCCGCTCACCCCGGCCGCAGCGCCGATGTCCTCCAGGCGCACGGCCAGGTAACCGCTTTCGGCGATCAGCCGCTCGGCCGCGGCGATCAGCTGGCTACGGCGATCGGATTTCGCGCGATTGCGCCGAGAGGCGGCGTCGGTAGCGGTCATGACGCGAACCTCCGGCGCGGTGATGGTGGACAAGGCGAGTTAATCATGATTAACATACCACCGGTTAGTGGTCATTAACTCGAGTTGAGGCGGGCATCGATGGCAGCGCGGACATCCCACCGTGAGGACCATCTGGCGCTGGTCGAGCAGTTGCGCACCAAACTGGCCACCGCTGCGCTGGGCGGCCCGCAGCGGGCCCGCGACCGCCACGTCGGCAGGGGCAAGCTGCTACCACGCGACCGGGTCGACGGTCTGCTCGATCCGGGCAGCCCATTCCTCGAACTCGCGGCCCTGGCCGCCGACGGGATGTACGACGACGAATGCCCGGGCGCGGGCATGATCGCCGGCATCGGTCGGGTGGCGGGCCGGGAATGCATGATCGTGGCCAACGATGCGACGGTCAAGGGGGGCACCTACTACCCCGTCACGGTCAAGAAGCACCTGCGCGCACAGGAGATCGCGCTGCAGAACCGGTTGCCCTGCGTGTATCTCGTCGACTCCGGGGGAGCGTTCCTGCCCCGCCAGGACGAGGTCTTCCCGGACCGCGAGCACTTCGGGCGGATCTTCTACAACCAGGCCACGATGAGTGCCCAGGGGATCGCGCAGATCGCTGCGGTGCTCGGCTCGTGCACCGCGGGCGGCGCCTACGTGCCGGCCATGAGCGACGAAGCGGTCATCGTTCGCGACCAGGGCACCATCTTCCTCGGCGGGCCGCCGCTGGTGAAAGCGGCCACCGGCGAGGTCGTCACCGCAGAGGAACTCGGAGGTGGCGACCTGCACTCGAAGGTCTCCGGCGTCACCGACCACCTCGCGCACGACGATCGTGATGCGTTGCGCATCGTGCGTCGCATCGTCGGCACGTTGGCGCCGCCGGCCGCTCCGCCCTGGGAGGTGCTGCCGATGGGTGAGCCGCTGGCCGACCAGCGCGAACTGTACGACGTGGTTCCGGTCGACTCGCGCGTGCCCTACGACGTGCACGAGGTGATCACCCGCATCGTCGACGGCGGCGAGTTCGACGAGTTCAAGGCCAATTACGGGACCACCCTGGTCACCGGCTTCGCCCACATCCACGGTCACCCGGTCGGCATCGTCGCCAACAACGGCGTGCTGTTCGGCGAGTCCGCGGTCAAGGGTGCACATTTCATCGAGCTGTGCGACAAGCGTCTGGTACCACTGCTGTTCCTGCAGAACATCTCCGGGTTCATGGTGGGCCGTGACTACGAGGCAGGGGGCATCGCCAAGCACGGCGCCAAGATGGTCACCGCGGTCGCGTGCGCCCGGGTGCCCAAGCTGACCGTCGTGATCGGCGGGTCGTACGGCGCCGGAAACTACTCGATGTGCGGGCGGGCGTACTCCCCACGATTCCTGTGGATGTGGCCGAACGCGCGGATCTCGGTTATGGGTGGGGAACAGGCCGCGTCGGTACTGGCCACCGTGCGCGGTGACATGACCGCGGAGGAAGAAGAGGCGTTCAAGGCACCCATCCGCGCCCAGTACGAACACCAGGGCAACCCGTACTATTCGACGGCCCGGTTGTGGGACGACGGCGTGATCGACCCGGCCGACACCAGAATGGTTGTCGGACTCGCACTTTCAGTCGTCGGCCAGGCTCCCGTGGAGCCGGTGTCCTACGGCGTGTTCAGGATGTGATGTGCAGATGATACAGGCCATGAATTCTTCGCAGACCTTCGATACGGTCCTGGTCGCCAACCGCGGCGAGATCGCGGTGCGCGTCATCCGCACGTTGCAGGCCATGGGGATCCGTTCGGTCGCGGTGTTCAGCGACGCCGACGCCGACGCACGTCATGTTCGCGAGGCCGACGTGGCAGTCCGGCTCGGCCCCGCGCCTGCCCGGCAGAGCTACCTGAGTATCGATGCACTCCTGGATGCCGTCGAGCGCACCGGTGCTCAAGCCGTGCATCCCGGCTACGGCTTCCTCTCGGAGAATGCGTCTTTCGCCGCCGCGCTGCACGACCGAGGGGTGGTCTTCATCGGTCCGCCGGTGCGGGCGATCGAGACGATGGGCGACAAGATCGCCGCGAAGGCAGCGGTCTCGGCGTTCGGGGTACCCGTCGTTCCCGGCGTGTCCCGACCCGGCCTGACCGACGAGGACCTGATCGCCGGTGCCGCGGAGGTCGGTTACCCGGTGCTGGTAAAACCGTCGGCGGGTGGCGGCGGGAAGGGAATGCGCGTCGTGCACGACGCCGCCGGGCTGCCCGCCGCTCTCGCGTCGGCCCGGCGTGAGGCCGCGTCGGCGTTCGGTGACGAGACGTTGTTCATCGAGCGGTTCGTGCTCAACCCGCGACACATCGAAGTGCAGGTGATCGCCGATGGCCACGGCAACGTGGTGCATCTCGGTGAACGGGAATGCAGTCTGCAACGCCGGCATCAGAAGGTGATCGAGGAGGCGCCCTCACCGCTGCTGGACCCGGCGGCCCGGGCACGGATCGGCGCGGCCGCGTGCGACACCGCGCGCAGCGTCGACTACACCGGCGCGGGCACCGTCGAGTTCATCGTCTCCGCCGACCGGCCCGACGAGTTCTTCTTCATGGAGATGAACACCCGCCTGCAGGTCGAGCACCCGGTGACCGAGATGGTCACCGGGCTGGATCTGGTCGAGCTGCAGGTGCGAGTGGCGGCGGGGGAGACGCTGCCGTTCGTGCAGGACGACATCGCGTTGACCGGGCACGCCATCGAGGCCCGGGTGTACGCCGAGGATCCGGCGCACGGATTCCTGCCCACCGGGGGAACGGTGCTGGCCGTCCGTGATCCCCGCGGGCCCGGTGTCCGGGTCGACTCGGGTCTGGCCGACGGTGCGGTGGTCGGCAGCGATTACGACCCGATGCTGGCCAAGGTGATCGCCCACGCCGGCGACCGGCCGCAGGCGTTGCGAGCGCTGGACACCGCGCTGGCCGACACCGCTGTCCTCGGACTGACCACCAACATCGAGTTCCTGCGTTTCCTGCTCGCCGACTCCGACGTCGTCGCGGGCCGCCTCGACACCGGGCTGCTGGACCGTCGCTCCCCGGACTTCGCGGCCATGCCGGCCCGCGACGACCAGATGATCGCGGCCGCGGCCCACCGGTGGCTGCGGTCCTGGCCGGACCGCCCGACGAGCGCCTGGGAGATCCCGTCGGGCTGGCGCATCGGCGGACGGGCGTCGACGCCGTTCCGGCTGCGGGCCGGCGAGCGCACCGATCACGTCTGGCTGACCGGCAGCCCGCAGGACGCGACCGCCACCGTCGAGGGCGGGCAGCCGCGGTCACTGACCGTGTCGTCGGACGGTGATCGGCTCGCCGTCACCCTCGACGGTCTGCGCACCGAGTATCTGGTGGCAGCCGCTGGCAGCCAGGTGTGGCTGGCCGGTGGCGGGCGCACCACGATGGTCGAGGAGGTGCGCGAGGCGCCGGTGCGTCCCGACGACGCGCACAGCGGCGACGCCGAACTGACCAGCCCGATGCCCGGCTCGGTGGTCGCCGTTGCCGTGGCAGACGGCGCCACGGTCACCGCGGGCACGGTGGTCGTCACCGTGGAAGCGATGAAGATGGAACACACACTGACCGCCCCGGTCGACGGCGCGGTGGAACTGCTCGTCGCCGCGGGCGAGCAGGTGAAGGTGGGTCAGCTTCTGGCCCGGATAACCGCAACCGAGGAGCCCTAGATCATGACTGAATTCCTGGCGACCGGAACGCTTCCCGATCACTACGAGCAGCTCGCCAAGACCGTGCGCGACTTCGCGCAGACCGTGGTGGCGCCGGTGGCGGCCAAACACGACGAGGAGCACTCTTTCCCCTACGAGGTGGTCGCCGGGATGGCCGACATGGGCCTGTTCGGTCTGCCGTTCCCCGAGGAGTACGGCGGCATGGGGGGCGACTACTTTGCGCTTTGCCTGGCGCTGGAAGAGCTCGGCAAGGTGGACCAGAGCGTCGCGATCACCCTGGAAGCGGGAGTCTCGTTGGGCGCGATGCCGGTGTACCGCTTCGGTACCGACGAGCAGAAGCAGCAGTGGTTGCCGTTGCTGGCTTCGGGCAAGGCGCTGGGTGCGTTCGGGTTGACCGAGGCCGGCGGAGGCAGCGACGCCGGCGCGACGAAGACCACCGCGAAGATGGATGGGTCGAGCTGGGTCATCAACGGCTCCAAGCAGTTCATCACCAACTCCGGCACCGACATCACCAAGCTGGTCACCGTCACCGCGGTCACCGGCGAGCGGGACGGCAAGAAGGAGATCTCCTCGATCCTGGTGCCGGTCCCGACGCCGGGCTTCACCGCCGAACCGGCCTACAACAAGGTCGGCTGGAACGCCTCGGACACCCACCCGCTCAGCTTCGACGACGTCCGCGTGCCCGAGGAGAACCTGCTCGGTGAGCGTGGTCGCGGCTATGCCAACTTCCTGCGGATCCTCGACGAAGGCCGCATCGCGATCGCCGCGCTGTCGGTGGGCGCGGCCCAGGGCTGCGTCGACGAGAGCGTCAGGTACGCCAAAGAGCGCGAGGCGTTCGGCCGGCCGATCGGGGCCAATCAGGCCATCGCCTTCAAGATCGCGCGGATGGAGACCCGGGCACAGGTCGCGCGGGCCGCGTACTACGACGCAGCCGCGTTGATGTTGTCGGGCAAGCCGTTCAAGAAGCAGGCCGCGATCGCGAAGCTGGTGGCCAGCGAGGCCGCGATGGACAACGCGCGCGACGCCACCCAGATCTTCGGTGGCTACGGCTTCATGAACGAGTACGCCGTGGCACGCCACTACCGCGACAGCAAGATCCTCGAGATCGGCGAGGGCACCACCGAGGTGCAGTTGATGCTGATCGGCCGGGAGCTCGGACTGTGACCGACGGATCCGAAAAGAGGCTCGTCACCCAGCGCGGGCTGTGGTTCGAGGAGTTCGAAACCGGTGTGCTGTACCAGCATCGGCCCGGCCGCACGATCACCGAGGCCGACAACGTCCTATTCACCACGCTGACGATGAACACCCAGGCGCTGCACCTCGACGCCGCGTTCGCCGATGCGCTGCCACCGTTCAACCAGCGGCTGGTCAATTCGATGTTCACGCTGTCGACGTTGGTGGGTCTGTCGGTGGCGCAGCTGACTCAGGGCACCATCGTCGGCAATCTGGGCTTCGGCGAGGTGGCCTTCCCCAAGCCGCTCTTCCACGGGGACACGCTGTACGCCGAAACCGAGGTCACCGACAAACGTGAGTCCAAGAGCCGCCCGGGCGAGGGGATCGTGACTTTCGCACACACCGGCCGCAACCAGCACGGTGACGTCGTGGCCACGGCGTCGCGCAAGACCATGGTGCGCAAACGCCCGCAGGAGGACAACCGATGACGGTGGTGGCCGGGCCGGGGTGGTTGTTCTGCCCGGCGGATCGGCCGGAGCGCTTCGAGAAGGCTGCTGCGGCAGCCGATGTCGTGATACTCGACCTGGAGGACGGGGTGGCCGCCAAGGACCGCCCCGCCGCCCGTCAGGCCCTGGTGGACAGCCCGCTGGACCCGTCCCGCACCGTCGTGCGGGTCAACCCGAGCGACACTGCGGATCATCAGCGCGATCTGGAGGCGCTGGCGAGCACCGCGTACACCACCGTGATGCTCGCGAAGACCGAGACGCCCGAACAGATCAGCGCGCTGTCTCCCCGCGACGTCGTCGTCCTCATCGAGACGCCCATGGCGGCGCTGCGCATCGTCGAGCTGGCCCGCGTCGACAACACCTACGCGCTGATGTGGGGCGCCGAGGACCTCTTCGCGGTACTCGGCGGCACCGCCAACCGCTACCCGGACGGCTCGTACCGCGAGGTCGCGCGGCACGTGCGGTCGCAGACTCTGCTGGCCGCCAAGGCCTATGGACGGCTGGCCCTGGACTCGGTGTTCCTCGACATCAAGAACGTCGACGGGCTGCGCGCCGAGGCCGACGACGCTGTGGCGGTCGGGTTCGACGCGAAGGTGGCCATCCATCCCAGCCAGGTGGAGGTCGTCCGCACCGCCTACACGCCGACCGAGAAACAGGTCGACTGGGCGCGCCGCGTCCTGGACACGGCGCGTCGGGAACGAGGCGTATTCGCTTTCGAAGGCACGATGGTGGACGCGCCGGTGCTCAGGCGAGCTGAGCGCATCGTGCAGCTGGCGCCGTTGCGCGACTGAATCAGCGCCGTTTGGCGGCCGCCAAACGGTCGGCGAAGGCGGGGGACAGGATCGACGTCGCCTGCGGCCCGAGTTCGGTGTGCACCGCGATGCGGTGTTGATCGCTGTCGACCAGGCCGGGGTTGGCGGTCGCACGCATCGACGCCTTGGTCGCGAGGACCACCTCGCGGGGTGCACCCGCCGGGCCGGCCGCGAGCTCACGCGCCGCGGCGAGCGGGTCGTCGGCCATCTCGAGCGCCAGGCCGTGCCGCACCGCAGCTTCGGCGTCGAAGCGCATCCCGAACAGCAGCGAGGCCCGCGCCACCTGGGGCCCCACCGCCCGGTGCAGCATCCACGTCGCCCCGCCGCCGGGATGGATGCCGAGCTTCTGGAACCGCGGGTCGAACAGGGCCGCCGGACCGGCGATGCGGACATCGGCGGCCAACGCCAGGTTCAGGCCCGCACCGACCGCGGCGCCGTTGACGGCGGCGATCGTCGGCAGTGCGCAGTTCGCCACCGCGAGGAACCCGTCGTAGATCGCCATCAGACCGTCCTCGGTGGCCTCGCCCAGCGCGCTGAGGTCGGCACCTGCGCAGAACGCCTTACCGGCACCGGTGACGATCAGTGCGTGCACGCCGGGGTCGGCCTCGGCCGCGTCGACCGCCGCGCGCAGCGCCGCGGAGATCTCCGCGGTGACCGCGTTGCGGCGCTCCGGGTCGTTGACGGTCAGCGTGGCGACGCGGTCCTCGACGTGGACCAGTACCGGATCGGTCATCCGCTCAGCCTACGGACCACCGTCTCGGCCAGCTCGCGAGGTGCCGCCGCGTTGTTCAGCTCTGCGAGCGTTGCTCGACGCTGTCGTCCTCAAAGTCGCCTTCGCTGTCGGCCAGCGGGTCGACCGGCTCCTCGACGGTGACCTCGCCCGTCGTCTCGTGGACCGTGACGG
>Ga0310345_10002375_pt1 | contig 19131 bp, 19 predicted proteins | sample HC15DNA20500_MG_FD_204667 | JGI IMG/M metagenome (GOLD analysis project Ga0310345, IMG submission 204667) | Marine microbial communities from station ALOHA, North Pacific Subtropical Gyre - HC15-DNA-20-500_MG | ecosystem: Environmental > Aquatic > Marine > Oceanic | place: Pacific Ocean: North...
CTCCTTGCTGCATCCGGTACAAGGCCGGATGAAACACTCTTTGGACCTGATGTATCGCTTCGCCAGTGTTTTTCCAATGGGGCGGCTGCAATTACCTCAGAAGAAGAAATACCAGATCACCAGCGCCCAAAAGCTGGCCGTGCCCAGCAGCAGCCAAACGAAAGGGTCTTTGACATAGGGCTTTTCGAACACAGGCGGCGCGGTCTCAAGCCCGCCGGATACAGGCTTTTTCGGCAAATACGTTCTCCGGCCTATTCGGGGGCGCTGGTCTGTAGTGCGAGAGCGTGCAGCGTTCCGCCCATATTTCCCTGTAGCGCGTCGTAGACAAGCTGGTGCTGCTTTACGCGCGACAGGCCACGAAATTGCTCGGAGACGACCTCGGCGGCGTAGTGATCCCCGTCACCGGCGAGATCGCGTATCGTCACCTGCGCGTCCGGCAGAGCCGCCTTGATCATCTTCTCGATATCGCCAGCCGACATGGGCATGGGTCTGCTCCTCGTTACTCTGCAGCCTCAACCGCTGCGGGGCCGTCCATGAAGTCAGGGAACCATGATTCATGGGCGGTGCGCAATCGCTCAAGCCCGAGTGATACCGTATCGCCGATATCCAGCGTTTCGCCCGTCGATTCGCCAAGCTGGCGAAGCGGGACACCTTGCGCGCTTGCCAGATTTTCCAGTGCTTCACAATTCAGCGGTGATGCAGTCACCAGATAGCGCGCCTGATCCTCGCCGAACAGCGAGGCGGCATTCGCTCCGTTGTGCAATTCGACCTGCGCGCCCACGCCGGAAGCCATGCAGGTTTCGGCCAGCGCGACCGCCAGTCCGCCATCGGAGATATCGTGGCAGGCTGTGAGCAGACCGGCCGTGATCGCTGCCTGCACAAACTCGCCGTGCCGCCGCTCCGCATCCAGATCGACCGGAGGAGGCGGGCCGTCCTCACGGCCAAGGCATTCGCGCAGATAGATGGACTGGCCTAGATGATTGCCGTCGGCGCCCAAAAGAAATAGCAGGTCGCCTTGGCCAGCGCCGCCAACCGAACACTGGCCGCGCCAGTCTTCCAGCAACCCCACGCCCGCGATGGTTGGCGTTGGCGGGATCGCCTCGCCATTGGTCTCGTTGTAGAGCGAAACATTGCCGGAAACGATGGGCATATCGAGCGCAGCACAGGCTTCGCCGATGCCTTTCACCGCCATCACGAACTGCCCCATGATTTCCGGGCGCTCGGGATTTCCGAAGTTGAGATTGTCGGTGGCCGCAAGCGGTCGGGCGCCAGTCGCGCAGATATTGCGGTAGCACTCGGCGACGGCCTGTTTGCCGCCCTCGAAAGGGTCTGCCTTCACATAACGCGGCGTAACATCGGAAGAAAAGGCCAGCCCCTTGCCGGTGCCGTCGACGCGGATGACGCCAGCATCACCGCCGGGGCGCTGCAGCGTGTTGGACTGGATCAGTGTGTCATACTGTTCCCACACCCAGCGCCGTGACGACAGATCGGCGGAGCCAAGCATCTCGAGCAACACCGCGTTGTAGTCAGCCGGTTCGGGCAGCGCTGCGGCGTCGAACGGGGCAGGGGCGGCTGGTTCCATCCATGGGCGGTCATATTCGGGGGCTTCGTCGCCCAATTCGCGGATCGGCAGGTTCGCCACTTCCTCGCCCTGGTGCAGAACACGGAAGCGCATATCGTCGGTGGTTTTCCCGACTATTGCGAAATCCAATCCCCATTTGCGGAATATTGCCTCGGCCTCGGGTTCCTTTTCCGGGCGCAGCACCATGAGCATGCGCTCCTGGCTTTCCGACAACATCATCTCGTAGGCGCTCATGCGCTCCTCGCGCACCGGCACGCGGTCAAGATCGAGCTCGATGCCAAGGCCGCCCTTTGCGCCCATTTCGACCGCCGAGCAGGTCAAGCCCGCCGCGCCCATATCCTGAATGGCGATGACAGCGCCGGTGTCCATCAATTCGAGGCAGGCTTCGAGCAGGCATTTTTCGGTGAAGGGATCACCGACCTGCACGGTGGGGCGTTTCTCGTCGATCGCGTCATCGAACTCGGCCGAGGCCATGGTTGCGCCGCCGACGCCATCGCGTCCGGTCTTTGCGCCGAGATAGACGACCGGCAGGCCGACGCCCTCGGCCCTGGAATAGAAGATCGCATCACTGCGCGCTATCCCTGCGGCGAAGGCGTTGACGAGGATGTTGCCGTTGTAGCCTGAATGGAACTCGACCTCGCCGCCTACCGTAGGCACGCCGAACGAGTTGCCGTAACCGCCAATGCCCGCGACGACGCCGGCCACCAGATGCCTCGTCTTGGGATGATCGGGAGAGCCGAACCGCAGCGCGTTCATCGCTGCAACGGGCCTTGCCCCCATGGTGAAGACGTCCCGCAGAATACCGCCGACGCCCGTCGCTGCCCCCTGATAGGGTTCGATGAAAGACGGGTGATTATGGCTTTCCATTTTGAAGACGACGCAAAGCCCATCACCGATATCGACCACACCAGCGTTTTCGCCCGGTCCCTGGATCACCTGTTCGCCGGTAGTGGGCAGGGTGCGGAGCCATTTCTTCGAGCTCTTGTAGGAACAATGCTCGTTCCACATGGCTGAGAATATGCCGAGTTCGGTGAAGCTCGGTTCGCGCCCGATCAGTTCCTCGATGCGCTGATATTCTTCGGGTTTGAGGCCATGGGCCTCGATCATTTCGGGGGTGATGTGGATTTTGTTGGGGACGCTCATCGAACTCATGTGCAGGAGGAATCGCCTTGCGACCAGCGCCGCACGTCATCGGTGATCCGTTTGCCGTTGACCGACTGCAGAGCCGGCCCATAGGTCTGCAGGTCGGTGTACGGGCCGGAGGCCGGATCGATCACCTGCTCGGCCTGCACCACCAGCAGCGGCAGACCGCCCGGATCGCGTTTAGGCACCAGCAGAAAGCGGGGCCGGCCCGCCGAGGAATTGACTTCGTTGGCCAACCGGTAGCTGGCAAATGCCCGGTCCTTCGACTTGAACCAGCAGGTCTGGGCGATGCGCGCGATTGATGCGACCAGTTCAGTGGCGGCCGTCTCGCTGCGGATACGCAGGGCATCAGATGGTTGACCTTGTTGGCAGGCTGAAAGCAACGTCATTCCGCCGAACGCCGCGCACACAAGCACGGCGTTGAGCAATGAACTGACCGACGAAACACGCATCACGCAGCCGCCAACTGCCCGAAGGCGCTCTCGAAGATGCCGCGGCCGTCGGTGGCGCCATGCGCTTCCTCGATGAGGTTTTCGGGATGCGGCATCATGCCGAGTACATTGCCTCTTTCCGAGACTATCCCGGCGATGTCGTCAACCGAACCGTTTGGATTGGTGCCATCGGTGTAGAGGAACACGATGCGGTTGTCCGACCGCAACCGCTTTAGCGTCTCTTCATCCGCGAAATAGTTCCCGTCATGGTGCGCGACCGGACAGCTTATGACTTGCCCCTTGCGGTACGCGTTGGTGAAGGCGGTTGCGTTGTTTGCCACCTCAAGCCTGATCTGCTTGCAGACGAATTTCAGCCCGGCGTTACGCATGAGGGCACCGGGCAGCAGACCTGCCTCAAGAAGAATCTGGAAGCCGTTGCATACACCCATCACCAAAACGCCTCGCTCAGCAGCCTTCGCCACTTCACGCATGACCGGCATACGCGCAGCAATCGCTCCGCAGCGCAGATAGTCGCCATAGGAAAAACCGCCCGGGATGACGATCAGGTCACACGCCGGGATCTCGGTGTCGGTCTGCCAGACAGGGATCGGTGGACTGCCGGAAACTTTGGTAATCGCCGCGATCATGTCGCGGTCCCGATTAAGGCCAGGCAAGAGGACGATTGCGGTCTTCATCGTCAACTTGTCTTGAATTGGTTGTGAGGAGTCTTTAATGTCAGGGCAGCATAAACTTCAAATAAATGTTGTAGAACGTCATCTGCTATCACCACGAAGCGCCCCTGCAGAGAGCGAATTTGTGCTACTTCAGTTGCAAATGCTTCTTTGAACGATTCGTCTTGCATAAGCTCTCGCCTTGAACCCTTTGGTTTGTAGGTCGCCATTTTCCCGGTTGCTTCGCGTGCAAGCTTAAATGCAAACGAAGACTGATCTGCGTGTCCGCCTATGTGGTTGCCGATCCTTTGCCAAATATTCTTTGATCGTCCTACGTAGATTGGTGTGTCGAACCTGTAGATAACATAGACCCCTGGAGCCTTTGGGAACCCCTTCCTTGGTGACAGAGGGATCAACTCACAACTCTCGAGCCGCGACATGATTGCGGGCATCTGCTTGATCGCAGAAGTGAAGTCTCGATTCAGCACCTCGCTAAGTCATTTCCACGCTGTAATCCTCGATTACCATGTTCGCCAACAATTTTTGGCACATGGCGTCGAGATCGGTTTGCGCTTTCTGGCGATCGCCATGATCAAGCTCGATATCGAAGACCTTGCCCTGCCTGACCGATCCCACGCCGGAGAACCCCAAGGCAGCGAGTCCGCCTTCGATGGCCTTGCCTTGCGGGTCCAGAACGCCATTTTTCAAGGTGACGGTAATGCGGGCTTTGATCATGGAGCCTTGATCGTTGTTAAGAAAGTGAATCCGCTTGTCGCCATAGCATGCTGATTCCATGATTCATTTGTCGGATTTCACCAGTACCGGGCCGGTGCCGCGCACCGGTTCGTTCTCATTCATGATGCCCAGACGCCGGGCGACTTCGCGGTAGGATTCCAGCAATCCACCCATGTCACGGCGGAAGCGATCCTTGTCGAGCTTTTCCTGTGTCTGCACATCCCACAGGCGGCAGGAATCGGGCGAAATTTCGTCTGCGACCACGATGCGCATCATGTCGCCCTCGAACTGGCGGCCACACTCGATCTTAAAATCGACGAGTTGAATGCCGACGCCCAGAAAAAGGCCCGAGAGGAAGTCATTCACCCGGATCGCGAGTGACATGATGTCGTCGATTTCCTGCGGATTGGCCCAGCCAAACGCCGTGATGTGTTCCTCTGAGACCAGCGGATCGTCCAGTTCGTCGGCCTTGTAGTAGAATTCGATGATCGAGCGCGGCAGCACCTCGCCCTCGGCGATGCCCAGACGGGTGGAAAGCGATCCGGCGGCGACGTTCCGCACGACGATTTCGAGCGGAATGATCTCGACCTCGCGGATCAACTGTTCGCGCATGTTGATACGTTTGATGAAATGGGTCGGGATGCCGATCCGGTTCATGTTTGTGAAGATATATTCCGAGATACGGTTGTTGAGGACGCCCTTGCCCTCAACAATCTCGTGTTTCTTCTTGTTGAACGCGGTCGCATCGTCCTTGAAGAACTGGACGAGCGTACCCGGCTCCGGGCCTTCGTAGAGAATCTTTGCCTTGCCTTCATAGATGCGGCGGCGTCTGCTCATATTCGGTATTCCTGTCGAGTGCCCGGCGCCTGAAACGCATCGGCTGCGTGGCCGGGCAAGATGCCGGGGAGGAATTGTGCTTTGCGTTCGGGCAATGTGCGATCCGGTCCGGCGGTGTTCCTGGCTGCGATTCGAGGCCGCGCGGACCAAGGGCAAAATACTGCACCCACGGCCCGCTTACAACGGTGCTCTCGGGGTGCAGTGCGGGGAAGGGATTGTCAATAGTGCCAGCGACGAAGAACCATCTGGGCTGGGGAAACGGCACCGAACAGGCTCCTGGCGAAATTCGGACGCGCGCCAACTTCAAAAAGCCGCCGGCTTAACCTATATAGCGGCGGAGCCCGGCGGATTCGGTATGACAGGAGATAGTGAATGAGCGGAATGGACAACCGCAAGGACGCGTTCGAGAACAAGTTCGCGCATGACGAGGCATTGAGGTTCAAGGCGGAAGCAAGGCGCAACAAGCTGCTGGGCCTGTGGGCAGCCGAAATGCTCGGCAAGAGCGGCGACGAGGCCGATGCCTACGCCAAGGAAGTCATCCGTTCAGATTTCGAGGAACCGGGCGACGATGACGTGTTCCGCAAGGTGCGCGCCGATTTCGATGCCGCTGGCGTTGAGCAGTCCGATCACCAGATCCGCCGTACGATGGAAGAATTGATGAACACAGCCAAGGAGCAGGTGCTCAAGGAAGCCTAATACGAATTAGGATCCAGCAAAAAGCAAGACCCGCCAGAGATGGCGGGTTTTTTCGTGTCAGAGTTTCGCCATGAACCGGGCGAAGACCATCAGCCCCTCGGGCCAGGGACCGTGGCCGCTCTCCTCGTTGAGATGGCCGCTTTCGCCGGCATCCATGAACAGCGAACCCCAGCCTGCCGCCATTTCTTCGGCAACCTCAAACGCGCAAAAGGGATCGTTGCGGCTGGCAATGGTTACCGAGGGAAAGGGCAGGGGATCGCGCCTGGCCGGCCCGAAGGTCATCAAGTGACGCGGGCGCACATTCGGATTCTCAACATCCGGCGGGGCGACGAAAAAGCCGCCCCTTACCTTGCAGCCATATTCGTCGCCCGCTTGAACGCCGACCTGCGCGCCGACAGAGTGTCCGACGAGGATTACCGGTTTGCTGGCAGCACCCACGGCGTCGAGCAAGTTTTGCTTCCAGTCTTCGAAGACGGGCTTGTGCCAGTCACCCATGGCGACGCGGCGGGCCGTCGACAGTTTCGCCTCCCAGCGGCTCTGCCAGTGACCTGGTGGCGACCCCTTATAGCCGGGCAGGATAAGAATTTCAGCGTCCGCGGTCCTCATGGAAGAGCTTTTTTCACTCAGTCCCTCCGAACACCCGCTTGAAGATCGTATCGACATGCCTGGTGTGGTAGCCGAGATCGAATTTCTCGCGGATTTCAGCTTCGCTCAGAGCAGCGATTACTTCCTTGTCCGCAAGCAGTTCCTCCAGGAAATCCGCGCCCTGTTCCCACACCTTCATGGCGTTGCGCTGGACCAGCTTGTAGGCATCTTCACGGCTCACACCGGCCTGTGTCAGCGCCAGCAGCACGCGCTGCGAATGCACCAACCCCCGGAAACGATTCATATTGTCGAGCATGTTCTGGGGATAGACGACAAGTTTCTCGATAACGCCGGTCAGGCGCGCCAGCGCGAAATCGAGCGTCACCGTCGCATCCGGCCCGATCATCCGCTCGACGGAAGAATGCGAGATGTCTCTTTCGTGCCATAGTGTCACGTTTTCCAGAGCCGGGGTCACCATGCCACGAACGAGGCGGGCGAGGCCGGTAAGGTTTTCCGTCAGCACCGGATTGCGCTTGTGCGGCATGGCCGATGAGCCCTTCTGGCCGGGCGAGAAATATTCTTCCGCCTCCAGAACCTCGGTGCGCTGCAGATGCCGGATTTCGGTGGCGAGCCGCTCGACCGATGAGGCGACAACACCGAGCGTTGCAAAGAACATTGCGTGCCGGTCGCGCGGGATCACCTGTGTTGAGACCGGTTCGACCTCGAGACCCATCGCCTTGGCCACATGCTCTTCGATGGCCGGATCGATATTGGCGAACGTACCGACGGCGCCGGAGATGGCGCAAACCGCAATCTCGGCCCGCGCCGCCTCAAGCCTTGCCTTGCAGCGCGAGAACTCGGCATAGGCCTGCGCCAGTTTAACCCCGAAAGTGGTCGGCTCGGCGTGAATACCGTGGCTGCGGCCAATGGTGACCGTATCCTTGTGCTCATAGGCGCGGCTTTTCAGTGCGGCCAGCAGCGCATCGATATCGGCCAGCAGGATGTCAGAGGCGCGGGCAAGCTGCACGCTAAGACAGGTATCGAGCACATCGGAAGAGGTCATGCCCTGATGCACGAAGCGCGCGTCCGGGCCGACGATTTCGGCAAGATGCGTCAAAAATGCGATGACATCGTGCTTGGTCTCGCGCTCGATCTCGTCGATGCGGGCGACATCGAACTGCGCCTCGCCGCCTTTTTCCCATATGGTTTTTGCCGCTTCCTCGGGAATGACGCCTGCCGCGGCCAGAGCATCGCAGGCATGCGCCTCGATCTCGAACCAGATGCGGAATTTGGTTTCCGGTGACCAGATTTCGGTCATTTTCGGGCGGGAATAGCGCGGGATCATTCGGGAACTCCAGAGGATGCGACAGCGCTGTAGCAACCGGCCAGCGGCGGTTCAACCATACCGTCGCAATTGCCGGGGAAAAGCACCGTTTCAACCGCCGAAGCGAGTCTGCCAGGTTGGAAACAGATCGCCTTCCTCCGGCGTGGCGCTGTACACGGCGCGAGCGATGGCGCGGGACATTGTCGACGAGGCGATTGCGCACAATTCGATGAAATCGTCGGCCTGCGCCGGCGGTTCGCGTTCGCCGGTCGCCAGCGCGAATACCAAGTCGCCATCATGCGGGGTGTGGACCGGCCATAGAGCCCGCGCGAAGCCGTCATGGGCACAGATCGCCAATCTCTTGGCCGCTGCCTTGTCGAGCGTCGCGTCACTCGCGATCACTGCAATGGTGGTGTTGGCGCGTGAACCATTCATGTCCCGGTATTTCAGCCGCACTTCAGCGGTGTTTCCCGGCACCTCGGCAGGCAGTCCCAGTCCGCCGAATTCGCGTTCGATCTCGAAAGGGGCGGCCCAGAAGTGGCTGCTATCGCCCATTACCGGGCTGCCGACCGCATTGACCGCAACAAGTGCGGCAACGGTGATGCCGCCGGAATGCACTGTCGATGCGGTTCCCAGCCCGCCCTTCAACCCTGCCACGGTAGCGCCGGAACCGGCCCCCGAAGTGCCGATCAGAAATTCACCGGAGGCCTGCGAGGCGGCTTCATAACCTAGTTCGCGGTAGGGTGGAAACCGGACCCAGTTCTTGTCGCCGCCATTGATCAGATCAAACAGTATCGCACCGGGTACGATCGGCACCAACTGGCCGCCGACCGAAAAACCGCGCCCCTGTTCACGCAACCACGCCTGAACCCCGGAAGCGGCGTCCAGACCGTAGGCGGAACCGCCCGACAGCACCACCGCATCGACCTGGGACACAACGTTCTCTGGTGCCAGAAGATCGGTTTCGCGGGTGCCCGGCGCACCACCCATGACATGAACCGCAGCAGTCGCCGGCTTTTCGCAGATGATCGCCGTGACACCGGATTTCAGCTTCGCATCCTGCGCATTGCCCACTGTCAGGCCTGCAACATCCGCAAGCGAGTTGCGCGCCCCAGCCCGAAGACTGCTCATTCGCCTGCCTCTCCGACTGGTACGAATTTGCCGCCCCGCCACACGTGCAGTGCATAATCGTTACCGCGCCGCGCGCCATCCGGGCCGAAGGCGTAAATTCCGGTGACTGTGTTGAAAACCGTATCGTCCAATGCTGCTCTCGTTTCCTCAGGCGTCCTGCGCAAGGCCGCCAGCGCGATCTGAACGGCGGTGTAGCCCATGAAGGCGTATTCATCAGGTTCGATCTTGGCATCGGCGAAGGCTAGAGCGAGTTTGCGCCCCTTCTCGTTACGGCGGGGGTCGCTACGCAGTACCGCCAGAAGGCCATCTTCAATGTCTCCGGCTGCGTCCAGCCAGTTCAGGGAGCCAAGCGCTTCTCCACCTGCAATCTCGAAATTGCCGCCGAACTCATTGCGATTTGACCAGATTGTCGAAACATCTTCGGGCCCGGCGGCAATGAAGGCGGCGGAGACGCCCGACTGTCGCAAACGCCGGATCAGACCGGCCTGAGTGGATTGCGCTGGCCGGAAATTGTCGGCGAATTGCGGTGGCTGGCCGCTTTCTTCCATGAGCGCGCGCAATGCATCCCCCAGAGTGCGACCGTAGACTGTTCCATCATCAATGATCGCCCAAGGGGTCGTGCGCCAGCGTTGCGAGAAAATACGGTGTGCGGCCTGTGCCGCGTCATCGTCGCCGGGGGCCATGCGCCACAGATGCCAGCCTTCCTTTTCGGCGTCCTTGAGCAAACGTTCCGAGCGCGCGCCGGCGATGAGTATCGGAACCCCATCGTCCTGAAATTCCTGCGCATGCGCGCGCACGGCGGCGTTGCACACGAGACCGGTAACGATCGAAACCCTGGCGGCGCGCAAATCCTGCGCGGCAAGGCCGGCGATTTCCTCGTCACAACCATCATCGGCAATGACAATTTCGATATTCTTGTCCGTGGAAAGGTCTTCGAGGGCCTTTCTTGCTCCCTTCTCGAATTGACGAGCAAGGGGCCCGGCATTGCCGGACAACGGTAACGACAGGCCAATCTTGAGCGGCGTGTCGACCATCTGCGCAGCTGCGCCTGCGCTTCCCGCGATAAACATTCCAATCCCCAACAGGCAAGGATGCGCAAAGCGCAAGAGGCGAAATATTCGGTTCGGGGAACAGGTCAATTCGGGTGACGTCCTCGGGTTTGCGGGCTGGTTCATCGCTGGAAAGTACGGATTCGCCCCGGCGAACTGTAGATTTGGTCACAACGTCCGGCAAGCCGGGCTTTACAGACAGGCAAGACGGCTGCACAAACGGGGCAGGGGCGGAGGGGCTGACGAATCACGGAGACACCCACCATGCTTTCCGACGCCAGACGACGCATCCTGATTTCAATTTTTGCTGTTGTGGCTCTTTCCAATCCGGCACTCGCCGCCGACGTGAAGTTCGGGTTTTTGGCCGGGATGACCGGTCAAATCGAGGAGATCGTGCCTCCGATTGCCGATGCTGCACAACTGGCCTACCGCAATATCAACGAACAGGGTGGATTGCTTGATGGCAACAACGCGGTGCAGGCGGTGGGAGATACTGAATGTTCTGGTGACCCCGCCAAGGCGGTGAAGGCGGCGGAAAGACTCATAGAGAAAGAAGAGGTCGTAGCATTTGTTGGCGCGCTTTGCTCGGCGTCCACCTTTGCGGCAGCGATGAATGTGGCGGTGCCGGCGAATGTGGCCATGATTTCTCCGGCCTCGACATCGCCGGTGATTTCCACCGCAGAAGATAGCGATCTGGTGTTTCGAACGATTGTCTCCGATGCTTATCAGGGAGAGGTGCTGGCCCGGCTGATCAAGAGCGAAGGCGTGGCAGCCATTGCGATAACCTATGTCAACAATGACTACGGTAAGGGGCTCGCCTACACCCTTGAGCAGGCATTGCCGGCGGCAGGAATCACCGTTTCCGCAAGTCTTGCTCATGCCGAGGGCAAGACCGACTACGGTGACGAATTGAAGCAGCTTGCCGCATCGCAGGCGCCGGCACTCCTGATTATCGGCTACGAGAACGGTTCCGGCGGAGCGATACTCCGCGAGGCCTCTGCTGCGGGCAGTTTTGAGCGATACTTCGCCAGTGACGGCATGGTTTCCGACAGTCTTGCGGCGGAATTGGGTGAAGCGATCGAAGGCAAGCTGGTGATGACCAAACCTGGCGAACCGGTAACCCCCGGTGCCGCACGTTTCCGCGAACTGGCATTGGAAGCCGGTATCGATCCCGACGCGCCATTCGTGGCCAATTCCTACGATGCTGCGTTCATTCTGGCGTTGGCATTGGAGAGATCCGGTAGTGTGGAACGGCCCGCATTGGCTGGCGCAATCCGCGACGTTGCATCGTCTCCAGGTGAAATCATCCTGCCGGGAGAATGGGAGAAGGCCAAGCGAATCCTCGCCGCCGGTGGCGTGGTCAACTATGAGGGGGCAAGCGGACCGATAGAGTTCGATGCGGCGGGCGACGTTCCGGCGGTCTATCTGCGCGCAATCGTCGAAGGCGGCAAGGTCGTGGTGACCGGACCGGCGCAGTAGTATAGCTGCGGTCAGATCATGAGAGCGTCATGGTAATCATGCCGCTGAGAACCAGCACCGCGGCGGCGAGCCTCGCAAGGGTAACGGGCTCTCCCAGTATCACGATGCCGACGGCGAAGGCCCCGATTGCGCCTATCCCCGTCCAGATCATGTAGGCGGTTCCCAGCGGCAAGCTTCGCATCGCCAATGCCAGCAGGGCGAATGAGCCCATCATTGCGACGATCATAATAAGCGCTGGTTGAAGCCGGGTGAAGCCGAGCGATTGCTTCATCGCATACGCCCAAACGATTTCGAACAGACCGGCCAGAACGAGAAAGACCCAAGACATGATTTGCACCACATCCGGGGCGTCCCGATGATTGACTGGATTGCAGAGGTCGTCCTCTCTCCCGGATATGGGATTTGCGGCGCCGGTTTCAACTTGGCAGGCTGACCACCGGCTCCTCCTCGTCTTCGCCCTCGGCGTAGTCGTAATAAACCTCGGTGTTTGGTGCCTGAGCGGTGCGCAATCCGAAATTCTCCGTCTCCTCGTCGGGCACGGCCGCGCGCTGGGTGAGGCGCAGGACGACGAACCCGGCAGTGAGCAACGCGATCAATATCACCGCGAACATGAAAATCTTCGGCCCGTAGACCGGCGTCAGGGCCGTCACTGCGGCAGGTAACACGAAAGCGGATGCGGACCATACGACAAGCATGGTGCTGGCGAGCGTGACGAAATCGTCGGGATCGGCGCGGTCGTTGGCGTGGGCGTGGGCGACCGAATAGACTGTCTCGGTCGCGCCCGACCAGATCGCGAATATGAGTGCCACCAGCAGCAGCCCCGTGAACGGATTGATCGCGGCAAGCGAAGCCATCACCGCTATCAGAACGAAAGTTATTATCAGGACCAGACGCCGGTCGATGCGGTCGGACAATGCACCCAGCGGCATCTGGATAACGACCATGCCCAATTGCATCAGGAACATGAGCAGCGCGACATCGGATTGGCCGAACCCGGTGTTGGTCGCATAGATCGGTGCAAATCCCTGCAGCAACATGGAAAGACCGCCCGACGCGGCAATTCCTATCACGCCAACTGGCGAAATCTTCCAGGTGGAACGCAGATCAATACTGGTTCGCTCGGGCGCGGGTGGGGCAGGGAGGCGGGTAAGGCCGATCGGGAGGATGCCGATGGCCATCGCCATAATGGCGATGAGAGGCGCTGCGGCAGCACTGTTCGGCAACTGGCCGAAAACCAGCGCTCCCACCCCCAGTCCCAGCACGTAGGACATGTAGAAGAAGGACATGGCCTTGCCGCGCCAGCTGTTGTCACTGGTGTGGTTGAGCCAGCTTTGGGTAACAATGAAGATGCCGTTGGCCGCGATGCCGTAGAGAAAGCGCGCAAAAATCCAGATGGTGCCGTCGATGGCGAGCGCGACCAGTACATTTCCCAGAATGACGAAGGCGGCGAAACAGGCAAAAACCCGCGCATGACCGACGCGGCGGATGAGGGGCCCGGCGATAAGACAGCCGATGAATCCCCCGGCGGGAATAGCGGTGACGGCCGCGCCTGCTACCCAAGAGGGAAAGTCGTTCTGCGTCAGCGTGAATGGCACATAGGTGAACATGATGCCGCTGCCGATGGCCATCGCCGTCATCGACAGGATGATCGAGGCAATGGACATAAGCGGTGACGGGTTGCGCGCCAGCACTGCTATTCTCCGCGCGGAAAGCGCTTGCTTTCCTCCAGTATGTTCAAATCCATATGGTTGCGCATGTAGCGCTCGGAGGCGTCACGTAGTGGCTGGAAGTCCCAAGGATAATAGGCGCCGTTGCGCAGTGCTTCGTAGACGATATGCCGCTTCGCCTGACTGGCCCGCACTTCGGCATCAAACGCTTTCATGTCCCAGCGGTGGCGGACCTTGCGCATGAATTCGGTTACAAGTCCGGCGTTTTCAGCTTTTTCGGCGAGGTTGTCGAGCTCGTGCGGATCGGTCTCAAGATCGAACAACTGCGGCGGGTCGAGCTCACAGTGGTTGAACTTGTATTTCGGCTCGACGATGGAGACGAGCGGGGCATAGGAGCCTTCGGCGGCATATTCGACTGTGACGGGTTCGGGGCGCTGTTCGCCCGCTGCCATCGGGACAAGCGAATGCCCGTCAGTCCAGGGCATGATCTCGCTCATGTCGATGCCGGCAAGTGCGCAGAGGGTGGGCGTGATATCGACATTGGACACCGGATCGGAAACCGTGCCGGTCTCCAGTCCCGGTGCAGCGATCATCAGCGGCACCCGCGAGGAACCATCGAAGAAGCTCATCTTGAACCATAGGCCACGCGCTCCGAGCATGTCGCCATGGTCGGAACAGAATACAATGATCGTGTTGTCCGCTTGCCTCGTGGCTTCCAGCACGGACATCACACCACCGATCTTGTCATCGAGATAGGTGATGTTGGCGAAATAAGCACGCCGCGACCGGCGGATATTCTCTTCGGTGATTTGGAAGTTCAGCCAATCATTGGCTTGGAAAAGCCGCTGCGAATGCGGGTCGAGATCCTCGAAATCAAAGGCCGGCACGTCCGGCAGCAAATGTTCGCAGTCCTCATACCTGTCCCAGAATCTGCGCCGGGTGACATAGGGATCGTGGGGATGTGTGAAGCTGACGGTCAGCGCCCAAGGGCGGTCGTCACCGCCCCGCGACAGATCGTACAGCTTCTGTTCGGCCTGGAAGGCGACATCGTCGTCATATTCCATCTGATTGGTGATTTCGGCGACCCCTGCACCGGTCACCGAACCCATATTGTGATACCACCAATCAATGCGTTCGCCGGGCTTGCGGTAGTCCGGTGTCCAGCCGAAATCGGCGGGATAGATGTCGGTGGTCAGCCGTTGCTCGAAGCCGTGCAACTGGTCGGGGCCAACGAAATGCATCTTGCCCGACAGGCTAGTATGGTAGCCGGCGCGACGCAGATGGTGAGCGTAAGTCGGGATATCGGAGGCGAATTCCGCCGCATTGTCATAGACGCGGGTGCGCCTTGGCATCTGCCCTGACATGAAAGAGGCGCGGCCGGGCGCGCAAAGGGGGCTTGCGGTATAGCAGCGCTGAAAACGGACCGATCGTTCGGAGAGCTTGCGCAAATTGGGCGTGTGCAGCCATTCGGCAGGCCCGTCAGGGAACAGCGTGCCGTTGAACTGGTCGACCATGAAGATCAGAATGTTCGGCCCGCCCGCCATGATCGCTCCGCTGTTTCCATTCCGCGCGTATCACCGACTAACCCGTCGGCGATGAAGTGAAAACGACATTCTTGTGCAGGCAACGCCTGAGTTTGACTTTCTTTTGGTGGGGCGGTTGCATTGTGGTGTCCGCCGCACAACCATGTCGGACAGTGGCAATCAAAGCGGAGCAGTCGGAATGAGTGTTACCGAACTCAGACCAGCAGAACGCAGTTCAAACCTTCCTTTCGGGGAAGAGCGCATGCAGCTTGCCGCGAGTTTCCGCTGGACCGCGCGGCTCGGCATGCACGAGGCGGTAGCGAACCACTATTCCCTCGCCGTCAACGACGATGGAACGCAATTCCTGATCAATCCGCAGCACTCGCACTTCTCGCTGATCAAGGCGTCCGAGCTGCTCGTGGTTGATGCCAACGATCCCGAAACGCTCAATCGGCCCGATGCACCGGATCCGACTGCATGGGGCCTGCATGGCGCGTTACACCGCAACTGCCCGCATGCGCGATGCGCCATGCATGTGCATTCGATCCATGCCACCGTCCTGGCGACCCTGGACGATCCCGAATTGCCGCCAATCGACCAGAACACAGCTTCGTTTTTCAACCGCGTCGTTATCGACAGTGGCTATGACGGGCTGGCATTCGAGGAGGAAGCCGAGCGTGTCTGCTCGCAGCTGACCGACCCCTCCAAACAAGTGCTGCTGATGGGCAATCACGGCGTGATGGTGACCGGCAAGGATGTCGCCGACACATTCATGCGGCTCTATTATTTCGAGCGGTCGGCGGAAACCTACATCAAGGCGCTTTGGACCGGGAAGAAACTGGCGCGGCTGTCCGACGAGGTGGCGGAAAAGACTGCCAGTCAGACGGAAGACATTTCCGATGCGGCGGAAAAGTTCCTTTCAGCTATCATGACGATGCTGGACCGGGACGGAGAAGATTACCGGCTGTAGTTCACGGTTCCCGCGCTTCGCGATCCATTTCCAGATGCAGCATCGAGCCCGTCCAAGGATGGGCGTCGCAGACATCTTCATTGAGTTCAACGCCGAGGCCCGGCTCTTCGGGTAACAGCACCCGGCCATTCTCCCACGGGATTTTCCGGTTCAGCAGTTCGGCGTGGAAGCCGTCCCAGGTCTTGATGCACTCCAGAATGAGAAAATTCGGCAGCGTCGTAGCCAGTTGCGCGTTGGCGATGGCAACCAGCGGTCCGCAATAGCAATGCGGCGCGATCTGCACCTGCGCCGTCTCGGCAATTGCCGCGATCTTTTTCGTCTCGAGAATTCCGCCCGAACGTCCCGTATTGGGCTGCAATATCGCCGCCGCCCTGTTTTCGATCACGCGGGCGAATTCGTACTTGGTCGTCAGCCGTTCGCCGGTGGCGACAGGAACCGAAGTGGCGCGGGCGACCTGTGCCATGACTTCGGGCATGTCGGGAGGCACCGGCTCCTCGAACCATAGCGGATCAGCCGCCTCGATGGCCTTTGCCATGCGGATGGCGCCTGCCGCAGTAAACTGGCCATGCGTGCCGAACAATATATCGGCGCTGGTGCCCACCGCCTCGCGAATGGCGCTCACCATGCGCGCAGACAAGTCGATATCGGGCAGGGGAGGCTGATGGCCATCATATATGGTGTAGGGCCCCGCCGGATCGAACTTGATTGCCGTGAAACCCTGCTTTACCGCAGCGACTGCCGCCTGTGCCGCAAGTTCGGGATCGTTGTAGACGTTGCGTTCCTGTCCGTCCGCCTCATCGGGATAGACACTGCCGGTTTCGGGATAGAGATAGGTGTAACCGCGCAGGCTCTCGTGGACGCGCCCGCCGATCAGTTTGTGGACCGGCTTGCCCGCCTCCTTGCCGATAATGTCCCAGCAGGCCATTTCCAGCGCCGAATAGCAGCCCATCATGGTGACGTCGGGGCGCTGCGAAAATCCCGATGAATAGCAGAGCCGGAAAAAGATCTCGATGTCGTGGGGGTCGCGGCCGATCAGGTAACGCGCGGCTGCATCCTCGATCAGTTTCGCCGTCAGATGCGGATCAAATGTGGCGCAATAGGCTTCGCCATAGCCTGTGACACCGCCGTTCGTTGTCAGCCTCACGAACAGGAAGTAGCGCCCTCCCGCATGAGGCGGCGGGTTGCCCACAACCCATGTCTTGACGTCCTGCACATGCATCGTGGCTGATCTCCTCGCAGGTATTTTAGCGGTTCGGTTGGAAGCTCAGTCGAAAACGATGACGTTTCGCAACGCCTTGCCCTCGACGACAGCCTCTATGGCCTCGTTGATGCGGTCAAGCGGGTAGCGGTCCGTTATCAATTCTTCAAGTTTCAGCCGTCCCTCATGCCACGCATCGAGCAGGCGTGGAATATCGCGTTTGAGGTCCGTCTCGCCCATCTTGGAACCGAGTATCTTCTGGTTCCATGCGGCCAGTGTGCCGGGATCGTATTGGGCCATGACGCCCGACGGCGGCATGCCGACAATGACGATCGAGCCGTTCCTGGTAATGAATTGCGGCGCATCCTCTATGGCCCGCTTCGCGCCAACCGTCACCAGAACAACGTCGCAGCCGCGGTTTTCGGTCAATGCCATCACCTGTTGCACCACATCGGGTGCTGCCGGATTGACTGTATGGGTTGCGCCGAACCGCTTGGCCGCAACCATTTTTGATTCCGACAGATCCATGGCGATGACGGTCGATGCCCCGCAGATTGCCGCCCCCTGAACGGCATTGAGCCCGACACCGCCACAGCCGATCACGGCGACGCTTTGTCCCTGTTTCAATTTCGCCGTGTTGGCGACCGCCCCGTAGCCGGTGATGACGCCGCAGGCGAGCAGGCTGGCTTCTGCGAAATCTATATCATCGGGGAGTTTTACCGCCTGGCTCGAATGCACCAGCGCCTGTTCGGCGAACGCGCCGCAATTCATCGCCCGCCAGAGCAGCTTCGTGTCGGCCCCGGTCAATGGGCCGGGCGTATCCGAGGCGAAGACTTCCTCGCACATGACGGTAGAGCCGCCCACACAGTAATGGCATTGGCCGCAGAAACGGATCAGTGTGACCAGCACATGATCGCCCGGTTCAAACCCGGCTCCGGCTCCTGCTTCGACAACAATACCCGCTGCCTCGTGTCCATAGACGGCTGGCAGGTCGCCGCCCCATTCCCCGTTTATGTAGGAAATGTCTGAATGGCAGATGGCGCAGGCCTTTACATCCACCAGCACCTCGCCGGGGCCGGGCGCGGCAACGGCTATGTCTTCGATTGTCAACGGGCTGCCGAATGCACGGCAGACTGCGGCTCTTACCATCGTGTTTCCCATGTGAAGAAAAGCGGTGCAGGTTGGAATCGACGCCAGATATGAATCATCCAACCGCGGATTATCCAGAAACAGGGGCGACAGAGCGTGGCGCAATCAAGGCGGAACTGCGATTGTTCGCCATTCTGTGTTGCCGAATCTCCATAGGTGCGCGGAAAAATGAACCTTGGGCGGGCAATAGACGTTAAATTACAGCTATTTGATTGGCAGTTTTGTTGTGTGGCGGAACGAAGCCGAATAAAGGATTCGCCAGCGATGGAGACCACGATGCATGCTATCTCGATGAAAAAGACCTTACGTGTTCTGATCTGTGCTTCGGCGATCGGCCTCTGCCTCCCCTTGGCGGAGCCTACCGTCTGGACGACTGACGCGCTGGCTCAGACCCGCGTTCAGCAACAGGGCGCAGGCCAACCCCAGAACTTCTTCGAAGCGCTTTTCCCCAAGCTGATAGAGCAGCGGCTCGAACGGCAGCGGCAAATACAGGCGATTGAGGAGCCGGTCGCCGTTCAGAAGGTGAGCGCGCCGCGTTACTACGATTACACTCCGGTGAAGCTGGTAAGGATTGACCTTTCCGGCCTCATGCCTGCTGAGGCACAGGGCGAGGATGATACCACCCCTGATGCAAATGGCGAGGTCAAGGCCGAACCCGCGGCGCTGCGTTATGTACCGCGGGAGGAAGATGCCATTGATCCGGCAAACGAGGCAGTGAAGAGCAATTCTGCGGACGAGACAGATAGGCAGGAAGCGGTGACTCTTCCGCCTGACCCGCCGCAGGAAAATTACGCTTTGATTTCGCGCCGTTTCGCGGATTTGGCCGTAATGGCCGAGCCGGAAATTGCCGACCTGATCGTAGAGCATTATGGAACTGAGAAGCGCACCCTTTGGCTGAATCGCGATCTTCAGCCCAGTGCGCGGGCGCGGACAGTTCTGGCGCTTTTCGAAACCGCGGGCG
>Ga0310345_10002376_pt1 | contig 19122 bp, 16 predicted proteins | sample HC15DNA20500_MG_FD_204667 | JGI IMG/M metagenome (GOLD analysis project Ga0310345, IMG submission 204667) | Marine microbial communities from station ALOHA, North Pacific Subtropical Gyre - HC15-DNA-20-500_MG | ecosystem: Environmental > Aquatic > Marine > Oceanic | place: Pacific Ocean: North...
CATCCATCCGGCGGCCGAACCATACGGGTTCACCTTCCAGCCCCACCAGCACGCACTGGTGGACATAAAATGACCAACCATCGTAGCCGGTTAGCCACGCCATGTTGGAGGGGTCGCTGACGATCAATACGTCAATACCACGACCGGCCATTTCAGCACGCACCTTCCACAGGCGGTTTGCATACTCTTCACGAGTGAAAGGCAGGGAAACCTCAGTCATCGGGCAACTCGCCATCAAAGATCACTAAGAACCAGCGCATGCCCTAAGGCTCACTGCGCTGGGCCACAGGATCGACCTGGCCACCGCCGCTGCTGGCCCGCCAATGTCGTCTTAAGGCGATACTAGCACCCCCCCTTGGCTGCCGGTCAAAGCCTTTATTACAAAAATTTCATATGCTGTTAACGTTAGCTTTATCTACACGTTGACAGCGTTCCCCATAATGCCCTCAGGTTGCGGTATTAAGCTCTTCTCGCCCATGATAGTCAGCATGCATTATTAACTGAGTACAAGGAGATAACATGAAAGTCGTGGTGCATATTGACGACGCGGCCCAGTGGCAGGCCGCTATTGCAGAGGCGCTTCCAGAGGCCACCGTGCTTACCAGTGATGCCCCCGCCAGCGAACGGGCCAACGCCGACTACCTAGCCGTGTGGAAAGCGCCCGCTCACCTCCTGCAAGAACAAACGCAGCTAAAAGGCATTATTAACCTAGGGGCTGGGGTCGATTATTTGCTGAAGACGCCTGGGCTCCCCAAGGATGTCCCTATTGTGAAGCTACGCGATGCAGGCATGAGCGAATTGATGGCCGACTATGTGCTTTACGGCGTGCTGCACTTCTACCGCAGCATGGACCGCTACGCCGCTCAGCAGCCAAATGCCCAGTGGCAGCCCCATGCGGTGCCGGATAAAGCGAACTGGCCGGTGGGTGTATTAGGGCTAGGCGCTATCGGCAGCTATGTGGCGAGCGCGCTTCAACAGGCTGGGTTCCCGGTGCTTGGCTGGAGCCGTACCCCCAAACAGATCAGCGGCGTGCGCTGCCTGCATGGCGAGGACGGTTTAAACGAGCTACTGAACCAAGCGCAAAGCGTAGTGACCATTCTCCCCGATACAGCGGCTACCCAGCACATTCTTAACGCCGAACGGCTGGCACAACTGCCGAAAGGTGCCAGCATCATTAACCCAGGCCGTGGTAGCTTGATTGATGAGCAAGCGCTGCTGGACGCACTTGGCCATGACGGCCAGCCAGGGCACCTGCGCGGAGCACTGCTGGATGTTTTCCATGAAGAGCCGCTACCAGCAAACAACCCGCTCTGGCAGCACCCTAAGGTCATCGTCACTCCGCATATGGCGGCCCCCACACCGCTTAACGATGCCATTGATCAAGTGATTTCGTACCTGCACGCCTTTGAGGCGGGTGAAACCCTGGCTACCGTTAACCCCGACATGGGCTACTGACGTTTAACGCCACGCTCGTTATACTCGCCCACGGAACCAAGCGCTCGCTAAAGGCTCTTAGGAAGACACACTGTAGGGAGGAGGAGCCTTTGCAACACACATTCGCTCGTAACACACGGCACGGCCTATTGGGCGCTACATTGACTGCCGCGCTGATGACGAACAGCGCCGTCGCGCTTGCCGATGACAGCGCTTCCTTGGCCTCTCCTCAGCCATTCGAGGCGCAGTACCGGCTTGAAATTCGCGGCTGGCCGAGCGCCAACATTACCCATACGCTCACGCATGAAGGCTCGCATTGGCTGAGCGACATGAGTTTCTCCATTGCCGTCGCCCGAGGTAACGAGCGCAGTCGTTTCTACATCGATGATGGCGACACACACTCTTTGCTTTATAACAGCAGCTACTCTCTCTTCGGTGTCGGCGACAGCTATCAGCTCAACCAAGACGACATTCCCTCCATCGATCGTCAAGCCGCCCTGTTCGACCTCTCCCGCCGGGCTGGCACCGAAGGCTGCACCGAGAGCAACCCCTGCGATATCGACTTCGTGGATCACCGTGGGCGCGACGAACACTTCCAGTACTTCGTGAACGAGCCCACTACAGCCCGTGTGCCTGCCGGTGAGTTCGACGCTAAGCAGGTCACGCTGATTGATGCCGAAAAGCCTGACCGGCATTTGCTGATCAACTTCCATCCTGACTGGCCGGGGCTCATCCTCTCAGCCACCTATGAAAAAGAGGGGCGCCGACAAACGACACTCACCATGACCCACTTCAACCCCGCCGGGGGTAACGCGCCCTAAATGCTCTCTGGCCTATTGATCGTTTTACTGCCGCTGTTTTTGGGCTACTTGGTACGTGTCCGTTCGACCCGCTTGCTGAATCTGATTAACCGAGCCGTCAGCGGCTCGGTGTACCTGATTCTGCTGTTTATGGGCGTGAGCCTCGCCGGGCTTGAGAATTTAGGCAGCCAGCTCTCTCGTCTGGGTGGCAATGCCCTACTGCTGTTTACCATCACCACGCTGTTTAACTTAGCCGCACTGTGGTGGCTTTCTCGGCGAGTGCGGCTCAGCGCGGGCGGCTCTCCGGTAGTGAAAGATGCCCCCACCAGCAAACTCGCCGCCATGCAGGGCTCGTTAATGCTGGTGGGCGTGGTCGCAGCGGGTGTCACTGCGGGGCTGCTGCTTGGGCCTATGGTTGGCGAGGCGCTGTTCACCACCGCCGACTGGCTAGCCGAGTGGGTGCTGTACCTGCTGCTGGTGTTGATTGGCTGCCAGTTACGCAACTCCGGTATGCCGCTGAAGCAAATTTTGCTCAACCGCTTGGGGCTCGCCATTGCGGTCACACTGGCCGTTAGCTCGCTGCTAGCGGGCTTGGTAGCCGCCCCGCTGCTTTCGCTGAGTTGGAACGAAGGCCTCGCGATGGCCTCAGGCTTCGGCTGGTACTCGCTGTCCGCCATCCTGATTGGCGACCAGCTCGGCCCGCTGATGGGTGGTGTGGCGTTCTTCAACGACCTCACCCGCGAGCTGCTGGCGTTCATCCTGATCCCGCTGGTCATTCACCGCCACACCGCGCTGGCGATTGGCTACGGCGGGGCGACCTCCATGGATTTCACTCTTCCTGTTATCCAGCAGCACGGCGGCGTGGCCTGTGTGCCCATTGCCGTGGTTAGCGGCTTTATCCTCTCGCTGCTGTCGCCTCCGCTGATTCTGTTCTTTCTTTCGCTTTCGGGTTAGCACGCACGGGCGCTCCTTGGTTAGGATACGCAGCAAACGCATACCCTCTTTTATGACCAAGGACGCCCACCCGCCATGCTCAACGGAATCTGGTTAAGCTTCTTTATTGCCGCCTTTGCGGCATCGCTCTGGCAGTGGCTGGTGGGTGGCGATAGCGAAGTGTTTGCCCGCTTGGTGCAGTCGCTGTTCGATATGGCGAAGGTGAGCGTCGATATTATCTTGGTGCTGCTGGGCACCATGACGCTGTGGCTGGGGTTTCTTTCCATTGCCGAAAAGGCAGGGTTGATACGACTACTGGGGCGGGTACTCGACCCGCTTTTTAGCCGCCTGATGCCCGAAGTGCCCCGTGGCCACCCGGCCATGGGGCTGATTAGCATGAACTTCGCGGCGAACATTCTCGGCCTGGATAACGCCGCCACGCCGATCGGTATCAAAGCGATGCATTCGCTGCAAAGCCTTAATCCCAGCAGTGAGACTGCCAGCAACGCTCAAATCCTGTTTTTAGTGCTTAATACCTCGTCGCTCACCCTGCTGCCCGTCACTATTTTTATGTACCGCGCCCAGCAGGGAGCCACCGACCCCACGCTGGTATTTTTACCTATCTTGCTCGCGACTAGCGCTTCTAGCCTGGCTGGGCTTTTGGCAGTAGCGGTGATGCAGCGTTTAAAGCTCTGGCACCCGGTCGTGTTGGCCTATTTAGTGGCGGCTGCGTTAGCGTTAGGGCTATTGATCACTACTTTAGCGGGGATGTCCGCTCAGGCGCTGGCGGCGGCCTCAACGCTGGTGGGCAATCTGACCCTGTTTAGCATTGTGATGATGTTTCTGGTGGTTGGCGCGCTTCGCGGAGTGAAGGTGTACGACGCCTTTATCGAAGGGGCTAAAGAGGGCCTGAGCTTTACCATCACCCTGCTGCCCTACCTAATTGCCATGCTGGTCGCGGTGGGTGTGCTGCGCGCCAGCGGCGTGCTGGATGCCGGGCTTGGCGGGATCCGCTGGCTGGTTGAGGGCATCGGCTGGGACACCCGCTTTGTGGATGCGCTACCCACCGCCTTTGTGAAACCGCTCTCCGGTAGCGGCTCCCGTGCCATGATGATCGAAACCATGAACACCTTTGGTGTCGATAGCTTCCCTGGGCTACTGGCAGCCACCTTCCAAGGCAGCACCGAAACCACGTTTTACGTGCTGGCGGTTTACTTCGGTGCCGTAGGCATCACCCGCATTCGCCATGGGTTGGGATGCGCCCTGGTCGCCGATATAGCAGGCATCACCACCGCCATTCTGGTGTGCTACTGGTTCTTTGGCTGAATTGCGCGAAGAGTGTTGTACCAAGCCAGGCCTGCCATGAAATTTGGCGCAGCGGTGCAGTTGGTTGCACTCACTGCGCCAATTGCTGCACCAAAGTGCATCACATAAAAACGGTGCGGGCCTTTTAAGGCAACGCACCGTTAGGGGACTTACAAAATTCACTAACTGTTCTTTTAAGACTAAACAAAACTCCTCATCAGTATTGGCGCCTAAGAGGAAGTTCTGGCTTCGGGCAAGTCGTTCTTAGCCCATCAATATGCTCGTGCAATCCTGCGGGAATCGTCTGCCACATTGGATCGAGGATGAAATCGATACCTTCGCGTCTCGCAATTTTTGCAGCAGGTACAAAATCAGCGTCACCAGCCATAAGCACAATTTGATCAACTTGCCCTTTTAACGTCAAAGAAGTGACATCAACTCCTATACGCATATCGACCCCCTTTTGCCGAACATCAACGCGCACATCATTCTCAGTCAAATCATCAAGCGATATTTTATGCTTTAGCAATGCTTTGATTTTTTCAGGTTTAAGTGTCCACTGAGCATCATCCGAAAGATGGCCCAGACGGACTGCTAATTTGCGTTTCCCCAACAAGGCTTGGTGCAGCTCTTTACGAAAAAGCGCCTCTGGCGTTTTGGAAAAGTCGATGGCTTTCCCTGAAATAGGGTTATGCATCTTTTTCGATAGGGGCGGGCAGTCGTAGAAAAAAATTCTGTACAAATCACGCCGTTGATTCGTTTGACTGTTTCCATGGCGGCTCTTCTCATGCAAGTGACTTACCGCCCACCGAAACAAACAATCAGCTGCTCTTTTTCCATCATACGCATTGGAGGGCTCTATGCGCCTGAAACGCTTAATAAAATAGCCACCATCAATCAATATTGCTGTAGGCATGGCTTTTTTCCTTCTTCAAACAAAAAACGCCCTAGGGGTCGGCTTATCCCGAGATATGTGGGAAAGCTTACTGCCTAAGGCGTGGATAATTTCTAGCTTACGGAGTACTTAATGCCTCGTCAACCCCAATCGCCTCTACAGGTTACATGCGCGCAATACCCGCTTTTGCCGCTCGCGCTGCGTGAAGCTTCTTGTAGCTTTCGATCAGGCGCTGGTGGCGATCCAAGCCCTCTAACTGCATATTGGTGGGCGTGAGGCCGTGGAAGCGCACGCTGCCGTCTACTGAACCCACGACCGCCTCCATAGTCGCTTCACCGAACATGCGCTTGAAGTTGGGCAGGTAGTCGTCCAGCGCCAATTCGTCGTCCAGCTCAATCTCCAGTACCGCGTTCACCGCCTGGTAGAACAGGCCGCGCTCAACGGTGTTGTCATTGTACTGGAGGAACATCTGCACGCAGTCAAGCGCCTCTTCGTGGCGGCCAAGTGCCAGGTAAACCAGCAGCTTCAGCTCCAGGATGGTTAGCTGGCCCCACACGGTGTTCTCGTCGAACTCGATACCAATCAGCGTGATGATATCGGCGTGGTCGTCCATCTGGCTCTCTTCCAAGCGCTCGACGAGATCGGTGAGCTGCTCGTCATCCAGGCGATGCAGATTGAGAATATCTTCGCGGTAGTCCAGCGCCTTGTTGGTGTTGTCCCAAATCAGGTCTTCGATGGGGTACACCTCGGAGTAGCCAGGTACCAGAATGCGGCATACCGGCGCGCCCAGGTCTTCGTGTACCGCCATGTACACTTCAGCCCCCAGCTCCTCGAAAATACCGAACAGGGTCTTGGCTTCTTCCTCGTTGCTGCCGGAGAAGTCCCACTCGCTGAACTCGAAGTCGGGCTTGGCGCTGAAGAAGCGCCAGGAGACCACGCCTACCGAGTCGATGAAGTGCTCGACGAAGTTATTGGGCTCAGAGACGGTCTGCGAGTTGAAGGTTGGCAACGGCAGGTCGTTCAGGCCTTCGAAGCTGCGGCCTTGGAGCAGCTCGGTCAAGCTGCGCTCCAGCGCTACTTCAAAGCTTGGGTGAGCACCGAAGGAGGCAAACACGCCGCCGGTACGCGGGTTCATCAGCGTCACGCACATCACCGGGAACTGCCCACCCATGGAGGCATCCTTCACCAGCACCGGGAAGCCTTGGGCTTCCAGGGCATTAATGCCCTCGACAATGTTCGGGTACTTGGCCAGCACTTCTTGCGGTACGTCGGGCAGGGTCAGCTCCTGTTCGAGAATCTCCCGCTTCACCGCCCGCTCGAAAATCTCTGAAAGGCACTGTACCTGAGCCTCCACCAGGGTGTTGCCCGCGCTCATGCCGTTGCTGAGGAACAGGTTTTCGATCAGGTTAGAGGGGAAGTAGACCGTTTCTCCGTCGCTTTGGCGCACAAAGGGCAGCGAAACGATGCCCCGGTCTTCACGGCCCGAGTTGGTATCGATCAGGTTGGAGCCACCCAGCTCGCCTTCAGGGTTGTAAATCGCCAGGCAGTGCTCGTCGAGAATTTCGGCGGGCAGCTCGTCATTCGGCCCCGGCTTGAAGCACTTCTCATTGGGGTAGTGCACGAATTCGCTGTTCGCGATCTCTTCACCCAAGAACTGATCGTTGTAGAAGAAGTTGCAGCTCAAACGCTCGATGAACTCGCCCAGCGCAGAGCACAGCGCGCTCTCTTTGGTCGCGCCTTTGCCGTTGGTAAAGCACATGGGCGAGGCCGCATCGCGGATATGCAGCGACCACACGTGAGGCACGATATTGCGCCAGGAGGCGATCTCGATCTTCATACCGAGGTTCGCCAGAATCGCGCTCATATTGGCGATGGTCTGCTCCAGCGGCAGGTCTTTACCGGGGATAAAGGTGCTGCCCCCTTCCGGCGCGCCCATCAGCAGCGCCTGGGCGTCTTCGTCGATGTTCTCGACCACCTCGATCTGAAACTCGGGGCCGGTCTGGATGACCTTCTTCACCGTGCAGCGGTCGATGGAGCGCAGAATGCCTTCGCGATCTTTTTCCGAGATATCTTCCGGCAGCTCGACCTGAATCTTGAAGATCTGCTTGTAGCGGTTTTCCGGGTCGACGATGTTGTTTTGCGAGAGGCGAATGTTCTCGGTGGGAATATTGCGCGCGTTGCAGTACACCTTGACGAAGTAGGCGGCACACATGGCCGACGACGCCAGGAAGTAGTCAAACGGGCCAGGGGCCGAGCCGTCGCCCTTGTAGCGAATCGGCTGGTCGGAGATGACCGTAAAATCGTCGAACTTGGACTCCAGGCGGAGGTTGTCGAGATAGTTAACTTTGATTTCCATAAGCGGGCGTCCAGAGTAATGAGTGTGCCTGAGCGCCAACGCATCAGGCGAATGGCGGCCATTATCCAGTTTTTTGCCCGCTTCGTCTTGGGCAGTCGCGTGAATCGCTTATTGCGGCTCCAGCAAGAACGGCAGCGACTCCTCTAGCAGCAGGTCAGGAATCTCTTCGGCGATATAGTGCCCGCAAGGCAGCGCTCGTACTCCGCCAGCGCTTCTAGGGCGAACGGTGCCATGCCCGCGCTGCGGGTGCCCATCCGATAGGCAGTATCGACGCCGTTAACGCGGCGTGTCTGTTTTTCAAGCCCTTCAAACATGGCTAGCTCCTCGCGGATAGATGATGCTCTTCATTTGGCGTTCTCTTGTAACCGCTCGATCAGAAAGTCTTTCAGCGCGACCACCGCGGGCGTGAGCGACAGCCGATGCGGGCAGACGAGATACAGCGGCGCGGGCTCGGTAGAAAACGAGGCCAACAGCGCCACCAAGCGGCCTGCATCGAGGTCTGCCTGAACATCGAGGCGAGATTTATAGGCAATGCCCTCTCCCGCCAGCGCCCAGCGGCGCACACACTCGGCATCGTCGCTCACTCGATTGCCCTGCACGCTGATACGCTCACTGCCGAACTGCCACTGGTTGTGCACCCGCTCGCCCAGGTTGAAGCAGAGGCAGTTGTGCTGGCGTAATTCATCTGGAGTGGCAGGCTCGCCGTGGCGCGCGATATAGCTTGGTGCTGCGCACACCGCCCGGTGGTTATCGCTTTTTAGCGGCAGGGCTACCAGGCTGGAATCCTCCGGCACGCCGTAGCGCAGGGCAATCTCCACCGGCTGGCGAAACAGGTCGCTCACCCGGTCACTGACCCGAAGCCGCAGGCGCAGCTGCGGATGCCGCGCCATAAAGCGATCCAGCCAGCCCAGCAGCACGTTGCGGCCCAGATCAGACGGCATGGAGAGGCTGAGCTCTCCCGCTATCTCCTGGCGCTCGCGGTGCAGTTCTTTTTCCCCTTCGGCAAGGGCACTCAGCGCCGTTTTCGCATGCACCAAATAGTGCGCCCCGGCGGGCGTTAGCCGCAAGCTGCGGGTAGAGCGCACCAGCAGCCGCGTGCCTAGCGCGTCTTCAAGCCGTTTGATCGCAACGCTGGCCACCGCTGGGGTAATCGCCAGCTCCCGCGCGGCAGCGGAAAGGCTGCCGTGCTCGGCGGCGTAGACAAGCACGTTTAGGTCATCGGTACGCATGGAGCGATAGCGCCCTTATTTTCAAAAAAAATTGGAAACTGTTAGCTACATTAGCCCTCTTTTTCACAAAACGACACCCAGGCATGATGTCGCCATTCATCATCGCTTGGAGAACGACCATGAAAGCATTTGCGTTTACCAAAAGCCTGCCAATCGACCACCCAGACGCCCTACACGCCGTCGAGCTACCGCTGCCCACCCCCGAGCCCCACGATATTCGTGTCGCGGTCAGCGCAGTTTCCGTCAATCCGGTAGATGCCAAGGTGCGCAAAAGCGCGCTGCCTGAAGGCGGCGAGCCGCGGGTGCTGGGTTACGACGCGGTAGGCGTGGTCGATGCCGTGGGCAGTGCGGTCACTCGCTTTCAGCCGGGTGACCGGGTGTGGTACGCGGGCAGCATCGCACGCCAAGGCTCCAACGCTGAGTACCAGCTGGTCGATGAGCGCATCGCCAGCCTAGCGCCGAAGAGCCTCTCCGACGCCCAGGCCGCCGCCCTGCCGTTAACCGCCATTACCGCCTGGGAACTGCTGTTCGACCGCCTAGAGCTGGGCATGCGCGACACCCAAGGCAAAACCCTATTAGTGGTAGGCGCTGCGGGGGGTGTTGGCTCGATTCTGATTCAGCTCGCCAAGCAGCTCACCGATATCACCGTGATTGGGACAGCCTCTCGCCCGGAAAGCCAAGCCTGGATCACGTCGCTCGGCGCCGATGCGGTGATCGACCACCGCCAACCGCTGGATGAAGCGCTCAAAGCCGCAGGCTACGAGCAGGTGGATATGGTCATCAGCCTTAACCAAACCGATCACCACTTCGAGGCGATCATCAATGCCTTGAAGCCCCAGGGTAAACTGGCGCTGATCGATGACCCGGAACTGATCGATGTGCGCAAACTCAAGCTCAAGAGCCTGTCACTGCACTGGGAGCTGATGTTCACGCGGCCGCTGTTTACCACCGAGGACATTGCCAAGCAGCACGACCTATTGAGCGAAGTCGCCGCCATGGTGGATAGCGGCCGTTTAACCACGACGCTGGGCGAAGTGCTTGGCCCTATCAATGCCGATAACCTAACGCGCGCTCACGCGCTGATCGAGAGCAATCGTACTGTGGGTAAGCTGGTGTTAGAGGGCTTCTAACCACGTGCACCGCTTATTTTAAGCAGGTGTGAGGGGCGAGCCGTTGCACTCTTGGGCGCAAGGCGGCACATTAGCCGCCACCGCCCAAGAGTCACGCCTATGCACGATGAATTTGTGGCCAATTTGCGCCTGCTGTGCAGCTACTACCCCTCTATTGCCGACGTGTGCCTTCGCCTGCCCATCAACCGGGCGCAGTTCAACCGCCACCTCAGCGGACGCTACTACCCCAGCCATGCCGCGCTCCAGCGTATTTGCCACTTTTTTGGCGTCACGCCGGACGACATTGCCCTGCCCCACCACGATTTTCGGGCGCTGGTACAAACCGGCCAGCTCAATGCCGACACCGCGAGCACCTCGCTGCTCGCCGCCGTGAACAACGACGTGTCTAGCGGTGATTACCACTTCCGCGCTCGCCATTGATGTATCGCCTGCTAGCGTGGCACCAGCACTTGATCGAACAAAATGGCTTCGAAGTGTTCCATAGGGGCCAGAGATTTGAGTGTTTTGGCCCGCAGAATCGCCCCTTCCCATCCGGAGAGAATAAAGCTGGCCAGCGCCTCAGGCGGGATGGCGGCATTGATCGTGCCGTCGGCTTGGGCTTGGCTCAAGCAGGCCACAAAGCGTTTTTCCCAACGCTGAAATACCAAATTCAGGGCGTCACGGAAGGTATCACTCTGGCCGGAAAGCTCCTGACCGAGATTACCGATCAAGCAGCCGGTGGTGTGATCGCAGTCGAGCATATGGGCGCGCCCGGTGGCAAAGTAGCGGCGCAAACGCTCCAGGGGCGGCAGGGCGGGGTCTTCCAGCAGCGCCGCTAACGACGCATCGTAATCGTCGGCGAAGCGCTCGATGACCGCCAAGCCGAAGTCTTCTTTGCTGGAAAAGTAGTGGTAGAACGAGCCTTTGGGGACACCGCAGGTTTTTAATACAGCATTGATACCCGTCGCATTATAGCCCTGCTGGGCAATCAGCTCGGCACCAGAATCAATGAGTTTGTCGCGGGTGGCGGTGTTTTTCATAACGTCATACAGACCAGGGAGTCTATGGCTTTTCACATGAATGATGGCAGCTATTACTTGCTGCGTCAGCGTTTGGTGCAAAAAAGCCCCGTCACGTCGGGTTGCACACTTTTTGCACAAAGCTTACCTAATCGCTGCGTGGCAATCGGTGATGCTAGCATGATACGCACTCTTTTCTGGAATTTTTGCTCTCAGCCAACGGATAACACCCGTCCATGCCCCCCTCTCGCTCTTACGCTTTTTCTCAGCAAGGTCGCATCGGCTTCGGTGCACTGGCAGCGCTATTGGTGTTTGCCGGTGGTTTAGCTCTCGCTTGGTGGATCGTTAGCCAGCCGCCACGGGTCGAGCGCCGCCCGCCGCCTCCGCCAACGCCGCCCGTGGTCGATGTCATCACCACGGAACAGCAGGTGCAGTCACCCACGCTGAACGGCTTTGGCCGCGTTGAGGCAGAAAAATCCACCGAGCTTGCCAGCCGCGTAGCGGGCCAGCTAGAGCGCTTTGGCGATGGCGTGCTGCCTGGGCGAGTCGTGGAGCAAGGGGAGCCTGTGGCCCACATCGACCAAGCCGACCTGCGCTTAACGCTAGAAGACGCCGACGCCCAGTTGGCGAATGCCCAGGCGCAGCTCGCCTTAGAGCAGGCCGAGCAGCAGCGCGCGCGCAGCGAGTACGAATCCTTTGGCCGCCAGCTCAGCGCCGAACGCCGCGCGCTGGTGCTGCGTGAACCACAGCTCCGTCAGGCCCAGGCTCAACTGACCCAAGCCCGCGTGGTGCGTGACCAAGCGGCGCTCAACCTAGAGCGTGCGACCTTAACCGCCCCGTGGCGCGCCATGGTGCAAGAGCGTTTGGTGGGCGCTGGCAGCCTGCTGAGCCAAGGCACCGCCGTGGTGAGTTTGGTCGGCGTCGAGCAGTTCTGGGTGCGCGCCTCGCTGCCGGGCGAAACGCTGGATTGGCTCTCGCCGGGGGGGAGCGTCACGCTGACCAGCCAAGGCTGGCCAGAAGGTGCCTCTCGGGAAGGCACCTTGCTCTCTATTCTGCCCAACCTCGAAGAGAACGGCCTGCAGGCCCAGCTGTTGATTGCCGTGGATGATCCGCTGGCGCTCAACCAGGACGGCCCCGCCCTGCGCTTGGGAGATGTGCTGCGCGTGGCGTTTCATACCACCGCCGAAGAGCCCTTGATTGCGCTGCCCTCAGCCGCACTACGCCCCGGCGAGCAGGTGTGGTGGGTGGATGACGAGAATCGCCTGCAGAGTACCCAGGTCACACTCGCCTATCGCGGCCAGGAAGAAGTGCTGATACGCAGCGGCCTGGAGCCCGGTCAGCGGGTAGTGACAGCCGGGCTGGCCCAACCCCGAGAGGGCCAGGAAGTGCGGATTCGCCAGCGTGGCGATACCCCCGCTCAGGATGAGGGAGCGGCTCAATGATGCGTAAAGGCCCGCTGGCGTGGATGGTCGATCACGGCGTCGCCCCCAACCTGATGATGGTACTGTTTATCGTCGGCGGGTTAATGGCCTCACTGGCGATCAAAAAAGAGGTGTTTCCCGAATTCGAGACGGAAATCGTCCAGGTCACCATCAGCTATCCGGGCGCTACGCCAGAGGACGTCGAGCAGAGTTTGCTGCTGCCGGTCGAGGCCGCGATTGCCGATGTGGAAGGCATCGATGAACTGACCGCCAGCGCCAGCGAAGGCAGCGGGGTGGTCAGCGCCACGCTGATTGATGGCGTGGACGTGATGCGGGCGTATCAGGATATTCAGCAATCCGTGAACGCCATCACCACCCTGCCCGCCGCCGCCGACCCGCCCCGCTTCACCCTGGCAGGCCGCTCGCGCAGCGTGGTCAGCCTTCAGGTGTATGGCAACGTGGGCTTGGCCGCGCTTCACGATGCGGCCGAGAACGTACGCGCCGAGCTGCAGGCCACCAGCGGTATTTCCCGCGCCGAGCTTTCCGGCAACCGCGAACGGGAAATCCAGGTTCATTTGGATGACGAGGCCATCGAGCGCTACGGGTTGGATCATCAGCAGTTGGCGAGCCGCATCGCCGAGGAAGCGCTGGACCTTGCCAGCGGCCAGCTCACAACCGACGCGGGTGAGTGGCTGATTCGCTACCAGGGGCGGCGCAACAGCGCCGAGGAGTTTGCCGAACTGCCCATCTTAACCACCGCCCAGGGTGCGCCCGTTATGCTCGGCGATATCGCCAGAGTGAGCGAAGGCTTTGCCGAAACCGACCGGGAGGAGTTTTACAACGGTCAGCCAGGGCTATCGGTAGATGTGTATCAAATCGGCGACCAAACGCCCACGAGTATTTCTAATGCGGTTTACGGTGAGTTAGAGCGGCTGCAAGCCAACCTGCCCGATGGCGTCAGCCTGGACGTTTCACGGGATAGCTCGGAAGTTTACGAAGACCGCCTCAGCCTGCTGCTGAAAAACGCCTGGATGGGGCTAGCGCTGGTACTGATTTTGATGGCGCTGTTTTTAGAGGCGCGGCTGGCCTTTTGGGTCACGCTAGGCATTCCCACGGCGTTTTTAGGGGCCATGCTGTTTCTACCCTGGGTCGGCGTGTCGCTCAATATGATGTCGATGTTCGCCTTTATCATCGCCCTCGGCATCGTGGTGGATGACGCCATCATGGTGGGCGAAAACATCTACAGTTACCGAGAGCAGGGCTACTCGCTGCGAGATGCGGCGGTTAAAGGCGCTCAAGAAATTGCCACTCCGCTGACCTTTGCCATCCTCTCCAATATCGTCGCGTTTCTACCGCTCTTGTTCCTGCCGGGATTTCTGGGGCTGATTTTTGCCACCGTGCCGGTGGTGGTGATTACCGTGTTTATTATCTCGCTAGTGGAAGCGCTGTTTATTCTGCCCGCCCACTTGGCCCACGCCAGCAAGCCCCACCAAACGCCCGCGTGGCAGCGGCCCATCGAAGCGGTGCGACTCAGTATGCAGCGCGGTTTGCATCACTTCACCTATCAACAGTTTGAGCCTCTGTTACAGCGCGCGCTCAATCAGCGCCTGCTCACGGTCTCTATTGGCGTCGCCATTCTCTGCGTGACCATGGCCTGGGCGATGAGCGGGCGGTTAGGTTTTTCTCTGATGCCTCGGGTCGAGTCTGATCAGGTGCAAGCCACCGTCACCTTGCCGATTGGCAGCCATATCAGTGTAAGTCGCGAGCTAAGCCAACAGCTCCTCGATGCCGCCGCACAGCTCAGCGAGCAGGAAGAGACGCTCACCTTCAACAGCACCCGCAGTAGCCTAGATGGCGAAAGCCTGGAAGTGCGTTTGGATATCGCGCCGGAAAGCCTGGATGCCTGGCCTCCTTCTCGCATTGCCCAGGAGTGGCGGGATCTCACTGGGGATCTGTTAGGCGCGCAGTCAGTGCGCTTTGAATCTGACTTTGGCGGCCCCGGTAGCGGGGCGGCGCTGAGCCTGCGACTCTCCCACCCCAATACCCAAGTACTAGAAGACGCCGCCGCAGGTTTGGCAGAACGGTTGGCAGAGTATGGCTTAACCGATATCGACAGCGGCCTGGGCGATGGCAAGCCACAGCTAGAGATGCGTCTCTCCGCCGAAGGTCGTTCACTCGGGCTAACCGGCAGCGACCTCGCCCAGGCGCTGCGCGGCCCGCTGCAAGGAGCCACGGCGGTGGAGCAGTTCATCGGCCGCCAGGAGGTGAGCGTGGAAGTGCGCTTGCCAGAGCAGTCGCGCAACAGCCTTAGCGAGCTGTACCGCCTACCGGTCAGAACCCCCGACGGGATGAGCGTGCCGCTCTCTAGAGTCGCGGATATCACTCTGAGCCAAGCCTCTAGCAGCCTGCAGCGTATCGATGGGCGGCGGATTATCACCGTCACTGCCGATTCAGAGGGCGACCAAGCGATTAACCAAGTGCTCGCCACCCTTCAAGAAGAGGTCTTCCCCACGCTCAGCAACACCTGGCCAGGGCTTGAAGTGAGCATGGGCGGCCGCCAACAGGATACCGCCGACAACCTCGCCACCCTGCGTAACGCCATGTGGCTGATGTTAGCCGCCCTCTATGCGCTGCTCGCTATTCCGTTCAAAAGCTACCTGCAGCCGCTGTTGGTGATGGCCGCAATTCCGTTTGGTATCGTCGGTGCCGTGGGCGGTCATATGCTGATGGGCTTTGGGCTGTCGATCATCAGCCTATTAGGTATGCTAGCGCTCTCCGGCGTGGTGATTAACGATGCGTTGGTGTTGATCGACTACGCTAACCGTAAGCGACGGGAAGGCATGGCGCCTCGCGAAGCGATTGTGGCCGCCGCCACCCGACGCTTGCGGCCGATTATGATGACCACGCTGACCACGTTCCTGGGGCTTGCGCCGATGATTCTGGAAACCTCACGCCAGGCACGCTTTATGATCCCCATGGCGATTTCGCTAGGCTTTGGCATGCTCTTCGCCACCCTGATTCTGCTGCTGGTAGTGCCCTGCCTCTATTTAGGGCTGGAAAACCTGCGTGAACGGTTAAGCGCCCCGCGCCAGCCTAGCCAGCAGGGCATAAACTAATGAGTAGATGGACCCGACTGCGTCAGTGGCGGCCCTCACGGCTGGGGCTAAAGCTGTTTGTGGCCATTTTAAGCGTTAACGTGGCCATCGCGGCGAGCGTGTTTCTGGCGGTCTCTTACAGCATCGACCGCGGCTTTCTTGAGTATCTCAATCAAGCCCAGGAGCGGCGGGCCACGCTGCTTGCCGATGGGCTGATTACCCGCTGGGAAACCCAGGGCGACTGGGCTTGGTTAGAAGCGTCGCCAGAGCGCTGGCCCTACATCGTCCGGTTCGAGTTGGGCCAAGAGCATCGTGATCGCCCTTCTCCCTTGGGCGAGGCACAAGACTTCGCACTGCGCGATAGCGACGGAGAGTATGTGATACCGCCGACGGATACCCCGCGCGGCTCAATGGGCTGGCGCTGGCTGACGCTGTATAGCGATATGACCCCAAGCGGCCAGCGAGAAGCGATTGGCGCGCTGGGTTTTCGCCCGCCGCAGGAGATGATGGAGCGCATGGAGAGCCGCTTTCTGGAGCGCCAGCAGCGTAACCTAGTGCTAATCGTGATCTCGCTAGGGCTGGCCTCGCTGCTGCTGGCAGGCGGGCTCTCCTGGTGGCTGGGTCGGCGCACCCGCGCCCTGGCCGGGGCTACGCTGCGCTTAACCGAAGGCGACTACCACACCCGCCTGCCAGAGCGTGGTAAAGACGAGCTTTCCCGCCTTGCCCGAGATTTCAACGTGCTGGCCGCCACGCTTGAAGCCAGCCGTGAAGCCCGCGCCCGCTGGGTCTCGGACACCGCCCATGAGCTGCGCACCCCACTGGCCGTGCTGCGGGGTGAAATTGAAGCCATGCAGGACGGCATCCGCCCGCTGAACCAGGAAAACTTAAGTTCGCTGGCTCAGGAAGTGGCTCAGCTAGAGCGCTTAGTAGCCGATTTACGCCTGCTCTCCCAAAGCGATGCGGGCGCGCTGGATATCCAGCTTGCCCCCATGAATCTCAGCGAAAGCCTGGAAAGCCGCCTGAACGACGCCGACCGCTGGCTGGAAGAGAGCGGCCTGACCCTCACCACGGCCCTGGCCGATGATGTGATGATTCGTGGCGATGCCCAACGACTACGCCAGCTGTGGAGCAACCTGCTGGATAATAGCTGTGCCTACACCCAGCCGCCTGGAAAGCTAAGTGTTTCCCTTATCTGCGAACGGGGCGACGCGGTGATTACCTGGCAAGATAGTGCCCCCGGAGTTCCTGAAGAGGAGCTGTCACGTTTAACCGAGCGGCTCTACCGGGTGGAGGGTTCGCGCAACCGCGCCAGCGGTGGCAGCGGCCTGGGGCTTTCTATTGCCAGCGCGCTGGTAACGGCTCATGGCGGCACGCTCACACCCAGCGCCTCGGCGCTGGGTGGCTTAACTTGGACCCTACGGTTGCCACTGTTAACCGCCTCTTAAACGACCATAAGCGAGCTGACTATGTCTCAGAGTGATTCACATCCCGACGCATTACCTCAAGATGGTTTACCCCAAGACGCTTCCCTGCTGATCGTTGAGGATGAGCCCAAAATCGCCCGCCTCATGGCCGATTACTTACAAAGCAATCATTTTGCGCCCAGCATTATCAGCCACGGCAATGAGGTGATCCCCTGGCTCACTCAGCATTCGCCTGAACTGGTGCTGCTGGATGTTATGCTACCGGGCAAAGATGGCCTGACGCTGTGCCGGGAAATCCGTGAACAGTGGCCCAAGCTCCCCATTATCATGGTCACCGCCAAGGTAGAAGAGGTAGACCGGCTGCTGGGGCTAGAGTTAGGCGCAGATGATTACATCTGCAAACCTTTCAGCCCTCGTGAAGTAGTGGCACGTGTTAAGGCCGTGCTACGCCGCAGTCATGCCGCTGCACAGGCAGCACCCACCACCGCCCCCAAAGCGCCCATCACGCTAGATGAAGAGGGCTGGCAGGCACTGGCCGACGGCCAAGATTTAGGCTTAACAGCGGTCGAGTTTCAGTTGCTGCGCGTGATGATGCAGTCTCCAGGACGCATTTTCAGCCGCGAGCAGTTGATGGATCATATGTACCGTGATAACCGCATCGTTTCCGAGCGCACGGTGGATAGCCATATTAAGAAGCTGCGCAAAAAAATCACCGAAGCCCTACCCGACCAAGAGATCATTCGCTCGGTTTACGGAGTGGGTTATAAGTATCAGCCGGAAGGATGAACCACTACTGCTATTGAGAAGGTCATGGTTGTTGCACACTTTGTGCAAACGATTTACACCAAGCCCGTTAATACTGACATCGTCAAATTACCATGTATTCATTAGAAACGAGGTATGCCATGAAGATGTCACTACGTCAGCTATTTGCTCCTGCCCTGCTCGCCGTTGCCCTTACACCGCTGGCCTTTACCGCCCAGGCAGACAACCATGAAGGCCGTGGCATGGACCGGGAAGCGATGATGGAGCGCATGGAAGAGCGTCGCCAAGAAGTCTATCAACGCGCAGAACTAAGTGAAGAGCAGCAAACGGCGCTTAATGAAGCACACGCTGAGCACCGCGAAGCCGTGCTTGCCCTGCGTGAAGAGCATCAAGCCCGTGTCGCTGAGATTTTATCGGAAGAAGAGCAGCAGGCACTGCGTGACGCTATGCACGAGATGCATGCTGAGCACCGCCACGAACGTGGACACGGTAAGCGCGACCATCACGGTGACTCGGCCCAGGAAATGGATGCCGAGGAAACGGCTACCGAGTAAGCGTTTATTTAGCGTCAAACCCACCCTACACGCCCAGCCTAGCTGGGCGTGTTTGTTTCTATACGCCTGTTGGCATCTTTTTTACCGCCCTGATGCGTTAGCCATTGGCTTGAAGTGAATGCCTAAACCGCGTATTTTATTTGAACGTTCATTCAAAAATAACGTATCACTCATCTTTGTCTTAACAACAGGAGTCCGCCTCCATGGCGAAAGACAACCCCGCTCTCCCCTCACGAGACCGCCTAAACCCCGTGGTTTTCCACGGCAGCGTCGCGGGGATTCTCGTGTTTCTTATCGTGACGATGCTGTTCACCGAACAAGCAGGTGCCTTTTTTGATGCGGGCCTTGCCTGGGTAAGCAAAACGTTTGGCTGGTACTACATGCTAGCGATCGTGGCCTACCTCGTGTTTGTGGTGTTCATCGGTATGTCGCGCTTTGGCAGTATTCGACTTGGGCCCGACCACTCCCGCCCTGAGTTTTCGTTGCTGTCGTGGTCAGCCATGCTGTTTGCTGCTGGCATTGGTATTGACCTGTTGTTTTTCAGCGTAGCCGAGCCGGTTGCCCACTACTTGGCACCGCCCGACTTAACGCCTGAAAGCCAAGAGGCCATGCGCAACGCCGTCGTGCAAACCTATCTGCACTGGGGCCTTTCCGGCTGGGGACTGTACGTGCTGACGGGCATGGCGCTGGCTTATTTCAGCTACCGCCATCGCTTGCCGCTGGCTATTCGTAGCGCGCTTTACCCACTGCTGGGCAAGCGCATTCACGGCCCGATTGGTAACG
>Ga0310345_10002377_pt1 | contig 19121 bp, 19 predicted proteins | sample HC15DNA20500_MG_FD_204667 | JGI IMG/M metagenome (GOLD analysis project Ga0310345, IMG submission 204667) | Marine microbial communities from station ALOHA, North Pacific Subtropical Gyre - HC15-DNA-20-500_MG | ecosystem: Environmental > Aquatic > Marine > Oceanic | place: Pacific Ocean: North...
TGCTGCCCTTCTTGGTCTTGCGGCCCGTCCCTTCACGCCAAACGACAATGCACAGCCCGTGCCGGTGACCGCGTGGATCGTGGGTATTGCGGGCTTGTTCGGCTACCACTTCTTCTATTTCACCGCCCTGCGCAACGCACCGGCAGTAGAAGCCAGTTTAATCGCCTATCTCTGGCCGCTGCTCATCGTGCTTGGCTCCGCCCTGATGCCTGGTGAGCGCCTGGGCTGGCACCACATCGCTGGTGCATTGATGGGCCTGGCGGGAACCTTCCTCATCATCACGAAAGGGGGCGGCTTCACCTATAATTCCGAATTCGCCCTCGGCTATGCCGCAGCCGGAGCCTGCGCGCTCTTCTGGTCCGGATATTCGCTGTTGTCGCGTCGCTTTCAGGCGGTGCCGACCAGCATAGTGACATGGTACTGCGCGGCAACTGCAGCACTTTCGGCGCTCTGTCACCTGGCACTTGAAACCACCATTTGGCCCGCAACGCTGCAGGAATGGCTGGCCGTGGCCGGTCTCGGTCTGCTGCCTGTCGGAGCAGCCTTCTACGCCTGGGATTTCGGCGTGAAGCACGGCAACATCCAGGTGCTGGGCGCAGCCAGCTATGCAGCACCTCTACTCTCCACCATCGTGCTGATCCTTGCCGGTCAGGCCGAAGCGACCGCCAACATCGTTGTGGCCTGTCTCCTGATTACCGGAGGCGCTGCACTGGCGGCCAAGAACATGATCCTGCGCCAGCGATCCGCTGCACCGGCGGAGTAGTTTCAGGCGAGGTCCTTGCGCTTGCGGATCTCCGCGAAGACTTCCGCATCACTCGCCTGCTCCATACCCAGATTGCGCCGGATGACCGGGTCGTGCCAGCGCATGAAGGGGTTCGTGGCAAGTTCTTCGGCAATCGTGGTGGGAAGCGTTGGTTTGCCTTCCGCGCGCAATCTCTTGATCTTCTCGGCACGCTCCTTGAGGGCCGAATTTGATGGATCGACCGTCAGCGCGAAGCGGGCATTCGCCTGCGTATATTCGTGCCCGCAATAGACTTGCGTTTCCAGTGGCAACGCCGCCAGCTTCTTCAACGATTCCAGCATGACCGGTGGCTTGCACTCGAAAAGCCGCCCGCATCCAAGTGCAAATAGTGTGTCGGCTGTGAAGACGACATTCGCTCCGGCAAAATGATAGGAGACATGCCCTGCCGTGTGGCCGGGCGTCTCGATCACACGCGCCCTGGCTGCGCCGATCTCCACGACATCACCCTCACCTACCTTCTGGTCAATACCGGGTATGCGATCAGCTTCTGCGGCAGGACCGATGATCTTGAGCCCGAACCGCTCCTTGAGCGCCAGATTGGCCTCCACATGGTCGGGATGATGATGGGTCGTGAGGATAAAACTCGGCTGCCAGCCGGTACGACCAATCATCTCCAGAATGGCCGTTTCCTCTGGCGCATCGACCAGTGCAACGGTTCCTGTTTCGCTGTCGCGCAACAGAATGCCGAAATTATCGCTCCGGCACATGAACTGTTCGATCTGAAGCGTCATCATCCCCTCCATCTGGTCGCCGCGCACGATAGAGCGGCCTCGCCTGCTTGTCATCTCCGGCAGGTAATTCTTGCGCCCGAACGAGGGTGAACATACCGTCACCGCCATGAATTCTGATATCGTTGATCTCAAGGCATTTTATTCCTCCGTTCTGGGAAGGCTTACCGAGCGTTCCATCGCGATGGCGCTGACAAGCCTTTGGTCGCGTCTTCCCGATGAACGGCTGGTGGGGCTTGGCTATGCTCTGCCTTGGCTGGAGCGTTTCGCGCCGGATGCGGAGCGTTGCTTTGCCTTCATGCCCGCCCGTCAAGGTGCGGTTCGCTGGCCGGCACAAGCTCCCTCCGTCACGGCACTGGTCTTCGAGGAGGAATTGCCTTTGAGCGATTCCTCAATAGATCGCATGCTGCTGGTGCACACGCTGGAGCACATGGAGAATCCGGGCCAGGCACTGAGCGAGATCTGGCGGGTGCTTGCCCCTGGCGGAAAGCTGATCCTTGTCGTGCCGAACCGACGCGGCATGTGGGCGCGCTTTGAACATACGCCCTTCGGCACGGGCCGACCTTATTCGCGCGCACAGCTCACCACGATCCTGCGCGAAGCGAATTTCACGCCGACCAAATGGGCCGATGCCCTGCATTTCCCACCTTCCGAAAAGCGCTGGATCATGCGCCTGCACCGGTGGATGGAGCAGGCGGGGCGGCGGTTCTGGCCCTTGTTCGCAGGCGTACTCGTGGTGGAAGCTGAAAAGCGCCTCTACCAGGGCATCAGGGTCACCAGACGCCAGAAGCGCAAGGTTCTGGTGCCGGTGCTCTCACCGCAGGGTGCAACCATGGCCGGGGCGAAACGCGAGCCTGTCGAGGAATAGCTATGTGGCATGACGAGCGCATCACGAAAATGCTTGGTATCCGCAAGCCCCTGCTGCTTGCCCCGATGGCAGGCTCCGGTGGCAGCGCACTTGCCATTGCGGTGATGAAAGCAGGTGGCCTCGGCGCGCTCCCCTGCGCGATGCTGAAGCCCGACCAGATCCGGAAGGAGGTCCTGACCATCCGGACGGAAGTCGCCGGGCCGATCAATCTCAACTTCTTCTGCCATCGCGAACCGGATGCGGACAAGCGCCGCGAAAGCCTGTGGCTGGAGCGACTGGCGCCTTATTACAAGGAGCTCGATGTCCAACCGCCTGAAGAGATTTCCGGCGCAGGCCGCAATCCGTTCAATGAAGAAGCCTGCGCATTGGTCGAGGAGCTGAAACCGGAGGTGGTGAGCTTTCATTTCGGTGTGCCCGATGCCGATTTGCTGGAGCGAGTCTTCGTCACAGGCGCGAAGGTCATTGCGACAGCGACCACCGTCACAGAGGCGCGCGAGCTCGAAGCGCGTGGCTGCGACGCGGTCATCGCTCAAGGCGTGGAGGCCGGTGGCCACCGCGGTATCTTCATGGAGAGCTCGCTTGCAGCACAGCCAACCACCATGGCGCTCGTGCCGCAGGTGGCGGATGCGGTTGCCCTGCCCGTTATCGCAGCAGGTGGCATTGGCGACGGCAGGGCGATAGCCGCCGCATTCCAGCTTGGCGCATCTGCGGTCCAGATCGGCACTGCCTTCCTGCGCTCGCCGGAGGCCTTGACCTCGAAACTTCACCGCCGTGCTTTGGCAGGAGCAAAGGACGACCAGACGGTACTGACCAACATCTTCACCGGTCGCCCCGCCCGAAGCATCATCAACAGGGCAATCATGGAGCTCGGCCCCATCGCGGCAGACGCCCCCGCCTTCCCGCGCGCGACTGCCGCCCTGACTCCGCTGCGCAAGGCAGCGGAAGAACGCGATTCCGGGGACTTCTCGCCACTTTGGGCCGGTCAGGCGGTGGCCTTGGCGAGGGAGGCACCTGCCGAAGAAATCTTCAAAAGCCTGATGGAAGGAGCCGAGGAGATGGTCCGCCCCTCGTTCTTCAAGCGCATCAGAAGCGCAGGCTCAGCCCGCCGGAGATCGTAACCGCCTCAAGCTGCGCACCGGCACCATCGGCATCGCTGTCGGTGACCATCCCATCATCGATATTGCTGAGCACAACATCTCCGACATCATGGAAGTAACGATCATAGGACGCGGCCAGGAAGATGCTTGTCATCGGAGCCATGGCAAATTCTGCCCGTCCTGAGAGGCTGATGAATGGCAGCGCGTCGAACTCGTCATCAAAGCGGGTATTGGTCTGCCAGTGCCAATCATGATCCTGCGCATTGATCGTCACACCCCCACGCGCCTGCGCGGTCAGGGTGAGGTCGCTTATGCGGGTTTGCGCACGTGCGCCGATAAAGACACCGGGAAGCTTCTGTCGATAGGAGATGGCGCGCTGGCCTTCAGGCTCGGTGCCGGTCTCGTTCCGGTATCCGCCATTCTCGCTATAGACATAAGAGCCCCCATAGGAAGCCCATCTCACATCCGTATATTTGAAACCGGCGTGCAGATTGACGCTTGAGGTCAGCAGCGAGAAGTTGCGGCCAAGCGCAATATCACCGGTGAAATAGTGCTCCAGATCAGTATTCGGATGCTCAGAGCGATCCGACCAGTCTTCAAAAGCGAAGCTGGGTGCGGCATCCAGCCAGTCATAGTCGACCATATGACTGTCGCCGTTGAGGCCGATTGTTACATGGGAAATGATGCCCCAATTGTTGCCAAGATCGATTTCCGCTGCCGCAGTCACGACCGGAACGTCGGACTCCCAGAAAAGTTGGCTGATGCGATTGCCGGCATCGTCATAGACGAACTCTTCCGCGCTCAGTGACGCATAACCCACGCCGCCAAGCAGACGGATACGCTCTGGCACGATCAGGTCCGGATTGCCAACAGCCTCCAGTTCTGCTGCCTGCAGAGGCAAGGCCGAAAGGAAGGACACAGAAACCGCCAAACTCAACTTCTTCATGAAACCACCCCGTTCAAATCCCGGCCCTCCCTACCAACCTATTGGTTAAGAAAGGCAACCGGAAAGAACCTGCAGGTGATCTTCAGCGCTTCAGAAGAAACACTGCCTGCTGACCGAAGAAGTTCCAGAACCACCAGGGCATGGAGAGGCCAATCTTCTGGCCAGTCGCATCAAGTGCCGTGGCGCTTTCGACGGTTGCTCCGAGTTCGTCCGAAAGTTCCACGAAATCGCGGATCGTGCAGAAGTGGATGTTCGGCGTGTCATACCAGGAATAGGGCAGATCCTTGGTGACCGGCATCCGCCCCTTCATGAGCAGTGACAGGCGCACGCGCCAATGCCCGAAATTAGGAAAGGAAACGATGGCGCGGTCGCCGATCCGCAAGAGCTCGTCCAGCACCTTCTTGGGATTGTGCGTGGCCTGCAGCGTCTGCGACAGCACCACATAGTCGAAGCCCTTGTCAGGATAGAAACCAAGGTCGCGGTCCGCATCCCCCTGAATGACAGAAAGCCCACGCGCCACGCATTCGTTGACGCCTCGCTGGGACAGCTCGACCCCGCGCCCGTCCACCCCCTTCTGCACCTGCAGCAGTTCGAGAAGCGATCCGTCGCCCGACCCGACATCTAGAACCTTCGACCCGGGTTCGATCAGATCGGCAATGACCTGCAGGTCCACGCGCTGTGCATTGTTTACACTCATCAGATCAGCCCCGCATTGCGCGCCGCAGCTTTCAGGAAACCATCAATCGCCGCATGAAATTCCGGCTCATCGAGAAGGAAGGCATCATGGCCGCGGTCGGTCTCGATCTCCACGAAGGAAACGGAAGCGCCGGCGGCATTGAGTGCATGAACCACCATGCGGCTTTCTTCGGTTGGAAACAGCCAGTCGCTGGTAAACGACACGACGCAAAAGCGGGTCTTGGTGCCCTTGAAGGCTTTCGACAGCATCCCGCCATGCTCGCTCGCCAGATCGAAATAGTCCATCGCTCGCGTCAGATAGAGATAGGAATTGGCATCGAAGCGATCGACGAAGGTGATGCCCTGGTGCCGCAGATAGCTTTCGATCTGGAAATCGGCGTCAAATCCGAAGGTCGGTTGGTCGCGATCCTGCAGGTTGCGGCCGAATTTGCGGTGCAGCGCGGGCTCGGACAGATAGGTGATATGCGCGGCCATGCGCGCGACAGCGAGCCCCTTGCCGGGATGGCGTCCATCCTTCAGATAGGCGCCACCGCGCCAGTCCGGGTCAGCCATAACGGCCTGGCGCCCGACTTCGTGAAAGGCGATGTTCTGTGCCGTGTGGCGCGCGCCCGTGGCAATGGGCACCGCGGTGTTTACGCGCTCGGGATAGCTTGCCGCCCATTCCAGAACCTGCATGCCTCCCATGGAGCCGCCGACGACGGAGAACAGTCGCTCGATGCCCAGATGCTCGACCAGCATGGCCTGCGCACGCACCATGTCCTTGATGGTGATGACGGGAAGGCCGAGGCCATAGGCCTGTCCGGTCGCCTCGTTGAAGGAAGCCGGCCCGGTAGAACCAAGACAGCTTCCAATCACGTTCGAGCAGATGACGAAGAAGCGGTCCGTATCGATGACCTTGCCCGGCCCAACCAGCGCTTCCCACCAGCCGGGCTTGCCGGTAACCGGATGCTGGTTGGCAACATGCTGGTCGCCGGTCAGAGCGTGGCAGATCAGGATCGCGTTGCTCTTGTCCGCATTCAGTTCGCCATAGGTCTGATAGGCGATCTGGAAGGGCGAAAGCGTTACACCTGCCGCGAGATGCAGCGGCTTGTCGGAGCCGAAATGCACCACCTTGCTGGAGGGATTGTTCGCCTCGTCCCGCGCTTTCGCGACCCGGGATTTCACCATGTCCACGCTCCTTCGCCCCTATGCGCCTCACGGCAGCGGGCACAAAAAAACCGGCCAATGCAAATATCGCAAAGCCGGTCAGGAACGCTGCACGGCCTTTTAGCGACTTATTTAACGTGGCTGCAAGCCGACCGGCCAAATCACCACGAGATGGGCCTGCTTTTAAGCTGCAAGCCCCTTTGCGTCAACGCTGGTGATGGGCTAAGTGAGGCGGCTTCAACCCGTGGGAACTTCCAATGAGCAATTCCGACCGCCCCCAGCCGAAACCCGGCGTGATGGAAATTTCTGCCTATGTGCCCGGCCGCGAAACGGCCGAGGGCGTTGCAAAGGTATACAAGCTGTCGTCCAACGAGACCCCGCTTGGCCCTTCGCCCAAGGCCATAGAAGCCATGCAGGCGGTTACGAACCATCTTGAGCTTTATCCCGACGGCGCAGCCCACGCGCTTCGTGATGCGATCGCGGAAATCCACGGGCTGAACCCTGCCAATATTCTCTGCTCGAACGGTTCGGACGAACTGCTGGGACTGCTCGCTCATGTTTATTTGAGTGCAGGCGATGAGGCGATTTTCACTGAGCACGGCTTCCTCGTCTACCGCATTCAGACGCTGGCCAACGGCGCAACTCCGGTCGTCGTGAAGGAAAAGGATGCGCGCGCCGATATTGATGCAATCCTTGCCGCGGTCACCGAGCGCACCAAGATCGTCTTCCTCGCCAACCCGAACAATCCAACCGGAACCTACCTCCCGGTGGACGAGGTCCGCCGCTTGCAGGCCGGACTGCCGCCGCATGTTCTGCTGGTGATCGACGCAGCCTATGCCGAATATGTGCGCCGCAACGACTATGAGGCAGGCGTGGAGCTCGTCTCCTCCTGCCAGAACGTCGTCATGACGCGGACCTTCTCCAAGATCTACGGGCTTGCCGCCCTGCGCATCGGCTGGATGTATGGTCCTGCACATGTGGTGGACGCGATCAATCGCGTGCGTGGCCCGTTCAACGTAAACGCAATGGCGATCGCAGCAGGTGCTGCGGCCATCCGCGACCGCGAACATCTGGCAAAGGCGGTGGCGTTCAACGACGAGTGGTTGAACTGGCTGACGAAGGAACTCGAGCGGATCGGCTTGAGAGTGACCCCAAGCGTCGGCAATTTCCTGCTGATTCACTTCCCCGACGCAAAAGGCAAGGGCGCGGCAGAGGCCGACGAGTTTCTCGTCTCGCGTGGCTTCGTCCTGCGTCGCGTCACCGCCTACGGCTTCCCCAACGCCTTGCGCATGAGTGTCGGGACCGAAGAAGCAAATCGCGGCGTCGTCGCCGCCCTTACGGAGTTCATGAATGGCTGAGGCCATGACAGAACCTATGTTTGAGAAGGTTGCGCTGATCGGCATTGGCCTGATCGGTTCATCGCTCGCACGAGTCATTCGCCGTGAAAATCTGGCGGCCGAGATCATCGTCTCGACCCGGAGCGCCGAGACGCTGAAACGCGCCGAAGCGCTCGAACTGGGTGATGGCTATTTTCAGGATGCCGCCCAGGCGGTTGAAGGTGCCGATCTTGTCGTCGTCAGCGTTCCCGTCGGCGCATCTGGCACCGTCGCCAAGGCCATTGCGGGAACACTAAAGCCCGGCGCAATCGTTACAGACGTCGGCTCCACCAAGGGCTCCGTCATCTCCCAGATGCAGCCCGAACTGCCCAACCATGTCCATTTCATTCCCGGCCACCCGGTCGCCGGCACCGAGCATTCAGGCCCCGATGCGGGCTTTGCGGAACTGTTCGAAGGCCGCTGGTGCATTCTGACACCCCCGTCGGGCACCAGTCAGGAAGCAGTGTCACACCTGACCCGCTTTTGGGAACGATGCGGTTCAACCGTGGAGGTGATGGACCCGGAGCATCACGACATGGTGCTCGCTATCGTGTCTCACCTGCCCCACATCATTGCCTACAACATCGTTGGTACGGCCGATGATCTGGAGACGGTGACGAAATCGGAAGTCATCAAATATTCCGCTTCCGGCTTTCGTGACTTTACCCGCCTTGCCGCGTCCGATCCCACCATGTGGCGTGATGTGTGCCTGCACAATCGCGACGCGATCCTGGAAATGCTGGGACGGTTCTCGGAAGATCTTTCCGCACTGCAGCGCGCGATCCGTTGGGGCGACGGCGACAAGCTGTTCGACCTCTTCACCCGCACGCGCGCCATTCGCCGCTCGATCATCGAGGCGGGTCAGGATATCGACGTGCCGGATTTCGGCCGCCACGTCGTTGCACATCCGAAGAAGGACTAGGCTGCGAGCGCCTCGCCGACGCGATCGCGGATTTCCGCGAGCGTGAAGGGCTTGTTGACGACGCCCTTGGCGGTGCCATCGAGTTCTGCCGCGCGTTCGCGCTGATCGGCAAAGCCGGTCATGAGCAAAAGCCGCAGGTCAGGAAAGGTGCTTGCCGCTTCACGCGCCATCTCGATGCCGTCCATGGCCGGCATGCGGATGTCGGAAAGCACCAGATCAAAACTGCCTTCCGCAGCCTTGATCTTGTCGAGCCCGTCCATGCCGTCCTCGGCGGTCTCTACCGTGTGACCGGCAGCCGCCAGGGCACGGGCGGTGAAGGTTCTGACGGAAACGTCGTCTTCAACAATGAGAAGTCTAGCCATGGCGTCAATCTCGCCGCAAATCGTTACGGTTCACTGAACGCAAGCGGATACGAAAGGTTCAGTCTTCGCCCTTGATCACACCAACGAAGGGCAGTTCACGGAATGCATGTGCTACATCCATTCCGTATCCGACGACAAAGTAGTCTGGGCACTCGAACCCGACAAAATCCGCGTCCAGCGTTGCCTTTCGACGCGACCTCTTGTCGAGAAGAACGGCGATGTCCACCTTGTTTGCCCCACGCGAAAGCATGAGTTCGCGCGTGTATTTCAACGTATTTCCTGATTCGAGGATGTCGTCGATGAGCAGAATGTCGCGCCCGCGCACATCATTGTCGATATCCCGCAGGACCTTGATCTCACCGGCGGTTTTACCTGCACCATAGGAAGAGATCATGATGAACTCGACTTCCGGCGAGATGCCCACATCATTCATCGCGCGAATGAGATCGGCCGCGAAGATGAAGGAGCCTTTCAACACCGAAATGACCAGGAGATCCTTGTAGTCGCGCTTTGCGATTTCTTTCGCAAGTTCCAGATTGCGGCGCGCGATCGTCGACGCCGAAAAGAGTACCTCGATTTCCTTGCCACGCACCTGATGCATCAGCGGGCGAACTCCTGAAAAGAAACTGAAACGGACTGGACCCCCTCTTTAGGGGCCACCAGCCGACCGGAGAAGGCAATGCGTCCGCCCGGCTCCAGCTGGTCTTCATTTGTCCCCAGATAATGGTGCATCTTGTGTCCGTCACTGGAGGCCAGCGTGATCACAAGCCCGGGAACTGCGGCCACATCGTGACCGTCATTCTCGACCATCCCTTCCACCAACACCACCGAACGCTGGCCGTCACCTGCCGGAAGAACGCGGCTGGAAATGCTTTCCAACCGCAGGGGTGCAGCTTCCCCCTGCAGCAGGGAGCCAAGAAATGAGGGCAATTGATGCCCGCCCGCCATCCAGAATGCACAGGACGCAATGAGCGCACCCGCCACCCAAAAGGCCATGCCTCCGCGACCCGCGTGATCCCCGCTTGGCACTTGCCCACCAGCCAGACTGGCAAAGCCGGTGCCGATTGCGGATGCGCTTTTGTCCGGGTTGGTGCCCAATCCCGCCACGGGACCAAAAGGGTGGCTCACAGTTTCGTATTCGGCATCGACGATATCGCCACCACCTGCGAGGGAGGCTCGGCCTTCTGCCCCGAAGTGACTGCCCGCAACCAAACCTGTGGAACTGAAACGCGCCATTGCACCCATTTTTGTGCCAAGGGTCCTTTTTCTGTCAGTCTCCAGCGTATAGACCCCAATGGTTAACATTTGCCCGAAGCACGCAAATCTTAACGACGAATTAACCATGTTCATCTGAAGGTCGGATGAAGCCTGGCAGAAGGCCTTCGCCGCTTCATCACTCCAACCAGCAGGTCGTGCCACGTGATCCGCTTAGAAAATGTCGGTCTGAGATACGGTATGGGTCCGGAAGTGTTGCGCGACATTTCGCTCAACATTCCCGAACGCTCCTTCCAGTTCCTGAGCGGACCTTCGGGGACGGGCAAGACCACCCTCCTGCGCCTGCTTTTCATGTCGCTGAAGCCGACCCGCGGGCTCATCACGATCTTCGGCAAGGACCGCGCGCGCATTACCCGTGAGGAACTGCCTCATATCCGGCGCCGCATCGGCGTTGTCTTCCAGGATTTCCGCCTGCTCGACCACCTCACGACCTATGAGAACGTCGCGCTGCCGCTGCGTGTGCGTGGCCGTGAAGAGGCAAGCTACCGAAACGACGTTACCGACCTTTTGAAATGGGTGGGTCTCGGCGACCGGATGCATGTGCTTCCGCCCGTATTGTCCGGCGGCGAAAAACAGCGCGCCGCAATCGCCCGCGCGCTGATCGAGCAGCCGCGCATCCTTCTTGCCGACGAACCCACCGGCAATGTGGACCCTCAGCTTGCCCGGCGTCTTCTGCGCCTGCTTATCGAGCTGAACCGAATGGGTACGGCGGTCGTCATTGCCACCCACGATATCGGGCTTATGGATCAGGTGGACGCCCGAAGGCTTGTCCTGTCAGGCGGGAGGCTCGATGTCTATGAATAGCCTCGTCCGGCGGCCTTCACCTCGGAGGCGCTCGTGAATCAACACGCCGCACGCCCACAATCCAGTCCCAAGCCGAAACCCGGAAGGTCGGCACCCAAAGCTGGATGGCGCCAACTTGCTGAAACAGCCACGTCGGCTCTGCGCCGACCCTTTGCCAAGGCAACACGACGGCGCACGCCCATCGTACCGCCGGACAATGTTGCCGGCCGCGCCATGGTGCTGGTCATCGCGATCATGACCTTCCTCTCCTGCCTGACGCTCGGGGCGGTAACGCTGGTGCGCGACACCGCTGCCACCTGGCAGACGCAGATCGCGCGCGAGGCGACCATCCAGATCAAGCCGGACGAGAACCTAGATATTGACGCGGCACTGCAGAAGGCACGCGAAATCGCCGGAGAATTTAGCGGTGTTCTGCAGGCAACCATCGTGGACAATGAAGCTACGGCCCGGCTCCTGGAGCCTTGGCTCGGCACTGGCCTCGACATGGAGGAGCTGCCGGTCCCCCGCCTTGTCATCGTCACCATCGACCCGCGCGAGAAGCCGGATTTCGAGAGTATGCGGGCGCGATTGTCGCAGGAGGTGCCCTCAGCCAACTTGGATGACCACCGCACCTGGGTCGACCGTCTGGTCGCGATGGCGCGAACCACGGTGACCATCGGCCTGTCGGTCCTGAGCCTTATGCTCGTCGCCACCGCGCTCACGGTCATCTTCGCTACACGCGGTGCCATGTCGGGCAATGGCCACGTGATCGAGGTGCTCCACTTCGTCGGTGCCGAAGCACCCTATATTGCACGCCAGTTTCGCCGCCACTTCCTCCTTGCCGGCATGCGCGGTGCTGCAGCCGGTGGCCTGGCGGCGATCATTGTCTTCGTGCTGTTTTCCTGGTGGTCTGCGCGCAATGTTGCCACGCCGGAAGCGGATCAGGCTTCGGCACTGTTCGGCAACTTCGCCATCGGCATGTCCGGCTATATGGGGGTCGGTCTGATCGTCTGCGTGATCGCCATACTGACCGCTGCAACCTCCCAATTCACGGTCATCAGCTACCTGAAGCGCATCGAGACCTGACCTTCAGGGGGGGCTCACGCATTGATTCAGCGTGTTATTCTTTTTGCATACCCGATACGAGGGCGTCCTCTACTTGCCTAAATTGTGAGATAACGCTTTCTATATGACGAGTATGGCACACACCGATTCGACGCATATACCCGACCGGAAGACGTCGCGCTTTGCCCTGACGTCGCGGTGGCTCTTACGTGGTAGCCTCTTCCTTTCGGCCGCTTTCGTCGGTGGCTTTGCCGTTTTCGCCGCCCACATCGCTTCGCTTGAGACCCCAGCCGAGTTCGCGGCCGCAGATGGCATTGTGGTGCTGACAGGCGGCCAATCGCGCCTTGATACCGGGGTTGACCTCCTCAAGGCGGGCAAGGGCAAGCGCCTGCTCATCAGTGGCGTCAACCCAAAGGCGCGGATGGAAGATCTTCGCCTTGCCACTGGCGGTGAGGAGAGGCTGTTCGATTGCTGCGTCGATATCGATCGCGCAGCCCTCAACACGATCGGCAATGCGGAAGAAAGCGCCAAATGGGCAGCCGCCAACACCTATGGCAGCATTATCGTGGTAACGAACAACTACCATATGCCGCGCAGCCTTCTGGAAATGCGCCGCATCCTGCCCAAGGCTGACCTCCAGCCCTACCCGGTGGTCAATACACCTCTTCGCAGCAATGTCTGGTTTTCCAAACCCGATGCGCTTCGCGTGCTTGCGACGGAATATTCCAAATATGTCGCTGCCCTTGCACGCGGTATGCTTCCCGTCACCAATGCGGTTGAACCATACGAGATGGTGCGCGCGAACGTCTCCGCTCAGTAGTGGCAGTGATGCTGCGGGGCTTTCCGGCTCGGGAAAGTTGAGCTAACCACGTCGGCAGAAGGGTATCTCAGCCCGACCGAATGGATAGCCGATATGCTGCAGCTTCGCTCCCTGGCATACAACATCGCGTTTTATGTCAATCTGATCGTCCTGATGATCATTTTCACGCCAATCTATTTCGTGGTGCCTCGCCGCATGGCCTGGTTTGCACCAAAAACCTGGGCGCGCACGAGCATGTGGCTTCACCGCATTATCGTCGGAACAAAGGTTGATATTCAGGGGCTGGAACATCTGCCCGAAGGGCCGTGCATTCTGGCACCAAAGCACCAGTCCTTCTGGGATACTTTTGCCTTTCTTCCCGTGATCCCCGACGCACTCTATATTCTGAAGCGCGAATTGATGTGGATACCGCTGTTCGGCTGGTATGTTGCCAAGATGCGCATGATCCCGATCAACCGCGGAAGCAGGTCGAAGGCACTGCGCCAGGCCGTTGCGAAAGCGCGTGAGCGCATGCAGGAGCGGCGTCAGCTCATCATCTATCCCGAAGGCACCCGCCGCCCTCCCGGTGCAGAGCCCGCCTACAAATACGGGATCGTGGAGCTCTACTGCCAGCTTGACGTACCGGTGGTGCCCATTGCCCATGTCGCGGGCCTCTATTGGCCACGCCGCCGCTTCCTACGCTATCCCGGAACGATCAGGGCACGGTTTCTGCCCCCGATCCCGCCGGGCCTCTCCCGTGCCGAGTTCCAGGACCGCCTTGTGCGTGAAACGGAAACGGCCTGCGACGAGCTCTTGCTTGATGCAGCCCATAGCGAAAATCCGCCACCAATGCCGCCAACCGCTGCAGCACGCCTGGCGGAACTGCGTGGGCTGGAGCGAGTCTAGACGGGGTGTCTGGGCAAAAGCTTCGCTACGCCCTTCAGCCAGTGATCCTGTATTCCCAACGCCTCGAGATGTTCAACCGTGTTGAGCACATATTCGTTGTTGGGTCCGGATTGCCCGTGTGATGCGGCGACCGTCTCGGCTGCATGTGCCATGTCCATCCGGCCAGCATATTGCGCGTGGCTCCGGTCAACGACATAGGTCAAGGCTTCGACCTGCCGTCCATCTGCCAGCCGTACCGGCAACTGACGCTCAAGATAGACATTTGTCACCAGTTCGCGTGAACGAAGATAGGTCACGACCTCCTCACGCAAGTCTCCCGGCACGCGAAATGCGAGGCCAAGGCACGAGCCGCCGCGGTCAAGCCCGAGCACCAGTCCAGGCTTCTCCGGTGTTCCGCGATGGACGTGCGAGCGAACGCAAAGGGCGCGGCGATAGCCGAACAGGCGTCCCTTCATGGTTTCCACATGGGCAAAACCGGGACGCCACATCAAAGAGCCGTAGCCAAAGACCCAAAAATCGTCCATTTCCACCTGCCAGTTGCGTGTTATCGCCAATGCAGCGATGTGGAGCGAGTAGCGGGAGCAGGACCATGACGTCAAGAAATGCCGGTGGATCTCGGATCTTTCGTCGCTTCGGCTGGTTTGCCGCCGCGATTGTTCTCGCAATCGCCGCCTATTCCGGCGGCTGGTTCTATCTCGCAGGGAAGCTCGAAGCCGAAGCGAAGGAAGCCGTCGCAAAGCTGAACCGAAACGGCACCCGCGCACATTGTGAGGAGCCGGATGCCCGCGGCTACCCCTTCCGCATCGGCCTTCATTGCGGCAGCGTCTTTTACGAAAATGTTCAGCGAGGCATCTCCATTCGTGCTGGTGAGTTCCGCTCCGCAGCCCAGGTCTACCAGCCGCAGCACCTGGTCGGTGAGCTTGACGGCCCCGCCGAGCTGGAACTGCCGATCACCGCACCTCTGACAATCGAATGGGATATTTTCCGCGCAAGCATTCGCCTTGATCATCCTTTGCCACAACGCCTCTCGAGTGAAACGCGCCAGCTCCGGATCGCGCTGGAAGAGGAGCCCTCGCAGATATTGGCGACGGCCGAGCTCGGCGAATTTCATGCCCGACGCCATAACGGCAATCTTCAGATGGCAGGACTGCTGCGCGAAGCGGTGGCCTCCGAGGCTGCAGGAATCACGCTGCCGGCACTTGACGCGCGATTTGCTGCCACCTTGAAGAATGGCGAGGAAATCATTCTGGCAAATTCCAGCAATCTGCGCGGCACCGAATGGCTACTCGATGAATTGGTAATCAGCCAGTCCGGCAGCACCGCACAGATCGCCGCTTCAGGCCCTTTGAGCATTGATGACGATGGACGCGTTAACGGGCTTCTGGAGATTTCCGTGCGCGACGTTGAACAGATACTGACCTTCGTCGCAGATAATGCACCCGAACTTGCCAGACAGATCGACGGTGTCAGGCCGCTGATCCTGGGGCTGGCTCAAAAACCGATGGAGCTGCGCATCAACAAGGGCCGCATGATGCTGGGTTTCATTCCGCTAGGAGAAATCCCGCCGCTCTAGGCACTACTGTAGCTCCAGCAGGCGCTCCAGATACTGTTTTTCCAGTTCAGGGCTCAACGCGTCGCCCAGACGCTTGCGTATGGCATCCAGTATCTCTCGCGCACGCTGGCGGTCGATCTCGTCTGGCACCTCGACCGAATCCCCGAAATCCGGCCCGGTGCTCGCGCGCGGCCGTCCGAGCGGGTCCTGCCCGTTCTGCCCCTGCGCGCGCCCCTGCTGGCCCTGACCCTGCTGCCCCTGCATGGCCTGCTGCATCTGGTTCATCATGTCCTGTGCGCCGCGGCGCATGGCTTCAAGAGCACGTCCCTGCTCATCGACAGCCCGTTCGCCCTCACCTTCACCAAGAGCGCCTTCGGCCTCACCCATGGCCTCACCGGCCTCGCCGAAGCCTTCGCCCGGCTGGATGCCCATTCCCTCAAGGCCCTCCATCAGCCCCTGCAGTTCCTGCTGCAGCTGACCCTGACCCTGCTGGAGCTCGCGCAAGGCTTCGGCGAGTTCATCCGCCGTCATGCCCCGCCCGTTTTCACCCTGTTGCTCACCCTCGCCACCGGGTTGGCCCGGCTGGTTCATCTGCCCCTGCTGATTGCCGCGCTGCTGCTGATCAAGCCGGAATGTCTCGTTCATGAGTTCCTGCTGGCGGCGCATCAGGTCTCCCAACTGATCCATCTGCTGTCGCATCTGGGATTGCTGCTGGCCGTTCTGCCCCTGTTGCGGGCGCCCGGCCTGCAGGTTGTTCATCATGTCCTGCAACTGCGAAAGCAAATCCTGCGCCTGATCACGTGCGCCGTTCTTTGCCAGCTCCTCCAGCTGATCCATCATGCGCTCCAGATCGCTTTGCGTCATGGTCTGCGCGTTCTGGCTCTGGGAAGACTGGTTGTTCTGCTGCTGATTGCGCTCGGTAAATTCGCGCAGGAATTCGCGCATGGCTTCGCGCAGCTCGCTCATCAACTGTTCGATTTCTTCGTCACTTGCGCCGTCCTCCAGCGCCTGACGCAAGGCCTCCTGCGCCTGCCGAAGTCGCTTTTCGGCTGCCGTCAGATCGCCATCCTCGATAATGAGTGCGATCTCCCAGAGGTCGTCAACCACCTGCCGCAGCGCGTCTTCACTGCGCGCCATGCCAAGCTTCGACCTCACCGCTGAAAGCAGGAGAAAATGCTGCGGCTCATCGAAGGTCTCCTCCGGCCACAAGAGCACAGCATCCATCATCCGCGCCACCAGCTCGCGCTCGCGTGCATCAAGTGCAAGCATCTGTCGTTGCTCGATCAAGGCCCGCGAGATGGGATTGGTGAACGGCCGCTGCGGCAGCTTGAACACCTTGGCTTCGCTGCGCCCGACCTGGTTTGCAGCATCGCGCGCTTCAAGGACAAGCCGTACAGGCCTGCCTGCCCATGGATGTTCGGTGAGATCGACGGAACTCTTGGCCGCACCTTCCTTCGCGTTGCGGCGCGGCAGGCCGAGTACGATTTCCGGAGCCTCGTAAAGCGCCTGTGCCTTCGGGTCGATCTGTTCCAACTCGAGAACACCCGCGGCGCTTACCGCGCCGTAATCATCCGTGATGGAATATATGAGTTCCAGCGCACCATTGGCCGCGCGCCGCGGCTCTTCCGTGAAGCTTACCTGTGGCGGTGCATCGGGAATGATCTGGAAGCTCCAGGCCATGTCGGCCACGCCGCCGCCACCCAGCTCAACCTGGCCTTTGCGGTCGAGAAGCAGGGAGAATTGCCGCCCGCCAGCGCCTTCACCGGAAGCCTCGGGAGCAACAGGCGCTGCATCCTCCCCATCTGAGCGAAAGGAGAGTGAGGTGCCCTCTCCGCCACCACTGATACGCACCTGCAACTGGCTGTTTACCGGAACCGAGAAACTTTCCTGCCCGCTATTCGCTTCCGCGGTAAGGAAGATCGGTGCCTTGCCGGTATAGGACGGTGGCGTCACCCATGCATCGACGCGCGCCGTCGCAGCTTCTGCGTCGGCACCGCCACCGAAAATGTCCGACACGCTGCCACTCATCGGGCTGACCGAGAAGGCGAGCGCTGTCACGAAGAGCAGTGCCACTACCGCCCGCAGCCCCCAGGGATCCCGGTCGGGCACGCGCGTGCGCGGCAAGTCACTCTGGACCTGCGAAAGCTGCCTGGCCATGCGAGCCTGATGTTCTGACCACAGCGCCCGGGCGAACGCATCCTCACCACCCGATGCAAGGCGGTCGCGCTGCGTGGCGGCTGGCGCGTGCTGCAGGCGGTTGGCCTGTTCGATGCGCCTATCCACCTCCGGTTCGCTTGGCGGTTTCAGGCTGCGGAATGGCCAGAAGGAAACAAGCAGACAAACGCCCAGAACAAGAAGAATGGCAATTCTGAGCCATTCCGGCACGACGCGAAACACGCCCAGCCAGGCAAGGCTGAGGAACAAGCCGGTGGTGAGCACAATGGGCAGCAGGAGCGGCCATAGCCGCTCGAACACCATGGTCATCCGTGTGATGGCACGCATCCTGCCAAGGCGCGTCATCAGCGATCCATGCTCGCGGGAAACCCTGTTGTCGCTCGTTTCGGCCATATCTGCGATCCGTGCCAATCACGCCTTCATGCGTAGGGAATGAGGATAACAGCAATCACGGCGAAGGCGAGGCATGTGGGGGCATTTCCCGCCTCGATACGTTCACGATTGCCTTATGGCCCACGCCTTATCTGCGATCCACCGCACCCACATCCAGAAGCGGCGAAGCGTCGATCATTTCGGCATTGAGCATGGCACCGACCTTTTCCAGAGCGGCCACGATCATGGCCTGCTCCCAATCGGGCAACCGTTCAAACTGGTCGGAAAATGTTCGCTGCAGCGGATCGGGAGCGGATTCGATCATCTGCTTGCCTGAATCCGTGGGCGCCACCCACACGACGCGTCTGTCGCGCTCGCCGCGGGTGCGCGTGACAAGCCCTGCGATTTCCAGCTTGTCGACCAGTGAGGTTGCCGTCGCCTGACCGATACCGGCCTTGCCGGCAATATCCTTTGGGGTTGCCCGCCCGGCTGCAGTCACAATTTCCAATACGATCAATTGCGGCGTCGTCAGCCCCGTCGCCTTGGCGAGCCGGCGCGCGTTCAGTTCCGTCGCCCGCAATATGCGCCTGAGCGCGATCAATGTTGTCTGTGTCCGGTCTTCCATTGCCCCACCTGAACGTGATGCCCACCGGTGTTTTGATAGCAGAAATTCTTTATTTTGATTAGCGAAAGATTTTTCGCCATTGATTCCCGTCATTTAGCGGGTTTTGCGGCCCAAAATGAACTTTTTTGCTGTTCAGCGGTTGAAATATGGTTCGCTGATCGTAATATTCAGCGCAACGAAGAGGAGAGTCATGAGCCCCAGTGAGATCAAACTTGTCCGGAAAAATTCCGGGACAATTTCATTCCGCACGCCGGTTACGGAGGACGGCACGGCTGTGTGGAATCTCATCCGCTCCTGCGAACCGCTCGACGAGAATTCCCTCTACTGCAACCTCCTGCAGTGCGATCATTTCGCAGACACTTGTGTCGTCGCCGAGCGCGATGACGGCGAGGTTCTGGGTTGGATTTCAGGCTATCTGATGCCTGATGATCCAAGCACGCTGTTTGTCTGGCAGGTGGCTGTCGATGCACGCGCGCAGGGTCAGGGCGTTGCCAAGCGGATGCTCAACGCACTGCTGGAGCGTGATTGCTGCGACCAGGTCGACACGATCAAGACCACGATCACCCGCGACAACGATGCCAGCTGGGCGCTTTTCCGCTCCTTTGCCCGCTCACAGGGCGCAAAGC
>Ga0310345_10002378_pt1 | contig 19117 bp, 15 predicted proteins | sample HC15DNA20500_MG_FD_204667 | JGI IMG/M metagenome (GOLD analysis project Ga0310345, IMG submission 204667) | Marine microbial communities from station ALOHA, North Pacific Subtropical Gyre - HC15-DNA-20-500_MG | ecosystem: Environmental > Aquatic > Marine > Oceanic | place: Pacific Ocean: North...
GGCGTCATGCGTCGCCCTCCGTTCACCTCGATGAAACGAAACGGTTCCGTTCCATCCGGTGCCAACGATGGCACAGGCCGTCGACATTCCCGAGTCCGGCGGAGCTGTCTGGACCAGAGGGCCCTAAACGGTGGCGGTGGCCGCGACGCGCAGCACGCCGTCGGCAGCGACGTCGTTCCAGCGGTCGACCCTGCGCAGCATGTAGTGGCCGATCCGCCCCATGTCGACGTAGTCGGTGCTCGCGGCGACGCCGGCCGCGCGCTCCAGGAAGGCCCGCGTCATCCGCGCGGAGGTGATCTTGTCGGTGCGCCCGTGCGCGGCGACGACGTGACGCCCGCGCAGCGCGTGCACCGGGTCGTCGGGCTGCCACCACGGCGCGAGCGCGACCACGCCGGCGACCTGCGGGTCGTCAGCGACGTACGCCGACGTGCGCGCGCCCATGGAGTGGCCCAGCAGCACGAGGGGCACCTCGCCGTACGTCGCGCGGACCTGCTCCATCGCCCACCGGGCGTCCTCGCGCGGCCCGGAGCCGTCGCCGTTCCAGCCGCGCACGCGGTAGCGCAGCAGCCAGCTCGCGACGCCCTCCGCGTGCAGCCGCGGGGCGATGCGGCGCTGGATCGCGGCCATCCGGTGCCACGACGCGCTGCGCGAGCCCACGGGGTCGGTCGAGCGTTGGGTGCCGCCGTGCAGCATCAGGGCGACCGCGCGCGGGGCGGCGCCCCCGTCCAGGGGCGGGTCGAGGCGGGTCAGCGAGGGGGTGCTCACGTCTCCATCTTCGTCGCCGGCCCCAGGTCCGGATGGGTGGGACCGGCCTGCGCCGGGGTGTGGCTCGGCTGTCGGTGGGCCCGGGCAGAATGCGCCCATGACCAGCTCGACTGACGATGAGGCGCAGATCGATCCGGAATTGCCCGACGCTCAGGCGCGGCACTCTGAACTGAGTGAAAAAATCACTGACGCTCGCTGGCGCTACTACGTCCTCGACGCTCCGACCATCGATGACGCGCAATTTGATGCGTTGTTCGAGGAACTGCTCGATCTTGAGGACAAGTTTCCCGAGTTGCGCACCTTCGATTCGCCTAGTCAGCGGGTCGGTCGCGTATCAACCGAGTTCACTCAAGTCGCCCACTTGGAGCGCATGGAGAGTCTCGACAACGCGTTCGACTTCGACCAACTCCAGGGCTGGCACCTCAGGATCCGGCGGGACGGTGTGCTCGACCCCGCGCTGCTCTGCGAGCTCAAGGTCGACGGACTGGCGATCAACCTGCTCTACGAAGCCGGCCGGCTCGTGCGCGCGCTGACCCGCGGCGACGGCAGAGTAGGTGAAGACGTCACGCCCAACGTGATGACCATCGACTCCGTCCCGCACCGCCTGACAGGCACCGACGAGTTCCCGGTGCCGGCGCTGGTGGAGGTGCGCGGCGAGGTCTTCCTGCCCACCGAGGCCTTCGAGCGGCTCAACGAGTCGATGACCGAGGCCGGCAAGCCGGTCTTCGCCAACCCGCGCAACGCCGCGGCCGGGTCGCTGCGCCAGAAGGACCCTCGCGTCACCGCGACCCGCGCGCTGGGCATGGTCTGCCACGGCCTGGGCGCGCGGGAGGGCTTCGAGCCGACCGCGCAGTCCGAGGCCTACGCCGCGCTGCAGGCCTGGGGGCTGCCCACCTCCGACCGGGCGAAGGTGCTCGGCTCGCTGGCCGAGGTCGAGGAGTTCATCACCTACTACGGCGAGCACCGCCACGACGTCGAGCACGAGATCGACGGCGTGGTCGTGAAGGTCGACGACGTCGCCGCGCAGCGGCGCCTGGGCTCGACCAGCCGGGCGCCGCGGTGGGCGATCGCCTTCAAGTACCCGCCCGAGGAGGTCAACGCCAAGCTCCTCGACATCCGGGTCAACGTCGGCCGCACCGGCCGGGTGACGCCGTACGCCGTGATGGAGCCGACCCGCGTGGCCGGCTCGACGGTCGAGAACGCCACCCTCCACAACGCCCACGAGGTCAAGCGCAAGGACGTCCGACCCGGCGACACCGTCATCCTGCGCAAGGCCGGCGACGTGATCCCCGAGGTGCTCGGCCCGGTGCTGCCGCTGCGCCCGGAGGGCCTGCCGGAGTGGGTGATGCCCACCGAGTGCCCGTCGTGCGGCACCCCGCTGGCCGAGCAGAAGGAGGGCGACAAGGACCTCCGCTGCCCCAACCACGAGGCGTGCCCCGGCCAGGTCCGCGAGCGGCTCTCGTTCGTGGCCGGGAGGTCCGCCTTCGACATCGACCACCTCGGCTACGAGGGCGTCGTGTCACTGCTGGAGGCCGGGGTCGTGGTCAACGAGGGCGACGTCTTCGACCTCGACGAGGCCAAGCTGCTGCGCACCGACCTCTACACGCGTGCGGCCAAGAAGGCGGAACAGGAGGACGGTGCGGGCGAGCGGGTGCTCAACGCCAACGGCCGCGCCCTGCTCGGCAAGCTCGCCGACCGCAAGGACGTCCCGCTGTGGCGGGTGCTGGTCTCGCTCTCGATCCGGCACGTCGGGCCGACCGCGGCGCGGGCGCTGGCCCAGGAGTTCGGCTCGATGGCCGCGATCCGCGAGGCGTCCGAGGAGCAGCTGGCCGCCACCGAGGGCGTGGGCCCGACCATCGCCGAGGCCGTGACCGCGTGGTTCGAGGTCGACTGGCACCGCGAGATCGTGGACAAGTGGGAGCGTGCCGGCGTCTCGATGGCCGACGAGCGCGACGAGTCCACGCCCCGCACCCTCGAGGGCCTCACGATCGTGGTCACCGGCAGCCTGGTCGACTTCTCCCGCGACTCCGCCAAGGAGGCGATCCTCAGCCGCGGCGGCAAGGCCGCCGGCTCGGTGTCGAAGAAGACCGACTACGTCGTCGTCGGGGACAACGCCGGGTCCAAGGCCGAGAAGGCCGAGCAGCTCGGCGTCGCGATCCTCGACGAGGACGGCTTCAAGGCGTTGCTGGAGTCCGGTCCTCCGGCTGGTGCGACCGAGGGTGTCGAGGGGTCCTAGCACCTGAGGGCGACGGCTCCGGCGTTTCCCTCCCGGCTCATCGGGCACACCGAGGGGTGTGCTCCAGACGCTGACCCATGCCCTCGTGGTCGCCGCCGCCCTCCTCCTGGTCTCGACGGTGCTGCTGTTCACCGTGCGCGGCCAGCAGGCGCGGGGACCCCGCCTGAGCGCGCCCACCGCCGTGGCCGGGGCGGTGATGACCGCGCTCGTCGCGCTCGGTGCCGCCCGTGTGCTCGACGCCGGCCCGGTCCCGGCCACCGGCATCGCGGTCGGTCTCGGTGCGAGCGTGCTGCTCTGGCTCCCGGCCGGGCGGGCCTGGGACGTGCGCGGGCTCGTCGCGTGGGCGCTCACGCTCGACACCGGCCTGCTGTACCTCGCGTTCGTGGCGACCTGGACCCTCTCGTCGGGTGCCGGACCCCTCACCGTCGCCGTCAGTGCGCTGCTGTGGACCCTCGAGCTCTTCGTCCTGCTGCTGGGCGCGGGCTACGTCTGGGAGCTCGTCGACGTGCTGGCGCGACGCCACTGGCAGGGCCCGACCGCGGCCACGCCCGCCCCGGGGGCGCGCCGGCCCTTCGTCAGCCTCCAGGTGCCCTGCCACAACGAGCCGCCGGAGATGGTCATCGAGACCGTCGAGCGGCTCCTGGAGCTCGACTACGACGACTACGAGGTGCTGGTCGTCGACAACAACACCACCGATCCGGCGCTGTGGCGCCCCCTGGAGGAGTTCTGCGCCCGGCACGACCGGGTCACCTTCATCCACCTCGAGGACTGGCCCGGCTACAAGTCCGGGGCGCTCAACCACGCGCTGACGGTCACCGACCCGCGGGCCGAGGTGATCGGCATCGTCGACGCCGACTACCACGTCGACCCCGACTTCCTCGCCCACTGCGCGCCGCTGTTCGACGATCCGGAGGTCTCGTTCGTCCAGACGCCCCAGGACTACCGCGAGTGGGGGATCTCGGCGTACTTCCGCCGCCTCTACTACTCCTACGGCTACTTCTTCGACGTCAGCCAGAAGTCGCGCAACGAGCGCAACGGCGCCATCTTCGGCGGGACGATGGGCCTGATCCGGCGCTCGGCGCTGGTCGAGGTCGGCGGCTGGGACGAGTGGTGCATCACCGAGGACGCCGAGCTCTCGCTGCGGCTCCTGCGGACCGGCACCCGCGGCGTCCACATCGACCGTGCCTACGGGCGTGGCGTGATGCCGCTGAGCTTCGAGGCGCTGAAGGGTCAGCGGTTCCGCTGGTGCTTCGGGGGCATCCAGATCCTGCGCATGCACTGGCGCTCCCTTTTGCCGGGGCGACGCACGCCCCACAACCGGCTCACCCTGGGACAGCGCTGGGCGTACCTGGTCGGAGGTCTGCAGTGGTTCGGCGACCTCGCCGCCGTGGTCTTCACGTTCTTCCTGCTGGCCGGGGCGGTGGACGCGATCACGGGCGAGGGGCTGGTCATCCGGCGTCTCTCGGGGCTGGTCCTGGTGGCCGTGGTCTCGCTCGTGGTCCTGGGGGCCGTGCGCTCGGTGGCGCTGGTCAGGCGCAGCAGCGGGGCCACGTGGGGTGAGGCCGCCGGGGCCTTCGGCCTGTGGCTCGGCCTGGGTCTCACGGTGGCCAAGGCTTCCTGGCTGGGCCTGGTCTCGAAGCAGGGCGCCTTCCTGCGCACGCCCAAGGTCAAGGGCGAGCCGACCGCCCTCGATGCACTGCGCGGCAACCGGGCCGAGACGCTGCTCGCAGCGGTGTGCCTGGCGGTGGCCGTGCCCGCGCTCGTCGCGGCCACGCCCGGCGCGCTGGCCGTCGGAGCCCTGCTGGTCGTGCAGGGCGTGGGGTTCGCCCTGGCTCCGATCAACAGCCTGGCCGCGATCCGGTCGGACCTCCCGGAGGACCTGCGGCGGCGCCGCGCGTGGCGGGCGCTCGCCGTGGTGGCGACGCCGGTACGCCGGGGCGGGACCGTGCTGGCGGGCTCCGGCGCCGCCCTGGCGGGCTTCGTGCTGGTCGCCGCCCCGGTGAGCGCGCCCACCATCGCGCTCGGTGGGCTCGCCGACCTGCCCGGCTTCCTCGGTCGGCCGGGCGGCGACTCCGAGGAGCGCCCGGAGCCGGGTGTCGTGCTGAGCCCCTCGGGTGGGCGCAGCACCCGGGTGCCGCCCGGGACCGGTTCCTCCCCGTTCCCGGGCGTGCTTGCCTCCGCCGTCGTGGGCTCCTCGACCGCCGGCAGTGCCGGGGTGAACCCTCCGGGGGGCGGTGCACCGTCCGGCCAGGACGCCGGCCCGACGCCCACCCCGACCGGCCCGACGCAGGCGGCCACCCCCACCCCGGGGCCGCCGACGACGCCACCGGGGTCGACGGCCTCGCCGGGCAAGCCGACGGCCAAGCCGACGCAGGCGGCCTCGCCGACGACGGGGTCGACCCAGGACACGGGCCAGGGAGGTGGCCAGGGAGGTGGCCAGGGAGGTGGCCAGGGAGGTGGCCAGCCGTCGTCCAAACCGACGCAGGCGGCCTCCCCGACCAAGGGCGGCGGCAAGCCCGGAGGCTGACCGGCCGATCAGGCGGCGGCGCTGCCGGTGAGCCGCTCGGAGATCGTGATGGCCCGCGTCACCAGGTGGTCGAGGACGGCGTGGTCGTCGTCGTCGGGCTCGGCCGACGCGCCGGTCACCTTGCCGACGCCGTACGGGTTGCCGTCGGTGAACTTCACCGGGTCGGTGTAGCCCGGCGGGACGATGATGCCGCCGAGGTGCGCGAAGGTCGTGTGGAACGCCTGGAGCGTCGTCTCCTGCCCGCCGTGGCGGGTCTGGGAGGCCGTGAACGCGGTGTAGACCTTGTCGGCCAGCTTGCCCTCGGCCCACAGCGGACCGAGCGTGTCGAGGAAGCCCTGCATCTGGCTGGTCACGTGGCCGTAGCGGGTGGGGGAGCCCATGACGACGACGTCGGCCCACTCGAGGTCCTCGGGGGTGGCGACGGGCTCGCCGGCCATCTCCTGGACGTGCGCCTTCCAGGCGTCCTGCGACTCGTAGGCCTCGGCCGGGGCGGTCTCGCGGACGTGGCGCAGACGGACCTCGGCGCCCTGCTTGGCGGCGGTCTCGGCGAGCCGCTGGGCCATGGCGTGGGTGGAGCCGTAGCTGGAGTAGTAGACGATCGCGACGTTGGTCATGGTGCGGCCTCCCGAGTGGCGTGGTGGAGTGCGGTTGACAGTTCAACCACGAGCCTACGGAGCGGTGAGGGACCGGGGTCACCCACGCGGGTGGGCGCTCCTAGGATGGGCGCCATGCCCGAGATCTCCCGAGACGAGGTCGCCCACCTGGCGACCCTGGCCCGGATCGACCTGTCCGACGCCGAGCTGGACCACCTGGCCCCGCAGCTGTCGGTCATCCTCGAGTCGGTCGCCTCCATCAGCGGGGTGGCCGGCGCCGACGTGCCGCCGACCTCGCACCCGATGCCGCTCACCAACGTCTTCCGCGAGGACGTCGTGGTGCCCGGCCTGACCGCCGAGCAGGCCCTGGCGATGGCGCCGGCCGCCGAGGAGCAGCGCTTCGCCGTGCCGCGGATCCTGGGGGACGAGCAGTGAGCGACCTGACCCGCACCACCGCTGCCGACCTGGCCGCCGCGCTCGCCGCCGGCGAGACCACCTCGGTGGCGCTGACCCAGGCCCACCTCGACCGGATCGCGGCCGTCGACGGCTCCGCCGACGCCGGCGTCCACGCCTTCCTCCACGTCGACACCGAGGGCGCGCTGGCCGCGGCCGTCGCCTCCGACGAGCGCCGCGCCGCGGGTGCGCCGCTGCACGCGCTGGACGGCGTGCCGGTGGCGGTCAAGGACGTGCTGGCCACGACCGGGCTGCCCACCACCTGCGGCTCGAAGATCCTCGAGGGCTGGATCCCGCCCTACGACGCCACCGTCGTGCGGCGTCTCAAGGACGCCGGCCTGCCGATCCTGGGCAAGACCAACATGGACGAGTTCGCGATGGGCTCCTCCACCGAGCACTCCGCCTACGGCCCCACCCGCAACCCGTGGGACCTCGAGCGGATCCCGGGCGGTTCCGGCGGCGGCTCGGCCGCGGCCGTGGCGGCCTTCGAGGCCCCGCTCGCGCTCGGCACCGACACCGGCGGCTCGATCCGCCAGCCCGGCGCGGTCACCGGCACGGTCGGGGTCAAGCCGACGTACGGCGGGGTGTCGCGCTACGGCCTCGTCGCGATGGCCAACTCCCTGGACCAGGTCGGCCCGGTCACCCGCACCGTCCTGGACGCCGCGCTGCTGCACGAGCTGATCGGCGGCCACGACCCGCTCGACTCCACGTCCGTCGACCAGCCGGTCCCCGGCCTGGTCGAGGCCGCCCGACAGGGCGCCGCCGGCGACCTGTCGGGCCTGCGCGTCGGTGTCATCACCGAGCTGCAGGGCGAGGGCTACCAGGCCGGTGTGCTGGCCCGCTTCCACGAGTCGCTGGAGCTGCTGACCGCGGCCGGCGCCGAGGTCGTCGAGGTCTCCTGCCCCAGCTTCGTGCACGCGCTGGCGACCTACTACCTCGTGATGCCGTGCGAGGCGTCCTCCAACCTCGCGAAGTTCGACGCGATGCGCTACGGCCTGCGGGTGCTGCCCGAGGGCGTGGACGCCCCCTCGGCCGAGCAGGTCATGCGCGCCACCCGCGACGCCGGCTTCGGCGACGAGGTCAAGCGCCGCATCATCCTGGGCACCTACGCGCTGTCCAGCGGCTACTACGACGCCTACTACGGCACCGCCCAGCGGGTGCGCACGCTGATCTCGCGCGACTTCGAGGCCGCCTTCGGCCGGGTCGACGTGCTGGTCAGCCCCACGGCACCCACCACGGCGTTCAAGCTGGGGGAGAAGCTCGACGACCCGCTGGCGATGTACCTCAACGACCTCGCCACCATCCCGGCCAACCTCGCCGGCGTCCCCGGCATCTCGCTGCCCAGCGGGCTGGCCGACGAGGACGGCCTGCCGGCCGGCTTCCAGGTCCTCGCCCCGGCGATGGCCGACGACCGCCTCTACCGCGTCGGCGCCGCCCTCGAGGCCGCGCTGCACGACCGGTGGGGCGGCCCCCTCCTGGACAAGGTCCCTGCGTTGGAAGGTGTGGCCCGATGAGTGCGACGAGCGAGACCCTCGTCCCGTTCGAGGACGTGCTGGCGGCGTACGACCCGGCGCTGGGCCTGGAGGTCCACGTCGAGCTCAACACCGCCACCAAGATGTTCTGCGGCTGCCCGGCCGCCTTCGGCGGGGAGCCCAACACCCACGTCTGCCCGACCTGCCTGGGCCTGCCCGGCGCGATGCCGGTGGTCAACGGCAAGGCGGTCGAGTCCGCGATCCGCATCGGCCTCGCGCTGAACTGCGACATCGCCGAGTGGTGCCGCTTCGCCCGGAAGAACTACTTCTACCCGGACATGCCGAAGAACTTCCAGACCAGCCAGTACGACGAGCCCATCGCCTTCGACGGGTACATGGACGTCGAGGTCGACGGGGAGACCTTCCGCGTGGAGATCGAGCGCGCGCACATGGAGGAGGACACCGGCAAGTCCACCCACGTCGGTGGCGCCACCGGTCGCATCCACGGCGCCGACTACTCCCTGGTCGACTACAACCGCGCCGGCATCCCCCTCATCGAGATCGTCACCCGCCCGATCCTCGGGGCGGGGGAGAAGGCTCCGGCCGTCGCCCGCGCCTACGTGCAGCAGCTGCGCGACCTGATCGTGGCCCTCGGCGTCTCCGAGGCCCGGATGGACCAGGGCAACCTGCGTGCCGACGTGAACCTCTCGCTGTCCCCGAAGGGCAGCGGCGTGCTCGGCACCCGCACCGAGACCAAGAACGTCAACTCCTTCCGCTCCGTCGAGCGGGCGGTGCGCTTCGAGATGCAGCGGCACGCCGCGATCCTCGACGCGGGCGAGGCGATCTTCCAGGAGACCCGCCACTGGCACGAGGACACCGGGATCACGACCAGCGGTCGACCGAAGTCCGACGCCGACGACTACCGCTACTTCCCCGAGCCCGACCTGGTGCCCGTCGCGCCGTCGCGGGAGTGGGTCGAGGAGCTGCGCGGCACCCTGCCGGAGAACCCGGTCGAGCGTCGGGCCCGGCTCCAGGAGGCCTGGGGCTTCACCGACCTGGAGATGCGCGACGTCGTCGCCGCCGGGGTCGTGGAGGCCATCGAGGAGACCGTCGCCGAGGGCGCCGCCCCGCAGGCCGCCCGCAAGTGGTGGCTCTCGGAGCTCTCGCGTCGTGCCAACGACGCCGGCGTGGAGATCACCGAGCTCGGCGTCACCCCGGCCCAGGTCGCGGCGGTGCAGAAGCTCGTCGACGACAAGGTGGTCAACGACAAGCTGGCCCGCCAGGTCTTCGACGGCCTGCTCGCCGGTGAGGGCACGCCCGCCGAGATCGTCGAGGAGCGCGGCCTGGCCGTGGTCTCCGACGACGGTGCGCTCTCGACCGCCGTCGACAACGCGATCGTGGCCAACCCCGACGTGGCGGACAAGATCCGCGACGGCAAGGTGGCCGCGGCCGGTGCCCTGATCGGTGCGGTCATGAAGGAGATGCGCGGCCAGGCCGACGCGGCCCGCGTCCGTGAGCTGATCCTGGAGAAGCTCTCCTGACCGACAGGGCGTAGGCTGCCGCCGACACCCATCCACACGCGCCCTGCTGGGGGAAGCCGGTCGAAGTCCGGCGCTGACCCGCAACCGTAGGCGCGTCCCGCCCAGGGACGTGCGAGCCGGAGCACCCGCGAGGCGACGTACCCCCACACACGCTGTCGAGGAAAGCAGCGGGGGACGCGGTCCGTGCCGTGCCCTCCCGCTGAGCAGCGGAGAGGACACCTCGTGAAGCACACCATCCTGCGCGGCGCCGTCGCGCTCACCGGCACCGCGGCGCTCGCGCTCGGCACCGTCGCCCCGGCCGACGCCGCCCGCGCCGGCGTCCGCGAGGAGAAGAAGGCCGTCCAGTGGCTGGCCGGCGAGCTCGGCGAGGGCGACCTGCTGGTCAACGAGCAGTACGACTTCACCGACGTCGGGCTGACCCTCGACGCCGGCTTCGCGCTCAAGGGCGCCGGCCGCAAGGGCGCGGTCGCCCGCGACATCGCGACCGCCGCGGCCGGCCAGGTGGCCTCCTACACCCAGGGCGGCGAGTTCGACGAGGGCGCGGTGTACGCCGGCGCCACGGCCAAGCTGGCCGCGTTCACCCTCCTCGTCGGCGGCGACGCCACCGACGTCGACGGCACCGACCTGGTCGCCCAGCTCGAGGGCGTCACCACCGACGAGGGCCCCTCGGCGGGCCGCATCGTCGACCAGAGCGCCTACGGCGACTACGCCAACACCATCGGCCAGGCCTTCGCCGCCGTCGCGCTGTCGCGCAGCGGCTCCGCCGAGGGCGGCAGCGCGGTGTCGTTCCTGCTGCAGCAGCAGTGCGAGGCGGGCTACTTCCGCCTCCCGCTGACCGCCGACACCGACGCCGCGGACCAGAGCTGCGACGGCGCCGAGGGGCAGCCGAGCGTCGACACCACCGCGCTCGTGCTCAACCAGCTGCTCGAGCTGGACGCCACCGAGGACATCACCGCCGCGGTCGACGCCGCTGCGGCCTGGCTGGGCGAGCTCCAGAAGGACAACGGCTCCTTCGGCACCGGCGTCGAGGGTGAGGGCTCGAACACCAACTCCACCGGCCTGGCCGGTTGGGCGCTGGCCTCGGTCGGCTCGTGCGGCAAGGCCCGCAAGGCCGCCCGCTGGGTCAAGAAGCTGCAGGTCGCCGGCAAGCACTCCGACACCGCCCTGGCTGACGAGGTCGGCGCGATCGCCTTCAACCGTGCGGCGTTCAAGACCGGCAAGAGCGAGGGCATCACGGTCGAGCTCCGCGACCAGTGGCGCCGGGCGGCGACCCAGGCCGCGCCGTCGCTGCAGAACCTCTCGAAGGCCACGTGCAAGCAGTGAGCCGGCTCGCACGCGCGGTGGTCGTCGCCCTGGCGACGGCCACCGTCGTGCTGCCCGTCGGGGGCCTCGGGGCGACGTCCGCCACCGCCGCCACCTGCGCGGCCGGCGGCGGGGTGAGCGTCGTGGTCGACTTCAACTCCCTCGGCGGCGGCGTGCAGACCGCGTGCGTGGCCGGGGGCGGAGGGGAGAAGGCCCCTGCGCTCTTGGACGCGGCGGGTCACACCCTGACCCGCGTGCGCACCCAGCAGGGTTTCGTGTGCCGGGTCGACGACCTGCCGTCCCAGGAGCAGGAGGCGTGCCAGAACACCCCCCCGGCCGACGCCTACTGGGGCCTGTGGTGGTCCAACGGCACGTCGGGGACGTGGACCTACTCCACCGTCGGCGTGGACGGCCTGACCATCCCCGACGGCGGCTCGGTCGCGCTGTCGTGGGACGACGTCGACGGCTCCGCCCCGCCGAGCGCGACGCCGCCGAAGGCGGCGGCCTCCAGCCCGTCGAGCGCGCCGGCCAGCAGCCCGGCCGCCTCGCCGACGAAGAAGGCCACGCCCGCCGCGGGCGGCGGTGGCACGTCGGGCAGCCCGTCGGGCGGCTCCTCGTCCTCGTCCTCGGCCGAGGCCTCCTCGAGCGCGACGGCGGGGCCCAGCGCCACGGGCACCACCGACGAGTCGGCCACGGAGCGCAAGCGGGCCCGCAAGGGTCGTGACTCCGACGAGGCGACCGCGAGCGCCACGCCCACCGGCTCGGCGACCCCGGAGGACGAGCCGTCCGCGGACACCGCCGCGGAGCGTCGTACGACGGAGGCGGCCGCGGCCGAGGCCGACGGCCTGCCCGTGTGGGTCGCGCCGGTCGCGCTGCTGGTGCTGGCCGCCGGTGGCGGCGCTGCCGTCTGGCTGCGCCGGAGGGCGATCCCGTGACGACGGCGGCCACGAGCCTGCGCACCGCACGCCTCCCGCGCGACCTGCACCCGGTCGCGTGGTGGGTGTGGGCGCTCGGGCTCGCGGCCGCCGCGTCCATGACGACCAACCCCTTCTCGCTGCTGCTGCTGGTCGGCGCCGCAGCCGTCGTGGTGGCGGCGCGACGCTCCGACCAGCCGTGGTCGCGCTCGTTCCGGCTCTACCTGTGGCTGGGGCTGGCGATCGTGGTGCTGCGGGTGGTGTTCCGGCTGCTGCTCGGCGGCGGGTACCCGGGCACGGTCCTGCTGGACCTGCCCGCGATCCCGCTGCCGGAGTGGACCACCGGCATCACGCTGCTCGGAGCGGTCACGCTGGAGTCGGTGCTGGCGGGGCTCTACGACGGCATGCGGCTGGCCTCGATCGTGGTCTGCGTGGGTGCCGCCAACGCACTGGCCAACCCCAAGCGGCTCCTGCGCTCGGTGCCGCCGGCGCTCTACGAGGTCGGTGCCGCCATGGTGGTGGCGGTGACCGTGCTGCCGCAGCTGGCCGACTCCGCGCGCCGCGTCCGTGCCGCCCAGGGCCTGCGCGCCGGCGCGAACGGTCGCATCCACGGCATCCGTCGCTTCCTCGTGCCCGTCCTCGAGGACGCCATCGACCGCTCGATGGCGATGGCGGCCGGGATGGACGCCCGCGGCTACGGGCGCGCCCCCGGCCTGGACCGCCGTGCCCGGGTGCGCACCGGGGCCCTGATGATCATCGGGCTGTGCGGCACCTGCCTGGGCACCTACGCGGTGCTCGACCGCACCGCTCCGCGCGTCCTCGCGCTGCCCGTGCTGCTGCTCGGCGTCGGCCTGGCCGTGCTGGGGCTGGTGAGCGCCGGACGGCGCGTCGAGCGCACCCGCTACCGTCCGGACTCGTGGCTCTGGCCCGAGTGGGTCGTCGCCGGCGCCGGGGTGCTCACCGCCGCGCTGTGGGTGTCGATCGCCCGGACCCAGCTGACCATCGCCTACCCGGGCCTCGACGTCGTGCCGGTCGTCGGCCTCGGCGTCCTCGTCGGCGTCGCCGTCGCTCTCGCCGGGGGCCTCGCGGCACCGCCGCCGGTCTCCCCACCGGTCTCCCGCGGGCGCCTGGCCCACGACCAGGCCGAGGCGGTGGCCGCATGAGCGCCCCCGTCCTCGAGCTGCGCGGCATCCGTTTCGGCTACCGCGCCGGCCAGGCCCCGGTCCTCGCCGACGTCGACCTCGTCGTCGAGGAGGGCGAGCTCGTCCTGCTCTCGGGACCAACCGGCGTCGGCAAGTCCACGCTGCTCGGTGTCGTCGCCGGTCTGGTACCGCGCTTCTCCGGGGGCGTGCTCGCCGGCGACGTGCTGCTCGAGGGGGAGAGCGTGCTGCGCCGTCCGCCGCGGGACCGGGCGCACGTGGTCGGGTACGTCGGTCAGGACCCGGCCCTCGGCTTCGTCACCGACACCGTCGAGGAGGAGCTGGCCTACGGCATGGAGCAGCTCGGCCTGCCCTCCGCGACCATGCGCCGCCGCGTCGAGGAGACCCTGGACCTGCTCGGCATCGCCGACCTGCGCTCCCGCGACCTGCGCACCCTCTCGGGTGGGCAGCAGCAGCGGGTCGCCATCGGCGCCGTGCTCACCATGCACCCACGCCTGCTCGTGCTCGACGAGCCGACCTCGGCGCTCGACCCCACCGCGGCTGAGGAGGTGCTGGCCACTCTCACCCGCCTCGTCCACGACCTCGGGGTCTCGGTGCTGCTGGCCGAGCACCGGCTCGAGCGGGTCGTGCCGTTCGCCGACACCATGTGCCTGATGACCGGTGACGGCCGCGTCCAGGTGGGCGACCCGGCCGACCTGCTGGCCTCCTCGCCGGTCGTGCCGCCCATCGTCGAGCTCGGTCGGGCCGCCGGCTGGTCGCCGTTGCCGCTGAGCGTGCGCGACGCCCGGCGGCGGGCCCGGGGACTGGCCGACCGGCTGTCGGAGGTCTCGGAATTCGTCGCTGACGCTCCTCGCACCTCGACCAGCGAGAGCGAGGTGCGAGCCGAGCGAGCCTCGAGGCCCGGTGACGGCCTGCGGGCCCGCGGGGTCACCGTGGTCCACGGCCGGGAGGTCGCCGTGCGCTCCGTCGACCTGACGCTGCCCGCCGGTCGCGTCACCGCGCTCATGGGGCGCAACGGCTCCGGGAAGTCCTCGCTGCTGTGGGCGCTGCAGGGCACCGGTGCGCGGTTCGCCGGCGACGTCGACGTACGCCGCGGGGACGCCGTGGCCGACCCCGCGCAGCAGCCCGCCGCCCAGCGCCGCGAGCTGGTCGGGCTGCTGCCGCAGAACGCCGCGGACCTGCTCTACCTCGAGACCGTCGCCGAGGAGCTGGCCGCCGGCGACGGGGGCGACGGGTCGTGCCGGGAGATCCTGGACTCGCTGGCGCCGGGCGTGCCCGACGCCGCCCATCCGCGCGACCTGTCGGAGGGGCAGCGGCTCGCGCTGGCGCTCTCGCTGGTGCTGGCGGCCCGGCCCGGGGTGGTGCTGCTCGACGAGCCGACGCGGGGCCTGGACTACGCCGCCAAGCGGGTGCTGGCGCGCACGGTGCGCGACCTGGCGGCCGACGGGCACGCGGTGCTGGTGGCCTCGCACGACGTGGAGTTCGTGGCGCAGGCCGCCGACGACGCGCTGGTGCTGGCCGAGGGCGAGGTCGTCTCGCGCGGGCCCGCCCGCACGGTGGTCGCCGAGTCGCCGGCCTTCGCGCCGCAGGTGACCAAGGTGCTCGGGCCGCCGTGGCTGCGCGTCGACGAGGTGGTCGACGCGCTGGAGACGGCATGAGCGGGGTCGCACCGGACCTCCGGGTGGCCGCCGTGCCGCTGTCGCGCCGCTCGCTGGCGGTGCTGGGGCTGGCCTCGTTCGCGGGGCTGATGATGCTGGTCTGGCCTCTGCTGCTGCAGGTGCCCGAGGGCACCCGCGTGGACCCGCCGTTCCTGTTCCTGGCACTGCTGCCGGTGGTGGTGGCGGTCGTGCTGGCCGAGGTCACCGAGGGCGGTCTCGACGCCCGGGTCCTGGCGCTGCTGGGGGTGCTGAGCGCGGTCAACGCGGTCACCCGGGCGATCTCGCCGGGGCTCTCGGGCGTCGAGCTCGTCTTCTTCCTGCTGATCATCTCCGGGCGGGTGCTGGGGCCGGGGTTCGGCTTCGCGCTGGGCTGCACGTCGCTGTTCGCTTCCGCGCTGATGACCGCCGGGGTAGGGCCGTGGCTGCCCTACCAGATGCTCATCTCGGCCTGGGTCGGCATGGGCGCCGGCCTGCTGCCGCGGGCCCGGGGTCGCCTCGAGATCGTGCTGCTGGCGGCGTACGCCGTGGTGGCGGCGTACCTCTTCGGGGCGCTGATGAACCTCTCGAGCTGGCCCTTCGCGCTCGGCATCGCCGTGCCCGGCTACGAGGGTGAGCTGTCCTACGTGCCCGGCGCGCCGCTGCTGGAGAACCTGCACCGCTTCGGCATCTACACCCTGCTCACCTCCACCGGCGGCTGGGACTCCATGCGCGCGATCACCAACGCGGTCGCCGTCGTGGTCCTCGGACCGGCGGTCCTGGCGGTGCTGCGCCGGGCCGCGCGGCGGGCGACTGTCGTGGGTACGGTGGGCGAAGCGGCAGGTTCATCGGCCGGCCGATGAACCTTGCCGCGAGCCGATGGAACTCCGTCGTCCTGTGGCAGGGTCCGTCGGCCGGCCGATGAACCTTGCCGAGCGCGCTCAGGGCCGGATCTGCAGGATCCTGTCGTCCCCGTCGACGGGGGAGCCGCGGCCGTCGCGGTTGCTGGTGGTGACCCAGAGGGTGCCGTCGGGGGCGGCGACGACCGAGCGCAGCCGACCGTGGTCGCCGACGAAGAACGCGCGCGGCTTGCGGGCCTTCTTGCCCTTCACCTCCACCCGCCACAGCCGCTGGCCCTTCAGCGCGCCGAGCCACAGCCGGCCGTCGGCGTAGGCGAGCCCCGAGGGGGAGGCGTCGTCGGTGGCCCAGGTGACCTGGGGGTCGACGTACCCCTGCCCCTTGCCGCCCTCGCCCTCGACGGCCGGCCAGCCGTAGTCGCGGCCGGCGGTGATGAGGTTGAGCTCGTCGAAACGGTCCTGCCCGAACTCCGAGGCCCACAGCTTGGTGCCGACGAAGGCGAGGCCCTGGATGTTGCGGTGCCCGAGCGACCACACGGGGGAGTCCGGATCGGGGTTGCCGGGTGCGGGGTCGCCGTCGGGAGTGATCCGCAGGACCTTGCCGCCGAGGTCGTCGGGGTCGGCGGCACGCGGCGGGTCGCCCGCCTCGCCGGTGGACACGTACAGGTAGCCGTCGGGGCCGAAGACCAGCTGCCCGCCGTCGTGGATGAAGCCGTTGGGGATGCCGGTCAGCACCGGCTCGAGCTCCCCGAGGCGGTCACCGTCGAGCACGCCGCGCACGACCCGGTTGTCGCTGGGGGTGGTGAGGTAGAGGTAGATGAGCCCGTCGTCGTCGTACGACGGTGAGACGGCCACCCCGAGGAGCCCGCCCTCGCCCGCGGGCGCGGCGGCGTCGACCGTGGCGACCTCGACGACCTCGTGCTCGGGCCCGCGGAGCAGCAGCACGCGCGTGGAGTCGCGCTCGGTCACGACCGCGTCGCCGTTCGGCAGGAACGCGATGCCCCACGGCACCGCGAGACCGGTGGCGATGGTGCCGACCTGCTCCGGGGGGCCGGACTCCTCCGCGGCGTCGGTCCCGGTCGGCTCCTCGGTGGGGGCCGTGCTCGAGGGCGCGGTGGTCGGGGCGGGCAGCGGGGTGCCGGTCGCGGTCGTCTCGATGATCGTGACCGTGGAGGTGCTGCCCTCCTGCAGGCAGCCGGTCAGCGCGAGCGGCAGCACCGCGGCGGCAGCGACACCCCGGCGCAGGCGGGTCACGAGACCTTCTCGAGCAGCTCCAGGAGCAGCGCGTGCACCTCGTCGGGGTGCTCGAGACCGAGGAAGTGGCTGCCCGGGAGCTCGACGTAGGTCGCGCCCTCGATGCGGTCGGCGGCGGTGCGCATGTCACGCGCGCCGGCCAGGACGTCCCACCGGCCGGCGACGAAGGTCGCGGGCACCCGGATGTTGCGCAGGGAGACGCGGCCGTGCTCGGAGGTGCGCAGCGCGAGGTGGAAGTACCAGCCCATCGGGGTGGTGAGGAACTCGGTCACCGCCTTCGCGGTGATCTCCGGGTCCTTCACGGGCAGCATGAAGCCGCTGTGGCTGAGCAGGTCCACCGCGCGCTTGCCGATGGGCAGGCGGCGGGCGATCGGGGTCAGCGCCCAGCCGGCGTGCTTGGCGACGCGGGTGGCGTTGATGGTGAGGGTGCGGGCCACGACGTGCGGCAGGTGCAGCGGGCCCAGCATGGTGGCGAAGGTGTCGCCGGGGACGCCGGCGACCGCGAAGAGGCCGGAGACCCGCTCGGGGTGGCGGAAGGCCAGCTCGAACATCGTGTTCACGCCCATCGACCAGCCCATCAGCACGCCCTTGGCGACGCCGAAGTGGTCCATGACCGAGAGGCCGTCCTCGACGAACTCCTCGATCCCACAGCGCTCGGGGTCGGTGGGGCGCTGGGAGCCGCCGGTGCCGCGGTGGTTCCACGACACGACCCGGACCTCGCAGGCGGGGTCGAGCAGCGCAGGCCAGGTCCACGGGTTGGTGCCCAGGCCGTTGCACAGGACGACCGTCGGCCCCGGCTTGGTGCCGTCGGGGTCGTTGGTCCAGGCGCGCAGCATGGTGCCGTCGTCGGAGAGCACCTCGTGGAAGGTGACGGGGGAGGTGGTGACCGGTCGGGCCGCAGAGGTCGGCATGCCCGCGATTGTGCCCCAGCGGCGGAGTGCGTGGGGGCGGTGCTCAGCCGTGGGCGGTGTGACCCGGGTGACCCTGTGCGTCCGGGGCGGACGGCGCCTCCTGCTGGAGGTCATCGAGCCGGTCCTGCTCGGTGGCGGGACCCGGGATCCTGCCGGCGAAGAACTCCTCGACCTCCTCGCGCTCGGCCCGACGCACCGCCAGGGCGGTGCCGGCGACCATGGCGTTGCGGCACGCCGACCGCTGCGAGTCCACGGCCCAGCGGTGCACCGAGGTCACCAGGGAGCTCTGCAGCCGCGAGGTCAGCGGCAGCTTCGAGGCGAGGGCCTGCCAGGCAGAACCGGAGACGCTGCGCGTCGTGGTGAGCACGGTGAGGCGGGGTGCCTGGGACTGCATGTGGGACGACTCCTCAGGGGGACATCAGGGAGCCAGTGGGTGGGGCCAGCGGCGGGTACGTCACCCACCCTAGGAGGTGAGAGGGCTCTCACAAGGGCGGGCGTGTGACGTCTACGTGAACGGGTCCGCACCCGGCCATCCACAGGCGGCTGAAGGGGTGCCGAACCGGCGCAACCTTCCGGAAGGACGCGCCGGCTCGGCGGGCCGGTCAGTCGCGCAGGACCGCCTGCTGGCCGCTGCGGGTCGCCCCGACGCTGGCCGCGACGACGCAGGCGATGGCGGCGTACTGCGAGGGGCCGAGGAGCTCGCCCAGCACGACGATCCCGGCGAGTGCGGCCGCCGCCGGCTCGAGGCTCATCAGGATGCCGAACACGCCGGGGGAGAGGGTGCGCAGCGCGACCAGCTCGCAGCTGTAGGGGATCACCGACGACAGCACGCCGACGGCGGCGCCGACGAGCAGCACCCGGGGATCCACCAGGTCGGACCCGCCGATGCCGATCGCCAGCGGTGTGAGGAGGACGGTGGCGACGACGCTCGCGACGGCGAGGCCGTCCAGCCCCTGCCAACGCTGCCCGGTCCTGGCACTGAACAGGATGTACGCCGCCCACGACCCGCCTGCCAGCAGCGCGAACCCGACCCCGGCCGCGTCGAGGTGGTCGCCGTCGAAGCCGAGCAGCAGCACCCCGGCCCCGGCCAGCAGCACCCAGAGCAGGTCGCGCGGCCGTCGCGAGCCCAGCACGGCGAGCGCGAGGGGCCCGATGAACTCGATCGTCACCGCGACACCCAGCGGGATGCGCGCGAAGGACTGGTAGATCGCCCAGTTCATCAGGCCCAGGCTCAGCCCGAAGGCGAGCACGACCGCCCAGTCCTCGCGGCTGCGCCCGCGCACGCGGGGGCGCAGGACCGCGACGAGCACGAGCACGCTGGTGGCCAGCCGCAGCCAGACGATGGTGGTCGGGGCGACGTCGTCGAACAGCGACTTGGCGAAGCCGGCACCGAGCTGGACCGAGGCGATCCCGATGAGGACGAGCCACACGGGTGACACCGTCGGTGCCGAGGTGTTCGATGAGTTCGGCCCGGTCACCGGGTCAACCTAGGTGATCG
>Ga0310345_10002379_pt1 | contig 19117 bp, 17 predicted proteins | sample HC15DNA20500_MG_FD_204667 | JGI IMG/M metagenome (GOLD analysis project Ga0310345, IMG submission 204667) | Marine microbial communities from station ALOHA, North Pacific Subtropical Gyre - HC15-DNA-20-500_MG | ecosystem: Environmental > Aquatic > Marine > Oceanic | place: Pacific Ocean: North...
CGAAGTCGGACTCGTCGAACTCGGTATCCTCGCTGCCCAGCACGGTGCGGCTTTCCCACTCGATGCGCAGCAGCAGCGCCATGCTCGCGCAAGTCACCACCAACGAGCTGCCGCCATAGCTGAGGAACGGTAGCGTCAGGCCCTTGGTCGGCAACAGGCCGACATTCACCCCGACGTTGATCAGGAACTGGCCCAGCCAGAGGAACGCCAGGCCCCAAGCCACATAGGCGGCGAAGAACTGCCGGGCCTTCTCTGCCCAGAGGCCGATGTAGAGGGCACGCACGCCGACGAAGGCAAACAGGGCGATGGTCGCCAGCGCACCGATCATGCCCAGCTCTTCGGCCAGTACCGAGAATACGAAGTCGGTGTGCGCTTCGGGCAGGTAGAACTGCTTCTGCACGCTGTTGCCCAGACCGACGCCGAACCATTCGCCACGTCCGAAGGCGATCAACGCCTGGGTCAGCTGATAGCCGGCGCCATACTGATCCGCCCAAGGGTCGGTGAAGGTGATCAGACGCTGCAGGCGGTACTCCTGAGTCTGCACCAGCACCACCACCGCACCGACCGCAGCGATCACCAGCAGGCTGAAGCGGATCATGCCGACCCCGCCGAGGAACAGCATGGCCACCGCAGCGCCCATCATCACCACTGTCGCGCCGAAGTCGGGCTCCAGCAGCAACAGGAACGCCATTGGCAGCAGCACCAGGAACGGCTTGGCGAAGCCCCAGAGGCTTTCGCGGACTTCCTCCTGGCGGCGCACCAGATAGCCGGCCAGATAGATAACCACGAACACCTTGGCCAGTTCGGAAGGCTGTACGTTGAACGCGCCGAAACCAATCCAGCGCATCGAGCCATTCACCTCGCGGCCGATGCCCGGCAGCAGAACCAGAATCAGCAGCCCGAACGCTGCCAGCAACAGCATCCAGTCAAGGCGCTGCCAGGCGGACAACGGCACCAGCAGGACGGCAACCGCTGCGCCAAGGCCCAGCAGCACATAGATCAGGTGACGGATCATGTGGTACAGCGGGTTGCCGGAGTTGACTGCGGCCACCTCCGACGACGCCGAGGTGATCATCACCAGGCCAAGCCCCAGCAGCGCCAGGCAGCCAGCCAACATAGGGAAATCCAGATCCACGCCGCGGCGGCCGAACAAAGGCGAAGGTGCATGACGCAGGAAGGCGAGCATCAGTCGAGCGCCTCCACCGCAGCGGCGAACAGGCGACCGCGCTCTTCGAAGTTCTTGAACATGTCCAGGCTGGCGCAGGCAGGCGAAAGCAGTACAGCATCCCCCGCCTCTGCATGTTCGGCGGCGCGCTGCACCGCCTCTTCCAGGCTGGCTACATGCACCAGAGGTGCTGCATCGCCCAGCGCCTCGGCCAGACGCGATGCGTCGCGACCGAGCAGAACCACGGCGCGGCAGTAACGCGAGACAGGGGTACGCAGCCCGGAGAAGTCGGCGCCCTTGCCGTCGCCGCCGGCGATCAGCACCAGCTTGCCGTCAATATCCGCGCCCAGTCCTTCGATGGCTGCCAGTGCCGCACCCACGTTGGTGGCTTTGGAATCATCGTAATAACTGACGGCCTGATGCTCGCCGACCCATTGGCAACGGTGCGGCAAACCGGCGAAACCTCGCAGCGTCTCGAGCATCGGCTCGAATGGCAGACCTACGGCATGCCCGAGAGCGAGGGCCGCCAGCGCATTCGACTGGTTGTGCGCGCCACGGATCTTCAGCTCGCGAACCGGCATCAGCGCTTCGAACTGAAACGCCAGGTACTTCTCGCCGCGCTCCTCGAACAGCCCGAAGCCCTTGAAGTCAGGCTTGCCAAGACCGAAGGTCCAGGTCGGAACATCCTCACCCACCAGCGGCCGGCTGAGGCGGTCGTCGCGATTGACCACCACCTGGCGTGCACCACGGAAGATGCGGTGCTTGGCCTGGTGATAAGCCGGCAGCCCGCTGTAACGGTCCATGTGGTCTTCGCTGATATTCAGACAAGTGGCCACTTCGGCATTGAGCTGCTCGGTGGTCTCCAGCTGGAAGCTGGACAACTCCAGTACGTACAGCTCGACATCGTCGGCCAGCAGATCTAGCGCTGGCGTGCCGAGGTTGCCGCCAACCGCCACCTTGCGCCCGGCCGCAGCGGCCATCTCGCCGACCAGCGTGGTCACAGTGCTCTTGGCATTGGAGCCGGTGATCGCGACGATCGGCGCCTTGGCTTCACGGGCGAACAGCTCGATATCTCCAGACAGCTTGACCCCGCGGGCCGCCGCCGCCTGCAGCGCGGGAGTGCTGACCGGCAGGCCGGGGCTCACCAGCAGCTCGCTGGCGGTACAGAGGAAGTCCACATCCAGCTCGCCGCAGCGCACCTGCACGTCCGGGTACTCCGCCTGCAACGAGGCCAGCTCCGGCGGATTCGCACGGGTATCGACGACGGCAAACGGCAGCCCGCGGCGCGCCAGATGGCGAACCAGGGACATGCCGCTTTTGCCGAGGCCGACAACGATGCGGAACTGGTCGGAAGCGATGAGCACGTTCGGTTACCTCAGTTTCAGAGTGGCGAGGCCAACCAGCACCAGGATCACGGTGATGATCCAGAAGCGCACGATTACCCGGGGCTCAGGCCAGCCCTTGAGTTCGAAATGGTGGTGGATCGGCGCCATGCGGAACACACGCTTGCCGGTGAGTTTGAAGCTGGCGACCTGGATCATTACCGAGAGGGTCTCCATGACGAACACGCCGCCCATGATGAAGAGCACCACTTCCTGGCGCACGATCACGGCGATGGTGCCCAGCGCCGCGCCCAGGGCCAGCGCGCCGACGTCGCCCATGAAGACCTGCGCCGGATAGGTGTTGAACCAGAGAAAGCCGAGGCCGGCTCCGATCAGCGCACCGCAGAAGACGATCAGCTCGCCTGCGCCGGGAATGTAGGGAATGAGCAGGTATTCGGCGAAATTCACGTTACCGGAGAGGTAGCAGAAGATGCCCAGGCCGCCGCCGACCATAACGGTGGGCATGATCGCCAGGCCGTCCAGGCCGTCGGTGAGGTTGACCGCATTGCTCGAACCGACGATGACAAAATAGGTGAGCACCACGAAACCGATCCCGAGCGGGATCTCGATATTCTTCAGCAGCGGCAGGATCAGCGTGGTTTCGATCGGCGTTCGCGCCGTCATATATAGGAAGATCGCGGCACCGAGGCCGAAGACCGATTGCCAGAAGTATTTCCAGCGGCTGGGCAGACCGCGGGAGTTCTTCTCGATCACCTTGCGATAGTCATCGACCCACCCGATAGCGCCGAAGAGCAGAGTCACCGCCAGCACCACCCAGACATAGCGGTTAGCCAGATCCGCCCAGAGCAGCGTGGAGATGCCGATGGCGCTGAGAATCAGCGCGCCGCCCATGGTAGGCGTGCCGGATTTCGACAGGTGCGACTGCGGTCCGTCGGTGCGCACTGCCTGGCCGATCTGGCGCAGCTGCAGGGTGCGGATCAGCCAGGGGCCCATCCACAGCGAAAGTACCAGCGCGGTGAGGACGCCGAGGATTCCACGCAGCGACAGGTACTGGAAGACCGCGAAGCCCTTGTGGAACTGTTGCAAATACTCGGCGAGCAGCAGCAGCATTTCAGTGTTTCTCCATGGATGGCCCGGCGAGCGCATCGACGACTTTGTCCATCGCCGCGCTACGTGAACCCTTGATCAGAATGGTGGTACCGCTGCCCTGTTCGGCACGCAGGCTCTCGATGAGGCTGGTCTGGTCGGCGAAATGGCGGGCGCCCGGGCCGAAGGCGGCAACTGCATGCGCCATCAGTGGCCCGACGGCGAAAAGCGTGTCGACCTTGCCCGAGGCATAGGCGCCCACGTCACGATGGCTCTGCTCGGCCCACTCGCCCAGCTCACCCATATCGCCCAACACCAGAACGGTGCGCCCGGCGAAACTGGCGAGCACGTCGATGGCGGCGCAGATCGATGCGGGGTTGGCGTTATAGCTGTCGTCGATCAGACGCACGCCGTTGTCCAGCATCTGCGCAACGGCGCGCCCCTTGACCGGCTGCAGGCTCTGCAGGCCGGCGACGATGTGCTCGGCGGTGATGCCCATGGCAAAGGCTGCAGCGGACGCAGCCAGAGCATTCGCCACGTTATGGCGACCCAGCAGGTTGAGCTGCAAGCGCAGATTGCCCAGCGGGCCGGTCAGTACGAAGCTCGGGCAACCGCGCTGGTCGTAGGCGATCGAACCGGCAGAGAAGTCGGCGAGCGGGTTGTCCAGACCGAACGACACGATGCGCTTGCCGGCCACGCGCTCGGCCCAGATCGGGTAGGCCTTGTCGTCACGGTTCAGCACGGCGCTGCCCGTTGCGCTCAGCCCATCGAGGATTTCGCCCTTGGCCTCGACGATCTTCTCCGGCCCGCCGAACTCGCCGACATGGGCGCTGCCGGCGTTGGTGATCAGGCTGACATCCGGACGCACCAGCTTGACGGTGTAGGCGATGTCACCCACGCGCGAGGCACCAAGTTCGATGACCGCGCTGCGGTGTACGGCGTCCAGCTCCAGCAGTGTCAGCGGCGCGCCGAGGTCGTTGTTCAGATTGCCGCGGGTGGCGAGCACAGCATCCTGGCCATGAGCGCTACGCAGGATGCTGGCGAGCATTTCCTTGACGCTGGTCTTGCCACTGGAGCCGGTGATAGCGGCGACCGGCCCCTTGAAGGCGTCGCGGTTGAGCGCGCCCAGGCGGCCCAACGCCAAACGGGTGTCGGCGACCACCAGCTGTGGCAACGGCGCGCCTTCCACTTCGCGTGCGACCAGTGCAGCCACCGCGCCCTTGGCTGCCACTTCAGCCAGGTAGGCATGTCCATCGAAGCGCGGACCGGTCAGCGCAATGAACAGCTGTCCCGGCTGGATCGCCCGGCTGTCGGTGCTGACAGCCGAGAAGCTGGCATCGCCGCCCACCAGACGGCCCGACAAGGGGCCCTGCAGCTCGCTCAGGCGCATGGCTTCAAGCATGGGGCTTCTCCCAGGTGGCCAGTGCCGCAACGGCTTCCTCGATATCGGAGAACGGCAGTCGTTCGCCGCGAATTTCCTGGTAGTCCTCGTGCCCCTTGCCCGCGAGCACTACCACGTCGTCGGCATTCGCGGCCGCGATAAGGCTGGCAATCGCCTGGGCGCGACCGTGCACGAAGGTCACCGTGTCAGGATTGACGAAGCCACTGCGGATATCGTCGAGAATTCGCTCCGGCGCCTCGTTGCGCGGGTTGTCATCGGTAACCACGATGCCATCGGCCAGCCGCTCGGCGGCCTCGGCCATCAGCGGGCGCTTGCCGCTGTCACGGTCACCACCGCAGCCGAACAAGCAGAGCAACCGGCCACGCGCATGCGGGCGCAACGCAGTGAGCACCTTTTCCAGCGCATCCGGAGTATGCGCATAGTCGACCACGACCAGCGGATGATCACCGCCACCCAGACGTTGCATGCGTCCGGTCGGCCCTTCCAGTTCGGGCAGCACGTTCAGGATTTCGTCCAGCGGGTAATCCATGCCCAACAAGGCGCCAACGGCGGCCAGCACGTTGCTGACGTTGAAGCGCCCCAGCAGCGGGCTGCGTAGCGAGCGCTCGCCTTGCGGCGTGATCAGGCGCGCGTGGATACCGTCGTCGTCAAGCCGGGCCTCGGCACAGAACAGATACGCCGACGGGTCTTCCAGGCTATAGGTGATCAGGCGAGACTCATGCTCCCGACCCGCCAGCTCACGACCGAAACCGTCATCAATATTGACCACCCGGCAGCGCAGGCAGGGGAAGTCGAATAGACGTGCTTTGGCGGCACCATAGGCGTCCATGGTACCGTGATAGTCCAGGTGGTCGCGGGACAGATTGGTGAACACCGCGACGTCGAAGTCCAGCGCGGCAACCCGCCCCTGATCCAGGCCATGCGAGGACACCTCCATCGCCACCGCCTTGGCACCTTCCTGCTTCAGGCTGGCCAGCGTCGCCTGCACGCCGATCGCATCTGGCGTCGTATGCCGTCCCTGCTCAAGCTGGCCATGAAAACCGTTGCCCAGCGTACCGATGATGCCGCATGGCTCGCCGAGCCGGTCCAACGCCTGCGCGATCAGCTGGCTGACGCTGGTCTTGCCGTTGGTTCCGGTGACGCCGACCAGGTGCAGATTGCGACTCGGCTCGCCATAGAACCGCCCGGCAATTGCCGAGAGCTGGTTGCTCAGGTGCAGAACCGGAACCATGACGGCAGCACCGGCCAATGGTTCGGCGAGCCCCTCGCTTTCATAGGCAACCGCGGCTGCACCTCGGGCTATCGCATCCGCGACGTGGTCGCGTCCGTCTTGCTGCAAGCCCGGAACCGCCAGGAACAGATCGCCGCCGCGCACCTTGCGGCTGTCGAGCGTGAGCTCGCGGATCAATACATCGCTGCCGGCCTGCGGCAGAAAATGACTCAACGGCATTGGCATCAGCTGCGCCCTCCCTTGCCTTCAGAGGTCTCTGCGGTCTGCAGCTCGGCTGGTGGCGGCAGATTGTCCGGCGCTACGTTCATCAGCCGCAGCGCGCGGGCCATGACCTTGCCGAACACCGGCGCTGCGACCAGACCGCCGTAGTACTGCCCCTTGCTCGGCTCGTCCACGACCACTACCGCGGCGATACGCGGATTGGAAAGCGGCGCGACGCCAGCGAAGAATGAGCGATAGGCGTCCTTGGTGTAGCCACCTGTGCCGGAAATCTTCTTCGCGGTACCGCTCTTGCCACCCACGTGATAGCCCGGCACCTTGGCGCGCGCGCCGCCACCGCCCTCTTCTTCGACGACTGCGCGCAGCATCTGCAGTACGGTGGCGGAAATCTGCTTGTCGATCACCTGCACGCCATCCTGCGTCTGATCCAGCCGCAGCAGGGAGAGCGGGACATTGACGCCCTGATTGCCGAGTACGGCATAGGCATGCGCCAACTGAACCGCGGTAACAGACAGGCCATAGCCATATGCGAGCGAAGCGGTCTCGGCATCCCGCCACTTGCGATGATTGGGCAGATTGCCGACGCGCTCGCCCGGGAAGCCGAGCCCGGTATCCTGGCCGAAGCCAGCCTGCTGCATCACGGCATAGACCGGTTCAGCGCCAATATCCAGGGCGATCTTGCTGATCCCGACGTTGCTCGACTTCATCAGGATGCCGGTCAACGAGAGCATGCCGCCGCGCGACACGTCGCGGATCGTGTAGCGACCAATGCGCATCCAGCCCGGTAAGGTGTTGACCACCGAATCCGGCTGGTACTTGCCGGTGCCCAAGGCGGCAGCAATGCTGAACGGCTTGACGGTCGAGCCAGGCTCGAACACGTCGATCATGGCGCGGTTGCGCATGGCCGCCGGCTGCAGATTGCGACGGTTGTTCGGGTTGTAGGTGGGCTGATTGGCCATGGCGAGGATCTCGCCGGTCTTGACGTCGACCATGACCAGACTGGCGGCCTTGGCGCCATACTCGTGCACCACATTGCGCAGCTCGCTGTGAGCCAGATACTGCAGACGCAGATCGATCGAAAGCGCCATGGCTTTGCCGGCCTTGGCGTTCTTCACCACTTGCACGTCCTTGATAAGACGCCCACGACGGTCCTTCAACACCTGGCGCTTGCCCGGTACGCCAGCGAGCCACTCGTCATAAGCGAGCTCCATGCCCTCGCGGCCACGATCATCGATATCGGTGAAGCCCACCACATGGGCGGCCACTTCACCGGCTGGATAGAACCGACGAAACTCCTCTTGCGAGTAAACGCCTGGAATCTTCAGATCCAGCACGTCCTGCCCCTGCTCAGGAGTGAGCCCGCGCACCAGATAGATGAACTCGCGCGAGGCCTGCGACTGAAGTCGCTCGCTGAGAGATGCTGCGTCCTGCCCCAGGGCCTTGGCCAGTTCCGGCCAACGCGCGCGAGCAGCCTGCAACTCCTTTGGATTGCCCCAAAGCGTGGTAACCGGCGTGCTCACTGCAAGCGGCTCGCCGTTGCGGTCAGTGATCAGCCCGCGGTGGGCGGGAATCGGGATGTGTCGAACACTGCGTGCATCGCCTTGCCCCTGCAGGAAAGCCTGGTCCGTGACCTGCAGATCGACGATGCGCCAGGCGATCACACCGACCAGCAGGGCCAGCAGCGCCAATACGATGCGAAAGCGCCAGGGATAAAGTGCGCCCTTGATGGTCATCATGGCTTCACCAGCCTGACGTCGGCCGCCGCGGGAATATGCATGCGCAGCTGCTCGGTCGCCAGCGTCTCGATGCGGCTGTGAGCAGTCCAAGTGCTCTGCTCGAGAATCAGGCGCCCCCACTCTGCCTGCGCCTTGTCACGCACGCTGAGCTCGCCGTAGAGCTCGTTGAGCAGCTGACGATTCCAGTGCGCACAGTAAGCCACCGCAATTGCCGACAGCAGGACACTGACGAACAGCACCAGCATCAGCAGACTGCCGTTGGGCATGGATCGCAGCATGCGACTCACCGCAGCTTCTCCGCGACACGCATTACCGCGCTGCGCGAGCGCGGATTGGCCCGAGCCTCCGGCTCGGAGGCGTACTGCGGCTTGCCTATCAATTTCAGCCGGGGCTCGAAGGCCTCGGGAATGATCGGCAGATCGCGCGGGAGCTTGTCCGCTTCGCCCTTGGCGTGGCGCCGCATGAACTGCTTGACGATGCGGTCTTCCAGCGAGTGGAAACTGATGACAACCAGACGGCCGCCCACAGCCAATGCATCCAGCGCAGCATCAAGGCCGCGCTCCAGATCGCCCAGCTCGTTGTTGATATGAATGCGCAACCCCTGGAAGGCACGGGTTGCGGGGTTCTTGCCTTTCTCCCAGGCGGGGTTGGCGTCGGTCAGCACCTTGGCGAGATCAGCAGTACGCTCGAAGGGCGCCATCGCACGGCGCTGCACCACGGCTCGCGCCATGCGCTTGGCGAAGCGTTCCTCGCCATAATCCTTGAACACGCGAGCGATCTCGTCCTCATCAGCCCGGGCAATCCACTCGGCCGCACTGACACCGCGTGCCGGGTCCATCCGCATGTCCAGCGGGCCATCATTGAGAAAGCTGAAGCCTCGCTCAGGATCATCCAGCTGCGGCGAGGAAACCCCGAGATCCAGCAGAACACCGCTGACAGTCCCGTTCCAGCCGCGTTGCGCGACCTCCTCTCCCAGTTCGGCAAAACTCCTCTGCACAACGACAAAGCGGCCGTCCTCGGCCGCCAGCTCTTGCCCCGTAGCAATGGCTAATGGGTCCTTGTCGAACCCTAGCAAGAGGCCATCAGGCCCAAGCTGCTGAAGCAGTAACCGGCTGTGCCCGCCGCGACCGAAGGTTCCGTCGACATAGCGGCCATCCGGACGCACGTTCAGCGCCGCGACGGCTTCGTCGAGCAACACGGTGATATGTCGCAGGCTGCTGATCTGGCTCACAGGATAAGGTCACGTAGTTCTTCCGGCAGACCGCCGGGTTGTTTGATGGCCGCCAGGTCCGCGTCGGATATCGCGTTCCAGTCGTCCTCGTTCCACAGTTGAAACTTGTTGAGCTGCCCTACGAGCATTGCTCGCTTGTCCAGCCTGGCGTATTCGCGCAGACGCGGCGGTACCAGCACACGCCCGCTGCCATCCATTTCCAGATCGACAGCATTACCAATCAGCAAACGCTGCAGTCGCCGAGCCTCCTCACGTAACGAGGGCAGCTCGCGCAGCTTCGCCTCGATCAACTCCCACTCAGGCAACGGGTAGATACAAAGGCAGCGGTCCACGGCATCGATCGTGATGATCAGCTGGCCATCCCCACGGGAATTCAGCTCGTCACGATACCGGCTGGGCATGGCTAGCCGGCCTTTGGCGTCGAGACTGATGGCGTTAGCTCCGCGAAACACGCTTGCGCTTCCCCTGAATTAGCTATCCATGCCCATATCTACCCACTTTCTGCCACTTCCTACCACTTGTGCGCACTATAGAAACGCCGCAGCCCCACCGTCAAGGCGAGCCAGACGGGAAAAACCCTTACGGAGCGGCAATTTAGCGATGCTTAGGGAAGACGCGACTGAAATCGGAGGCGAGAGTGGAAATCTAATTCCAGCACCACGGAGAGTTACTCAACAAAGTTAAAGTGCTTTGTTAAGAGAAAGAATCTTTCGGAATTAAAAACGCGCGTCACGAAAGTGAGATAGCGAAAGGAGGAGAGTCGATCTGTAAGCCGGGTTCTGTCGAGGACAGCCATTCCTCTACGACAGCCATCACTGACTGCCTCTAGCAACCTACCCGGATCCAGCGCGGGCCACGCCAATGGATCCCTATTTGGTCTTGCTCCAAGTGGGGTTTACCTAGCCACGGACTGTTACCAGCCGTGCGGTGCGCTCTTACCGCACCTTTTCACCCTTACCGGCGCCGAGGCGCTTAGGCGGTTATTTTCTGTGGCACTTTCCGTAGGCTCACGCCTCCCAGGCGTTACCTGGCACTTTGCCCTATGTAGCCCGGACTATCCTCCCTCCCTTCTTGCCGGAACAAAAAGAGACAGCGACTGTCCGATCGACTCTCCGGGCGCCAGGGTATCGTCGCAGCCCCCGCGCTGCAAGCGCAGCGGCGACAGCTATCCGCCCGAAGCGTCGATTACTTGCGCTCCAATGCCGCCTGATAGAGGAGGTTCTTGCGCACCCCAGTGATTTCCGCGGCGATCGCCGCGGCACGCTTCAATGGCATTTCGGCCAGAAGAAGATCCAGAATACGCAACGCATCGGCGCTGACAGCTTCCTCGCCCTGCGGCGCCTGCCAGCCCTCGACCAACAGTACGCATTCACCACGCTGCTGATTGCTGTCGGCCTCGACCCAGCTACGCAGCTGCCCCAGCGGCAGCCCCTTCAGCGTCTCGAATGTCTTCGTCAACTCCCGCCCGAGCACAGCAGGGCGGGCCTCGCCGAACACGGCCTCGAAATCGCAGAGCGACTCGAGAATACGATGCGGAGCCTCGTAGAAGATCAAGGTCCGAGGTTCCTCTTTAAGCGCCTCCAGCCGCGCACGACGCGCGACAGCCTTGGCCGGCAGGAACCCCTCGAAAACGAAGCGATCCGAAGGCAACCCCGCAGCCGAAAGAGCCGCAATCAGTGCGCACGCCCCGGGAACCGGAACCACAGCAACGCCGGCCGCACGAGCCTGACGCACCAGGTGATAACCCGGGTCAGAAATCAGCGGCGTACCCGCATCCGATATCAACGCTACGTCTTCCCCCGCCCGCAGCCGCCCGATGAAGCGCCCCCCTTCATCGCGCTCGTTATGCTCGTGGCAGGCAGCCAGCGGCGTCTGGATCCCGAAGTGCGCCAGCAAACGCGACGAATGCCGAGTATCTTCCGCAGCAATCAACGCCACTTCACGCAACACTCGCAACGCACGAGCACCGATGTCCTCCAGATTGCCGATCGGTGTGGCTACGACATAAAGCGTACCCATGCCGGAATTCATACCATCGCTGGCAGTCACAGGGCTTACCTCTGTCACGGAAATGCGCATTGTAGCCCGATTCGCCGCCGCAACATCGCGACCGCTTCGGTGCTTGGGTACAATCCGCCAACACCCGCCAGCGCACCCAGGAACGACATACCAATGGCCTGCTTACGCCCCTTTTTCTTCCTCTGTCTCGCCGCCGTCCTTGCGGCATGTTCGAGCACTCCCTCCTCCACGCTAGGCGAACTACCGCGCACTCCGCAGGCGACCACTCAGCAACTGCTGAGCAAAGCAGACCAGAGCGATCCCGAACTGGCTGCCCAACTGCGCCTGGCGGCGGCAGATCAGAGCCTGCGGCAGGGTAATGCCGCCCAGGCTCGCAGCATTCTTGAGCAGGTTCAGCTGGAAACCCTCAAGCCCGCGCTACAGATATTCGCCCTCACGCTTCAGGCAGAGCTTGCCTTGGCCGCCAGCGAGCCACAGAAGGCCGAGCAGGCTTTCCAACACCCCGCCTTCGAGCGCCTTGCCGAGCTTCCCGTCGAGCAGCAGGTGCGCAGCCAACTGGCACGCGCCCAGGCTCTGGAGGCTAACGGTAAGCCAATAGCAGCCGCTCGCGAGCGAGTCTTCACCGCGCCACTGCTGAGCGGCAAGCAGGCCCAGGCGAACCATGAAACCATCTGGAAGCTGGTTTCCGCCCTGCCCGAGACTCAGCTACAGAGCGCTGCGAGCACCGACACCGACCTAGCAGGCTGGCAGACTCTCGCGTTATCGCTGAAGCGTGCCGGCACGGTCGCTCAACAACAGCGAGCAATCGACGACTGGGTTGCACAGAATCCGCAGCATCCGGCTGCACGACAGCTACCAGAGCCCTTGCAGAAACTGCGCGAACTGGCAGACCAGCCACTGACCCACGTGGCGCTACTGCTACCAATGGACGGCCAGCTGGCTAGCGTCGCCCGCGCGCTGCGCGATGGCTTCCTCGCGGCACACCTGCACGCCCAGCAGGCCGGCCAGGAACTGCGCATCGAGCTGTACGACAGCACCCGCATCAGCTCCGTCGACGACTTTTACCGTCAGGCTCAAGCAGCAGGGGTGCAACTCGTTGTCGGGCCCCTTGAGAAGGATCTGGTACGCCAACTCGCCGAACGAGACCAGCTACCGATCACCACGCTGGCACTCAACTACAGCGATGCCGGACAACAAACGCCACCCCAGCTGTTCCAGTTCGGCCTCGCCGCGGAAGACGAAGCCCGCGAAGTGGCCCGACGCGCCTGGGCCGACGGACATCGCCGGGCTATCGCACTGGCACCACGCGGCGAGTGGGGCAATCGCATCCTAGAAGCATTCCGCCACAGCTGGCAGGAGGCCGGAGGGACTCTGGTCGCGGCCGAACCACTGGCCGAGCCGGTCCAACTGGCCAATCAGATCGCCGACCTGCTGCAGCTGCGCAATAGCGAAGAGCGCGCACACCGCGTAGAGGGCACACTGGATGCGTCGACTGCCAGCCGACCCACCCGTCGCCAGGACGTGGACTTCATTTTCCTCGCCGCCACCCCGCAACAGGCGCAGCAGGTAAGGCCCACGCTGATCTTCCAATACGCCGGCGACCTGCCGATCTATGCGACATCCCACCTGCATTCGGCCAGCCAGAATCGCACCCAGTATCTTGACCTCGAGGGCATCCGTTTTGCCGAAACACCCTGGCTGCTGGACGAGCAGCTGCCGTTACGCCAGGAGGTCGAGCAAAAGTGGCCGCAGGCAGGCGGTAGCCTGGGCAGGCTGTACGCCATGGGAGCCGATGCATATCTGCTTGCACCTCGGCTGAACCAGCTATTGGCCCTACCCGATACCCAGCTCGACGGACTTTCCGGCGTGCTGCAACTGAATGGCGATCAACGCATAGAGCGGCAGTTACCGTGGGCCCAGTTTCGCGACGGCAAGGTCGAGCGCCTGGATAACCAGCCACTATGAGCGACGCCCAGAGCAGCGGACGCTCTGCCGAAACACTCGCATTGCGGCACCTCTGCAACAGTGGGCTTCGCCTGCTCGCGCGCAACTGGTCCTGCCGCAGCGGCGAGCTTGATCTGGTCATGCTCGACGGCGATACAGTAGTATTTGTCGAGGTCCGCTACAGGCGGCATGCCGCCTGGGGTTGCGCCCTGGAAAGCGTCGACGCGCGCAAGCAGCAGAAGTTGATCAAGACCGCCCAGCTGTTTCTGCAAAACGAAAGCCGCTGGGCCCGCAATCCCTGCCGTTTCGACGTGATCGCCATCGCACCAGCAGGCCAGACACAGGACCTGAACTGGATCCGTAACGCCTTTGATAGCTGAGCGGCAATAACGCAGTTTCGCCACACCTAGCCGATCAGCTCCGAGAACCGCAAGCGCGTCGCCCGCAATCGCTGGGCACGCACACTGAAGGTCAACCACCGATGGACATGCAAACCCGAATCCGCCAGCTCTTCCAGGCCAGCATCGACACCAAGAAACAGGCAATGGATGTGCTCGCGCCCAGCATCGAGCAAGCCGGCCAGGTCATGGTCAACGCCCTGCTGAGCGAAGGCAAGATACTCACCTGCGGCAACGGCGGCTCGGCCGGCGATGCGCAACATTTTTCGTCCGAGCTACTGAACCGCTTCGAGCGCGAGCGCCCAAGCCTGCCGGCGATCGCACTCACGACCGACAGCTCGACGATAACCTCGATCGCCAACGATTACAGCTATAACGAAGTCTTTTCCAAGCAGATCCGCGCACTGGGACAACCGGGCGACGTACTGCTCGCCATCTCCACCAGCGGCAATTCCGCCAACGTCATCCAGGCCATCCAGGCCGCCCATGACCGGGAGATGACCGTCGTTGCGCTAACCGGACGAGACGGGGGCGGCATGGCCTCGCTGCTGTTGCCAGAGGACGTCGAAATTCGCGTGCCAGCCAAAGTCACGGCGCGCATCCAGGAAGTCCATCTGCTAGCTATCCATTGCCTCTGCGATCTGATCGACAATCAACTGTTCGGGAGTGAGGAATGAACCTGTTTCGCCTGTGCGCCATCACGCTAGGGCTGTGCCTGACCATCAGCGGTTGCAGCTCGGTGTTGACCGCCACCCGTGACGAGCCGATAGCCGACAACCGTGGCACCCGTACAATCGGCAGCAAGATCGACGACTCACTGATCGAAACCAAGGCCTCGGTAAACATCGCCAAGGCGCACCCGGATCTGGACCAGGCGTCCCACATCGTCGTCGCCAGCTACAACGGCGTGGTCTTGCTGGCAGGGCAAACCCCACGAGCAGAACTGAAGCAAATGGCCGAGCAGGCTGCCAGTCAGGTACAGCGGGTCAAGCGCGTTCACAACGAACTGCAGGTCCTGCAGCCCTCATCCGCACTGGCCCGCAGCAACGATTCATGGCTCACGACCAAGATCAAGGCGCAGATGCTTGCCGACAATAGCGTGCCCGGCTCCCGGATCAAGGTCATCACCGAGAACGGCATCGTTTACCTGCTTGGCCTGGTGACCCGCCAGGAAGGCAATCGCGCCACCAATCTTGTGCAAGGCGTCTCGGGCGTTCAGCGAATCGTCAAGCTATTCGAATACATCGATTGATCAGCCTTACGCCCGGACGGCAAATGCCGACCGGGCTTCCCCATCGCTTATTTGACGACCTTCAAGCTAGGTCGCGGGCCAGGGCGAGGAGCGCCACCTTCGCCAGCAGCGCCCTCCCCAGCCCCGCCATCATCAGGCGGGGTTGGCTCGATCTCGAAGACCATTCCCTGCCCGTTCTCCCTGGCGTAGATAGCCATCACCGCGGCAGACGGCACATTGAGCGAATGGGCCACGCCACCGAAGCGCCCTTCGAAGGTGATCACCTCGTTATCCATGTGCAGATGCCGCACGGCACTTGGCGCAACGTTCAGGACAATCTGTCCGTCGCTGGCGAATCCGGGGGGCACCCGAACCCCTGGATAATCGACGTTGACCAGAAGGTGTGGCGTACAGTCGTTGTCGACGATCCACTCGTAGAGCGCTCTTACCAGATAGGGTCGGCTCGAATTCATGACGGCATCCTCTCTCAGCGCATGTTGCGCTCGGCGGCGGAAAGACTGGCCTGAAAGGCCTCGCGAGCAAAATTGCGCTCCATGTAATCGAGCAGAGGCTTGGCAGCTCGCGGCAAATCAACCCCGAGTCTGGGCAAACGCCAGAGGATAGGCAACAGGCAGCAGTCGACCAGGCTGAGCTCGTCACTCATGAAGTAAGGCATCTCGGCAAAGACCGGAGAGACCCCCGTCAGGCTTTCGCGCAGCTCCTTGCGAGCCTGCGCACGCTGCGACTCGGGTACACGGACATCGAGAATGCGGTCGACCAGGCTGCACCAGTCTCGCTGGATGCGATGCACCAGCAATCGGGTATTGGCTCTGGCGACGGGATAAACCGGCAGCAGCGGCGGATGCGGATAACGCTCCTCCAGATACTCCAGGATGACCCCCGGCTCATACAGAGCGAGATCCCGGTCGACGAGGGTCGGGACACTGGCGTAGGGATTCACCTCAACCAGCTTTTCAGGACACTGACCGGGCTTGACGTCAAGAATCTCAACGCCGACACCCTTTTCGGCAAGTACGAGACGAACTCGGTGGCAGTAATGGTCGGCGGGATCGGAGTAGCAGCTCAACCGGTTGGTTGCAGCCATAGGTCCTTCCTCACTCAATTATCTGGAGGCAGAAAAAACACGCGCGCCCATAGGGCGCGCGCAGGATTCAGCGATAGCAGCAAAGCGCTTAGTGAATGTCTTTCCAGTACTCGCGCTTGAGCAGGTAGGCAAACACGAAGAACACCGCCAGGAACAACAGTACGTAGGTACCGATGCGCTGGCTCTCCAGCTTGACCGGATTGGCCGAATAGGCCAGGAAGGTCACCAAATTCTTGATCTTCTCGTCGTACTCGGCTTCGGTAAGCGAACCGGTACCAGGCTCCACAACCATCTGATCACAAGCTTCTTCGGTAATCGGCGTACCAGTCAGGGGGTCGAACTGCTTGCGACCATCCTCGACAACCTGCACCTGCTTGCAGCCCACTACACGACGCCCTTGTAGTGGAGCCAGCACGTGCGGCATACCCACGTTAGGGAACACCGTGTTGTTGACGCCATAAGGCCGCGCCGGATCTTCATAGAAACTGCGCATGTAGGAGTACAGCCAGTCGTTGCCACGCACACGGGCCACCAGCGTCAGGTCCGGCGGAGCAGCACCAAACCAGACCTTGGCATCTTCAGGCTTCATGCCGATCTTCATGTGATCGCCAAACTTGGCATCGGTGAAGACGATGTTCTCCATCATCACTTCTTCTGGGATGCCAAGATCAGTGGCCACGCGCTCATAGCGCTGATACTGGGCGCTGTGACAGCCCATGCAATAGTTTGCGAATGTCTTCAAACCATCTTGCATGGCAGCCTTGTCGGTCAGGTCGATCTCGACCTTGTCCAGCTGAACCGACGGGCCCGCCGCGAAGGTGAAGGCCGGCAGAATTGCAAGAATCAATGCAGCAAATTGCTTTTTCATCAGCCATCCACCCTTTGCGGAACCACTTTGGTCTTCTCGAGCTTGGTGTAGAACGGCATCAGGATGAAGTATCCAAAGTAGATAGCAGTACAGATCCGCGACACCAGAGTACGCTCAGGCGTCGGAGCGAGAACGCCCAGCACACCGAGAATGATGAAGGAGATGCAGAACGCCAACAGCGCGATCTTGCTCATCCAGCCCTTGTACTTCATGGACTTGACCGGACTACGGTCGAGCCAAGGCAGAACGAACAGAACAGCGATGGCCGCGCCCATGGCGATGACACCGAGCAGCTTGTCCGGTACCGCGCGCAGAATCGCGTAGAACGGCGTGAAATACCAAACTGGCGCGATGTGTTCCGGAGTCTTGAACGCATTGGCCACTTCGAAGTTCGGCTTCTCCAGGAAGTAACCGCCCATCTCCGGGAAGAAGAACACGACAGCGCAGAAGACGAACAGGAACACCACCACACCCACGATGTCTTTCACGGTGTAGTACGGGTGGAACGGAATACCGTCGAGCGGCACACCAGCCTCGTCCTTGGTCTTCTTGATGTCCACGCCCATCGGGTTGTTCGAACCGACTTCGTGCAACGCCAGAATGTGCAACACCACCAGACCCAGAATCACGATTGGCAGGGCGATCACATGCAAGGCGAAGAAGCGGTTCAGCGTGATACCGGAGATCAGGTAATCACCGCGGATCCACTGAGTCAGATCGTCGCCGATGACCGGAATGGCACCGAACAGCGAAATGATCACCTGGGCACCCCAGTAGGACATCTGACCCCACGGCAGCAGATAGCCCATGAAGGCCTCAGCCATCAGCGCCAGGTAGATCATCATGCCGAAGATCCATACCAGCTCGCGCGGCTTCTGGTAGGAACCATAGAGCAGACCACGGAACATGTGCAGATAGACCACCACGAAGAACGCCGAAGCACCGGTCGAATGCAGGTAGCGGATGATCCAGCCGTACTCGACATCACGCATGATGTATTCGACGGAGGCAAAAGCGCCCTCGGCCGACGGCTCGAAGCTCATGGTCAGCCAGATACCAGTCAGGATCTGATTGACCAGCACCAGCAGCGCCAGCGAACCGAAGAAGTACAAAACATTGAAGTTCTTGGGGGCGTAGTACTTAGAAAGATGGTCTTCCCACATCTTGGTGGCGGGGAAGCGGGCGTCAACCCATTCCATGAACTTGCTCATCGGGCGTTCTCCTGGTCCACACCGATGATGATTACATTATCGGTCTCGTACGAGTGCGGGGGCACCGGCAGGTTCAAGGGAGCTGGCTGCGCCTTATAGACGCGCCCGGCCATATCGTACTTCGAGCCGTGACAAGGGCAGAAATAGCCACCCAACCAATCGGCACCGAGATCGGCTGCAGCCACCTCGGGGCGGAAAGACGGCGCACAACCCAGGTGGGTACAAAGCCCCACAACAACCAGAAGCTCCGGTTTGATGGCGCGGTTCTTCGGATCAACGTATGCGGGCTGATCAGAGGCCTTGGACTCGGGATCGGCTACCTGTGGGGCAACCTTTTCCAGATTCGCAAGAATCTCCTCGGTTCGACGCACGATAAATACCGGCTGACCGCGCCACTCGGCGACCATCTGCTGCCCCGGCTCGATCTTGCTGATATTTACCCTTACCGGCGCACCGGCAGCCTTGGCCTTGGCACTAGGGAACCACGATCCCACGAACGGGACCGCAGCACCTACCGCTCCTGCAGCACCCACCACCGAAGTGGCGGCCACAAGGAAGCGACGCCGGCCTGCATTCACGCCGTCATTGCTCATTCAGTCGTCTCCCATCAGCTTCTTATGGCCTGCTCAGGAGCAGGCATGTACCACGTAAAATTGGGCCGCGAAAAATTCGCCAAATGGTAAAGAAAAGGCCTCCTTATGACAAGGTAATAGCCTGTCACAATGCCTCTGCAACGCAGCCAAATCAGGGCTTTCGGCGCGCGACACGCTGTCGCACCAGTAGTGGAAGGGCAAAAAAAAAGGTTCATCGCGCTTTCCCGGGGAAGGCGGCCTTGATTTTCAGGAAGAAGTACTCCGAGTCCCGGAATCCATAGGCCATGCGCTTGATTACCTTGATGCGGTTGTTAACACCCTCAAGGACGCTGGTA
>Ga0310345_10002380_pt1 | contig 19106 bp, 14 predicted proteins | sample HC15DNA20500_MG_FD_204667 | JGI IMG/M metagenome (GOLD analysis project Ga0310345, IMG submission 204667) | Marine microbial communities from station ALOHA, North Pacific Subtropical Gyre - HC15-DNA-20-500_MG | ecosystem: Environmental > Aquatic > Marine > Oceanic | place: Pacific Ocean: North...
GTCAGCACCGCCGGGATCGCGCTACAGCGCTGCCCCGTGAGCAATGGGACGTGCCGCCTGTCGTCAGCTCGTCACATCGTCACGCCGCCAGGTCAGCGCCAGGAACACGCCGATCAGCGCGACCACCGCGCCAAAGCCAGCCGCGAACCATGGGGTATCGAGCGGAATGTCGAGATAGGTCGTGATTCCAAGGATCCGCGCAAGACCCCACGGCAGCAGTCCCATCTCGTCGTTCCACAGTGTCAACGCCGACTCGAGCCCGACGAGCCCCACCACAATGGCGGGAATCGCCAATCCGGCCCCGACACCTGCGAGCACGATTCCGGTCGCGCGCCGAGCGCCGAACTGGCTCGACAACGCCCACCCCGCCGCGACGAACAACCACACGAACAGCGCGAACGCGATCGTGATGTAGATCGAACGGCGAAGCGGATCGGTCCAGAAAACGAACCAGTATCCGCCTGGACCCGTGAACGAAAGCGCGAGGAGGGTCAGGATGCTGCGCAACACCAGCACGCCACCAACGGCGGCGATCACCGGCCACGGCGAACGCTCCCGCACGAACAAGCGCACGACGACCAGGAACACCAGCCAGGCTCCGAGCACGACGGCCAGGTGGGTCCACGACAAGAGCGAGGTCTGCACAGCGCGGGTCGCGACGAGCAGACCGCCCGGGACGATGATCAACAGCCACCGGTCAAGCGGCAGCATCCCCAGGGTCGATTCCCGTGCCCGCCATGGTCGCGTCGCCGCGAGCCACGCAGCCCGCGCAGCCGCGGCACCGGGCCGGCGCACAAGTCGCGTGCGCGACGACAACATCCCGATCACGACCCATGCGACGGCGAGCGCAAGAAGGATGCGGGCAATCCACGCCATCGTGAGATCACGATCAGCCCGCTCGACACCCAGCTGGGCCGCGGTCAGGTTGTACGCCGGGTAGTCCACGTCGCCGGCGTAGGTCGCCGTGTGTTCAGCGGCGAGGGCGGCGAACGCGTCCCGGTCGGCCTGCCACGCCGCGTAGGCCTCTGCCGACCCGGTGTCGTGCCACTGCGCCTGATGCAGGATCATCGCCCGGTATGAAGAGAGCAGGTGCAGGACGTCGGCTTCGTAGGCGAGAGTTCCCAGGAACGCGTCCCGCATTGCGGAGTCACGCCACGTCGCCGCATCCGTGCCCGAGACCAGCGCCTGCATCTCATCGACAGCGGCGGCCGCCCGCTCCCCACCCGCGATCGCCTCATCGATCTGGTCCCGTGACGCCTCGTAGATGACATCGAGAACAGCGGAGTCGCCGGTGAGGATGTCCCACTCGAAGATCCACATCATCGGCGGCGGCTCGAGCCCGATGGCGAACACCCGCTGCTCGGCGAACGGCTGAATGTACAGACCCTGCGTGATCGCCTCACGCGAGAGCGCCATGGCCTCGGTGATCGCCGACACGGTTGTGGGATCGTCACTGAACCACTCGCGCGCCCATCCTGCTGTGATCGCGGCGACATCGGTATCGGGGTCCCGCGCCAAGGCACCGGCAAGCTGCGTGTTCAGTTCGTACAACTGCCAGAAGCCGGTCTTCAGGTACAGCGTCATGGGACCGGCGCGCCACGGGCCGCCATCCTGGGTCCACACCCAGACGCCCTCGATACGGGGGTTCTCGGCCACGAGAGTCTGCAGTGCGTACTGGTATTCGGGACCGAGATCGTTCGGGAACGCCCCGAAGTTCTCGAACTCGCGCCTGCTCTGGAACTCGATGATGCGGCGCTGGTCGCCCTGCGCGAGAGTGTCGTTGAGAGGCAGCCAGCTGTAGAAGTCACCGAGGGTGTACTTCGTCGACACGATCAGCGCGGGCGAGTCGATACCGGCCAGTACTTCGTCGTAGGACTCCACATTGGTGTGCATGTCGCCGACGGCGCCGACCCCGACGCTCCACGACCGGAAGATCACCTCGCGATCGGATGCCTCGGCCTGCGACGTGAAGGCGGCGAGCATCGCCTGGACCTGGGGCGCTTCGGTCACCGCCAGCCTCGAGAACACGTCCCAGCCCGCAACGTCGTAGACCTCGCCGGCTTCGCCGATGCGGATCAGGATGCCGTCCACGGCGGGAGCCGCCGCGTGCAACTCGTCGAGCCCGCTCGTGTACACGTCCCACAGCGCGGGATTCGCGGTATCGAGCGAACCGAACCGGCCCACGAGGTAATGCTCGAGCGGGCTCGTGAGAGCGAGCATGTCGGTGCGCAGGAAAACGTCCATACCCAGCTCGTCGGCCCGCTCCCAGAACGGCGTGAACGCCTCCCGCAGGGCAAGTGCCCGCGCCGCGTGATCATCGCCGTCCGCATACACGCCGTCAACACCGTCGAACGTCACATACTCGACGAACCCCGGAAAGGCCACAGCGTTGTAGCCGTCGGCGAGCACGTGACGCAAGAACGCGTCGAACTCGCCGTACGCTTCGGCGAGCGCCGCCTCGTCGATGTAGGGGGCCTCGGGCAGGATGACGTCTTCGAAAGCGCGGGATGCGTGCGAGTAGTCGGTGCCGGCGGCCCAGGCCTCGGCATCCGGAACGACACCGACAGCCCCCAGGTCGACCATCCGGAATGGCAGGCGAGAGGTCACCTCGGCTCCCCCGTCCACGACCGCCGGCTCGCCGGCACGGATGCGGGCCGCGACGTCGTAGATGCCCAGAACGGCACCCGCCTCGCCAGCGGCGACGATGGTCAGTGCGGACGCATCACCCTCGAGGCGATAGCTCTCGTCGTTCGGGTCATCACCCGCCGTCACCGTGAGACTCGCATCGGCGCCCCGGCGCGGCGCGTCGGTCACGGCATCCAGCAGTTCATCGAGCGCCGCGTCGTAGCGGGGGCCGTTCGGAGCATCGACGGACGTGAACCGCGGCGGCGCGACGACCGCCATCGCGGGGGCACCGGCAGGCGGCTCGGGCTGCATCTGGACCGCGGGTTCGGCACGGATCCCGAGCGCATCAGTCACGACAACAGCAACGCCGGCACCCAGGGCGAGCAGCACGACGACCGTGTCAACAGCGAGGATGCTGCGCCGCACCGCCGAACTCATTCCCTAACGCTACTGGGAGTTCGAGTCAGGCGATGCGCGTGCCGGGCGGCAGCGTGCGTGACGGGGTTCTGGTGCGCGACCCGCCCCACCACAGCAGCGCCGCTGCCAGCACGAGCTGCACGGCAAGCCCCACGAACCAGCTCGGTGTCGTCTGGTTGTAGAGCTGCTCGGGTGTGAGCTGCTGCTGAGGCTGCGGCATCCGGGCGCAGTCATCCCACGAGACGCGCTCTGACTCGGGCGGGATCTGAGCGCTGCGCACGAGGTAGGAGAAGTTCCCGAAGAGGTCTTCCGGGTACCCGCTCGCGTCGAAGCGCGCCGGTGTCGCATCGGCGAGGATGACGAACGGATTCGCCGACAGAATCCACCACACGGTGTCGAACCTCGGCACCTCGTAGGTGGTGGTCTCCCACGGGCCGCACTCGGGCGGGTTCGCGGTCATCCCCGACTCGTCGTAGACGTAGCTGCGGTAGGACTGGGTGACCTCTGTCCGGACCGCAGCCCCACCGAGGGTGAACGCGATAGGCGTGCCGATGACGAGGGCCGCGACCACCAGATAGGTAACGGCGACCGAGAACAACGGGCGGGCCAGGATCCCGCTGAGGCCCACACCGATCGCCGCGATGATCGCGATCTCCACGATCAACACGACGAGGGACACGAACACCACGAGCGGGTCGACGCCGCCGCTGACTGCGGCGACGAGCATGAACGGCACGGCGATCACGGCGAACGAGAGTCCCGTGAGCCACGCCGCCACGAACTTGGCGAGCACGATCTCGGCTGTCGTCGCGAGCGTCACCTGCACGGGCGCGAGGTTCGCGGCATCCCGATCACCGTTGATCGCGTTGCCCGACAGGGTGGGCGAGACGAGGACCGCCAGCAGCAGCACGACGAAGACCACAACGGAGTAGACGCCGGCGCCCGCGCCCGCGCCCCCCGCGTACGAGAACGACAGCAACGACAGGGCCGTGACCACGACGAGGATCGCGGCGAACACGCCGAGCATCACGTACCAGGCGACGCTGCGCACCCGCTGGGTCAGATCGAGACGGACAAGTGTCCACAGGCGCGACCCGCTCATGCGCTCTCACCTCCGCGAAGGTCGAGGAAGGTCTGTTCCAGATCCCCGACGGCGGGGGCGAACTCGGTCACCGCGATGCCGCGTTCGACGAGTCGACGCAGCGCCCCCGCGGCGTCGTCGTCCGTCGCGAGCGCGATCAGCAGATCCGACCGGTCGATGCGCACCGCATCCGCCGACCATTCGAGCGCCGCGGCAACCGAGGCGGCGGCATCCGTCGGCTGGCCGAGGACCCGGATTCGCCAGTCGCGGGTGCGCCGCCCGGCGATCGCCGCGCCAGCCTCCACGGAGCTGCCCTCGAGAAGGAACACCGCATCATCGATGACCTCCTCGAGCTCTGCGAGCACATGGCTGGACACGAGCACCGTGCGGCCCTCAGCGGCGAACCGGCGCAGCAGGTGCCGGAGCTCGACGCGGGCAGCAGGGTCGAGCCCCGATGCGGGTTCGTCGAGCAGGAGCACGCGCGGGTCGTGCACGAGCGCGCGCGCAAGCCCGAGACGTTGCTTCTGTCCGCGTGAGAGCACGCGAGCCGGCGCGGTGGCGAGCGAGGTCAGTTCGACGAGCTCGAGAAGCTCGTCCGCGCGCGCCCTGGCAGCATCCTTCGGAAGGTCGTGCAGTCGCCCCGTGACGATCAGCGTCTCCCGGGCGGACAGCGCCCCCCAGGTGCCCAGGGAGTCCGGCATCCAACCGAGGAGCGCACGCGCCGCGTGGGGCTGCTCGATCGGATCCACGTCACCGATGCGGATCGTGCCGGCGTCCGGAGTCAGCAGCGAGGCGAGCATGAGGAACAGTGTCGTCTTGCCCGAGCCGTTGGGGCCGACAAGACCCGTGACGGCTCCCGCGCGCGCACGCAACGAGACGTCGCGGACCGCCTCGACCCTGCCGAACGAGCGACGCAAACCGGTCGCGACAATGCCCGTCGCTACAGCTCCGGTCGGATCAGTGGCGGCATCCATGGTGCCACCCTACGCGAGGCTTTCAGCGCCTCGCGGACCCCGACGGCACGATGGAAACCGTCAGCCCAGCGCGCCCGCGGCGGGACTCGCCGGCGGCAGGGTGAGGCGTGCACGGGTCCCGCCGGAAGGCCCGGGCTCGAGTTCGATCGAGATGCCGTTCGCATCGGCGAGGTTCCGCGCGATCGAGAGGCCGAGCCCCACCCCCGGCACCGCCTGCTCACGGGCGAAGTCGGTGCGGTAGAACCGGTCGAACGCACGCCGCCGCTCACTGTCGCTCATGCCGACACCACTGTCTGTGATCTCGATCATCGGCCGATCCCGCTCGCGGCTGGCGTGAACCGCCACAGTGGCACCGCGGGGCGAAAGGAGCACGGCGTTTCGCAGAAGCTCCTCGATGATGCCGCCCAGACTGCGGGCATCCACGCTCGCGGTCTGCACGCCGTGATCGGTGAAGGCCACGGTCACCTCGTGCTCACGGGCGAGGGACGAAAGGCGCTCGATCACGTCCCCGACGGTCAGGGCGACGCTCGTCGTGTTCGGGAGCGCGCGTACCGACGTACGGTGCGCCGAGAGCAGATGTTCGACGATGGTGAACAGGCGCTGTGCGGCCGAATCCACCCGTTCGAGGCGGGCTGCCACCCGGGGAGAGACCTCCTCGGTCTGCGCCAGTTCCGTCTCTCCCATGAGCACGGTCAGCGGGGTTCGCAGTTCGTGGTTCACGGCATCCAGGAAGCGATCGCGCACCTCGATCGCCTCCACGAGGTCGGTGACGTCGTGGGCGATGAGGACCGTGCCCAGGGGCTCACCGCCCCGGAAGATCGGCCTGGCCGAATAGCTCACCGCGACCTGGTCGGAGTCGCCGAGCCACGCGACGCGGCCGCGCACCTCGCCGCTGCGGGCGAGTGCCGTCACGGTCTCTGGCGAGGGGAACAGCGGCGTCCTTCGATCTGCGGAGTAGATCTTTCGACCGGCCAGCGCGGGTTCTCCGGTCAAGTCGATTCCGGCCAGTCGGGCCAGGCGATGGGCGGCGTCGTTCGCCGTGAGGACGCTCCCATCAGGACCGAAGACCAGAACGGCGTCATCGGTAGCCTCCGAGACTGCCTGCAGGATGGCCGAAAGGCGCTCCCTCGCCTCGGCTGCCGCCTCCGAGGAAGCAAGGGCGGCCTCACGGTTGGCGACCTCGCGTCGAAGTTGATGACCGGTCCCGAACGCCGAGAGTGCGATGAGCGCAGCGAACGCGAGGAACAACCCGAACGCGATCCACTCGGGCGCGGAGTCCGGCGCGCGACCCGCACTGATTGAAGGCATGAGGGGAATCGCCCCCGCGAGCAGGATGCCGACGACGATCGGGGGCAGCGAGAACCCCGCACCGAGCCAGACCAGCGGGAAGACCATCATGAAGCCGATGCCGTCGACCACCTCGAGGGCATCGTTGCGGATCAGCGGGATACCGACGAGCGCCGCGAGAGGGATGAGCGCGATCCACCCCGTATGCGACTGCGGCTGCACCCGCGCCAGGATGCCGCTGGCGATCGCCCCGGCAAGGATGAGGCCGAGACCGGCGAGCGCAGCCGGCGTGAGCACACCGTTGCCGTAGATCTGCGCGACTGCCGTGACCCCGACGGCGGCTGCGAGCAACGCGAGCTGTGTCCAGGGCTGGGTTCGCAGCGACAGCACGATGCGTGCCCCGGGGTCGGATGCCATGCGCGGGCCATCGGCGGTGGGCAGCCGTTCCCCCCCGCCGTGCCGCAGGCGACCATCCATGTCAGCTCACCCCTTTCACACGGATCTCCGTCGAATCGTCACGCGTCATCCGACTCCTCGGCGGCGGCAGTGATCGGGTCAGCCGTGGCGCACGGAAGCACGAGGCGCGCGAGAGTCCCCCGCCTACTGCGGGGAGCAACTCGACACCGATACCGGCCTGGTCGGCGAGTTTCTTCGCTATCGACAGGCCCACCCCGGCGCCCGGTATGGCGTTGCCACGCGCATAGTCGGATCGGTAGAACCTCTCGAACGCACGGCGGCGCTCCGTCTCTGTCATCCCGACGCCGGTATCGCGGATCTCGACGACGGGACGACTGTCACCCAGAACGTCGGTGCTGACGACGACTTCGCCGCCGGCCGGTGTGAACCGAATCGCGTTGACGAGGACCTGCGTCAAGATGGCGCGGAACGCGCGCGTATCGACGTGCGAGTGGCCGACAGCCCGATTACTCACGTGCAGCGTGACACCGCACTCGTCGGCAAGGGGGCGATGGGTGGCGACGGTGTCGCCTGTGATGATCGCAACCTCGGCAGTGTCCCGCAGCATCGCCACCGACTCGCGGCCTGCAGCGGTCAGGTGTTCCACCGTCGTGAGCAGACGACTCGCTGCGGCGTCTATCGCCGCGAGGCGGCTCGCGACCGACTCAGGGACATCGCTCATGAGGGCGAGATCGGTCTCACCGAGCAGAACGGTCAGCGGCGTTCGCAGCTCGTGCCCGACGGAGTCGAGGAAGCGATCGCGCACCTCGATGCCCTCCACCAGTTCGGTGACGTCGTGGGCGATGATGGCTGCGCCGACGAGCTCACCCTCCGTGGCGATCGGGAACATCCGGTAATGCACCGCGACCTGATCGCCGGGCGCCCCCAGCCACGCGACGTGTTCGATCGTGAACATCCGATCGATGATGGTCTTCACCGCCTCATCGGGGAAGGTCACGGGGCTGAGGCGATCGGCAGCGAACACGCGGTGATCACCCAATCCCGGTCGGCGGAAGTCGAGCCTCGACTGCCATGCCAGGCGTCGTGCCGTCGCGTTGATCCGCAGGAGCGCACCGGCACGGTCGAAGACTGCCACGGCATCTTCGGTCCCCTCCTCGATAGCGGTCATCGTCGCGACATCCGCAGCCCGCGCCCGGGACTCCTCCCGCAGCCGCTCCATCGTCGCGTCGGTCGCACGCTGGTTCTCACGCAGCTGCCGACCGACGACGTATGCAGACGTCGCGAATACGGACATGACGATGGGTGCCAACACGAACGGAACCCAGTCCACAGCCTCTTGCGGCCAGGAGTCGGTCGCCAGCGCGTGGGATGCGGGGACGGATGCCGACACGAGCACACCGATCACGATCGACACCGGATCGAAGGCGACCGCCAACCAGCTCAGTGGGAGGATCACCAGGGCACTGGCCAGCTGCAGTTCGTGAGACAGCGGTGCGGCGATGACGGCGATGGCGACGATGTCGATCAACGGAACAACCGCGAGCCACCGGGTGTCGACGGAGGTCTCGCGCCGTTCAACCCAAAACACGACGATGGTCCCACCGATGAGGGCCGCGAGAGAGATCGCTACGGGAACAACCAACGGGGACCCATCGACGACGACTCCGGCGACGAGCGTCACCGTGGATATCAGGACGATCGCCACCTGTGCCCACGGCTGCACACGGAGTGTATCCGCGTGCGTCCCGGCCACCGCAATCACCCCCTGCCGCACCCTGCCGTGCCGCCGTTACCGTGGGCTTAGGCTCCCGCGCCGTACCCGGAGTGTCAACCCCCCTCGCCGATCGGTTCGGTGCCAAACACTTCGACGCCGAGGTCGGCATGATCGACGAAGACACCGTCAAGACCCGCCCGCGCGAGCACTGCCCATTCGCTGCGCCAGTCGCCGTAGTCCGCGAGATCGCCCGTACGGAACGGGGGCAGGAGGAACGCGTTCTCGGGACGACACGTCCAGGTGAAGACAGCCAGCCCCCGCTCGTGCGCCCGGGCGACCACAGGTGCCGGACCCGTCGCGCGACCCTCGGCATCCGGCGCGAGGATGACGGTCTTGTCGGGGCTGATCCCGTCGACATGGGCGGCGAGGACATCCAATCCCTCGGGCGTCATCCATTCGGTGTAGCTCCGCGAGGTCGGGTCCGTGAGCTGATCGGCGGGGATGCCGCCCGCTTCGAGCAGGAACACCAGTTCGGCGTGCGTCCCGCGCTCGCGCAGTCGGCGAAGGATCGTCAGTTCGAACGACTCGATCACGACCCGACGACCCTTCCATCCTGTCGAGGCGAGCTCGGTGTCCAGAAGCGCTGCCATGTCGTGGCCGCACTCCGCGAAGTAGGACGCGTGCTTGACCTCGATCACCGGGATGACCTCCCGACCGCGAGCGCGATGCTCATCGAGCAGCGCAAGCAGGTCACGAAGACGCAGCAGGGGCTCCTGGTCGTCGAAGGAGGCGCTTCCCGGGCGGATGCCGGGAATCCGCTCCCGGCATCGGAGGGTCGCAAGCTCGTCCCAGGTGAAGTCCTCGGCGAACCATCCCACGTGGTCGAGTCCATCGATGCGTTTGGTCGTGCGGCGCTGCGCGAACTCCGGATGATCTGCGACATCGGTCGACGTCGACAGTTCGTTCTCGTGGCGGATGACGAGGATCCCGTCGTTCGAGACGACGATGTCGGGTTCCACGGCATCCACGCCCATCTCGATCGCCAGCTCATAGGAGCCGCGCGTGTGTTCGGGGCGGTAGCCGGGCGCACCGCGGTGGCCGATGATGAGGGGCCTGCTCACGCGCTCAGGCTAGTCGTTCATAGCGGCTTCACAGCGGTCGCCGGTCATACGAGCGCACCCATCCGATACCCTTGATCAACAGCAGACGGCTGTTTTTCACGAACTTTGGAGTGTGAACTCGTGGCGGCTGGAAACAACCCCGCATTCAACAACCCCGCGTTCCAGGAGCAGGGCGCGGGCCGCGCTTACCCGACGAGCGGCCAGCCCGGTTTCGGAGCGCAGACGAAGTACGCGCCCCCGGCTGCGGCAACTGACGCCGCCGTCGACGCTCAGCTGGAAGGTGCCTACGCAGCACCGTCGGCCGGTGCGATCGAGACCGGACGGATGACTGTCGAAGACACCGTCATCAAGACGATCGGCCTGTTCGCCATCCTGCTGGTGACCGCTGTCGCCGGGTGGATGTGGACGATGGCACCGGTCACGGCGACCAACCCGAACCCGACGATGGTGCCGTGGATCATCGGTGCGCTCGGCGGGTTTGTCCTCGCGATGGTCGTGATCTTCACGTCCCGCAAGAAGATCCGCCCCGCGCTGATCTGGGGCTACGCGGCCTTCGAGGGTCTGTTCATCGGTGCCATCTCGGCGTTCTTCGAGTTCATCTGGCCCGGCATCGTCATCCAGGCCACGATCGGTACCCTCGCGGTTGTCGGCGTGACGCTCGCCCTGTTCGCGAGCGGCAAGGTGCGCGCTTCCAAGAAGGCCACCAAGGTCTTCATGATCGCGATGATCGGCTACCTGGTCTTCTCGCTGGTCAACGTGATGCTGATGATCTTCAATGTCCCGATTGCCGGCGGCGCCTTCGGCATGCTCAGCGAAGTGAAGATCTTCGGCATCCCGCTCGGCGTGATCATCGGCATCCTGGTTGTCATCATGGCGGCATACTCGCTCGTGCTCGATTTCGACTCGATCCAGCAGGGTGTGCGCAACGGCGCCCCGCGCCAGTACGCGTGGCTCGGCGCCTTCGGCATCATGGTCACCGTCGTGTGGCTGTACGTCGAGATCCTGCGAATCCTCGCGATCCTGCGCGGCAGCAACTGACGCACTGATCCGCTGATGGGCCGCCCCACTCCTCGGAGTCGGGCGGCCCTTCTGCATCCGAGTGTCCGCGGCGCGAGGGAGGGTGTCAGCGGCTGACGGGATCAGCGAGGGCGGCGCGAACGGCCGTCCCGAGGGCGCGCATGGATGCCGCAGCATCCATCGCCGCGGCAGCGGCTCGTCCCGAGGCCGAAAGCTCCGCCCGGCGCTCGCGATCCGAGAGCACGTCGATGAGCGCTGCAGCGAGGGCGTCGACGTCGCCGTCTGGGACGAGCACCCCGCCTCCGTGCGCGAGGCTGTCGCGGGGTCCGTAGGGCATGTCGTACGCGACGACGGGCACGCCGGCCGCCAGCGCCTCGAGAACGACCAGCGGCTGACCTTCGTTCGTGCTGGCGAGCACGAGAACGTCGGCGGATGCCCAGGCCTGCGTCGCGGGATCGGCGACGTGACCGATCCACTTGACAGCATCCTCAACGCCCAGCTCGGTCGCGAGAGCGCGCAGTTCGGCGCCCGCAGCGCCGTCGCCGTACACGAATAGGTGCGCGGCAGGCACCGCGGCACGAACCGCAGGAAGCGCCCGCAGCACATGATCGACACGCTTCCGAGGAATGAGCGAGTTCAGGATGACGATGCGACCAGAAACAGGATCGCTCGGCGCCGACACGACCGGCGCAGGATGCGGCACGACGAACGATCGCAGCCGCTGCGCGCCGAATCGGCGCTCGACGTCGTCGCGTTGTGAGGGCGTGAGCCACAGCACACCGTCGAACCGGTCGGCGATTTCGAACCACCGCTCCCACGCGGCATCCATCGGCGAGTCCCGTCGGAACGGAGAGAGCACATGGCAGGCGTGCGTCGTGTGCAGCACGCGGATGCCGGCATCCAGCGGCGGATCCCCTGCGGTTACCAGGGTCTCCCCGATCTGCCGCGCCTCGCACAGCACCACCGGCACTCGATCTTGGCCTGGGGTGGCTTCGGCCGCGACTACGTTCACCCAGGCACGGTAAAGACCGCCGAACCCCGGCAGCCATCCGATCACGGCGCCCTTGTCGTAGACCCGAACCGGAGCGTCAGTCAGGTGCCACGCGGCGTCACCACTCACAACCGGCAGGTCGAGCACCGGCGCGCCCGAGTCATCGACGATCGGCCGTGTCGGCCACGGGGATGACGGCACCGGCCCCGGAATCGCCGCGCGCCGCAGCCACGACGGATTGGAGCGTACGTCATCGAACAGATTCCGAAGGCTCTCCCGGCTTCCCAGGAGCCCCCTACGCACCCACTCGGCTCGATGAGCGTCGTGGTCGGCGGTCTCACCGGGGTCGACGGTCAGGAGCGTGACGTCAGCGCCTGCCGCGGCCATGTCGATGGCCCGCCGGAGCACCGAAATCGTGAAACCACCGTCGCGGTCAGGAACGAGCCGGGACGCGAGAATCAGGTACCGCGCCGCCGGCAACGCGCCGCCGCCGGGGGCTACTCCCACTCGCCCGCTCCCGCGGTCGAGTTCCACACAGCACCTCCGTCGAGCGGGAACGCCGCAAGCGTCACTCCCACTCGATAGTCCCCGGGGGCTTGGAGGTGACATCCAGCACGACGCGATTGACCTCACGCACCTCATTCGTGATGCGGTTCGAGATGCGGGAGAGAACGTCGTACGGCAACCGCGTCCAGTCGGCGGTCATCGCATCTTCGCTCGAGACGGGACGCAGCACGATCGGGTGCCCGTACGTGCGCCCGTCGCCCTGAACACCGACCGACCGCACGTCGGCAAGGAGCACAACGGGGCACTGCCAGATCTCGGCATCCAGCCCCGCCTTGGTCAGTTCCTCACGGGCGATGGCGTCGGCATCACGCAGGATTTCGAGACGGTCAGCGGTGACCTCGCCCACGATGCGGATGCCAAGACCGGGCCCCGGAAAGGGCTGGCGACCGACGATGACCTCGGGAAGTCCGAGCTCGCGGCCGATGGCGCGTACCTCGTCTTTGAAGAGGGTGCGAAGGGGCTCGACGAGCTCGAACTGGAGGTCTTCGGGCAGCCCACCGACATTGTGGTGGCTCTTGATGTTGGCGGTTCCAGCCCCGCCACCGGACTCGACGACATCCGGATACAGGGTGCCCTGCACGAGGAAGCGGATGGGTTCGCCGTCGGCCTTGGCCTCATCCACGAGCTCGCGCTGCACCCGCTCGAACGCACGGATGAACTCGCGACCGATGATCTTGCGCTTCTCTTCGGGATCGCTGACGCCGGCGAGGGCCTCGAGGAACGTCTCGCGGGCGTCGACGGTCACGAGGCGCACACCGGTCGAGGCTACGTAATCCTGCTCGACCTGTTCGCGTTCGCCCTTGCGCAGCAGGCCGTGGTCGACGAACACGGCAACGAGCTGGTCGCCGACTGCCCTGTGCACGAGGGCCGTCGACACGGCTGAGTCGACGCCTCCCGACAGCGCCGAGAGCACTCGGCCAGAGCCCACCTGCGCGCGGATCCGATCGACCTGCTCGGCGATGACGTTGCCGCTGTTCCAGTCTGCGGGGAGGCCCGCAGCCTTGTGCAGGAAGTTCTCGATGATGCGCTGCCCGTGGTCGGAGTGCTTGACCTCGGGATGCCACTGCACACCGTACATGCGGCGAGCGTCGTTGCCGAAAGCGGCGACCGGGGTGGCACCGGTGCGGGCGAGCACCTCGAACCCGGCGGGGGCTTCGGACACCTGGTCACCATGGCTCATCCAGACGTTCTGCTCGGCGGGCTGGCCGTCGAACAGAACGCTCTCGTCACGGATGATGCTGGCGTCCGTCGCCCCGTACTCGCGCAGCCCCGTGTTCGCAACGACGCCACCGAGCGCCTGCGCCATGACCTGGAATCCGTAGCAGATGCCAAGGGTCGGAACGCCCAGGTCGAACACCGCCGGGTCGAGCGTCGGCGCGCCAGGCTCGTACACCGACGACGGTCCGCCCGACAGGATGATGCCGATCGGGTCCTTCGCAGCAATCTCTTCCGCGGTCGCGGTGTGCGGGACCAGCTCGCTGTACACGCCTGCTTCGCGCACGCGACGGGCGATGAGCTGGGCGTACTGCGCGCCGAAGTCGACGACGAGGACGGGTCGCTGCGAGGTCTCGGTCTGTTCTGTCACCGGATGCTTTCGGTCGGCGCCCCTGGAACCCAGGAGCGAAGGTCAGGACACTGTGGGGTTCTGGCGGGTCAAGCTGGAGTGTTCGGCGAGATCGTGGTTCTCGGACTCGCGCGCAGCAAGGTACGTCTTGACCTCACGGGCGACCCGTGCCTCCATGAAGAACGACAGGAACGGGACGATTCCGCCCAGCGCGAGGGCGATGAACCGACCGAACCGCCACCGCATCAGGCTCCAGATGCGGAAGCACGCGAAGAGGTACACGACGTAGAACCAGCCGTGGCCGACGAGGATAGACAGCGACACGTTGACACCGTCGCCCGCTGACTCGAGGTCGCAGCCGAGACCGCCGGGAACGAAAAGCGAGTACCACTCGCATCCGGGGCCGACCAGCACCGGCGCGAACCAGAGGAAACCACCGGAGCCACCCGCGAACAGTTCGACGTGCAGCGGCGAGTATTTGAGGATCATCTCGGCCAGCAGCAGAAGCAGCATGACACCGGTGATGATCGAGGCGACCTGGTAGAAGGTCAGGGCTCCGCGAATGGCCGGAAAAGACGACGGTTTCGGCTCGCGGGGCATGGGCCCATTCTAGTCGCCGGTCGCGCCGGCGCTTCCCGGCGAGGATGCCACGCCCGCGGCATCCTCGAGCTCTTCGACCTCTTTCTCCCAAGCGTCCTTGGCGAGGCGGTACCAGAAATAGAAGGCGAAGCCGGCGAAGACCACCCACTCGGCGGCGTAGAAGATGTTCAGCCAGTTGACTGTGGACCCGGCATCCGGCGCGGGCGAGGCGATGTCCACAAGGCCCGCCGGCGCAGACTGCGAGGCGATGTAGCTGCGGTAGACGTCAAGGCCCGCGGTGTTGTGCCATTGCGACAGGAGCGCCGCCGGCGACATCCGTGTCATCGTGAACGGCGGCTCGCCGCGCGGCGGCGGCACCGGACCCTCGTCCGAGATCAACCGACCGACGACCGTCACGGGCTCCCCCGCGACCGCAGTCTGCTCGAGCGCCTCGGCGGCGGATTCGGCGACGGTGAGCGTCGGCGCCCAGCCGACGGCGACGGCCACGGATGTCGGCGTCGCGGTGTCGGCGATACGCAGCTGACCGGTGACCCAGAAGCCTTCGACGCCGTCGTTGAAGCGCGACGAAACGACAAGGAAATCCTCGGGAACCCACGTGCCCGTCACCTCGACGCGCTGGCCCACGAGCGGCTCGGGAAGGTACTCGCCGGGCCCGGCGATCTCGGCGAGCGGCTGGACTTCCTCGGTGGTTCCAGGCGGAAGCGGATCGGTGTCGATCGCGCGAGAAAGCTGCCACTGCCCCAGCCACGCGAACACGCCCGCAACGACGAGCGAGAGCAGCAGGACGCCGATCCAGCGGGGTCGGAGCATGACCTCCCGCAGGGTCGGGGGAAAGACTGTCTGGTCTGTCATCCGCCCGTATACGGCGCGACGACGACCTCGACGCGCTGGAACTCCTTGAGGTCGGAGTAGCCGGTCGTGGCCATCGACTTCTTCAGTGCCCCGATGAGGTTCGCGGTTCCGTCAGCAACCGGCGCGGGGCCGTACAGCACAGACTCGAGGTTCGTCACCTGGTCCACCTTCACGCGACGCCCCCGCGGGAGCTTCGAGTGGTGAGCCTCGGGGCCCCAGTGGTATCCACGGCCCGGCGCGTCGGTTGCCCGCGAGAGAGCGACGCCGAGCATGACGGCATCCGCGCCCATCGCGAGAGCCTTGACGATGTCGCCTGACGTTCCCACACCGCCATCGGCGATGACGTGGACGTAGCGCCCGCCCGACTCGTCGAGGTAGTCGCGGCGCGCGCCGGCGACGTCGGCTACCGCCGTGGCCATCGGGGCGTGGATGCCGAGAACCCCGCGCGTCGTCGAGGCTGCGCCCCCGCCGAAGCCGACGAGCACGCCCGCGGCGCCCGTGCGCATGAGGTGCAGGGCTGCCGTGTAGGTCGCAGCACCGCCGACGATGACAGGCACGTCGAGGTCGTAGATGAACTTCTTGAGGTTGAGGGGCTCGTCGACGCTCGAGACGTGCTCGGCCGAAACCGTCGTGCCACGGATGACGAACAGGTCCACACCCGCGGCGACCACGGTTTCGTACAGCTGCTGGGTGCGCTGCGGAGTCAAAGCACCGGCCACCGTGACTCCGGCGTCACGGATCTGCTGCAGTCGCTCACGGATGAGCTCGGGCTTGATCGGCTCGGAGTAGAGCTCCTGCATCCGGCAGGTTGCCGTCGCCTCGTCGAGAGACGCGATCTCAGCCAGCAGCGGCTCGGGGTCGTCGTACCGGGTCCACAGCCCCTCGAGATCGAGGACACCGAGTCCGCCGAGCTGACCGAGCATGATCGCCGTCTGCGGGCTCACAACCGAATCCATCGGGGCGCCGAGCACCGGGATGTCGAACTGGAACGCATCGATCGACCAGGCAGTCGAGACATCCTCGGGATTGCGGGTGCGGCGCGAGGGGACGACGGCGATGTCGTCGAACGAGTACGCGCGGCGAGCCCGCTTGGCGCGGCCGATCTCGATCTCCATGGTCACGCGCCCCAGCCTACCGGTGGGGTGTGGCGATACCGCGCGTGATCCCAGCCCCGCGCCGAACCCACACGTTTCGGTCCCACCCCACACGCGATACGCGCCGGATCGCGTGGGTTCGCGGCGAAAGGTGTGGGTTCGCCGCTCCGGAAGAGGCGCCGCACAGCCATCACCACGGTTCGTTGCCGCGGGGCGCGACGTCGCGGACGGCGCGCATCGTGGTCGGGAAGCATGATTCGAAGAGCTCGTGGATGCCGGCATCCGCGTCGACCTCGTCGATGAGGCGCAACCCGATCATCGTGTTGATCAGCATGCCCTCGGCGAGGAACGCCTGGGCTGTGTCAGGGTCGAAGCCGACCTCGTCGCGGAGGAACCGCCACACCGTGATGAAGCCCTCGCGGGCCGCAGGCCCGATGACCGGGTGTCCGCCGAGAAGGAATGCGTGCGAGAGGGTCTGGTGGAGCCCGCGCACCTGGAGCAGCTCGAGGTAGGCCGTGCCCATGCGGTCCTGGACAGATCTCTGGTCACCGGGCGAGGCAAGCTCAGCGCGGAATCCATCGAGCAACTGATCGAGAGCGTCGTGCAATACGGCGAGGAACAGCGATTCCTTCGTTCCGAACAACCTGACCACGTACGGCTGACTCACGCCGGCGGCGCGAGCTACCTCGTCTGTGGTGGCTCCTTCGTACCCGCGGGCCCCGAACACAGCGTGAGCCGCGAGCAGGATTTCGGCGCGGCGCTCGTCGGAACTCATGCGCCGTTGTGTGCCGTTCTGAGCCATGCTTGACATGTTATCAGTCGATTACTACAGTCCAAGTAATCATCCGATTACATCAACGGAGGCATCCCGTGACCACCACGCTCGATCCGGCTCCTGCGCCGCCCTCGCACCTCACCGCACCGCGGCATCGTGCGTTCGGCCTGGTGGTCGCGGCCGCGTCGGTTCCGATGTTCATGGCCACGCTCGACAACCTCGTGATGACCAACGCCCTGCCGGTGCTCCACCGCGACCTCGGCGCGAGCGTCGAAGAGCTGCAGTGGTTCGTGAACGCCTACACGCTGGCCTTTGCCGGCGCGATCCTGCTGGCATCCGCCCTCGGCGACCGATTCGGGCGCCGCACGGTCTTCGCGATCGGAATCGCCGTCTTCGGGATCGGGTCAGTGCTCGCGGCCCTCAGCACCGATCCGTCGCAGTTGATCGTCGCTCGCGCCGTCCAGGGGCTCGGCGGGGCCGGCATCTTCCCCCTGTCGCTCGCGCTGCTCTCGGGCGGTGTCGCTCCCGAGCGCCGTCCGCTCGCGATCGGGATCTGGGGTGGCGTCTCGGGTCTCGGCGTCGCCGTCGGTCCACTCGTCGGCGGTGCGATCATGGAGGGCTGGAACTGGCAGGCGATCTTTTGGCTGAACGTTCCCATCGCGATCCTCGCCATCCCCTTCGCGCTGTGGGCGCTGCGCAATGACCGTGGAGCACGCGTGCGACTCGACCTCCTCGGCGCCGTCATGATCGCACCGAGCGTCGTCCTGCTTGTCCACGCGATAGTTCGCGGCAACGACGACGGTTGGGGGTCGTTCGGAGTCATCGCGGAGCTTGTCGCAGGCATGGCGCTCCTGACTGGGTTCGTCGCCTGGCAGGCCCGCACGTCAGCGCCCCTCGTTCCGATGCGGTTGTTCCGTGACCGCAGCTTCACCGTCACCAACATCGCCGGCTTCGGCTTCAGCTTCGGTACGTTCGGCGCGATCTTCCTGCTCATCCAGTACATGCAGGTCGTGCAGGGTGCCTCCCCCTGGGAAGCCGCGGTGCGCACGACGCCGTGGACCCTGGCGCCGATGGTGATCGCACCGCTCGCGGGCCTGATAGCCCCGCGCGTCGGCACCCGCATCCTGATGGTCGTGGGGCTCGTCATGCAAGCGACAGCGCTGATCTGGCTCACCGCCATCCTGGATCTCGACACCCCGTATGCCGCGATGATCGCCCCCTTCGTGATTGCCGGTGTCGGGATGGGCCTCGTGTTCGCGCCGTCGGCGACGGCCCTGCTGGCGACCCTCGGCATCGTCGATCACGCGAAAGCATCCGGGGTCAACTCGACGGTGCGCGAGATCGGACTGGCCCTGGGGACCGCCGTGCTGACGGCGATCTTCCTCGGCGCGGGTGGCGAGCTGATCCCCGACCTCTACGTCGAGGCGGCGCGGCCGGCCGTCTTCGTCGGGGGGATCGTGCTGGTGGTCAGCGCGATCGCCGCGCTGTGGCTGCCAGCGGGACGCTCTGCACAGTCGCCGACTCAGCCGGTCGCGACCTCGGCTGTCGCCGGCACGAGCACGCGCTCGGGGCAGGTGTAGATCGCGAGGCTTGAACCGCGGCTGAAGCCGACGAGCGTCATCCCGGATGCCGCCGCGAGATCCACCGCGAGAGACGAGGGCGCGCTGACGGCGGCGAGCACCGGGATGCCGGCGAGCCGCGCCTTCTGGACGAGTTCAAACGACGCACGCCCCGACACCTGCAGCACTGTTCCCGAGAGCGGCAGTCGGTCTTCGCGCACCGCCCACCCGACGATCTTGTCGACGGCATTGTGGCGCCCGACGTCCTCACGCAGGCACAACAACTCCCCCTCAGCGGTGAAGAGGCCCGCCGCGTGGACGCCGCCGGTCCGATCGAACAGGGCCTGGCTCTGCCGCAGCACCTCGGGAAGACGCGCCAGGATGCCGGCATCGACCCGGATGCCGTCGCCGGCCACGTCGAAACGCGATTGCTTGCTGACAGCCTCAATCG
>Ga0310345_10002381_pt1 | contig 19093 bp, 7 predicted proteins | sample HC15DNA20500_MG_FD_204667 | JGI IMG/M metagenome (GOLD analysis project Ga0310345, IMG submission 204667) | Marine microbial communities from station ALOHA, North Pacific Subtropical Gyre - HC15-DNA-20-500_MG | ecosystem: Environmental > Aquatic > Marine > Oceanic | place: Pacific Ocean: North...
TCAGGGTTGTGATGTCGTTGAGCAGGGCGATCAGTTCGGGGTGGGTGAGAGTGTCGATGGGTGCGGCGGCCAGCTCGGCGATGCCGGCGCGGATCGCGGCGACTGCGTTGCCCACGTCACTCATGTATCGAACAGTAGTTCGACACCCCGACAGATCCGGCCGCTGATGTGACCACAGAAACCACAGTGACGAAAGAGATTTCAGAGGCGTGGCGTCACTCGAGTTTCTGAACCGCGCGGCGGTATTCGGCGCCCAACGCCTGCTCGCGGCCGTACAGCAGACCGAATGTGAAGCCGTTCTCACCGTCTGTGGTCCCGGCGGCGACACCGATTCGTCGCAGCCACGCCATCGCCACCACGGTGTCCTGGTGGTCGCCGAGCACACTCTGAATGTGCTTGAAGTGCTTGCGCTCTCGTTTGGCCGCCTTGGGATCGATCGGCTCCATCAGCTCGGCGGCGTAGCGGGCCCGTTTGGCTGCCTTGCGCGCCCGGTGTAGCAGCTCCGCGTCGTCGGCCTCCAGTGCGGTGGCGAGGCGACGCCGTGCTTTGCGCTGCGCCTTGTTCGCGAGCCTGCGTACCGCCGCCGCCTCGATCCAGTGGTGAAACGGCGCGCGGCGACGCCAGACCTGGAGGTGCGACAGCATCTTTGCGTATCGCGGTGACCTCATGGCCTCGTCGACTGCCTCGCGGGCGGGCAGTTCCACGGCCTTGAGGTCGTTGCGGAGTCGTGCGCGGACCGGGCCGAGGATCAGCTCTTCGGGCAGCTCGTCGAGGGCGGCACCGAGCCGGTCTTGCTGCACCTGGCAGTCACGCACGTCACCGAGCACCCCGGCGAACCACTTGAGGTCGGCTTCGACGTCGGCGACGTCATCTTCGGCGAAGACGTCGAGGAGTTCGTCGAAGACTCGGATCGTGCTGCGCAGCCGACGGATCGCCACGCGGGTGTCGTGGATCGGATCATGCCCGCGCCGCAGCTCGATGTCGCCCCGCACGATCTCGTCGACCTGCGCTGCCACATAGCGGTCGAGGGCCTGCGCACCGGCTGCCACAGCCACGGCGTCGCGCTCAGTGTCACCGGCGAGCAAGCGGTTCAGCCGCGGTGGCTCGGTCGCTTGGCGCGCGCCCGCTTCCGACAGCCGCTCCCGCAGCCGCGCCGGGGCAGGGGCGGCGTGCACCTCCCGCCAGGCCAGCAGCCGGTCTCCGAGCGAAGCGCGCAGGTTGTCGTCGTCGATCTCGAGTCGTGACCCGCCCTCGGCGTCGCTGACCAGGTAGCGGTCGCGGAGCGTGCGGATCGTGGCGATGTGCCCCAGGTCCCGTCCTCCGGTGACTCCGTGGGTGATCGTAGCCAGTTCCTCGGGCACCGACATCGAACCCGCGAAGCGCAACGTCGCGCTGCTACCGGGCATCGTCAACACCCAATCGGCGTCGTCGCCCACCCGCCGGGTCACAGTCATGCCGAAGGCGTGCAGGTCGCGCTCGGCAGTGTCGAAGTAGGCCGTCTCGACGTCGTCGGTGTCGTGCTCGACCCGGCCGTCGGTGACCAGGTCTCCGAAATGCGGAAGGGTGAACTCGCGGTCGACTTCCCAGTGGTCTCTCTGGTCGAGTGTGTCCGCCATGCCCTACATCTAGCCGTTTTTGTCCGCCATCAATCGGGCGACGACCTGCTTCTTGTCCACCTTCCCGACCGCGGTGGTCGGCAATGCGGGCATCGCGACGAGGGCGTCGGGGCGTGCGTGCGCCGACACGCCCCGCTCGTCGAGGAAGGCGTTCAGTTCGGCCAGCGTGATCGGCCGTCCGCGGAAAACGACCGCCGCGCAGATCTTCTCGCCGAGGTACTCGTCGGGCAGCGCAACCGCGGCCGCACTGTAGATCAGGGGATGGGTGTGCAGATGATCCTCCAGGTCGGTGGCCGACACCGTCTCGCCGCCGCGGTGGATGACGTCCTTGATTCGTCCGGTGACTTCGACATACCCGGCTCTCGGGCCGTGGTCGAAGATCCGCACCCGGTCGCCGGTGCGGTAGAAGCCGTCGGGCGAGAAGGACCGCGCGTTGGCATCGTCGGCGCGGTAGTACCCGTTGAGTGTGTAGGGCCCCCGCACCAGCAGTTCGCCTTCCTCCCCGGGAGCCACCTCGTCACCGTTGTCGTCGACGACGCGCATCTCGTCAGCGGGTGACATCGGCCGCCCCTGAGTGTGGACGACGACGTCGAGCGGATCACCGGGCCGGGTGAAGTTGAGCATTCCCTCGGCCATGCCGAATATCTGGGCCATACCGGGGGTGAGCCTGTCGAGGATGAAACGCGCGTCCTCGGGGCTCATGCGGGAGCCGCCGACCTGGACGTAGCGCAGCGACGTCGGCAGCACCGGTTCCCAGTCGCAGGCCTGAGCCCACAATTTGGCCAGCGCGTTCACCAAACCGGTGACGGTGACCGCGTGCTTGTCGATCAGCGCGAAGGCGGATTCCGGGCTGGGGTCGGCGGTGAACACCGTCGTCGCACCCACCGTCATCGAGCCCAGCAGGCCCGGGCATGCCAGCGGGAAGTTGTGGCCGGCCGGCAGCGCGACGAGATAGACGTCCTGAGCGGTCATCTCGCAGGTCTGCGCGCACGTGCGGGCGTTGTAGAGGTAGTCGTCGTGGGTGCGGGCGATCAGCTTCGGCAAGCCGGTGGTGCCGCCGGAAACGAGCAGCAGCGCAGGGTTGTTCGGGTCGACGCGTCGACGGTCGGCGGGTTCACCCGGATGCTCGACGAGTGAGGACCATGGCACGAAGTCCGCGCAGTCGCCGTCGACGATGACGTGGCGCAGGACAGGGTGCTCGGCGACGAGCGTGGCGGCCATGTCGCGGTAGTCGAAACCGCCCACCTTGTCGGCGACGATCAGCGCGACCGCGCCGCTCACCTCGGCGAAATGTCCGAGCTCGGCCGTGCGATGCCCCGGCAGGCACATCACCGGCACCGCCCCGGCGCGTAGCAGCCCGAACAGTGCCACCGCAAATTGGCAGGAGTTGGGCAGCTGCACCATCACCCGGTCCCCTTCGGTGATGCCGAGCTCTGCCAACCCGGCGGCGACCCGGTCTGCCACGGCCGCCAACTCCGCGAAGGAGTACGAGGTCGCGGCGTCGACGATGGCGGTACGGTCCGGCCATCGCGCGGCGGCGTCGGTCAGAATCGAATCCAGTGGCTGGCCCGTCCAGTAGCCGGCGTCCCGATAAGCCTTGGCGCGGTCCTCCGGGAAGGGCACGAAACCCGTAAGCAGGTCAGCGGACGCGTGTCCATGTGGTTTGCCCTGGTCAGCCAAGAATCCGGTGCTCATCTGGTGAAATCGTCCGCTCGGGGTAGAAGTGTTCGGTGAACCGAATATAGGGTAGCCTCCACAAAGTTAGGGCAGCCTGACTTAACGCTGGAGGCTTTGTGGGTGTGGCGGTGACGAGAGCGCAGACGGTTCGAGACGAAGTCGCCGAACTGCTCGGCATGAGTGCGGACGAGCTGGATCCGCATGCCGATCTGATCGCGTCCGGCCTGGACTCCATCCGGATGATGTCGCTGTCGGGGCGGTGGCGCCGGCAGGGCATCTCCGTCGGATTCGCCGATCTGGCCGCCAACCCGACCGTGGCTGCGTGGGCCGACCTCGTCGCCGCTCACGACGCCACGACACCGACCGACACGGCACCGACCGACACCACCGGGAACCCGGGCGCTGACGGCTCGAGTTCGCGCAACGGCCACACCGAGGACAACGACCCCTTCCCGCTGGCGCCGATCCAGCACGCGCTGTGGGTGGGCCGCAACGACGATCAGCAGCTGGGGGGCGTGGCCGCTCACCTCTATGTCGAATTCGACGGTGCAGGAGTCGATCCCGAGCGGCTGCGACATGCCGCGGCGCGGCTGGCCCGTCGCCACCCCATGCTGCGGGTGGAGATCCTGCCCGACGGGACGCAGCGTGTCGGTGAGCGCAGCCTGCCGGTCACCGTCTTCGACCTGCGCGACCTCGACCTCGCCGCGGCTCAGCGGCGCCTCGACGAGATCCGCGACGCCAAATCACATCAGATGCTGGTGGACGAGGTCCTCGAACTGTCGCTGTCGCTGCTTCCCGACGGCAGCACCAGGCTGCACGTCGATCTGGACATGCAGGCCGCCGACGCGGTCAGCTACCGCAACTTCATGTCCGATCTCGCGGTGTTCTACAACGGTGGAACGCTGCCAGAGCTGGGCTACACCTACCGCCAGTACCGAGCACAGGTTGCGGCGGACAACGCCCAATCAGAGGCTGACCGCCGCTGGTGGGCAGAACGCATCCCGGAGCTGCCGGAAGGCCCTGCGCTGCCGCTGGTTCCGCGCGACGAACAGGCCGATCCACGTCGCGGCACTCGGCGCTGGCACATTTTCGACGTCGAGACCCGCGACGCGTTGTTCGCCGCGGCACACCGGCGCGGGATCACCCCGGCGATGGCCGTGGCCGCGTCCTATGCCGGCACGCTGGCGCACTGGTCGACGAACCGGCGGTTCCTGCTGAACCTGCCGATGTTCGGCCGCGAACAGTTCCACACCGACGTCGACAAGCTGGTGGGGGACTTCACGTCATCGCTGATGCTCGACGTCGACCTCACCGATGCCGCCACTCCCGCGGCACGCGCCCGCGTTCTGCAGCGGGCACTGCATGCTTCGGCGGCACACTCGCACTACTCGGGTCTGTCGGTGCTGCGTGATCTGACTCGCCACCACGGCACCCCGGTTCTGGCGCCGATCGTCTACACCAGCGCCCTCGGTCTCGGCGATCTGTTCGCCGGCGAGGTCACCGAGCAGTTCGGCAAGCCGGTGTGGACGATCTCCCAAGGCCCCCAGGTGCTGATCGACGCTCAGGCCACGCCGGTGGCCGAGGGGTTGATGATCAACTGGGACGTGCGCGAGGATGCCTTCCGGCCCGGCGTCGCCGACGCGATGTTCGCCCACCACCTGGCTGAGCTGGAGCGGCTGGCCGACGACGAAACCGCCTGGGAGACAGCAGACCAGCCCGCCGTCACGCCGGAACAACAGACCGCCCGCGACGCGGTGAACGCGGTGCAGGCGCCTCGCAGCGGCGACGCGCTGCACGACGGATTCTTCCAGCGGGCACAGCTGCGGCCCGACTCGCCGGCCGTCTACAGCAGTGCCGGTGACCTCACCTACGGCCAGCTTCGTGAACAGGTGCTCGAAGTCGCCGCCGGCTTGACGGTGGCCGGCGTACGGCCCGGCGACACCGTCGCGGTCATGGGACCCAAAGGCGCAGAACAGGTGACCGCACTGCTCGCCATCCTGGCCGCCGGCGCCGTGTACGTGCCGGTCGGCATCGATCATCCGGACGAGCGTGCCGAACGGATGCTCGCCGGCGCCGGTGTCCGGATGGCCCTCGTGTGCGGGGACGAGCCGCCGACCGGACTGCCGGCGCTGACGGTGGCCGAGGCGCGACGTGTCGGCCGCCACGAAGCCGGCTTCCAGCCTGGGCCAGCCCAACCCGACGACCTGGCCTACATCTTGTTCACCTCGGGTTCCACCGGTGAGCCCAAAGGTGTGGAGATGACACACTCGGCGGCGATGAACACCGTCGAGTTCATCAACGCCCACTTCGAGATCGGCCCGCGGGACCGGTGCCTGGCATTGTCGACACTGGAATGCGACCTCTCGGTGCTCGACGTGTTCGCGATGCTGCGTGCCGGCGGCTCCCTCGTCGTGGTCGACGAGGCGCACCGACGCGACCCGGACACCTGGGCGCGGCTGATCGAGGCCCACCGGGTGACCGTGCTGCACTTCATGCCCGGCTGGCTGGAGATGCTGGTCGAGGTCGTCGGTGACCTGTCGTCGGTGCGGGTCGTGCCGACCGGTGGTGACTGGGTGCGCCCGCAGATGGTGCGCGAGCTGCGAGAACGCGCGCCGCACATGCGTTTCGCGGGTCTGGGCGGGGCTACCGAAACTGCCACGCACAACACCATCTGCGACGTTCGAGAACTTCCCGCCGACTGGTCGTCGGTGCCCCTGGGCGTGCCGTTGCCCAACAACGAGTGCCGCGTGGTGGGTCCCGGCGGTCAGGACTGCCCCGACTGGGTTCCCGGCGAACTGTGGGTGGGCGGCCGCGGCATCGCCCGCGGCTACTCCGGCCGCCCCGACCTCACGGCCGAACGATTCGTCGAACACGGCGGCCGCAGGTGGTACCGCACCGGCGACCTGGTGCGTTACCGGCCCGGCGGCGTCATCGAATTCGTCGGACGTACCGACCACCGGATCAAGATCAGCGGCTACCGCGTCGAACTCGGGGAGGTGGAGTCCGCGCTGCGCCGCATCGACGGGGTGGACTCGGCAGTCGCCGCGGTGGTGCCCACCGACGGGCGCGACGTGCTGGCCGCTCTGGTCTGTGCCGCTGCCGAGCCGGGCCAGATCGCCGACAAACTCGCCGATCTGGTGCCGCCGCACATGGTGCCCCAGATCATCGTGTGCGCGCCGCGCATCCCGTTCACCGTCGGCGGCAAGATCGACCGGGCCGCGGTCGCACGCGAGCTCAGAAACGCCGACGTCCTCGCCACCGTGGCCGGTTACCGTGCCCCGGCCACTCCGCTGGAGTCTGCGCTGAGCAGCATCGTCGGCGAGGTCCTCGGCCGCGAGAGCATCGGCGCCGACGACGACTTCTTCTCGGTGGGAGGTGATTCCGTACTCGCCACCCAGGTGGTGGCGCGGATTCGTACCTGGCTGGACACCCCGTCGGTGATGGTCGCCGACATCTTCGCGACCCGCACCGTGTCCGCGCTGGCCGCGCGGATGAGCGCCAACGAGCCGAACAGCAGCAGGTTGGACGAGGTCGCCGCGCTGTATCTGGAGGTGGCGGAAATGGACAACGCCGACGTGATCGCGGCGCTGGAATCCACGCGATGATCGGCGAGCCACAGCAACTGGATCTCGCGCCGTGGATCAAGCGGTTCCCGGGAGAACCCGGTACCGCGACGATCGTGTTCCCGCACGCCGGCGGAGCCGCCGCCGCGTACCGCAATTTCGCGCGCGCGTTGACGGCCCACGGCGTCGACACCTTCATCATGCAGTACCCGCAGCGCGGTGAACGGCTCGCCGACCCGCCCGCCGAGTCGGTGACCGACCTGGCCCGCGACATGCTCGACGCGGTGGACTGGGCAGGCCTGGGTCCGGTGCGGCTGTTCGGCCACTGCATGGGCGCTCTGGTCGGTTTCGAGTTCGCCCGGCTAGCCGAACAGCGCGGCGTCGGTGTCCGTGAGCTGTGGGCCTCGGCCAGCCAGGCGCCCGCCACGGTCGCCGGCTCTCGTCCGGTGCCCACCACCGACAGCGGACTGCTCGCCGACATCGTCGACCTCGGCGGCACCGACGCCAGCCTCCTCGACGACGAGGACTTCCTGGAGTTGCTGCTGCCCGCGGTGCGGTCCGACTATCGGGCATTCAACCGCTACACGTGCGGCCGCGAGGTGCGGGTCGCCGCCGACATCCACGCCGTCGGCGGTCGCAGCGACCATCGCGTCGAGCCGGACCTGCTGCGCGCGTGGGAATGCCACACCGACGGTGTCTTCACGCTGACCATGTTCGACGGCGGCCACTTCTACGTCGACGACCACCTCGACGAGGTCGCCGAACTGGTGAGTTGCACATGACCGATGATCCGGTGGTGATCGTCGGGATGGCGGTCGAGGCCCCGGGCGGAGTGGAGAACACCCACGACTTCTGGCGGCTGCTGAGCGACGAGCGGGAAGCACTGGGCCCGTTCCCCGACGATCGCGGCTGGTCGATCCGGGCGCTGCTGGACGGATCACGCCGAGACGGATTCAAGCCCATCCACAACCTCGGCGGATTCCTCAGCGGCGCCGCCACCTTCGATCCCGAGTTCTTCGGCATCTCGCGGCGCGAGGCGATCGCCATGGATCCCCAGCAGCGGGTCGCGCTGCGGGTGACCTGGCGTGCGCTCGAGGACGCCGGCATCAACCCCGACGATCTGGCCGGGCATGAGGTCGGCTGTTACATCGGCGCTTCGGACATGCGGTACGGCCCGGACATGGCCGAGTTCTCCGAGCACAGTGGGCATCTGATCACCGGGACATCGCTGGCTGTCATCTCCGGTCGGATCGCCTACACGCTGGCACTCGCCGGTCCCGCGATGACCGTCGACACGTCCTGCTCGTCGGCGCTGTCGGCGGTGCACCTGGCGGTGCAGGGACTGCGTGCCGGCGACTGTGACGTCGCCCTGGCCGGCGGGGTGTGCGTGATGGGTGCACCCGGATACTTCGTCGAGTTCTCCAAGCAGCACGCGTTGTCCGACGACGGCCACTGCCGCCCGTACAGCGCGCACGCCAGCGGCACCGTGTGGGCCGAGGGCGCCGGAATGTTCGTGCTGCAACGCAAGTCGGCCGCACTGCGCGACCGCCGCCCGGTCCTGGCCGAGGTGCGGGCGAGCGTCGCGAATTCCGACGGGCGGTCGGTGGGTCTGACCGCACCGAGCCGCGACGCGCAGATCCGGCTGTTCCGGCGCGCCCTGCACACCGCCGGCGCCGTCCCCGACGACATCGGCATGGTCGAGGGCCACGGCACCGGCACCCGGCTCGGTGACCGCACCGAGTTGACCTCGCTGGCCGCCACCTACGGCGCAGGCGCCCCGGGTAGTGGGCCGCTGCTGGGTTCGGTCAAGTCCAACGTCGGACACACCCAGGCTGCGGCAGGCGCGCTCGGCCTGGCCAAGGTGCTGCTGGCCGCCCAGCACGGTGTCGTGCCGGCCACCCTGCACGTCGACGACCGCAGCAGTGAAATCGACTGGGAGAACACCGCTCTGCGGCTCGCCGCGAAGTCCACTTCGTGGCCGGCGCGAGATGGAGCTCGGATCGGTGCCGTATCGGCATTCGGGATGAGCGGCACCAACACCCACGTCGTCGTCGAGGTGCCCGACACCGGGGGAGAGGGCGGCCGAGGGCAAGGCAGGGCGGCTTGATGGCGGTCAGCCGGCTGCCCGACGGCCGAGTGCCCGTCGTCCTCAGCGCCCACGACGAGAACCTGATCGCAACCGACGCGCACGCCGTTCTCGGCTACCTCGACCGGACACCGTGCGAGGTCGCGCAGGTCGCCGCACAACTGACCGCCACCCGCCGAGTCCGGCGGCACCGCGCGGTGCTGCGTGCTGCCGACCGGGCCGAGCTGACCGACGGACTGCGCGCACTCGTCGACGGACGCGAACACCCGCTGATCGCGCGCTCGTCGCGGCGGGAACGCGCCCGATCGGCGTTCGTGTTCCCCGGGCAGGGCGGCCAATGGCCGGCCATGGGCGCCGACGCCTACAACCACCTGCCGGCCTACCGCGCCGAAGCCGATCGGCTCGACGACGTCCTGCAGCGGGGCGGAATGCCCTCGGCCCTGCCGTTTCTGACCACACCGGCCGACACCGCGACGGTGTCTCAGCAGGAACTGCACAGCGCCCAGTTCGTGCACGCCGTCGCGCTGGCCGCGGTGTGGCGCTCCGTCGGTCTGGTGCCCGACCTCACCGTCGGGCACAGCCTCGGCGAAGTCGCCGCCGCCTACGTGGCCGGCGTGATCACCCTTCGCGACGCGGTGGCGGTGCTGGCCGCGCGGGCCCGCGCCATCGCGGCGACAGCCGGGCGACACGGCGTCGCGGTGCTGGGTGTCGACCCCGCCGACGTCGACGGGTTGATCGCGGCCACCCCTGGCTGGCTGGAACTTTCGGCCGTCAACGCGTCCCGCTCGGTCGCGGTGGCGGGGGAGAGCAGCGCGATCGCGGCCATCGCCGCCGCTGTCGCGGGTCGCGGGCAGTTCGCCCGCGAGCTCGCGATGAGCTTCCCGGCCCACACCAGCGCGATGGACGGTCAACGCGACGCGCTGATGTGCTCGCTGGCCGGCGCGGCGTTCACCGAGTCGCCGGTGCAGTTCGTCGGCTCGGCCACCGGAAGCGTCGTCACCACCGGAACCGACTTCGCCGCCTACTGGTATGCCAACCTGCGCAACACCATTCGCTTCGATCGGGCGGCCCAGGCTGTCATCGCGCACGGCGCAGGGGCATTCCTGGAGATGTCCGCGCACCCGGCGCTGTTGTTCGCCATCGAGGACGCGCTCGAGCAGGCCCCGGGTGCCGATGCGGTGCTGGTGGGCTCGGGCCGTCGCGACGAGCCGGTCACCGAGCAGCTGTCCACCGGCATCGTCGCGGCCGCCGTCGCCGACCCTGCCTACCGGTGGGCCGACCTGCTCACCGGTGCACCGCAGCCGTTGCGCGGCTTTCCCGGGGCGCCGATGCGCGCCGACCATCTGTGGGCCACCGCCGCGCCGCTCGAGCCCGTCGCGCAGCTCACCGTCACCACCGAATCCTGGCAGCCCCGGCCGGATACCCGCCCGGGTGACGCCACCGCGACGGTCGCCGTCCTGGACCTCGACGTCTCGTCCCCGCAGGCGCGGACCCTGCGGGCGACCCTCACCGAGCACCCCGGCGCGATTCTCACCGAACCGTCGGACGCCGACATCCTGGTCGTGGTGGCGCCCACCTGGCCGGGTCTAGACCCGGTCGCGGCGCTGGCCGACCGCATCGACTCCGGCCTGCTCAGCTACGCCGACCAGATCGGACCCCGATGCCGGACCGTCTGGCTGCTCACCACGGCGGCGGAGACGGTGACGGCGCACGACCCGCCGGCCGAACCTGCCCAGGCGGCGCTGGCCGCGATGCATCGCAGCATCGGGTTCGAGCATGCCGATCAGGCCTTCCATCATCTCGACCTCCCCGATGCCGATTCGGCCGCGAATCCAGCTGTGGCCGAAGCGATCTTGAGCGGATCCGGGGAGATCGCGCTGCGCGACGAACCGGCGAGGTGGTATCGACGGGCACTGGGTGAGGACATCTCGGCTGCCCGACCATGGGAGCTGACCGACGCGCTGATCGATCACGTGGTCATCACCGGCGGCTCCGGCGCGATCGGGTTGAGTTACGCCAGGTACCTGGCCGCGCACGGCGCCGCTCGCATCACGTTGCTGAGCCGCCACGGACTCGAGGCGGCCGCCGTCGCGGAACTGTCCGCACACGGATCCCACATCGACGCACCGCCCTGCGACATCACCGACACGGCGCAATTGACTGCCGCCGCCGACGCGTGCGCCGGTACCGGGGCGACGCTGGTGATCCACGCCGCGGGCAGCGCATCCTTCGCGCCGCGGGCCGAGGTCACCGGCGCCGCGCTGGCCGACATGACCGCGGCGAAGGTGACCGGTCTGGATCGATTCGTCCACACCTGGCCGATACGCCGCGGTGCGCCGATGCTGTTGTGTTCCTCGGTGATCGGCGTCTGGGGCGGTAAAGGAACCGCTGGCTACGCGGCAGCCAACCGCCTGCTGGACGTGACGGCGGCGCGGTTGAGAGCCGACGGACACCACTGTGTGTCGGTGCGGTGGGGGCTGTGGGAGGGTGCCGGCATCATCGACGCCGCCGAGACCGCCCGGGTCGAACGCGCCGGGCTGAAGCCGATGGACCCCGAGCGCGCGGTCGAGGCCAGCCTCGCGGAATATCCGCGCGATCCGCTGATCCTGCGGGCCGACCGCGAGCGGCTCCGAATCCTGTTCGGCGCCGACACCGGGACCCGAGGCGAGCTCGCCGCTCCGTCGACCTCCGACGGCTCGAGGATGGCCGCCCCCGCGGCAGTGCGCAGCCAACTGGCCGTCGTCCTCGACGTCGACGCGACATCGCTGGACCTCGACGCCACGCTGTTCGACCTGGGCGTGGACTCATTGCTGGCGCTGGACCTGCGCAAGCGCCTGAAAAAGCTGACCGGACAGACCGTTCCGCTGGCCACCCTGCTCGGTGGCATCACCGGCACCGACCTGATCGCTGCGATCGAAGAAAGTGAACCCCTCGCGTGACTGACATCGACACCCGAGCCCAGCTCACCGAGCGGCGGTTGGAGCTGTTGCGCCGCAGGCTCGACGAGCGCGGCCTCACCGCCACAACGGCGCCCGTCGACGACGTGTCGGCCATGTCCGAAGGCCAGCTGCGGATGTGGTTCGTGCACGCCGCCGATCCCAGTCGCGCCCTGCTGAACGTGTGCCTGTCGTATCGCATCACCGGTGCCGTCGACACCGACCGGCTGCACGAGGCCGTCGACGCGGTCGCGGTCCGGCACCCGGTGTTACGCACCACGTACCGCACCGCGAGCGCCGACAACGGTTCGACCGGCATGCCGGTGCCGACCGTGCACCCGGACCTGCGGCCCGGCTGGGCGGAACACGACCTGTCCGAACTGTCCGAGCGGGCCCGCCGGCTGCGGCTCGAAGTGCTGGCCCAGCGCGAATTCAGCGCACCGTTCGACCTGAACGCGGAATCACCGCTTCGGATCACCGTGATCCGGATCAGCGCCACAGAGCTCGTCCTGCTGCTGGTCGCCCACCACATCGCCTGGGACGACGGTTCCTGGGAGGTGTTCTTCGCCGACCTCACGCGTGCCTACCAGGGCGAACCGCTCGCACCGAGCCGGGCCTGGGTGTCGCCCCAGGTGAACGACGACGCCGACGTGGCGTACTGGCGCGCGGTGATGGCCGACCCGCCCGAGCCCCTCGAGCTGCCGGGGCCGACCGGTTCGGCGGTGCCCACCAGTTGGCGCTCCCGACGCACCACACGGCACCTCGGCGCCGATGTCGCGGCGCGGGTGAGCGCGATGGCCGCCGATGCCGGCGCCACGCCCTATACGGTGCTGCTCGCCGTGTTCGGCACCCTGGTGCACCGCTACAGCCACGTCGACGACTTCCTGGTCGCGACCCCCGTACTCAACCGGACCGCCGACACCGAGGACGTCATCGGGTATTTCGGCAACACCGTAGCGCTGCGTCTGCGGCCGCAATCGGCGATGACCTTCACCGAACTGCTGGCCCAGAGCAGGGACACCGCGATCGGGGCGTTCGCGCACCAGCGGGTCGGGCTGGATCGCATGGTCCGCGAGCTCAACCCCGACCGGCGGCACGGCGCCGAGCGGATGACGCGGGTCAGCTTCGGATTCCGCGGCCCCGACCGGTTCGGGTTCACCCCACCCGGGGTGAGTTGCGAACGCGCCGATCTGCGGGCCCATCTGACCCACCTGCCACTGGGCATCATGGTCGAATTCAGCGCCGACGAGATCGTCGTCGAACTCGAGTACCTTGTCGAAATCATCGAGCCGCAGCTCGCCGAGCAGCTCCTCGACCACTACCTGGTGCTGCTCGACAGCGCGCTCGCGCGACCGGACAGCTCGCTGCGCGAGCTGGATCTGATGAGCGGCGCCGACCGGGAATGGTTGCGCGAGATGACCCATGGTCCGGCCTTCGACACCGCACCGGCCACGATCGTCGACCTCGTCGAAGCCCAGGCGGCGCGCACCCCAGAGGCCACCGCCGTCGTCTACGAGGGCCGCCATTACAGCTACCGCGAACTCAACGAGCACGCCAATCAGGTCGCGCACTGGCTCATCTCGCACGAGATCGGCACCGAAGACCGCGTCGCGGTCCTGCTGGACAAGTCGCCGGAGCTGGTCGTCACCGCACTGGGTGTGCTCAAGGCCGGTGCGGTGTACCTGCCGATCGACCCGACCTACCCGCAGGATCGGCTGGAGTTCATCCTGGGCGACTGCGACGCGAAACTGGCGGTGCGCGAACCGGTCACAGGGATCGAGAATCTGCCCACCCACAACCCGACCGACGCTGACCGGGTGCGCCCGCTGCGCCCGGCCAACACCGCCTACCTGATCTACACGTCCGGCTCCACCGGACTGCCCAAGGGGGTGCCGGTCCCGCACCGACCCGTCGCGGAGTACTTCGTCTGGTTCAAACAGGACTATCAGGTCGACGCCGCGGACCGGTTGCTGCAGGTCGCCTCACCGAGTTTCGACGTGTCGATCGCCGAGGTGTTCGGCACCCTGGCGTGCGGCGCCCGGCTGGTGATCCACCGCCCCGACGGGTTGCGCGACATCGGCTACCTGACCGACCTGCTGCGCGACGAAGGAATCACGGCCATGCATTTCGTGCCGTCGCTGCTCGGGCTCTTCCTGTCGCTGCCCGGCGTGAACCAGTGGCGCACGCTGCAGCGGGTGCCGATCGGCGGTGAGGCCCTGCCCGGGGAGGTCGCCGACAAATTCCACACCACGTTCGACGCGTTGTTGCACAACTTCTACGGGCCCACCGAAACCGTCATCAACGCCACCCGGTACAAGGTCGAGGGCCGGCAGGGCACTCGTATCGTGCCGATCGGCAAGCCCAAGATCAACACGGCCATCCACCTTCTCGACGACGCGCTGCGCCCGGTTCCCCCCGGATCGATCGGCGAAATCTACATCGGTGGCACACACCTCGCGCACGGTTACCATCGTCGCCCGGGGCTGACCGCTGAACGCTTCGTCGCCGACCCGTTCACGCCCGGGGCCCGGCTGTACCGAACCGGTGACCTCGCGCGGCGCAACGCCGATGGTGATGTCGAATTCGTCGGCCGCGCCGACGAACAGGTCAAGATCCGAGGTTTCCGGATCGAATTGGGCGATGTCGCGGCGGCGATCACCGTGGACCCGAGCGTCGGCCAGGCCGTCGTCGTGGTCAGCGACCTGCCCGGCTTGGGCAAGAGCCTGGTCGGCTACCTGACCCCGGCCGACGGCTCAGCTGTCGACGTCGACCGGATCCGCGCCCGGGTGGCCGCAGCGCTGCCGGAGTACATGACTCCCGCCGCCTACGTGGTGGTCGACCAGATCCCGATCACTGCGCACGGCAAGATCGACCGTGCCGGGCTGCCGGAACCGGAGATCCTGGCCGCCAGCGAATTCCGCGAGCCCGCCGCCGGCACCGAGACGCAGGTCGCGCAGCTGTTCGCCGACCTGCTCGGCCATGAGCGGGTGGGCGCCGACGACTCGTTCTTCGACCTGGGTGGGCACTCACTGCTGGCCACCAAACTGGTCGCCGAGGTCCGCGCCCGGTGCGGGGCCGACGTCGGTGTGCGTGACATCTTCGAGCTCGACACCGTGGCACGACTCGCCGAACACATCGACTCCCTCGCCGCCGACGGCCGCGGCGCCCGACCGCGGCTGGTGGCGCAGCCGCACGACGGTCCGGCGCCGCTGTCGTCCTCGCAGTTGCGATCGTGGTTCGGCTACCGCATCGAAGGCGCCAACCCCGTGAACAACATCCCGTTCGCCGCCCGGCTGTCGGGCCCGTGCGACGTCGACGCACTGGTGGCGGCTCTCCACGATGTCGTCGAGCGGCACGCGATCCTGCGCACGACCTACCGTGAGATCGACGGCACGCCCTATCAGGTCGTCAACGACATGACACCGCACTTCCTGGTGCGGCGGGCCCGCGGCGACGGCGAAGACTGGCTGCGCGGCGAACTGGCCCGCGAACAGCGCTACGCCTTCGATCTGGAACAGGATTGGCCGATCCGCGCAGCGGTGCTCGGCGTCGAGGGTGAGCGCGGGCCGGAACTGGTGGTGTCTCTGGTGATCCACCACATCGCCGGCGACCACTGGTCCGGCGGAGTGCTGTTCACCGACATGGTGACCGCGTACCGTGCCAGAAACGCTGGACGCCAGCCGGATTGGGCGCCGCTGCCGATCCAGTACACCGACTACGGTGCCTGGCAGGCGCGTCTGCTCAGCGACGAGGCGGGCGTCGTCGCCCCGCAACGCGAATACTGGGCCGGCCAGTTGGCCGGCGTCCCCACCGAATCGGGCCTGCCGCTGGACCATCCACGGCCTCGGCTGCCCAGCGGCGCCGGTGACGCCGTCGAGTTCACCATCATGGCATCGACCAGGACCGCACTGGCGCAGCTGTGCCGCGACCTCGGCATCACCGAGTTCATGGCCCTGCAGGCGGCGGTCGCCGTGACGCTGGCCAAAGCCGGCGGCGGACCGGACATCCCGATGGGAACACCGGTGGCGGGCCGGTCGGAGGCCGAGCTGGCAGACCTGGTCGGCTTCTTCGTCAACTTCGTGGTGCTGCGTAACGATCTGCGTGGCAATCCCACGTTGCGCGAGATCCTGGTGCGGGCCCGCGAGACGGCGCTGTCGGCCTACTCGAACGCCGACGTGCCGTTCGAGCAGGTCGTCGATGTCGTCAACCCGCCGCGCTCGCTGTCACGCAACCCGCTGTTCCAAGTGGTCGTGCATGTGCGCGAACAGCTTCCCCGGCAGCAGATGATCGACGACCGGACGTCGTTCACGGCGCTGGAACCGAGCTTCGACATGGCCCAGGCCGACCTGTCGCTGAACTTCTTCGCGGATGCGCAGGACGGTCCGGCAGCCGGCTACCGCGGCCACGTCATCTATCGACCGGAACTGTATGACCGGGCCACGATCCAACGGCTCACCGGCTGGCTGGACCGCATCGTCACTGCGTTCGCCGAGCATCCCGATCGCCGACTCGGCGACGTCGAGATCATCACCGCCGAAGAGAAGCAGCGGATCGTGACCGACTGGGCCGCCGGCGCGAACCGGGTGTACGTGCTCGATGACGCACTGGCACCCGTCCCGGTCGGCGTCCTCGGTGACGTCTATCTCGGCGGCACCGTGTTCACGGGCGACAAGCTGGTCGGAGACCCGTTCAGCTCGCGCCCCGGAGCGCGGTTGTACCGCACCGGGGACCGCGGCCGGTGGGACGACGACGGCCGCCTTCACCTCGCCGCGGCGACCGTGCCCGGCGACGCCGAGGTGGTGACGAGGGCGCCGGCGACCGAATGGGAGGAGCCGCGCACCGCGAGCGAGCGTGCCCTGGCCGCGCTGTTGACCGAACTGCTCGGCGCCGAGGACGTCGGCCGTCACGACGACTTCTTCGGTCTCGGCGGAGACAGTGTGCTGGCCGTGCAGCTGGCCGCCCGAGCGCGCGACGCGGGTCTGGATCTGACCGCACGCATGGTCTTCGAGCATCCCGCGCTGGCCGAGCTGGCCGCCGCGCTGGACGCGGGCTCGGTCGCCGATCCCCAACCCGACGACGTGCACCACGAACCGATGTCGGCCTCGGGCCTGTCGGAGCAGGAACTGGCCGCGCTGACGGCGTCGTGGAGCGGTGGGGAGGCGCCGCGATGACCCAGACCGACGCACGCCCCAGCGCGCCGGCCATCGAGGATGTGCTGGCGCTGAGCCCGCTGCAGCAGGGGCTGTTCTCGATGGCCACGCTGACCGAGGGCGGGGCGGCGCGCACCGATCCCTATGTCATCGCGATGGCGGTCGATGCGACCGGTGACCTGCAGGTGGATCTGCTGCGCCGCTGTGCCGACCAGCTGTTGGCGCGGCATGCGAACCTGCGCGCCAGCTTCGTCCAGGGTGACCTCAGCCGAGCCGTGCAGATCATCCCGACCCGTGCCGAGCTGCCGTGGCGGCAGGTCCGCGTCGACTCCGACGACGAGGCGGTGGCCGTCGAAACAGCCGAGCGCAGTGCGCCGTTCGAGCTGGCCCGCGGACCGGTGATCCGGTTCCTGCTGATCGAGACACCTCAGCGGTGGCGGTTGGTCGTCACTGCACACCACATCCTCATCGACGGCTGGTCGCTGCCGTTGTTCATGGGGGAGCTGCTGACGCTGTACCGGGCCGGCGGTGACCCCGCCGCGTTGCCCGACCCGCCCCGGCCCTACCGCGACTACATCGGCTGGTTGGCCGGCCGCGACCACGAGGCCAGCCGGCGACTGTGGCGCCGCCACCTCGACAGGATCGACGCGCCGACGCTGCTCACCCCGGCGCTGACGTCGTCCGCCCCGGCACCCGGGCGGCCCCGGCTCACCGAGGTGACACTCGACGCCGACTCCACCCGCCGGCTGACCGAAGGGGCGCGCAGCCGCGGCCTCACCGTCAACACCCTGATCCAGCTCGCCTGGGCCAGCGTGCTTTCCGTGCTCACCGACCGCACCGACGTCACCTTCGGGGTGACGGTATCGGGGCGTCCGGGCGAGTTGGCCGGCGTCGAGCGGATGGTCGGACTGTTCGTCAACACCGTTCCGCTGCGGGTACGCCTGGATCCCGCCGACCGCACGGGCAGCCAATGTCTGGCGCTGCAGCGCGAAGGCGCCGGGCTGCGCGACCACAGCTACCTCAGCCACGCCGACCTGCGGGCGATGGCCGGCATCGGGGAGCTGTTCGACACCCTGCTCGTCTACGAGAACTTCCCGCCCGGAGGCCTGGTCGGCGCCAGCGAATTCGCGGCCAACGGCGCCACATTCGTGCCGTCGGCGCTGGAGAGTCTGTCGCACTTTCCGGTTACGCTCGCCGCGCATCTGGCCGGCGAGCAGCTCACGGTGTTCGTCGAGGTGCTCGACGGGGCGCTGGGTCAGCTGCGGCCCGAAACGCTGGGCAGGCGAGTGCTGCACATCGCGCAGCGCCTGATCAGCTGCTGGGACCGGCCGTTGCGCGACGTCGGCATCCTGCTCCCCGGCGAGGAACTGGGGCCGTCAGCCGCCGGTGACGCAGTCGGCGGCGGGGTGCACACCCGATTCACCGAGGTGGCCGCGACGCGCCTCGGGTCGGTGGCGCTGACCTGGGACACCGGCCGGCTGACCTATCGCCAGCTCGACGAGGCCGCTGACCGGGTGGCCTCGGCGTTGCTCGCCCGCGGGGTCGGTGACGAAGATGCCGTGGCGATCACACTGCCTCGAGGCCCCGACTACGTCGTGGCCATGCTTGGCGTGCTGAAGGCGGGCGCGGTCATCGTGCCGCTGGACCCCGCGATGCCCGCCGACCGGGTCGCCGACATCCTGGATCAGGCCGCGGCGCGCCTCGTCGTCGACGAGGCGTTCATCGCCGCGCTGCCCGCCGACCCGTCGGCGGACTACCGGCCCGCCGAGGTGACGGGAGCGCAGGCCGCCTACGTGGTGTTCACCTCGGGCACCACCGGCCGGCCCAAAGGGGTCATCGGGACGCACGGCGCGCTGCTCGCCTACGCCGACGACCACGCCGAGCATGTCCTGCGTCCGGCGCGGGCACGGCTCGGACGGCCGCTGCGGGTGGCCCACGCGTGGTCGTTCACCTTCGACGCCGCCTGGCAACCGTTGGCCGCGCTGCTCGACGGCCACACGGTGCACATCGTCGGCGACGAATGTCAGCGTGACGCAGAGGCGTTGGTGTTCACGATCGGGCGGTT
>Ga0310345_10002382_pt1 | contig 19085 bp, 13 predicted proteins | sample HC15DNA20500_MG_FD_204667 | JGI IMG/M metagenome (GOLD analysis project Ga0310345, IMG submission 204667) | Marine microbial communities from station ALOHA, North Pacific Subtropical Gyre - HC15-DNA-20-500_MG | ecosystem: Environmental > Aquatic > Marine > Oceanic | place: Pacific Ocean: North...
GATCCTGGCCGAAAATCTGACGCCCGACATGGCCCATGCCCAGCACATCCACGGCGTGTTCGACGACGAGGGCAACCCCGCCAATTCGCGGACCCCGACGCTGCCGGACGATGCCGACGGCGACGGCTTCGTCGAAGTGCTCGAGGGGGTGCCTGCCTATGGTGATATCCTGCTGTCGCTGACCGGTGCCGATGGCATGAGCCCGATGGCCGATTCCCAGGGCCAGCTCTCCTATATCCAGAGCTTCGACCTGACCGACATGGATAATCTGAAAAGCCCGGTCACTGACAGGCAGTATGACATGGAGGACCTGATGCCGCTGGTGCTGCGCGAGATCGTGCTGCACGGGCAGAACGTCGATGGCGGCTATGGCGAAGGCACCGACGGCGAGATCAACGGCGAACAGGATGGCTATGTCGGCATCCTGCCGGTCGCGGCCGGCGAGATCATGGAGATCGATCTCGAGCAGGCCCTCGACCTCCTCGCCGGGCAGCGCGCCTCGGCCAGCGGCAAATTCGGACTGAGCGCATCGGATGACGTCTTCAATGCCGGTGCCGGCGACGATGTCGTAAAGGGCTTCAAGGGTAACGACGTGCTCGATGGCGGGGCCGATAACGACGTGTTGCGCGGTTTTGCCGGCGATGACCGGCTGGATGGCGGAACCGGGAACGACCTTCTGGCGGGCGGCGCGGGTGCGGACGTTCTTGCCGGCGGCAAAGGCAACGACACGCTGAACGGCAAGGCCGGCGCCGATATTCTCATCGGCAACCAGCAGCGTGACACGCTGAATGGCGGCGCGGGCGACGATCGCCTTCTCGGCAATCTGGGACGCGATACGCTCGACGGTGGTGATGGCGCCGACATCCTGAACGGCGGGCGGCACAACGACGTGCTGACCGGCGGCGACGGGGCGGACATCTTCGCGTTCCGCAGCCAGAGGGATGGCGACGATATCATCACCGATTTCGAGGACGGGTCGGACCTGCTCGACTTCACCCGGACGTCTCTGGAGTTTGAGGATCTGACCATCGAGAACCAAGGCGACGATGCCGTGATCAGCTATGGCGACTCACAGATCACGCTTCTCGGGATCGATGCGGGTGCGATCGATCGCGACGATTTTCTGATCTGATCGCCTCGGTATCAACGCGACATGGGCCGCCCAAGGGCGGCCCATTTTGTTATGTCTCGGTGTGTGCTGGACCCTGCCTCACTCGAGCCGGGTCAAGCCGCCGTTCTAAAGCTCGACGTCGGGCAGCTGCTCGAACGCCGCGCGGAGCGCCTCGCTCCAGCCTTCCGAGATGGCGTGGTATTGCGGGTCGTCCGCCTCGATCCGCAGCGTCTTGCCGGGTTGAAAGCTGTCCGTCTCGTAGATCTGAAGATCTAGCGGCAATCCGACCGAGAGGTTTGCCTTGATGGTCGAATCGTAGCTGACCATCAGGAGCTTCACCGCCGCGGCAAAACTCATCGCAGGGTCGAAGGCACGCACCAGGATCGGGCGGCCATACTTGGTCTCGCCGCTCTGGAACCAGGGCATGTCGTCCCCCGCCTCGATGAAGTTGCCCTCCGGATAGATAAGGAACAGCCGCGGCGCGCTGCCGCGCACCTGGCCGCCGAGGATCAGGGTCGCGCCGAAGGTGCCGGCATCCGCGTTCATCTGCCCGGCGCCTGCGCGCGCGATCTCCTCCTTGAGCAGGTCGCCCACCATCCGGGCCACCACGAACATCGAAGGCTGACCAAGGATCGAGGGGCTGCGCTCGCCCGGGGATTTCAGCCGCTCGTTGATCAGGCTGACTACCGCTTGGGTAGTGGCGAGGTTGCCGGCCGTCAGCAGGGTGATCGAGGACTCCCCGTCGGACCAGCTGAACATCTTGCGGCAGCTCGAGATGTTGTCGACCCCGGCATTGGTGCGGGTGTCCGACATGAAGACCAGGCCCCGATCGAGCCTGAGGGCGACACAGTAGGTCATTGCGAGTCCGTTTCAGCCTGACGCACCTCGATCGCGACCGAGAGTTCCTCGCGGGCGGTGCCGAAGCGAAAGCCATTTACCGGCGCCGCCTCGGTGTAGTCCAGCCCCGTCGCCACGCGCACGTAGCGCGCATCCGGGGAGATCGCGTTCGAAACATCGAAGCCGACCCAGCCGAGATCGGGCACATGCGCCTCGGCCCAGGCATGCGTCGCCTCCTGCGAAACCTGTCCCTCCATCATTAGGTAGCCGGAGACATAGCGCGCCGGGATCGCCATGAGGCGCGCGCAGGTGATGAACACATGCGCATGATCCTGGCAGACCCCGGCCCCGGCCTCGAGCGCGTCCTCGGCGGTGGTCGCCACGTTCGAGCTTCCGGTTCGGTATTGCACCGCCTCGGCCACGGCCGAGGACAGGGTGTGCAGCCGCTCCAGCGGCGCGTTGCCGGCCCGCAGCCCCGACACCAGCTTGCGGCAGCGTGCGCCGGGCCGGGTCAGCGGCGTGGACCGCTCGAACAGCCAGAGCGGCATGTAGCCCGCATGCGGTCCGTGCACGCCGGCCCGGTCCTCGATTTCCAGTTCGCCCTCCGACAGCACGCTGATCTCTCGCGCGCCCGGCGTGACCGAGACGAGCTCGACCTTGTTGGCATGCTGATCCTCGAAGCTCAGCTCTGTCTGACCGCCGGTGACAGTATTGCTCCAGCGCAGCACGCGCTGCGCCCCGCCCGGCTTTGGCGTCAGCCGCAACTGCTGCAGCGCGTAATCGACCGGCGCGTCGAAGCTGTAGGTGGTGCGGTGCGAAATGCTCAGACGCATGGGTGCGCTCCTGCGACGGCATGAGGGGTCATCGGTAGAACCTGTAATCGATCTCGATCTGCTGGCTCAGGTGCGCAAGGCAGTGCTGCACTTCCACCAGGAACTCGTGCAGCCCGTTTTCGAAGATCGTGTCGATCGACCGCCCGAGCAGCCTCTGGTTCAGCTTCTCGGCGATCTCGTGTGATGGCAGGCGCGTGCCGTAATCCGACGCGAGATAACCGAGGTTTTCCTCGAGCTTGTGGGCGCAGAAGGCGAGGCTGCGCGGCATGGCGCGGTCATGGATGATGAACTCCGCGATCTCGCGCGGGCGCAGTTGCTGACCGTAGCGCATCTGGAAGGCGCCCACGCCCGAGACGCTGCGCAGGATCGTCTCCCATTGCACGTCGTCGAGCCGCGAGCCCACCGCCGTCGCAGACGGCAGCAGCACGAAATACTTCACGTCGAGGATGCGCGCGGTGCAGTCCGCACGTTCGCTGAACATCCCCAGCCGGCAGAAATCATAGATGTCGTTCCGCAGCATCGTGCCATGTGTGGCGCCGCGCACAAAGGCGGCGCGCTGCCGGATCAGTGCCAGCACGTCCTGCAGGTCGCGGTCATGCACCTTGCGGCGCATCGCGGCGCAAAGCGTCATCCAGGCCTCGTTCACCGCTTCCCAGACCTCGCGGGTGAGCGCGGTGCGCACGACGCGGGCGTTGTCACGCGCGGCCTTGACCACCGACAGCACCGAGGACGGGTTGTCCGGGTCGCGCAGCATCCAATCCAGCGCAAGGTCGCGGGTCACGTCGCCATGCTTGGCGACATAGCCGGCATGTGTCGCCGCCGCTTGCAGGATGCTGCCCCATTCGTCGTCATCCGACGACCGGGTGAGCGCAATGCGCTGGCCCACCTCGATCATCCGGGCCGTGTTCTCCGAACGCTCCAGATGCCGGAACATCCAGTAGAGCCCGCCGGCCGTCTTGCCCAGCGTCGTCATTGTTCGAGCACCCAGGTGTCCTTGGTGCCGCCGCCCTGGCTCGAATTGACCACCAGCGATCCCTTCTTGAGCGCCACGCGGGTCAGCCCGCCCGGTGTAATCGACACGCCTTCGGGCGAGACCAGCACGAAGGGACGCAGGTCGACATGGCGCGGCGCGAGGCCGGCGCGGGTAAAGATCGGCACGGTCGAAAGCGACAGCGTCGGCTGTGCGATGTAATTGCCGGGTCGCGCCTTGAGCTTGTCGCGAAACGCCGAAAGCTCCTTCTTGGAGGCGGTCGGGCCGATCAGCATGCCGTAGCCGCCGGAGCCGTGCACCTCCTTGACCACCAGCTCGGACAGGTTGTCGAGCACGTAGGACAGCGCCTCGGGCTCGGCGCAGCGCCAAGTCGGCACGTTCTTCAAGAGTGCCTTCTCGCCAGTATAGAACTCGACGATTTCCGGCATGTAGGAATAGATCGCCTTGTCATCGGCGATGCCGGTGCCGGGGGCGTTGGCCAAGGTGATCCGGCCGGCGCGGTAGACATCCATGATGCCCGGCACGCCGAGCGCGCTGTCCGGATTGAAGTTGAGCGGGTCGATCCAGTCGTCATCGACACGCCGGTAGAGCACGTCGATCGGCTGGTAGCCCTGGGTGGTCCGCATGGCCACGCGGCCGTCGACGACCCGCAGGTCCTGCCCCTCGACCAGCTCGACCCCCATCTTGTCGGCGAGGAAGCTGTGCTCGTAATAGGCCGAATTGTAGCTGCCCGGCGTCATCACCCCCACCACCGGCCGACCATTGCTCGAGCTTGGCGCACAGGCGCAGAGTGAGCGGTGCAGCATCGCCGGGTAGGATGAGACCGGCCGCACCCGGGTCTTCATGAACAACTCGGGGAACATGTGCAGCATGGTCTCGCGGTTCTCGAGCATGTAACTCACCCCCGAGGGCGTGCGGGCATTGTCCTCGAGCACGTAGAACTCGTCCTCGCCGGTGCGCACCAGATCGGTGCCGACGATATGGGTGTAGACCCCGCCGGGCGGGTCGACCCCGATCATCTGCGGCAGGAAGGCGGCGTTGCGCTCAATCGCCTCGATCGGCACCCGCCCGGCGCGGATGATCTCCTGCCGGTGATAGATGTCGTGCAAGAAGGCGTTGATCGCGCGCACCCGCTGCTCGATGCCCCGCGACAGCCGGTCCCATTCGCGTCCCGCGATGACCCGGGGAACGATATCGAAGGGGATCAGCCTCTCGGCCGCGTCCCGGGCACCATAGACGTTGAACGTGATACCGGTGAGACGGAACAGATCTTCCGCATCTCGCGCCTTTCGGCGCAACCGCCCGGCATCCTCCTGCTGCAACCACTCGTTAATCGGTACATACGGATCCCGGAGCACGGTCTCATGCCCCCACATCTCGTCAAAACTGCTGCTCTTGCTCATGGGACGAGAGTAGCCCGACTTCGGCAGCCCAAGTGGAGCAGAAAGAGCAAAACGAGGCACTAGACCAGTGCGGCCACAATAGATCGCCCAGATATTAAGCAACCCGCGCAGCAATGGCACGGTCTTGCTCGATTTTGAGGCATTTAGACTTTCAGTTCTGCGCTGATTTCGAGCTTTCCGGTTCCTGCTGATGCCGGTTCCCATGCATGAAGGCCCCGCCTTCCGGAGCCGGACGCCGGACCGGGTGGCGCGCAGCGGGCACGTCGCCGGGCTGCGAAAATGGAGCAGGAGCCGCATGCGTGGTTCGAGAGTGTCGAGATCGCGATACAGGAGGCGGCCAACCGCAAGCCCGCGAGCTACGTCCGCAACATCTTCAAATACTACGTCTCCTACCGGCTGCTGGCCGATCTGGAGGCAAAGGCGCGCCTGGCATAGGGGGCGACAGCGCGGATGCGACATGGCCAATCCTAGCCCGACCGGCCTATGCCGGCTTCGGTCAGCCCCGCGAACCGACCCCGATCGACTAGCCCAGCTCGACCCAGCTGCCGCCCTCGCGGGCATAGGTGGTGTCGTCGAACTCCAGCCGTTCCATGCCGGTGAGCACGTCGCGATCTCCCTCAAAGGTAACGATCACCTTCTTGCCGAACTTCACGCCGTAATCGCCGAAGTCACCATCGAACATGACCGTATCGCGCCCCTTGCCACCAACCAGCTTGTCGTTGCCGGGATCGAAGATGAAGGTGTCGCTTCCTTCCCCGCCCAGCACCTTGTCGTTGCCGACGCCACCGTCGAGCATGTCCTTGCCGCCACCGCCCACGAGTTTGTCATTGGCCGCGCCGCCCGACATCTTGTCGCTGCCTTTTCCCCCTAGCAGCTTGTCCCGGCCGGCACCGCCGTCGAGCTTGTCGCCACCGTCGCCGCCCATGAGCTTGTCCCGACCATCATCGCCGACGAGAACGTTCTTGCGGCCATCGCCGATGAGCGTGTCGTTGTGCGTGCTGCCATGCACGTTCTCGATCTTCAGCAGCCGGTCGCCCTCGGCATCACCACCCACGCCGCTGCGCTTGGCTAGGTTCACCGTCACGCCCGCATCCGAGGCGTGGTAGTCGGCCCAGTCCTTGCCGCCTCGACCATTGAGGATATCGGCACCATCGCCACCAATGAGCAGGTTGCCACCCTTGCTGCCGAGGAGCTTGTCATCCCCCTCGGAGCCGATCGCGCCTTCCATGCCCTTGAACTTGTCGCCGCGGGCTTCGCCCCCCTTTCCCACGCCCTTCTGCAGGTTGACCGTAACGCCCTTGATGGAGTCGCTGTAGTCGAGCGTGTCGAAGCCCTTGCCGCCCAAGAGCATGTCGGCACCCTTGCCGCCGGCAAGGATGTCAGCGCCGTTCCGGCCGGCAAGCGTATCCTTGCCCCCAAGTCCAAGGATCAAACCATTGGTCTTTGAATCCTTGAGCGTTTCGCTGGCATTGCTGCCTTCCATCACTTTGGCCACGGCCGATAGCCGGCCTTCGGCCACGTCCTGCACCGCGATCTGGAAGTCCTGGGTCAGGCTTCGGCCGTTCGAACCCGTCCCGGTGATGGCAAGGTCAATGCTAGGGACCTCCTCGAAATCGAGGCTGGTCTTGGCCTTCAGTTTCAGCAGGCCGTCCACCACCTGAAAACGACTGTCCGAGACGGAGAACTTATAAGCGTCGTCGTCTTCCAGACCGACGAGAGAAAGCTGACCGACCACGGCGCCGGTCGTGTTTTCGGCTACCTCATTGGAAGACAGGGCAATATCCGTGGGCTCATCGAGGATTTCGCTGATCTGGATCGCGTTGATCTTCGGGTTCTGATTGTCGCGGATGAAGGCGAGGTTCAGCTGGTCGTCGACGGCCGTGTAGATCAGCTCGCGCGTCAGCACCGTGCCGAGGAAGGGCTGTTTCTGTGCGTTCGTGGCCGAGCTCGGCGGCAAGGCCTGCCCCAGCGCCGCCGCGGCCTCGACCAGCGGGTTGAGATCGGCGAATTCGGCGAAGGCCGTGCCGTCCACCGTCACGTCGAAGATCCGGTCGCTGCTCGGGAGATTGAACGCGCCGGGCCAGTTCTCGGTGTAGAGCAGCGTGATCTTGTAGGTCGCACCCACAGCCACGTCGAAATTGTAGGTCAGCGGCTCCTGACCTTCCGCCGGTCCCTTGCTCTTGTCGAAGCGCTCGTGGACGAAAAGCTGCCAGGGCGCGTAACCCTCGACTTCGGTGTCGATGTAATCGACCTCGTCCGCCGCGTCGGTTATCGTGGCTGAATACACGTCGTCCGCATCGCCGGTGACGGAAACCGGCCCGCTGGCATCCTCGAGCGCCAGATCGCCGGTCCAGGCCGGGCCGCCATCGATCGCGGCGACGTCGGAGCTCCCGGCGTTGACGCGGTAGAGGATGGTCTCGGCAAGTTCCGGACCCTTGGCCTCGATTTTCAGTTCGTTGAAATCGACGGTTGTGAGGGTATCCGCGGCGACGTCTTCGGCGATGAGGCCGATGGCGGCGCCGGAGGTCTGGCCGGCGATCTGGTGGGCGCCGGTGAGCACGTCGCGCAGCACGCCCTGCGGCAGGACGAAGCCGTTCAGCGGCAGGGCGACGAAATCGGCGGCGCCGTCGAGCCGGTAGGCCGCGCCCACGGCGAAGCCGGCATCGATGGCGATCTCGAGCCGCAGCTCGATCCCGGTGACGGCCGGGTCGGCGAGGCCGGGCACGTCGACGCGGGTGATCCGCTGGTAGACGTCGCCGGTCTCGACCCCGACCTCGAGATAGGGCGTGCCGCCCACCGCCCCCATGACGATCCGCAGGAAGTTGGACTGGGTGCCGTCGCCGAACATCAGCCCCGAGACCTGGCCCTCGACGATCCCGCCCTGCTGGCTGGGGATCCAGTTGGCCATGTCGAGCGTGGCCAGGATGCGCCCGACATCGGGGTCGGGGCGGATCCCGGTATGCACCGCGTCGCGGGCGCTGTTGGCGCTGCCCACCGCCGTTCCGGGCTGCGCGTTCTTGATCTGGAAGGTCGGGGCGTTGCCGCCCGGGATGATGTTGCCGCCATTGTCGTACAGCCCGTCCTGCTGCTGGCCGGCGGGGAAGTTCTCGGCCGCGGTGCGCGCGTCCTGGTTCGGCGTCACCCCGTCGAGCGCCGCGCCGAGAAAGCCGGTATCGGACAGGGTGCCGGGGAAGTTCGTGTTCTGCTGGGTGAAGTCGAGCACGATCTTCTGGCCCACCTCGAGCGCGTAGCCGTTCTCGGCCGAGAACTCGAACGGGTCGATCAGCTCGTTCAGCCCGTCGAGATCGGCATCGGTCTCGTCGGTGATGTCCTGACCGGCGAGCGGCACGGCGCCGTTGGCGGGCTGGAAGATCTCGATGAACGGGCCGTTCTGCTTGTAGGTGGCGACCCAGATCGAGCCGCGGAAGGCGTTGTTGAGCCCCATCGCGCCGAACTCGTCGCCGATCGAGGCCAGCCCCAGCGGCCCGCCGCCGGCCTGCAGCACGGTGCGGTCGGCCGCCAGCGTCTCGCCCGAACTGCCGGTGGCGGTCTGGACCACCCCGTTCGCGTCGCGCCCGATGACGATCAGCGAGCCCTGGTTCAGCGAGGCCGCGATCAGCGCCCCGGACATGTCGATGCCACCGCCGTCGAGCACGGTCGAGGTGTATTCGGTCAGCCCGTTGATCGAGCCCTTGCCGGAATCGAGGGCGCCGTCGGTGAAGCCGCCCTCGAGATAGTTGCCCTCGACCGGGTTGGCGGCGGCGATGATCTCGCCGATATCGGCGGGCAGGCCGGCCTTGCCCAGAAACGTGCCGCCCTGCGGCGCCGCGCCGCCCGCCACCACGACCTGGCCCGAGCCGTCGGCGAAGCCGTAGATGTCGTAGAGCACGCCCGGGGTGACGGCGAGCACCTTCCGGGTCAGCTCCTGGTCGTCGGCCCCGTAGACGCCCGAGGTCGGGTAGGCCGCGTTGTTGGCCTCGACCGCCTGCAGCCAGGCGATGACCTCGTCGTAGTCGCTGCCGCCGCCATTGCCGGCGCTGTCGACGTTCGACACCAGCAAAAAGGCGTTGCCGACCCCGGCCTCGGGGGTGAACAGCAGCCCCGCGCGCGAGCCCTCGGCCCGGGTCGGGTTGGGATGGCCGCCATAGACATAGGTCAGCCCGTCGAGGGTGTAGGTCTGCGCCCCGCCCTGCCCCGCCGCCAGCACCCGCCCGGCCAGGTCGTCGGAGCGGGTCACCTCGTGCATCTGGTCGTAGTTCTTCGGGTCCCAGGCGACGAGGCTCATCGGGTCCTTGGTGCTGCCGTCGCCATTGTTGAGGTTGAGCGCGATGTAGCCCAGGGCCTGCGCGAAATCGCTGGTGGCGCCATTGTCGCCGGCCTCGCCGATCGGCCGGCCGCCCCACAGGTTGTTGGCGCCGTTGTCGTAGGTGTAGACGCGCCCGTCCTCGGTGACCTCGACGTCATAGGCGTTGCGGTAGCCCGGCGAGTAGATGCTGATCGGCCCGGCGGGGTCGATCTTGCCGCCGTTGAAGCCGTCATTGCCGCCGAAGGGGTCGTTGCCGTCAGCGGCGCCCGGCAGTGCCGGGTCGTCGAGCGTCGGCACGTCGTAGACGTATTTGCGGCCGCCATCGGTGAGCACCGGCATCGAGGCCAGCATCGTCAGGTCGACCTCGAGGATCGCCGCCGAATAGGCGGTCTCCTGCTGGCCCGCGAAGTGGTTCGAGGGCGCGCCGTTGTTGGCGTTGCCGCCATTGGCGACGATCAGCCGCTCGGAGACCAGCTTGCCGCTGGCGTCGAGCACCTGGATCACCTCGAGCCCGTTGAGCGCGTGGTTCTCCTCCGAGCGCGCCAGGCCACGCACGATGTCGACCGCGTCCCAGCTGTTCGGCCCGGTCTGGGTCAGCTTGGTGATGACGCCGGAATTGGTGTCGAGATTGGCGTCGGCGCCACCGCCGCCGGCGCCGATCCGGCTGTCCGAGGAGGTGACGTAGACGGTGACCGCGGGCTTGCCGCCGATCATCACCGGAGCGCCGTTCGCGTCGAATTGCGGCGTCACGTCGATCCCCGTGACCTGCCGCTTCGTCGCCGCGTTCGCGGTGCCGTCGTCGTTGTGGTTGGGGATCGACTTGACGTGGTTCAGCGTCACCTGCTCGGTCACGTAGAACTGCGCGGTGGTGTCGCCGTCGTTCGGATCGGGGTCTCCGAAGGCGATCGTCAGGACGTGCACGTCCCCGTCCACCTCGGTGACATAAAGCCGCCCATCCGCCCCCCACACCAGCGCGGTGGGCTGGGAAAGACCGCCGAAACCATTGAAATCAAGCGAGCTGGCAGAAAAGTTGTTGGAAACAGCCACGACCATTACCCTTCGAAACACTCGTTAAAAAATGTGGCGAAACGCAAGAACACGCGCCTCGGCAATCAATCTCGTCCTGAGGAGCGGGTTGGGGCATAAGATGGGCGTCGCTGAAAACGGGCGGTGCCCCGGTCCTTCCCCCCGATCTCCCCCGGCAAACGCGCCCCGGAAATCGGCTGCTCCTCATACCTCTGGCTTAACGTTAACAACCCTAGGCCACGGCACAAACATATTTTCGCCACAGAACCGAACTCCGCGCGAAACTTGATATTTATTACAAAAGAACCACCCAGAAAGCAACATTATAACTATTCCGTGAGGGGTGGCAGACCGGCAATAGATATGCCTCAGGTTGTCGTCACGTACTCTTCCTATGGCGGAAAATGCTGATTGGCGAACCACCTGAATGAATGCCACCGTGACATTTCGAAAGTCCAATCTTTGGCTCGTGTCTCTTCAGGGGAATTAAATGACCGCGGACGCGAAATGTGATTTGCACAGTGAGATTGTTCCCAAATCGCGCGAATCCGGTCCGCGAACTCCCCCGCGCCTGCGCGTTGACCGGCGGCTGAACGAATCATCGGACACCTACCGGGTCGCCCATGGGCCGGTCGCCGAACCCAACCGGGACCCGGGAACCCGCCCTCCAGCAACGTGCGGCTTGCCAATCGGGGCGCTCGCGTCCACTTTGCCTCGGCTTCTGCACCTCTACGCAACAGATCCGGGCCTGCCATGACCGAGACCGAGCTTCCCGTCGCACTCGTCACCGGCTCGGCCGGGTTCATCGGGATGCATGTCTGCGAACGGTTGATCGCGGAGGGCTACAGGGTGGTCGGGCTCGACTCCCTGAACGACTATTACAGCGTCGCGCTCAAGCAGGCGCGCCACGACCGGCTGGCGCGGCACAACGCGTTCAGCGCCGAGATCGGCAAGATCGAAGATCCCGGCCGGCTGATGCGGCTGTTCGAGGAAAACCGGCCCAGCCTCGTGGTCCATCTCGCGGCACAGGCGGGTGTGCGCTACTCGATCGAGCAACCGCGCTCCTATCTGGAGGCGAACCTGCAGGGCAGCTTCGAGCTTTTGGAGGCGGCGCGGGCGCACCCGCCCGCGCATATGCTGTTCGCCTCGACCAGCTCGGTCTACGGGGCCAATACCGAGATGCCCTATCGCGAGACGGCCAAGGCCGACACGCAGATGTCCTTCTACGCCGCCACCAAGAAGGCGGGCGAGGCGATGGCGCATTCCTATGCGCATCTCTACGACCTGCCGATCACCATGTTCCGCTTCTTTACCGTGTACGGGCCTTGGGGCCGGCCGGACATGGCGCTGTTCAAGTTCACCCGGGCGATCCTCGAGGACTCGCCCATCGACATCTACAATCACGGCGACATGAAGCGCGACTTCACCTATATCGACGACCTGGTCGAGGGGATCCGCCGTCTCGCCGATGCGATCCCGGCCCGACCCGGACCCGAGGGCCCGCGCGAGGGCGACAGCCTCTCCGCGGTCGCCCCCTTCCGGGTGGTGAATATCGGCAACGGCGCGCCGGTGCCGCTGATGGAGTTCGTCGAGGCGATCGAGGCGGCGCTGGGGCGGACGGCGATCAAGCGCTTTCTCGACATGCAGCCGGGGGACGTGCCCGCCACATGGGCCGATACGCGGCTGATCGGCGAGTTGACCGGCTATGCCCCCTCGACCCCCGTCGCGCTCGGCGTGGCGCGCTTCGTGGAGTGGTACCGCGACTATCACGGTGTCTGAATTGCGGGCATGGCGACCGGCGCGACGGTCTTGCGCGCAGGACGGGGCCTAGGGGGCTTGCCTCTCGGCGCGGTGCCTGCGAGCCTCGCGCCATGGATGATTGGACCATACGTCGGGCCGTGCCCGAGGATGCCGCCGCGCTGACCGCTTGCTTCGCGCGGGCCTATGCGCCGCATGCGCATCTGCCCGACCTGCCGCCGGTCACGCGCGGCATCGGCGACGACATCGCCAACCACTATGTCTGGCTGGCCGAGCGCGGTGACGAGGTGCTCGGCGGCGCGGTGCTGGTCATCGGCCCGGGCAGCGCGAAGCTGTCGAATATCTGCGTCGATCCGGGCGCCGCCCGCAACGGCATCGGCCGGGCGCTTTTGCGGCTCATCGAGGCCGAGGCCCGCGCCTGGGGGGCGCAGGCGGTGACGCTGACCACCCATGCGGAGATGGAGGAGACGCGGCGCTTCTACGATCACCTCGGATGGCGCGAGACCGGGCGCTCCGGCAACCGGGTCTACATGGAAAAGCCCCTGCCCAGTTGAGGCCGCGCCGCAACCAAGTCCCCGATGCCGCGTTGTCGAGAGGCATCCCGAGCGGATGCGCCGGGCACGGGGGGGCGTCATGGCCAAGGGCAGTTCATCGAACAAGAAGGCCACGCCGGTAGAGGCGCCGCTGGAGCCGCGCGTCGAGGCGTTCCGGGCCCTGGCGCAACGCTATGCCGCGGATGGCTGCGCGATGCGGCCCGGCCAGCTCACCGGGCATGACCGGCGCATGCATGTGCGCGACACGATCATCGAGGACCACGCGACGCGGATCGACCAGAAGGCGATCGGCGCGCAGCGCAAGTTCGACAAGCTCTCGGGCTCGCTCTTCGCCTTTTTCCGCGGCACCTCGCTGCTGTTTCACCGCGACATGGCGGGCGAGGATTCGCGGATGCCGACGGTGCTGCTGCTGGGGGACGTGCATCCGGGCAATTTCGGGGTGATGCCCAATGCCGACAACGTGCCGATCTTCGGTGTCAACGATTTCGACGATGTCTGCTATGGCCCCTTCACATGGGACCTGAAGCGCGGCGCGACGGGGTTCATGCTCGGCGCCGGGGAAAAGTGCGGCTACGGCGCCAAGGCGCAGCGCAAGATCGCCCGGGCCTTCATCGACGGCTATCTCGACGGCATGGCCTTCTATGCCAAGAGCGGCACCGAGTCCGGCGAGGAGCTGCGCCCCGACAACAGCCCCAAGGTGATCCGGCGGCTGTTCGAGGAGGCGCGGACTTCGCGGGCGGACTGGCTGCGCGACCGCTATCTCGACGAGACCGGGCGCGGCTTTCGCGCCAACGAGGAGTTCACCCCGGTATCGCGCCGGGTCAAGGAGTTCCAGAAGCAGATCGACAGGCTCGCCGCGGGCGACAAGGTCGGGCGTTCGCGCAGGATCGAGGGTCTGAAGGTCAAGGACGTGGCGATCCGGCATGGGCAGGGTACCGCCTCGCTCGGCCTGCCGCGCTACTACGTGTTGCTCGAAGGGCCGTCGGGCGACGCCACCGACGACCTGATCATCGAGTTCAAGCGTGCCCGCCGCTCGGCGCTGAGCGGGCTGGTGCCCGAGACCGGCTTCGACTCGGGCGACCTGGGCGCCCGGATTGCGCATGGGCAGTCGGTGCATCTCGCCCAAGGCGACGTGTTCTACGGCGAGGTCGAGATCGAGGGAGCGAGCTTTATGTCGCGCGAGCGCGCGCCGTTCCGCGAGGACATCGATCTCGACGAGCTGTCGAAGAAGACCTGGAAGGCCTATGCGCGGGTCTGCGGTCGGGCGCTGGCGCAGGCGCATGCCCGCTCCGACGAGGTCGGGCAGATCGATTACGACGTGGAGCCGCGCATCCTCGAGGCGATCGGGCCGCGCAAGCTCTTCGTGGCCGACATCCTCGACTTCGCCGAGGAGGCGCTGGCCCGGCTGCGCCGCGACCACGAGAGTTTTCGCCGCGACCACGCGCATGGCGCCTTCGAGGATCTGCGGCGCAGCTACCGCTGAGCGGTCAGACCGAGACCTCCGACAGCAGCCGCTCGCGCGGCACGTCGTCGCGCGCGCCCGAAAGCGTCACCGCCCCGCGCCGCATCACCACGAAGCGGTCAGCGAGATCATAGGCAAAGTCGAAATACTGCTCGACCAGCACGATCGCCATGTCGCCCCGGTCGCGCAGCTTGGAGATCACCCGGCCGATCTGGGCGATGATGTTGGGCTGGATCCCTTCCGTCGGCTCGTCGAGCAGCAACACGCGCGGCTTGAGCACCAGCGCGCGCGCGATGGAAAGCTGCTGCTGCTGGCCACCCGACAGATCGCCGCCGCGCCGATGCCGCATCTCGTGCAGCACCGGGAACAGCTCGTAGATCTCGTCCGGCACCTTGCGCTCGGCGCGCGGCAGCCCGGCGAAGGCGGTTTCGAGGTTCTCGCGCACCGTCAGGAGCGGGAACACCTCGCGCCCCTGCGGCACGTAGCCGATGCCACGCCGCGCCTTGGCATGGGCCGAGAGCCCGGTGACCGCGTCGCCATCGAGCCGGATCTCGCCCCGGCTGGTCGGGTGCCGCCCGGCCAGCGCCTTGAGCAGGCTGGTCTTGCCGACGCCGTTGGTGCCCATCACGCAGGTCACCTCGCCGGGGCAAGCCTCGAGCGAGACGCCGTCGAGGATCTGGCTATGGCCGTAATGCAGGTCGAGCCTGTCCACTTGGAGCATGGTTATCGTCCCAGATAGACGTCGATGACGTCGGGGTTGGAGGTCACGTGGTCGAGGCTGCCCTCGGCCAGCACCGATCCCTCGTGCAGCACCGTCACCCGGCAGTTCAGCCGCCGCACGAACTCCATGTCGTGCTCGACCACCACCACGGCGCGGGTCTTCGCCGCCTCGACGAGAATCTCGGTGGTCTTCTCGCGCTCGGCCACGGTCATCCCGGCGGCGGGCTCGTCCACGAGCAGCAGCCGCGGCTCCTGCGCGAGCAGCATGCCGATTTCCAGCCACTGCTTCTGGCCGTGGCTGAGTTCGCCCGACTTGCGGTCGAGATGCGCGGCGAGGCCGATGGTTTCGGACAGCGCGTCGACCCGCTCCAGATCGGCGGGGCCGGGCCGCCAGAACAGCGCCGCGAAGGGGCCGCGCTTGTTTCTCAGCGCCACCAGCAGGTTGGCGCGCACGGTCTGGTCCTCGAACACGGTTGGCTTCTGGAACTTGCGCCCCACCCCTTCGCGGGCGATCCGTGCCTCGGACAGGCCCAGAAGCGAGATCCCCTTCTCGCCCCAGCGGATCGTGCCCTTGTCGGGCCGGGTCTTGCCGGTGACGATGTCCATGAAGGTGGTCTTGCCCGCGCCGTTGGGCCCGATCACCGCGCGCAGCTCGGACGCGCCCATGTGGAAGGACAGGTTGTTGATGGCGCGGAAGCCGTCGAAGCTGACCGAGACGCCCGAGACTTCGAGAAGCGTGCTCATGCCTTGGCCTCCTCCTCGTGGAAACTGCCCTGATCGGGGCCGAGATCGGCGCCGTGCCGCGCCGGGCGGCGGCGCTGGGTCCACAGATCCACGAGCCCGCCCAATCCCTTGGGGGCCAGGAGCGTGACCAGCACGAAGCTGAAGCCCAGCATCACCAGCCACCAGTCGACCCAGACCAACTGGACCGGCCCGAGATCGAGATCGGGCAGCTTGCCCGAGGTGAAGAAGGAGGAGATCAGGCTGACCGCGATGGCGCCGATCACCGCGCCATAAAGCCGCCCGCGCCCGCCGATCGCCACCCAGACCGCGAGGTAGATCGAAGCGATGGGCATCATCTCGGCCGGGTTCACGATCCCCGCCTGCGGGTAGTAAAGCGCCCCCGCGATGCCGGTGATCGCCGCCGACAGGGTGAAGACGGCGAGCTTGTAGCCCTCGACCGGGTAGCCGAGGAACCGCACCCGCGCCTCGTTGTCGCGGATACCGCGCAGGATCGCCCCGAACTTGCCCGACACCACGAAAGCGCAGAGCAGGTAGCCCAGTCCCAGTGCCAGCGCCGAACCCCACAGGAACCACAGAGAGACGGTGGATTGCGGCACGCCCGAGAGCCCCGGCAGGTTCTGAAGCCCCGAGAGGCCGTTATTGCCGCGCAGGCCCGCATCGTTCTGGAACAGGTAGAGCGCGAGGGCCAGCGTCATCGCTTGGGTCAGGATCGACAGGTAGACGCCGGTGACGCGGCTGCGGAAGGCAAGCCAGCCGAAGACCAGCACCAGCGCCGAGGGCACGAGCACGACGAGCGCGAGCTGCGCCGGCAGCGAGCCCGAGAAGGCCCAGATCGCCGGAAAGTCCGAGGAGCCGACCACCCCGAAGATCTGCCCGCCCACCGCGTCGCGGATCTCCTGCGGCGTCGGCGGGATCGCCTGACCGGCGAGGCTCTCGGCGACGATCCCTTCGGTCCGCGCGGTCATCAGCCACATGCCGATCATGTAGCCGCCAAGCGCGAAGAAGGCGATGTTGCCAAGGCTCAGGATGCCCGCATAGCCCCAGACCAGATCCATGGCGAGCGCGGCCAGCGCGAGGCAGAGCGTCATGCCCAGCGTCTTGACGAAGCTGGTCGAGAGCCCGCCCGAGGCCGCCATCGCGGTGATGGCGAGCGTGCCGATCAGCAGCAGGCCCAGCACCACCGGCACCGACGGGTTGCGCTTGAGAAACGAGCCGGTCATGCGGCCTCCGATCTTTGAATGGCGGTCATGGTCAGTCCCCCGCCGCGCGGCCCCGGAGCGCGATGATCCCGCGCGGCCGGAACTGGATGAAGATGATGACGGCGACGATCATCCATGTCTGCGCCGCCAGCGTGTTCGAGGGGTTGAGCACCTCGATGCCCTTCTGCAGGCCGCCGATCATCGCCGCGCCCGCCAGCGTGCCCCAGATATTGCCGACGCCGCCCACGACGACGGTCATGAAGCTCTGCACGATGTAGTCGGCGCCCATCTCGGAGGTGACCTTGGCGTAGAGGCCGATCGCGACACCGGCGATGCCGGCGATGCCCGAGCCGAGCCCGAAGGTCAGCATGTTGACCCGGCCCGGATCGATGCCGACCGAGGCGGCCATGCCGGGGTTCTGGGTCACCGAGCGGGTCTCCAGCCCGAGCCGAGTGCGCTTCATCAGGAACAGGAAGAAGCCGAGGAACATCAACGCCAGCACGAAGATCGCGATGCGGATATGGCTGATGCCGACCACGTCGTTGACGATCCAGGCACCGCCGAGCCAGTCCGGCGCGGTGAGCGGCCGGGCCTGCGTGCCGAACACGATCTTGGCAAGCTGTTGCAGAGCGATCGAGATGCCGAAGGTGGCGAGCAGCGTTTCCAGCGGGCGCTTGTAGAGATGCCGGATCACCAGCCGCTCCATCGCCACCCCGGCGACGAAGGTGACCACGAAGGCCGCCGGCAGCGCCGCGATCAGCGACAGCGTCCGGTCGGGGATGATCTGCTGCACGAGATAGGCGGTGTAGGCGCCCATCATGATGAACTCGCCATGCGCCATGTTGATCACCCCCATCACCCCGAAGGTGACGGCGAGGCCGATCGCGGCGAGGAAGTAGATCGAGGCGAGCGAGAGCGCGTCGAGGCCGATATCGACCCCCTTCATCGCACCGACACGGATGCCGATCGAGGTCAGCGCCGCGCGGGCGGCGTCGGTCACGGCCTCCGAGGGTTCGGTATAGACGTCGAAGAAGGCGTGCGCGGCCAGCGCGGCGTCGACATCGGCCTCCTCGACGCGATGGGCCACGAGGCCCTCGGCGGCGAGCGCGTCATAGGCGCGGGCGCGGGCCTCCGGATCGCCCAGCGTCTCGACCGGCACGCCACCGACCATGCCATCGGCGCGGTTGGCCTCGAGCGCGGCGCGGATCTCGTCGGCGCTGGGGCGCGGCGGCGCCAGTCCGGCATCGACCAGCGCGCCATAGGCGGCAGCGCGCGACAGCCTTTCGCCGCCGGGCGACAGCTCGCGCGCGACGTTGCCCTCGGGCGTCTCGCCCTCGGGCAGCGCCAACATGCGGCTGGCCAGCAGCGGGTTGATGGCAGCGCGAGTCTCGACGGCGGTGTCGGTGGACAGCGCCTCGATGGCGGCGACGCGCTCGGCCTCGTCGGTGCCGAAGCGCGCGGTGAGCAGCCGCTCCAGCCGAATCTTGCGGGCCAGAAGATCGGCGTCGTCCTCGCTCTCGATCGAGGCGCGCAGCGGCGCCAGCAGCTCGGGCTCGGGATCGCGGGTGATGGATTCCAGCGCGGCGCGCCTGCGGCGCGGCTCGGGATCGGTGAGCTGGAATTGCACCAGCGCGGTGCCGATCAGCGCGCGGATGCCGCTGTTGGGCTTGATCTGCTCCATCGCATCCGTTTTGGCCGGGCCCGCCTCGTCGCCGGTATCGACATCGACGAGGATCTCTTCCCCGTCCTTCTCGATCACCCGCCAGAAACGGCCCTCCGCGTCGATCCAGAGCGCCTTGTCCTGCCAGGCCTGCAGCACCGGCTGCACCCGCGGCAGGCCGCTTTCGACGATCGCCTCGATTGCCGGTCCGATGGTGCGCCGCGAGCTTTCCTCGATCAGCGCGCCCTGCGCCTGCAGCAGGTCCTGCACCGGCCCGGCCTGCGTCATGCCCGCGCCGAGGCCCAGCCAGAGCGCCGCCAGCGCCGTCTTGATTGTCCGTTTCATCATCCCGCCCCCGAGGGAGACCGGGGGCACGGCCCCCGGTCCGACCATGCTCAGTAGTTCGATTTGGTCTGCACGCAGGTCTCGGTCTGCGTGTTGTACATGCCGCAATCGAGCTCCTGCCAATCCGAGGTCAGCA
>Ga0310345_10002383_pt1:0-12500 | contig 19083 bp, 11 predicted proteins | sample HC15DNA20500_MG_FD_204667 | JGI IMG/M metagenome (GOLD analysis project Ga0310345, IMG submission 204667) | Marine microbial communities from station ALOHA, North Pacific Subtropical Gyre - HC15-DNA-20-500_MG | ecosystem: Environmental > Aquatic > Marine > Oceanic | place: Pacific...
ATTCCGCAGAATTCCTACATATCGATTGAACGAGGTTACAGATGGAGACTCATAAAAAAACAATCAGACAACTTAAAATAAAGGACTTTAACCGACGTAGTTTTTTTTCTCGTATTGGAGATGGTTTATACGGCGCAGGGTTAGCCTATCTTTTAGGCCAGGATTTTTTTCCTGGAAAATTGGCACTAGGCTCATCAAAAAGCTTCCAACCCTCTGATCTTAAAAAGCGTGATTCTCACTTTGAGCCGAAAGCGCGCTCTATAATCCACTTTTTTATGAATGGTGGACCTAGCCAAGTTGATTTGTTTGATCCTAAACCAGCACTAAAAAAGTATGCAGGTCAACCTCCTGGAAGAGATCTTGCTAATGACATCGAATTCATTAACCAAGCCGGAAGCTTTATGCCTTCGCCACTCAAGTTTACTCAACATGGACAATCAGGAATACCAGTATCAGAAGCGCTTCCTTATTTGTCTAAGCAAGTCGATGACATTGCACTAATTCGTTCAATGTATACAACTCACTTTAACCACGAGCCAGCGATTTTTCTTATGCAGGGAGGAAGGCAATTCTCTAATCGACCAGCAATTGGTTCTTGGGTTGTGTATGGTCTAGGGACTGAAAATCAAAATTTACCTGCCTACGTTGTCTTGGATGATCCTAAAGGTCTACCAGTAAATCATATTCAAAATTGGCAGTCTGGTTGGCTTCCTCCTATTTTCCAAGGGACACGAATTCGTTCAGAAGGTTCACCGCTACTCAATTTAAAACCAGAGGAAGAATATCCTGACAAGGTAGTTCAGTTAGCCCGCAGACTATTGGCTCGCATGGATAAACAGCATCAAGATAAACGACCAGGAAATCCTCAGCTTGATGCTCGTATTCTTAACTACGAACTTGCAGCACGAATGCAACTCTCTGCTAGTGATGCTCTCGACATTAGACAAGAACGTGAAGTTACCCGTGAAATGTATGGGTTAAACAATGAGGTCACCTCGTCCTACGGTAGACGATGTTTGATGGCTCGCCGTTTGGTTGAACGTGGTGTAAGAATGGTTCAAATTTACCTGGACGGACAGATTTGGGATAATCACACTTCACTGGAAAAAAACCTTCGTAGTGCTTGTGGAAGAACTGATCAACCTATTGCAGCGTTAATTAGAGATCTCAAACAAAGAGGTCTTTTTGATTCAACACTGTTAGTTTGGGGGGGTGAATTCGGACGATTACCTCTTTCACAAATTGCAGACGGAGCTACAGCCAAACAAGCTGGGCGAGACCACGGTCCTACTGGCTTTACAGTGTGGTTAGCAGGAGCTGGTATAAAAGGTGGAACCATCTATGGATCCACTGATGAAATTGGTTACAAATCGGTTGAGAATCGTGTTAGTGTGCATGATTTGCATGCAACCATTCTTCACCAGTTGGGAATAAACCATCGTGAACTTATTTTTTCTCATGATGGACGTAATGAGCGCCTTACTGATGAATTTCCTGCCCGTATCATAAACGAAATTCTTATGTAATATAGCCATGGTTTATTGAATGTTTACTCCTATTCCCTTACACGAAGAATCTATAAAGGAATCATGAAAATAACTGGATTAAAATGTTTACATGCAGATGCTGGATGTCGCAATTTTGACTTTCTTAAGATTACTACTGATGAAGGAATTATAGGATGGAGTGAATTCAATGAATCTTTTGGAGGAATGGGCGTTTCTGCAGTCATTCAACATTTTAAGCCTATATTGTTAGGGGAAGATCCGAGAGCTTACGAAAGTATAATTGCGAAGCTTTTTGCTGTCAGACGCCAAGCTAGCGGAGGTCTAGTACAGCAGGCAATTGGTGCTGTTGAAAATGCATTATTGGATATTAAAGCTCGAGCACTCGGAATTCCAGTTTACGAGATGCTGGGAGGGCCCGTCCGAGAAAAGATTCGACTCTACTGGTCTCATTGTGGCACCTACAGAGTAGCTTGGCCGGAAGAAATGACTATTCCACCAATCAAAAATATTTCTGATATTCGTGCTATGGGAAAGGAAGTAGTCTCCAAAGGATACACTGCTTTAAAAACTAATATCTTTTTATTTGATGGAAAGCCCCGTCTCCACATTCCTGGTTTTTCACTAGTCGAAGAGTTTCCTGCACTAAATGCAGAACAATCGATTACTCAAGCTATTCGCTTGCAGCTGGAAGCATTTAGGGAAGGCACAGGCCCTGAAATTGACATTTTGGTCGACCTGAACTTTAATTTCAAAACCGAGGGATTTCTCAAAATGGCGCGGACAATGCAACCTTTTAACTTACTCTGGGTTGAAATAGATAGCCGGAATCCAGAAGCACTTCATTACATAAGGCAGGGAACTACTATCCCTTTAGCCTCTGGTGAATGTCTTTTTGGAAGAAGAGACTACAAATCATATTTAGAAAATCAATCAATGGATATTGCCATTATCGACGTTCCTTGGAATGGGATAGCAGAATCTCTAAAAATTGCTTCTCTAGCTGAAATCTATGAGGTAAACGTAGCTCCCCATAACTTTTACAGTCACCTTTCTACTTTTATGAGTGCCCATTTTTCCTCAGTGGTTGCTAATTTCAGAATCATGGAAATAGATGTGGATACAGTCCCCTGGTACAATGATCTGGTAACAGTAAAACCCCATATTGATCAAGGATACCTTCACCTTCCCGACGGACCTGGTTGGGGTACTGAGGTTAATGAGGAAGCTGTTCTAGCCCACCCTCCAAAAGTAAATCAGTGGAAATTCTCCTGAAACAAACCTAAGTATGATTTCTTAATCTGACAACTAGTATTGCTCAAGATTGCCTGATTCTCCAATCTGCACTGAAAATTTTCCGTCCGAATGAACTGAGGCTTTTATAAATGCTCCAGTCTCTCCCTCTGAGTTAGCAATATACTTCTGCTTGGTATTTAGTTCAGGTCCAGTCCGACTATTTCGGTGAATCTGCCAAATTGTTTCAATAGTACTTATCTTTTGAAGAGTCTTCATGGTATTAGGTTCTGCTCCCTTTTTTGGTGCATTGTTAATTACTACGACCCTAGGTTTAATACTTTCAATCAAAACTGGATTATTACTAGAATCAAGCCCATGATGACTAATTTGGAAAAGGTCTACGGGATCGATATTATTTTCAGGGCAAACCAATTGAGATTCCATCTGCCAAGTTAAGTCTCCTGGGTCCAAGAAAGAAAATTGACCATAAGTTAGAAGTAAAACTATGCTCATAGCATTATCTGTTAAATCCTGGGGATAACTCTTCTGTTCTTTGCAGAAACTGTTAGATAACCCTTTGGTTTCTTTTGCTGTTTCAGGTAAAAATCGTCCAGCAGAAGCTAAACACTTTATGCTAATAGGGGGACCACCAGAAGCTTGTTGAAGGGGGAGAGTGTCACCAGGGTTTAAGACTACAGAACTCTCTTTCGTAACTTTTTTATAAATATCAATAAGTCCTTTTTCTTTTTCTCTTTGCAAATCGGGTTTTGTACTAAAGTCATTTTCATTAGGTAATCCGTGATCATAAAAATTTTTGATAGGCATTAACTGATTTAATTTGGAAACACCTCCGTAATGGTCACCATGCCAATGGGTAGCTACAAAATAATCGATTTGTTTTAGACCAGCAACTCCAGCAGCCACCTTGTGAATCCGTTTAGCATGACTTTCTTTATTCTCACCAGCATCTACAAGTATCGATTCACCAGCAGGAGTTACAATTAATGTAGCAGCACCCCCATCAACATCCACCCAATATATTGCCAGCTCTGGTTGTTTCTCTGTGGGTGATTGCTTCACCAATAATGACTGATCTACTGGGGCACACCCTATTAATGAAATAACTATCGTGATCACTACTAAAGCACCTGGAATCATTCACTCCTCCTTTTATTTAAATCTTTCTTCTTTCTATTTCCTCTCAATCATTTTTTTTCAAAAATTCAATGGAATGATGTCAATCTATTAAACTAGCTATGAGCTTAACGAGACAGTGAAAAAAAACATAAAAGAATTTATCTTCACTGTTTTATCAAGAATCGTTAAAGTCAATTGCCAGAATCTACAAAAGATTAGGTTTTTGAAATTTTTTAAAAAGCTGAATTAAAGAAAAACTTGAGGCAAACCTACGCTAATAACTGCTTAACCACATTGCCATGGACATCAGTCAAACGGAAATCTCTCCCTTGGAAACGGTAGGTGAGTTTAGTGTGGTCAAAGCCTAGCAGATGGAGCAACGTCGCATGGAGATCATGAACATGAACCTTATCTCGAACAATGTTAAAACCTAGGTCATCAGTTTCTCCTAAAGTATAGCCAGATCGAATACCTCCTCCAGCCAACCACATGCTAAAAGCTTTTGGATGATGATCACGTCCGTCAGTGTCAGAACCTTGCACCATTGGTGTTCGACCGAACTCACCTCCCCAAATCACTAAAGTCTCATCTAATAATCCTCTTTGCTTCAAATCTTGAATCAAGGCAGCTGAAGCTTGATCCGTATCTTTACAATTTTTTGCAATCTCCTTCGTTAAACTAGCATGTTGATCCCAAGATTCGTGGAAAAGTTGAACAAAACGGACGCCTCTTTCCACTAAACGTCTAGCCAACAAACAATTATTGGCAAAAGACGGTTTCCCTGGCTTAGCACCATATAGGTCTAAAATAGACTGAGGCTCGTGAGAAATATCCATAAGCTCAGGAACACTCGTTTGCATTCGGAAGGCCATCTCAAAGGAATTGATTCGAGTAGCAATTTCTGGATCTCCAATTTTCTCCAAGCGCATTCGGTTTAGGTCTCTGACGGTGTCAAGAGAATCTCTCTGTAAGTTTGAGTCGACACCCTTTGGATTAGATAGATAAAGAACCGGTTCACCAGAATTTCGGAATACAACCCCTTGGTGAACAGTAGGCAAAAAGCCGCTACCCCAACAGGAATTACCGCCACTTGGACCTTTTTTGCCTGAACTAAAAACAACAAAGGCAGGCAGGTCTTGAGATTCGCTACCCAAACCATAAGTGAGCCAAGATCCTAAACTAGGCCTCCCAAATTGTTGAGAGCCAGTGTTCATTAGGATTTGACCTGGAGCGTGATTAAAAGCATCAGTAGTCATTGATTTAACAATTGAAATATCATCAACAACCTTGGATAAATGGGGCAAAATCTCAGAAATTTCAGCTCCACTTTGACCTTTGCGAGCAAATTTAAATCTAGGACCTAGCAGTGTAGAATTCGGGTTAATAAAGGCAGCTCGATAATCTTTTAGTAACTCTGCAGGTGGTAAAGTTCCATCAAATTTGGTTAACTGAGGCTTATAGTCAAAAAGTTCCAAGTGACTAGGAGCTCCAGCCATAAAAAGGAAGATAACCTTCTTTGCTTTAGGGAAGTAGTGAGGTGCTCTGGAACTTAAAGGGTCAACTTGAAGTGAATCAACAGTGGAAAGTCCAATTTCTCCTAACAGTTGACTAAGTGCTACTGATCCCAAACCAACACCACATTGACCTAGAAACCAACGTCGATTACGATGTTTCAATTCCAAGGAGATTTTCTGATTTAACTTAGTCATTGTTCCTTCCTCATTCCTTAGTGATCGTTTCATCAAGATTTAATAAAACACGAGACACGGCTGTCCAAGCTGCCAATTGCACTGGAGTAATTTCTTTAGGTAGTTTCAGTAATGCAGAGGTATCGTATCCAGCCATATCCCAAGGACTAACCCAACCCTCCGCTAGGCGACGTTTTTGCCTATCAAAAAAATTGAGCAGCTTAATAATTTCAGCTTGGCTTGGTTCTCGTGAAACACAGCGTCGGAAAGCATAATTTAAACGTTTCTCTTGAGTCTTACCTCCATGCCTAAGTGTTCTTAATGCTAACGCCCGAGCCGCTTCTAAAAAAACTGGCTCATTAAGAGTCGTAAGAGCTTGCAAGGGAGTATTAGAACGAGTGCGTCGCACACAAGAAGATTCCCCCGTAGGAGCATCAAAGTTTTGAAGCATTGGATATGGAACAGAACGATAACGGAAAGTGTAAAGAGCACGGCGATAACGATCCTTTCCCTTTGCCTCATTCCAAGTCTTTTTACTAAAACTAGCAGGTCGCTCAAAAAGGAACTTCGGTGCTGGTGAGTAAACGCTGGGACCTCCAATTTTAGGATTTAAAAGACCGCTAGCAGCTAATGCAATATCACGAACGATCTCTGCATCTACTCTGATTCTTGGTCCCCTAGCTAGAAAAATATTATAAGGGTCTTCACGGTACTGTTCAGAGGGAGCTCTTGATGATTGCTTATAAGTTGCAGAATTAACAATTATTCTGTGCAGTTTTTTTAAACTCCACCCTTGGTCCATAAACTCAACTGCAAGCCAATCTAGTAATTTAGGGTGGGAAGGAGCTTCACTTTGTTTTCCTAAATCCTCACTACTCCTGACTAATCCCGTTCCATAATAATTTTGCCAAACACGATTAACCAGGGTCCGTGCAGTAGTTGGAGATTTCCGATCAACCAGCCATCTAGCGAATGTCAGGCGATTAAGTGACACATCTTGCGGCAGGGGATGAAGAAACTTTGGTACCTGAGGATATACCTGTCTCCCGGGCTTCAGAAAATCTCCACGAGCCAATATATGAGTAGGTCGAGGGTCCTCACGTTCGAGAAATACCAATTGGGTTGCTCCCCCTTCAGGATGTTGTCGCCACAACTTTTCAATCTGCACATTGAAACGGTCCCACTCAGGCACAGTGGTACGCCAGTAACTAAAAATAGATTGAATTTGCTCTGACGTTCGTTTGTTCTTGGGAACAGATAAAATCTCGCGGACTGCTTTTGGTAAAGGATCCGCCTTCGCATTATCAGTTGTTGTTATAGAAATCCTAAAACGACCAAGATTACGATTACCGATATTTTTGTTTTCGCTACCCGGACCACCATGCTTCTGACTAAGATAAAACGTCAGAAGAGCGCCATTGGGTAAATCAATGGGTTTATCAACTGTAAATACAGCTTTACGCGGCTGGGAACGCTTTACAGATCCATTGTCAATACCCCAAGCTGTTTCTTCTTTTCCATCAATAGCAAAGCTGACTGGGCCAATGATCCGAGTTTTGGCTTTGTCGTCTTGTGGAGGTAGTTCAATTGGAATAGGCACAATGTCTGCAGTCGCATTTGCAATCGTAACCTTAGTGCGTGAATCTGGATTATTAGCAGGGGCAACCTCCACTTCAAATTCTGTTAGCGCAACAGTCCCATTACTCGCTCGTCCAGGGCCACCTAAAGGTAAATTATTATCGGTTAACAATTCTAGACGAAAAGCTTTGATGTTACGCATATTCGTCTTTTCTGTCATTTCTGCTCGGCGACCCCCACTAATCGAACCTTGTACTAAAAAAGATCCATCTTTAAGAGGTAAGTACTTTGAACCTCCAGTGGAAAAATCCTCGACCTCTGGTTGAATAACAACCCAATCGGGCAAAATTTTGTTTAAGCCAAGCTCCCATTGGTTCATTTTTTCTTGCCAGTTAGGATGCTTATGTTTTAGATGGGATTCAATCTTTTGAATTTTTTGGCGTAAGTCCCTGCGCTGTTTTTCCTCACTAGGATTATAAACAGCAACTTTAGCCTCATTCGCATTATTCACAAAAGCAAACAATTGATAATATTCTTCTTGTGTTAAGGGGTCATATTTATGATTGTGACATTGAGCACACTGGATAGTTATCCCCAGAATTCCTTTGCCTATAGCCTCCATTCGATCAAACATTGCTTCCATTCGAAACTGTTCGGGATCAATACCACCTTCCCGGTTCATCATGGAATTTCGCAAAAATCCAGTAGCTACTAGCTGGTCCTGAGTAGCATTAGGAAGCATATCACCAGCCAATTGTTCCGTAATAAATTGATCATAGGGCATGTCTTGGTTTAAGGATTTAATTACCCAGTCACGGTAGAACCACACCACCCGTGGGCTATCTTTTTCAAAACCATCGGAATCAGCATAACGTGCAGCATCTAACCAATGACGACCCCAACGCTCCCCATAGTGAGGTGATTGCAACAGGCGGTCTACCTGTCGCTCAAAAGCCTCGTTACTGCGATCTGCAAGAAAAGCATCTAATTCTTCAATGCTTGGTGGAAGACCAATAAGATCTAAGCTGAGTCGTCGTAAGAGCGTCACACGATCAGCTTCCGGAGAAGGGGAGAGACCTTGTGCTTCTAATCTGGACAAAACAAAATTATCAATTGGATTAACAATCCAATCTGTGTGAGTAGTCTTGGGAGGATCAGGTCGAAAAGGAGCAAAGTAAGCCCAATGTTGGTCAATTTTTGCCTTCTTACTAACTAGAGAATCTGGCCAGACTGCTCCTTGATCAATCCAGGTCTGAATCAATTTGATCGCAGATTTAGTGAGTGGCTCGTCACCCATAGGCATCCTAGCTTGATCACCAACACCTACTACTCTTTGAAACAATAAACTTTTCTCTGCATTACCGGGCTCAATCACTGAACCAGACTGTCCTCCTAAAGAAGCTGATTCCTTAGAATCTAAACTAAGGGTGGCCATCTGTTTACTTAATCCGTGACAAGACAAACACTTCTTTTTAAAAATCGGCTGAATGTCACGAAAAAAATCCACTTTCTCAGAAGAAATCATCATTGCATGATCAAAAAAAAGAGTATTTTCAAAGTGGAATATACCAATGCTGATTAATATTGGGAGAAGCTTGAAATATTTTTTGCAGGTCATAATGTTATAATACCGAAAAGTTTTGAATCAATGCATCTCTTTCTCTATTTCTTGTTCTGGGGGTTCCTCAATTACCCTATTTATCACACAATCAAGGCAGTACACAAGTTAAGAAAAAATGCGACTGACCTAATAACTCTAGATACTGCTTCTTTTTTTATTATCTCTTCTTCCAGGTTAATCTATCGTCTATTATTTTTTAGAAAATACAGCGAATTCGAATTTAACTGGCTTTACAAAAATCTATTCAAGATAGTCTCATTTCATGTTTTGCTTGGACTATTCCAGGTTCTTTGCTTCTTAGAGGTAAATCTGACCATAATTTACAAGTGTTAGGTTTATTAAATTAGACCTCTTTGGATAGCACAAATTATTTAATGATCATCAAAACAGAACCAGTTAAGATTTAAGGTATTTCTATATGATTTTCTTTTCCAAAAATTCTACAGGTCTGTTAATCACTACAAATAACTTCCTAAATTATTATGTCACCAGAAAAACGAATACAATTCTTAATTGATCAAAAGGTATCAGCTAGGGATGGGACTAAGCTTTCAGTAGATGTTATTCTTCCCCAAGGTTCCGGTCAATTCCCAGCACTTTTATCTCGTAACCCATACGAAAGTAACAGTCAACGTCATCTAGAGAGAGCCTATTGGTGGGCAAAAAATGGCTATGCTTTTGTATCTGGGGACTGTCGAGGACGTTATGAGTCTGAAGGTCTCTTTTATCCGCATCTGCCGGATGGTTCTGATGGCTATGACACACTCGCATGGATAGCTTGTCAACCCTGGAGCAATGGCAAAATAGGTACAGTTGGTCCCTCCTACAGTGGAGGAGTCCAGTGGAAAACCGCCCCTCTTGGAAGTCCCCATCTCTCTACAATGGCAGCACATGTTTATGGAGAAAATAGATTTCGAGATTTACATTATCTAGGAGGAGCTTTCCAACTTGCATTATCTCTAATGGCTGCTTTGACCTTTGAAACAAATCTAGCTACTGCCAGTTTCGGACCCATTTTTGACCAAGGCCGATTATTTCGGTACCTCCCTTTGATCGATCTAGATGTTCAGGTGATAGGAAAAAAAATATCCTGGTGGCGGGACTGGTTAGAACATCCAGTCTACGATGAGTTCTGGAGTGAACTGGATTCTACTCATAAATACAACCAAATCGAGGTGCCTGTCTTTATGAGGTGTGGGTGGTTTGATGCATTCCCTAATGGAATGTTTCGGCTTTGGCAAGGCCTAAGAACTCATGGGAGAACAAAACATAGTCGTCAGCACTCAAGACTTTTAATGGGACCCTGGTCTCATCAGGAACCAATGTCAAGTCGTTTGGGTGATCTGGACTTTGGATCAAATGGATATCTAAATTTAATCGAAGAAGAAAAGAGATGGTTCGACTGCTGGCTGTGTGGTATTGAAAATGGTATCAGTAATGAACCTCCTCTAAAATTGTTCTTGATGGGTGCTAACGAGTGGCGATCAGAAAACGAATGGCCATTAAAACGCACTATATTTACCCCTTATTTTTTTCATAGTGGTGGTCACGCTAATTCCCTAAACGGTAATGGATTATTATCCCCAGAAAAGCCAGGCAATGAAAAAACCGACCATTTTACCTATGATCCCAATAATCCAGTTCCAAGTATAGGTGGTAATCTCTCAACTTCCAGTTGGCCTTGGACAATGTCTGCTGAAGAACCTCTCGTGCCAGGTCCCGTTGATCAAAGAGTGATAGAAAAAAGGGATGATGTTCTAGTCTACACGACGGAAGAATTACAGCTTGATCTAGAGGTAACAGGTCCTATTGTTGTTATTCTCTTTGCTGCTTCCTCTGCTCATGATACTGATTTTACAGCTAAACTAATAGATGTTTACCCTCACAGTGCCTCTATTGTTATGGCAGAGGGAATCATTCGAGCTCGTTATCGGAAAGGATTCTTAAAAACTGAATTGATCCAACCAAACACAATTTACCAATATCAAATCGAACTTTACCCAACTAGTAACTTATTTAAAAAGGGACATCGTATTCGAGTGGATATTTCTAGCTCAAATTTTCCGCGCTTTAGTCGTAATTTGAATACCGGAGAAGATGTGGCCACAGGTACTCGAATGCAGTCAGCAAATCAAACAATTTATCATGATCATCTTTATCCATCTCACATCATTCTCCCAATAATCCCAGTTAAAAACCAAAAGATTTGAGAGGAGCTTGGTTTTTTTAAGCTCAAGAAAATTAATTTTTTACTCCATTAATCCAATTTAAAGGCCAAGACACTATTTCTACACTACTGAAACAATCATCATAATCAAATGCAGATTTGGTTAAACTTCTACTCAGGTTTATTAGCTAATTAAATTTTGGAAGTCATAATGATTCAAAATAAAGAAACATCTATTTGTTTAAATGTGATGAGTTTATTAAAATCACTCGAGACTCCAGCTCAGGAATCTATTAGAATAATAAGTTAACAAGGAAATTCTAAAAACTAATATTGTTTCAAGTGACATCCAAACAAATCATTTTTTTATTAATCAAAGTTTTATCTAGCAATGTTTCCAAGGAGTTTTTATGAAACTTGAAGTTGATTCAGTTACTTTCAAAAAACAAAAAACAGACTTGATGGTCCTACTTCTGGACAGTGAAATGACCTTCTGTGAAGTTAAGGATCCTCAATTGAAAAAAATTTTAGAACAACTATCCAAAAAATATAGCAAAAAAGAGATAACTAAGGGGTTCTCAAGTTCTGTAACAATAGGAAAAATCCGTAACATTCTCGTTTTACATACCTCTTTAATAACTTCTTATGACATTGCAGAAAAAATTAAAATTTTGGCTGCCAGAGCTATTGATCATGCTAAGGACCTTGGCTTACTTCACATAACTTTTCTTTTGAATGGTAGGGACGCTCCCAATTTCATTCAAAACGTTGTTGAAGGAATATATTTAGGTGCCTATTCTTTTGATAAATACAGAAAAGAAAAGGACACTTTCTCAAAAAGAATGACTGTAGTAGGTTCTGTTACTTCTTCATCGCTAAAGTCCTGCCGCCAACAGCTGAATCGATCTATGCTTTTGTCAGAATGTATCAACGAGGCTCGACAGTTAGTCAATGAACCTGGAGCAGCAGTTTACCCACAGATTTTTGCAGATCTAGCTCGTCGCACTGGAAAAAGACATAGACTAAGGGTTTCTGTTTTAAATGAACGTGGTCTTAAAAAAGCTGGATATGTTGGTCTAATCAACGTAGGTAAAGGGAGTATCCATCCTCCAAGGCTAATTACATTGGAATTCCGTCCTTCAAAACCTTCTAAAACTAGACTTGCATTGGTTGGAAAGGGCATTACCTTCGATACAGGGGGTATTTCCCTAAAACCATCTAACAGAATGCTTGAAATGAAAGGAGACATGGCAGGAGGTGCAGCTGTTCTTTACGCAATGCAAGCAATAGCCCAGTTAAAAACGAGTATCAATGTTCTGGGAATTATCCCTACAGCTGAAAATATGCCTGATGCTAACTCTCAACGACCGGGGGATATTTTAGTTCCAAAGAACGGTAAGTCAGTCCAAGTAGATAACACGGATGCGGAAGGCCGTTTGGTACTGATTGATGGATTCGAAAAAGCTGAAGAATGGAAAGCAACTCATATTATAGATATTGCAACTCTGACTGGTTCTGTAGTCAGAGCTTTAGGACAGGGCTATGCTGGAATTATGGGCAATGATACC
>Ga0310345_10002384_pt1 | contig 19074 bp, 20 predicted proteins | sample HC15DNA20500_MG_FD_204667 | JGI IMG/M metagenome (GOLD analysis project Ga0310345, IMG submission 204667) | Marine microbial communities from station ALOHA, North Pacific Subtropical Gyre - HC15-DNA-20-500_MG | ecosystem: Environmental > Aquatic > Marine > Oceanic | place: Pacific Ocean: North...
GCTCCACTTCACCGATCAGGGGGGCACGCTGACGAAGGTGAAGGGGCTGATGAATGTGAATCGGCCGACCCTGTCGGTCGCGAAGGTCGAAAACACCGACCACGACAGCGGCGGCACGAAGAGCTACCTGCCGGGGCACGGCGACGTCGGCGAGCTGCAGGCCACGATCAAGTACGAGCCGGGCAGCCCGACGGACCTACTGATTCTCGAGCACCTCGCCAGCAAGGAAAAGCGGCCGTTCAAGATCGTGACGCCGGAACCCGACGGGACGACGCAGGACAACACCGGCACGCTGTTCCTGATGACCTACGTCCCCGACAACGCTCCGTTGGGCGGCGTACGCACGGCGACGGTCACCGGGCAGCCCGGGCCGATCACCCAGGCCGACACGGTGGCGCCGTAATGGGCGCGCGCAGCAACCCGCTGAAGGGGGAAGCGGAATTCGCCTACGGGGGCCAGGTTTTCCGCGTGTCGCTCAACAATCGCGCCTGGATCGAGGCCGAGGAGGTACTCGGATACTCGATGCTCGACGTGATCGAGGAGTTGAAGGCAGCGCTCGACGCCGGCCGCAATCCCAAGATCAAGCACATGGTCGCGCTGATGTACGGCGGACTGGTCCAGAACCATCCCGACATCACCGAGGACGATGCGCTCGACATGGTGTTCTCCGGCGATCCCGGGGTGAAGAAGGGCCTCCTCGCCGCGATCGCCGGCGCACAGCCGCCCGAGGTCACCGAGGACGACGACGAGATCGAGACGGCGGGAAACGCATCGTCGCCGGTGGCGGCCAAGGGTGGAACTGGGAAGAAGTCTTCCGCACCTGGTGCCAAGCCGGCTTCGACCCGCACGGCTTCTGGCTCGAAACGCCGCGATCGGTAATCCTTGCTCTCTGGGGCGCGCGGAGGCGGGCCCGAGAGGCGTACCAGGTCGCCATCACCAATGCCTGGCTGGCCGGCAAGCTCAGTCAGGCCGATCCGAGCCCCGACAAGTATCCGAAACTCGAGGACCTGCTCCGCGACGAGAAGCCGCGGCAGACGCCGCCAACGCAGGCTGAAGCGCAGCAGAATGCGCGGGCTTGGCGCGTGGCCCTGCAGGTGATGAACAGGCGGGCCGCGAAAGCGAGGGAGTGACGCAGATGGGCGTGATTGCCTCGCTCAGCGCTGCATTGCGCTGGGATCTCGACGACTTCGATCGTGGGACGGCCCATATCGAAGGGACGTTCGGGCGCATCCGCGACTTCGCGGTCGGGATTTCAGACGCAATGGTCGCCGCCGGCCGGCGCATGACGCTCGGCATCACGCTCCCGCTCGCCGGCCTCGCAACTTACACCGTCAAGGCCGCCTCCGACGCCGAGGAGCTGCAGTCGGCATTCGACTTCACCTTCGGCGCGATGGCCGAAACCATGAACGAGTGGGCCGTCACCACCGGTGACGCCATGGGTCGGTCGACGCAGGAGATGCAGCGCGGCGCGTTCGCTCTGGGTGGCCTGTTCAACGCGGCCGCGCCGACGCGCGAGGCGGCAGCGCAGCTCTCCCAGCAGTTCGTCGAACTCGCCCAGGACGCCGGCTCGTTCTTCAACGTTCCGTTCGACGATGCGCTCAATCGCATCCGGTCCGGACTGATCGGCGAAGCCGAGCCGATGCGCCGCTTCAATGTGTTTCTAACCGAAGCGGCGGTAGAGGCGAAGGCTCTCGAACTCGGCCTGATCAAGACCGGCGAGGAACTCAACGAGAACGGGAAGATCATGGCGCGCGCCGCATTGATCGCCGAGGGGCTTGCCGACGCGCACGGGGACGTCGAGCGGACATCGGAAAGCCTTGAGAACCAGACGCGGTCGCTCGGTGCGGAGTTCGAAGAGTTGCGCGTGCAACTCGGCGAAATGCTGATCCCCATGTTCAAGACCTTGGCCGGGGTCGCACGGCAGGCTGTCGTCTGGTTCAAGGATCTACCGGAAGGGGTGAAGCGCGGAATCGTCACCTTCGCGATGTTCGCGGCCGCGGCCGGGCCGGTTCTGATCGCGCTCACGACGCTGGCGAAGGTCATACTGCCCCTGTTGCTGGTCAACATGGGGCCGCTGTTCCTCGCCATCAGCGCCATCATCAATCCGCTCGGCACGCTAGTCGTAGTGGCGGGCAAGCTTTTCGTCGAGTTCGGCGGGATTGGCGCAGCTTTGTCGCGGCTGCTACCGCTCTTTCTCCGCTTCGCCGGACCGGTCGGCGCAGCGATCGCGATCTTCCTGCTGTTCAAGGACACGATCGTCGACGCGCTCGAGTGGGTGTGGGATTTCGCCAAGAAAGCTCTGGGCAACGAGATACAGGAGCATTTCTCGACGATGGCGAGCCTCGCCCGCGCACTCTTGCGCGCGTGGGACGCTCTGGCCGGCAGCAAGCTGGGCCAGGGTCTCGGCGAGCTGCTCGATATGGTTCGCGCTCTGGCCGAGTACCTGATCAAGTTCTTCGGGAGCGCGGTGGTGATCGCGATCGAGGTCGTGATCGACGCGCTGGTCTGGTTCCTCAACGTCGCGACCAACGTCATCAATGCGATCGCGGCGCTGATCGATGGCGACTGGGCCGGCGCGTGGTACCATATCGGCAAGATCGCCGGCGACACAATGCGAACGATCGCCGACTGGATCGACTGGATCTTCCCGAAGCTCGCGGCCTTTCTTCGCATCAAGGCGCAAGCCTTCGGCAGCGAAGAGCCCGAGATCGAGCAAGCGCCGAGCGGCGGCAGCGGGCCGGCCGGCCCGGGCGATGGTGGAAATCCCTACGCCGGCGGGGACTATGCCGGCGCAGGCAGTACTCCGCGACGCAGGCGTGGCCGAGGCGGACCGACTGCCGAGGAGCTCTCCGATCGACGCGAGGAAATCCGGCTCGAGCACGAGCTCGCGGTTGCACGCGAGCGGGGCGACGTCGAGGCGATCCGACGGCTCGAGCGCGAACGCGACCTTAAAGATCAGATCGACCAGTACGAACGCGCCGGGCTCGATAAGACGCAGGCGCGCGCTGCGGCCGAGAAGGACATGCTCGAGCTGGACCAGGCGCGCGCAGAGGCGCGAGCGGTCGAGCTCGCGCAACATGAGCGCTCGATCGACCTTGATCTCGCCGAGCTGCGCAACGATCACGAGATGCTCCGGGCGCTCCAGGACGAAGAGTTCCTCGAGCAGCGCATTCTTGACTATCGCGAGCTCGGATTTGGCCTTGCCGAGTCCGAGAAGCGGGCGCAGCGGGACCTGCTCGACCTCGAGGAAGCCCGCGCCGACGCCGCGGCCCGTCGGAACGCCGAAGCGGCGCTCGCCCACGACATCGAGCTCGCGCGGCTTCGCGGTGACTTCGACCAGGCCGATCGCCTGTATGAGCTCGGCCGCATCCGAGATCGCACGGACGAGCTCCGCGCCGATGGCATGAATGAGGCCGATGCTCGGGCGCAGGCGATGCGCGAGGCCGCCGATCGATCGCAGGCACACCTGCAGGGGAGCTTCCGCGATGCTTTCCGGAGCGGCCTTCGTGCGGCGCTTGACGGGGATCTGAAGGGCTTCTTCAAGAACTGGCTCGAGGATGCGAGCTTTAACGCTCTTTCCCGCGTGCTCGACCGCCTCGCGGACAATCTCGCGAACCTGATCTCCGGCCAGGGCGGAGGGGGCGGTTTGCTGGGCTCGATCTTCAGCTTCGTCACCGGCGTTGCGGGCGCGGTCGGCGGTGGTTCCGCGCACGGCGTTGGAAACGCTGTCGGTAGCGGTCACACCAACAGCCTGCCGCGCTTCAACACCGGCGGTTGGGGCCGGATCAAGGGCTTCTCGGGCATCGACCAGAACGTCCTGTCACTCAACGGCAATCCGATCGCCCGCGTCAGCGACGGCGAACTGCTCAACGTCAGCAAAGGTGAGCCGGGCGGCAGTGGTGGCGGCGAGCTTGTCGTGCGTCTCGGGCCCGGGCTCGAAGCCGAGTGGTTGAGAAAGAGCGCGGGGCAAACGGTGGAGATCATGAAGGCCACGATGCCCGGCATGATGGAAACCACCTCGGCCAAGACGCGGCGCGATGCCGCTCGGCCGGTCACACCCGGAGGTCGTACCGGCTGATGGCGATCGTTCCTTACCCGGCACTCCCCCAGCATCAAGTGGTGGAACTGCAGCCGATCGCCGGGGCGTTCATCAACACGTCCGTGCTCTCGCATGCCCGCCAGGCGAACGATCTGGGGTATTCTTGGTGGGTGGCGAGCGTCACTGTCGCGGCGATGGAGATCGCCAGCGCGCGCGCCTGGAGACTTTTTTTCGGCCGATTGCGGGGGCCGGTGCACAAGTTTCGCGTGCCGGTGGTCTCGGCCCCGCAGCATAGTGGCAGCTTCACGGCGCGGGCGCAGGGTACGGGCAGCGGGTACTCCCTCGTCACCGATGGCTGGCCTGCTTCGACCACTCCACTGCTGGGCGGCGACTATGTCACGGTAGGCGACCAGCTGATGGTCCTGGATGCGGACGTGAACGTGGATGCCGCTGGCGTCGCGAATCTCCAGTTCCATTCCCCTTTGCGGGGAACCGTGGCCGACAACACCGTCATCACGACGAAGTGGCCGTTCCTCATGGCTTACTTGCCCGAAGGCTCGCCTGCGCTCGCGCTGAACACGGCGCAGCTGCAGGAGGGCTTCGGCTACTCCGCGATCGAGGCTTACTGATGGACGCCGCGACCCTGCAGGCTCTCGGCCAGGAAATTGTCTACACCCAGTGGTTTGCGTGGATCGACATCGTCGACGATCCGCTGCGCGCGGTCAGCGGGGTGCAGGATATCGCCTTCGCGCCCGGAGATACCGGCGATCCGGACCTGGACGGCCACACCTTTCGCGCGATTCCGAGCGATCTGATCGACGTCAGCGACGTGCAGCACAGCGAAACCGGGTCCGAGACGGTGACCGCGCGGCTATCGGGCCTGCCGATCGAGAATGCCGACCTGCTCGACATCGCCGGGCAGAAACCGAAGTGGCGAAAGCGCGAAGCGCGCCTGTGGTTTCGCGTGCTCGAGCCGGTGGCGTTCGGTGCCGGCGGGCAGCCGGTGGAGTTCCAGCCCCTGCCGATCAACCGCTATTACAGCGGCTTCCTCGTCAACATGATCGTCGAGACCGGCGACGACGCGCAGACCATCATCGCGAGCATCGAGAATTACCAGGCTGCGCTGAGCGAAGGCTCGGGCCTGACCTACCTGCACCAGTCCGAGTTCGATCCCGGCGATCGCAGTGCAGAGCAGACGCTGGCGGCGGCGAACGGGATGCAGAAGGCCGGTGTGCGCGGCGGGCCCGGCGGTGGCGGCGGGGTGCCGTGGCGCCGTTCGCGTGAGGTCCCCAAATGAGCGCGCGCCTGCCGAACTGGGAGAACCGCCTGGCGGCAACGGTCGCCGAGTGGCGCGAGCGGCCGTTCCGGTGGGACCGCGACTGCGCGCGGTGGGCCGCGGCCTGCGTGATCGCGCAGACGGGCGAAGATCCGCTCGCCGATCTGCGCGGCCGTTATCGGACGAAGCGCGAGGCGCTGCAGCTCCTTGCGGAGAAACCGATGCGCGATCGCCTCAACGAAAGGCTGCCTCGGGTCCACCCGGCCTTCGCGCAGCGCGGAGACGTCGCGCTTGCGCAGGACAGCTGCCTGGGCGTCGTCATGGGGGGCGAGGCGCTGTTCTTCTCTGCCGAGGGCGGAATGATCGCGCTGCCGCGCAGCGCCTGGACCGGTGCCTGGGGAGTCGGGCGCGATGGGTAAGGTCGTCTCCGGTGCCCTGAAGGTGCTCGCCATCGGCGCGTCGATCGCAGCGGCGGCAGTCACCATGGGCGCCTCGCTCGGCATTTCGGCCGCGCTGCTCTCGGGTGTCAGCCTGGTGGCGGCCACCGGTGCATCGCTGCTCGCCAAGCGTCCCGATGCGTTGCAGTCTTCCACGCAACTCGGCCGGCTCCAGGCGCGGCTCGATACCCAGGCCCCGCGCAAGATCGTGCTCGGCCGGACGGCGATGCCCGCTGACATCCGGTACTACGAGGGCAGCGGCGAGGACGAGGAGTACGTCGATTACATCCTGGCCGTTGCGGCCCACCGCGTCGGCTCGATCGATGAACTCTGGTTCGAGGATTCGCTGGCCTGGAAGGCGTCTGGCGGCGTCCAGGGCGAGTACGTCGGCTACCTCACATCGGTGACGACGCGGCTTGAAGGCACGGCCGCGAACACGATCGCGATCAACGGCGGCACGCGCTGGGGCAGCGACGATCGCCTGACCGGCTGCGCTTACGTGCGCCTGCGCATCAAGCGTTCCGGCAACAGCGACGACGAGCAATCGCCGCTGGTCTCCGGCCTGCCCGGGCGGGTGACGATCGTCGGCGACGGGATGCCGATGTACGATCCGCGGTTCGACAGCACCGCGGGCGGCGTGGGGCCGCAGCGCATCGACGACCAGTCCACCTGGGGGCCGACCAGCGGCAACCCGATCATCCAGTCGCTCAATGTCCTGCTGGGCTGGCGCATCGGTGGAAAGCTCTCGGTCGGCGGCGGGCTTCCGCCGAAGTACGTCAACCTGGACAGCGTCATCACCGCGGCGAACATCTGCGACGAGCCGATCGCACTGGCCGACGGCGGGACGCAGCCGCGTTACCGGACGGCAGGCGCGTTTTCGACCGATGACGCGCCGATGGCGATCGTGGGCGCGCTCCTCGCCGGGTGCGCGGGCGACCTGATCGACAGTGAAGGCCAGCTGACCTTCCTGATCAAGACGAACACGCTGGCGACGCCGGCGGTCACGTTCGACGACCACGACGTGCTGAGCGCCGGCACCTGGGACCCGATGGGCGGCGAGACGAACCTGCCCAATGTGATCGCCGGGACGTTCACCGATCCCTCCCCGAATGCGCTCTATCAGCCGGCGCCGTTCCCTTCGGTCTCGCTGACGAGCGAGGACGGGATCGAGCGCACGGCGCCGCTCGACCTCGGCGTGGTCGAGAACGCGCCGCAGGCCGAGCGCCTGGCGAAGCAGACGCTGCAGCGGATGCAGTACCCGGGCACCTGGTCGGCAGAGTACAACCTGAAGGCGATGGCGGCCAAGGTGGGCAGCATCGTCTGGCAGACTTACTCGCCGCGCGGATGGGTCAACAAGCCGTTCCGGGTGGTGCGACAGAAGCCGAGCCGAACCGGGCGGATCGCGCTCGTCCTGCGCGAAGAAAACGCGGCGATCTACGCGTGGGAGGCAGAAGACACGGCCGCGGTGCAGGCGGCCGAGCCGGTGCGGTTCGACCCGCGCAACACCGGGCCGATCCTGCTGGCGCGCAAGGCGTCGGAGACCGCGAACTGGTCCAGGGTCAGGGACGACGACGGCCATCGGCCGGAGGACGACGCGACCGTGGGGGCGCCGCCGGGGACGCCGGTGGGCGACCGCCCGGCGGAGCAGGTGACCGGGACGATCGACACGCACGAAGCGCAGATTGCCGCGGCGGAGCTGGCGATCGTCGAGCACGAGAATCAGATCAACGAGCTGTTCGACGTCTACGGCGACACCGAAAGCGCAGCGGCGAGCGCGGCAGCGGCCGAAGCCGCGAAGGCGGCGGCCGAGCAGCACGAGTTGAACTCCCTGGCGGCCGAGCAGAACGCCAAGGACGCGCGCGACACTGCGCTGGCGGCCGAGCAGGGGGCGACCGACCAGGCGGGCCTCGCGACCAGCGAGCGCCAGGCGGCCGAGGTGGCGCGCGCCGATGCAGAATCGTTCCGCAACGAAGCGTTCACAGCGCGAGACGATGCGGCGGGGTCCGCGGCGGTCGCGTCGATGCAGGCGGGGCTGGCGGCAACCGCGGCGACGACGTCCCGGCAGATCGCGAACAGGCTGTTCCGCGCGGATTTCAACAATGGTGACGACTATTGGCTGTGGGGTTACTCACAGAATAAGTCGCAGCTTCCCACGTCAAGCCCTATCACGACGGGAGACGGGATTACGCTGGAAGCCGTTGCTGACATTGGGCAAGTGTTGCAGTCTGACGGGGTCTATATCCCTATGTCGGAGCGGTCTTCTCGCCCCTTCATCGACGGCCAGAAAATCCGGGTCCGCATCAAGACGAGGTTGACCCAAGACCCGACACCCGGAAGCGGCGACCATCGGCACTACCTATGGCTCACAACGCTCGACGAGCTAGGCAGTTACTCCGGCTACATGTCGATCGCCACTTGGTCTGGTCTGACCGTTGCGGACGGCTGGGTCGTCCGCGAGATTGTCTTCGATCCCGTAGATGAGCGCGCGGACGGTGGCGTTGGCGCGGTTGAAGCTGCGACCGAGTGGAGATTGATGGTCGGCCTGAACGGGCATGACAGCGACGTCGGCGGAGCAATCCAGCAGTTCGCATGGATCGAAGTCGACGATGTGACTTCGGAGGTTGCATCGGAAGGGTTCGCACAGGCGTCGCAAGATAGCGCGGTTGTTGCTGCCGCCGAGGCGAGCGACGCCGAACAGTCCGCGTCGCTCGCTGCGACTGAACGGTCGGCAGCGGAGACTGCGCGCAGCGAAGCGCAGGGCTTCCGAAACGAGGCGTTCACAGCCCGCGATGATGCGCAAGGGTCGGCTGCGTCCGCTGCCGCATCCGAGGCGCTCATTTCCGAAACGAAGAACAAAGCGGATGCCTCTCTCGCGGCGGCGTTCCCGAAAGTGCTCGATCCGGCCATGCTCACTCTCGAGACATCGGGGCCGACCTATGATGTCTTGTCACTGGACGAAAGCTATCCGTCGTGGATTGATCCGGGCCGAGCGTCGGTTACGGTGCCGGCAGGGTATCATGGCATTAACGCGCGCAGCGCATTCAAGTGCAAGGTCGGACGAACCTATAAGTTCTACGCGGAAGTGGAAACCGTAGATGACGGGGGGCAGAGCGGTGTGTGGTGCGGGTTTTACGGCCGCGCTCTCGACCAGGATTTCGACTATGTCGGCCCGCAGTCATGGTATGGCGCCCCCGGGGGCAGTGACACGATCCCCGAGGGGGAGCGCCGGACTATTGAAGCGGAGGTCACCCTGACCTCTGGTTACGCCTCTTATCCGTGGCTGCGTCTCACCCTTTTGGTCAACCGAATGCCAGGGACGACTACGACGAATCCGGCAGCGGTGATGCGCGTTCACTCCCTTTGGGTGGAAGACATCACCGAGAGCACCGCCGCCGCCGGATCGGCAACCGCTGCCGCGTCCAGCGCATCCACGGCCACGACGAAGGCGAGCGAGGCCGATGGATACGCCGCTACGGCGACGACGCAGGCTGGCATCGCTGTCGACGCCAAGAATGACGCGGAAACTGCCGCAGGTGTGTCGGAAAGCCACGCCGCCAGCGCTAGCGCAGACGCTGCCGCCGCGTCGTCGTCCGAAAGTCTGGCTGCGACCTACCGCGACGAAGTCGACACGATCCGAAGGATGACCTTTCGGGCGGACTTCAACGATGGGGCCGATCACTGGATCAGCTATTTCGGCCCAAACCTAAAATCGGATCGCGCAGACGCAACCAGTGTGATCGACCAAGCCGAAGTATCGCTCGCAACGGTCGATGGCGTCGGCCTGGTATTGCAACGTCCGGGCTACGCTTACTTTTCGGAGCGCAAGCTGCGGCCGGTCGTAGATGGGCAGAAAATCCGCGTCCGAATGAAGACCCGGCTAACCGCCGGAACACAGAGAGGTTTTTACCTGTTCATTGTTGGTTACGGTGCCAACGGGGACCTGCTCGGCTACATTGTCGTTCGCACCTTCCCCGCGTTGACCGTGGCGGACGGCTGGGTGACCCAAGAGTGGGAGTTCACGCCCGACTATATCCGCGACAGCGGCGGCAGCTTCAACGGGGCAGGCGGTGCGAAGGCGGACATGACCGAATGGGCCGCTGCCCCATCGTTCAACCGCAGTGGCGATGATGGAACGCAGCAGTTCGCATGGATCGAAATCGAGGACGTCACCTCGGAGGTAGCGGCGGAAAGTTCCGCGAGCGTCGCGACGTCCGAAGCCGCTGTTGCAACCGCCGCCGCGGCCGCCGCCCAGCACAGCATGTCGGTGGCCGCCAGCATCGGACAGGGTTTTCTCAACTCGAACTCGGGCTTCGACGACTATCCGAGCGACGACGTCGGCAGTCTCCCCGAGGGGTGGCTTCACTGGTCGAACAGCGCAAGCATGTATCGCGTTGCCGATCCTCAAGGGGGGTGGGCCCTGCGCATGCCAGGAGGCGCAGGAAGCCAGGCGGGCGTGCGAACGGACTTCTCATCGCCGGGCATGATCAAGCCTGGCGATTGGTTCGTTCTTGAGGGCGACGTGATCTTGAACAGCGGGACGCTGCAGGGTGTCGCAGTCTATACCCCGATCTACGACGCCGCGCAGTCGGCTGTAAGTACAGCGATGCGCGCCAAGTTCCACGACGAGTTCGGGGACGGGACGCCGGGCCAAGTCTATCGCATTCGCAAGATAATGCAGGTTCTGCCGACATGGACGGGTGCCTCTTGCCATCTCACCTACGCGATGGGGCACTGGGCGGGGGCCGGCTCAATTGCCGCGGCCAACGACGTTACCTGGCTGAAGTGCGGGATGCGGCCCGCTTCGGATGCAGAGATTGAGGCGGCCGCTGCGCTGCCCGCTCTCGAAGCAAGCGTGTCGACCAATGCCTCGGCCATCGCGGATCTCGACAGCGCCATGGCGTCGCTCGAAAGCGAGGTCAGCGCCCAAGGCGTGACCGTAAGCGAGCAGTCGACTGCGATCAGCGCGGTTGAGGGTGACGTCGCCGCGATGGCGGGCATGTGGGGCGTTGCGATCGACGTAAACGGGCGCATTGTTGGGCGGGTGCGGCTCGACGGGACCTCGCAGACCAGCGCCTTCACGGTCACTACCGACGTGTTCAAGGTGGAGAACCCGGGCGGCGGGGCCGGCATGACGTGGGACGTTGATGCGAACGGCCGCCCGACCCTGCTGGTCGATGATGGCGCTGGCAGCACGGTCGAGATCGGGTGGCTGTCGTGAGCGGGTGGGGTCTTCGCATCAGGCGGCCGGGCCTGTCCGAATTCAACAGCGCCACGATCGTCGGCCGCATCCTGGGGCGAATCACGGTGTCGGACGACGGCTCGCTGAGCAACTCGGCGTTCGCCAGCGGGGAGCCTCGGGCGATGGTTTCTGGCGGGGTCAGCCAGTTCAATGCGACGCCGCCGCCCGAAGTCACCTTTTCGGGCAACACGATGTCCTGGACCTACCCGACGCCCGCGCCGGGGACCGAACGGCCGACGGTCACGATCATCTACTGGGTGCAGTGATGGCCGGCTGGGGGTTCCGATCGCGCAACTCGGCGACCGGCTCGATCCAGATCGACGGTGAGAACCCGAACATCGCCCTGCTCGGCAAAGGCACGATCACGACCGGCCCGGTCGAGCCGTCGAGCGGTGTCCACAGCGTCGGCTCAATCTCGGTCGCCGGCGAGCCGGGGCAGGTGCCGCTCATCGCCGTTCGCTGCACCGCCGCGGTCGCCCTGGCGAGCAGCAGCTACGACGGCGGCAGCGGAGAATGGACGTTCCAGGTCGTCGCCAAGGGCGCCGCGCGCAGCGTGACCTGGTACGCTTTCGGCGAGCCGGCCGCGATTGCCACCCCTGGCTGGGGCGTGCGGGTCAAGAAGGCCGGCACGGTGATCTGGGATACCCGCGACAAACCTGCCGTCGTGGTGGGCGAGCTCCAGGGCATCCGGGGGGCAACCTACCCCTCCACCAGTTTGCCGGCCGGGAAGACCTACGCGCTGCTGATGGCCATGACGCCGGAGAGCAAGACCCAGAGCGTCACCAACACCGGCTTCAACAGCTATCGGATCGAGAACATGCACGATCGAATGGGCTGGTCGCTCAACGGCGCGTCGGTCGCGTCGGAGAACATCCGAACCCTCTACGCGAGCGGCGATTACAGCGTGCCGCCGGCACCGCCGCCGCCCGGATCGTGGCACATCGAGAGCAAGCGATATCACTGCCTGTTCCTGGACGTGACGGGCTTCTGAGCAAGGAAACGACGATGACCGAACAGACGGTGGAGCCGCTGAACGAAGAGGAGCGGGCCCAGCTCGCCTGGCTGCAATACCGGCAGGCGATGGCGGACTGGCAGGCCGGCGAAGACGCACGACTGGCTGAGCTGGCAACGCTCGCGCCGGTGGTTGCCGCGCTGGGCGATCTCTCCGCGATCGGCGCGCTGGTGGGAAGCCTCGAAACCGCGATCGACGATCTCGCCGATGACAGCGCGACGCGCCTCTCGCGGATCGTGCGTATTCTGCGGGTCGATGGGCTCAGGCTCGCCAGTCGGCACGCGCAGCTGCAGCAACCTGCCCCCCAGCCCGAACCGCCGAGCGTGCCGGAACCGACCGAATAGGGCGACCGAAACGAAAACGAGATCGAAGGCATCGGCGACCCGCCGATCGAGGAGACGCGCCATGAATCCCGACGAAGCGCTCAGCGCCAACTTCACCCTGGGCGAGATGATCCGGTCCCAATCGGCGGTGCGGAAGGGCATTCGCAACGTGCCGGGCCCGGTGGAACTCGCCGCGCTGCGCCTGCTTTGCCAGAAGGTGCTGCAGCCGATCCGCGATCACTACGATCGCCCGGTCGTGGTCACCAGCGGCTATCGTTCGCCGCGGTTGAACACGGCGATCGGTGGCAGCCGGAGCAGCCAGCACTGCCGGGGCGAGGCGGCCGACTTCACGGTGCCCGGCGTCAGCAACATCGAAGTGTGCCGCTGGATCAAGCGGAACCTGAACTACGACCAGCTGATCTACGAATTCGGCGAGAGCGGCTGGATCCACGTCAGCTATTCCGCGCACCGGATGCGCAACATGGAGCTGAGCGCGCAACGCATCGGCGGTCGCACCCGCTATCTGCCCGGCCTTCGGACCTGAGGAAAGACGCATGGAAAACTTCAACTGGTCCGACTGGCTGACCTCGGCCGGCTACACGCTGCTGGCCGCGCTGGGCGGCCTGCTCGGCTACATCATGCGCGAGCACGACAAGGGCAATCCGCTGAACGGCTGGCGGATGGCGGCCGAGACGGCCGGCTCCGGCTTCGTCGGGTTCCTCGTCATGCTGCTGTGCTTCGCGATGGGCTTCGACCCGCTGTGGAGCGGGTTCATCGTCGGCGTCTTCGGCTGGCTGGGCGCGAACGTCTCGATCCGCCTGCTGGAGCGGTTCGTCTACGAAAAGCTCGGGATCAAGCTGCGGGAGAATACCGACAAGCGTGTCGAGGCCGCCAAGGCCCGGGAGACAGACCTATGAGCAGGATCTTCAATGCACTCGCGCCGTTTCGCTCGCACGTTATCGCGATGGTCGGCGTCCTCGCCGTCTGCGGCATCGGCGCCGCGATCATTGCCTGGCAGCACATCCAGGCGCAGAACCGGACGATCGAGGCGAAAGACGCGCGGATCGGCGATCTCGTTTCGGTCAACGACCGATGGGCCGCCTGGGCCGCGCAGCAGCAGCGCCTGCGCGACCTGGAGCAGCGCAACACCCGCCTGCTGCAGGATCAGCTCGCCGCAATCGAGCAGGCCTCTGCCGCGCAATCCGAACAACTGAGGGAACTGGAGGCGTCGAATGCCGAAGTCAAAGAGCTGCTGGGCCGCAGGCTGCCTGCTGATCTTAGGCGCGTGCTCGAGGGTCGGTGAGGTCCACTCCGCGCAGCCGGTTTACGTCGGCATCCCGGCCGGCCTGACCGAGCCGTGCGTGGTGCACGACGTGCCGCTGGAGACCGTGGGTGACCTGGTCGTCAGCCGCGAGCGCTACAAGGCCGGTTTCGAGAAGTGCGCGGCGAAGGTTGACAAGATCCGCGAGCATGATGCGGAGGTGCGGGCGGCGGCTTCGGTCGAATGAAAATTGCGCCATGGCGGGGACCTTTCCCGATCTGGAGCGTTACATCTTACCTTCGACTGAAGAGGTCACCACAGTTCATGGACGAGGAAGACGGCAACTTCGACCGCGGCGAGATCCGTTTCCGCGGAGAATTCGCCCTAATCGGCCTGCTGGTGATCTCGCTCGGCGCGATTGCACTGATCGGCCTGCTCGCGAAGGGTGCTTGGGGGTCGTGACTCGGTTTCGAACCTTTTGTCGAGTGTCGGGAGCGCACCCAGCTCTGCAAGACCTTGCACGGATGGAGAGCTAGGAAATTGGAGTCTCGCGCGGCATAGTACTCCCCAAGACGCCCAGGTGGGCGAAGACGTGGGGGGAATCGATGTCCAGAGTTACACGCACCGTACAGTATCGGTATCTTGATCGACCGAGGGCTGATCTAGGGGATTCGACGCTAGAGAGTGCATTACGAAGAGCGCTCGGTGACAAGCGCGACGGCAGTGTTATCGGCCACGAGGCGCGCGCCCGGATTGCGGATCTCGCACAAGAGGGGCAGATTACGTTGTGGAACGGTCTGAAGGGCCTGAATGCCTCTAGCGTGCTCCAGGGCGAGTTGCTGCTGTACAAACAGGGCTTCAATCAGACCGCGATTGAGGAGCGTCTGGACAAAGGCGATGCACGCTTCAAACTGGTGACATTCACGACCGACGGAAAGAGCAAGCCGCTGGAGGGAGCCCTCTATTTCGCCGTTGTTGGGGATCACGTTGCCATCATCCAGTCGAATGCTGTCACGAGCCGCTGGCTAGAGCGATACCTGACTTGGCTGTTGAAGGATATTACCGGCATTCTCACGGGTGAAAGCGTCATCAACCTCTCAAGCAAGACGACACTGGGTGAAGAAGACCTTTCGAACCTGGGCCCGGCTCGTTCGCTGACAATCCATGCAAAGGCTGGTGATCGCGAGATGACGACTCGCGCTTTGCGTGAAAAGGCTAAAGGAGCTGGGGCCACTGTTTTCGAAGTGCTGGAGCTGCTCGGTGTCGGCAAAGATGCGATCGACAGCATCCGTTCGGACATCCCCGAGGGCGGTCGGCTGGAAGGTGACTTCCTTGTCTACATCAAGGAGAAGAATCGGCGTAAGCCGATCTCTATGGGAACGATCGATCACGCGTTCCGCAATACGGACCCTGCCGATTTGGAGATCGAGCACAAGGGCTCGCGCGTGAAGAACAACATGCGGCATCTTTCGGAACCGGTGCGCTTGAAGGAAACGCCTCATGGGCTTGACGCCGAAGAGGCTATGGAAGAAATCGTGAACGTCCTGTATAAATGGGCCGAAAGATCACTGATCGACCTCGACCCGGAAACATGAGATCATTTTTCGCCGCTGCTGTTGTTGCTGCCGTCGCAGGTCTCCTGCCGACGTCAGCGATCGACGCCGCAGCGCGCACCCTCACCTTGGCCATAGCCCTCATGGCGGCGGGCGTATTCCCGTGCATGACCTTGGCGGTGAATGCGATGAAGGGGGAGGAGAAGTCCCCGGCGATGGTGCAGGACCTCTACGAACAGCTCCGAAAGCTCCTGAAGGTTCTTGTCGCCGCATTCGTGCTCGCTGTGCTGGCGGTGCTCTCTCTCGTCTTCATCGCTGCTGCGATCGCGACCGACGTCGGGCATTGGCCCGTCAAAGGTGCTGCGGTGCTCGCGGGCTTCACGCTCGGTCTCTTCATGGCTCGCGTTCTCGGGATCGGAAAGGCGTTCTTCGTCTTGTTGGAGATCAACAAGAAGCATGCCCTGCTCGTTGCGCGTAAGCAGATACGAGTAAGCCGTGAGTCAGTTCTACAGGCTTCCCGGCGCGAGGAGTTGCCGAAGGACGATCCGGTGCCTCGCAAGCTGCGGAAGGTGGTCTGAGGCCGGAAGTGGGTTCGCCACGAGCCAGATCAGTATCACCGCTCTGATGCGAATCCCCGGGATAAGGTCATCTGATCGGCCTTCCGCGCGAATCCTGTCTCCCAGGATCTGTCGTCTCCTGATCGCAATCTCGCTGGCGAGGGCATGCAAAGCCGCTGCCCTTCGCCATCATCGGTTCTGCTCGAGCGCATATGCGACGCCGGTTGCACAGCGAATGTCGCGCGCCAGATTTGCAGCGGTGTCAGGGAAGCGTCACTCTTTCGGGACACCGAGGACGTCCAGCATTCTATTGTAGAACTCGAGCAGATCAGCCGGCTTGGATAACGGTGGCGTGATGTAAGTATTCTGCAGGGCGAGCATCACATCATCCACGGTTGCCTCTCGCAAGAGGCTCGCGCTCTTCTCGGTCATCGACACCACTCTTCACTTCGTCGCATACTGGCCTCTCGCCGGCAAACTGGGCGGCAACAGAACCGCTGTTGTACACGAATACAGCAAGTCTCCGACCATATCGATCCTCGCCGCGTCAGGGAACCTCGAACGGAGGCGAATGCCGTCGCGCGAGAAGTCGGCGCGTTGCACATTAGCCGAAGACTTCGCAGTGCAGCCGAGTGATCAGCTCGCAGAGCTTAGTGTGCCGACCAGGCTGAGCGCGAGCAGAAGCGCGAACTCAATTCGCGTCTTCACCAGTTGCCGCTGGATTGCTCGAAAACCATCGAGGAGATCAGCGGCAAACGACGTGCTCATACCGGGGCCAACCGCTGAACCTGGCGCGCTTGATGTGTTTTCGGCCCAGCTTTCGACACTCGTATCGCGTCAGATTGTCGGCAAGGATCTTCTCGGCGCCGTCATTGATGCCCACCAGCGTCCAGTCTGCGCGATACTCCGGCATGGAGGCGCAGGCGCTCAGGCACAGGGCGATGGAAACTACGTTGATCGATTTCATCGTTCGGTCTCCCCCTCCACGGAACGCTTAGCACATTCGCGCCGCGGACCAGATTGTCAGCCGTAATCAGGGCTCGCTTCTAGCGCCGCTTACCACCAGCACGGGAGACCAGGCCGACAGTTGCTGCGAAAATGGGGGTATCGCTGGGGGTATCGAGCAGCCTCCGCCGAGCGCTCGAGCGCAGATTTCTGCCACTTCAATACTCGACCGGGGCGGAGGGGTTATCCGCCGTGGTGCGTCTAATCCTACAGCTTGATCACTCTTCCGTTGACCGCGATTCGTGGTCCCGTTCTGCCCCTTCTTTCCGGCAAAAGCCCCTCCGCAATCAGCTCACCCACTCTAAACGCCGCTGCCCTCGTAACCCACGAAAGCGCGGCCACTGCTTCGAGGGCTGCGTCCAGCTCAGCGGATTTCAGCTGCTGGTTCCGCTTTGCGTCCCAGCCCTGTGGCAACCCGCTCGAGTCCACCCCCCAGAGGGCGTGCAGGTTCTGATGCCGGCGAACCAGGATGCCCGCCTGTTCGGTATCTATGCGGACTGCGAGCTTGTGCAGCTCTTCATCGAGTGGCTCTGAGATGTCGAGCAACGACTTGGCCAGCTGCTCGAAGGGAGTCTGTTCGAGGCGTAGCCATTCGGGCGTAGAGAGCCCTTTCACACCCTTGATCGCGATGGTCACTCCCCATTTGCACTGGGCTTCCAGCTGGGCGAGCAACCCCAACTTCGCAAGATCTCTGTCACTAAGTACGACATCATGACCCGACCTCGGACGCCAGCTCCTCTCCTCGTCGGTCATGGATCATCGCCCCAGTATACCGCCAGCTCACCCTCACGACCGGCGCTGCCACCACACCTTAATCGAACCGACTATTAGCAGAGGTTTTGATGCTCACCAACGCCGCGGCGAAAGCCGCCGGCGCGCATTCGCGCGCATATAAGCTGTTCGACGGCGGCGGGCTGTTCCTGCACGTCGCGCCGACGGGCACGAAGACCTGGCGCCTGAAGTACCGCTGGCGCGGCCGCGAGAAGCTGCTCGTGCTCGGTCGATTCCCCGAGATGAACCTCGCCCAGGCGCGCATGGCGCGGGAGGAAGCGAAGGCGAAGTTGCGCGACGGCGTGGATCCCGCCGCGGCCGCGGCGCGTCTCGAGACGTTCGAGCAGGTCGCGCGCGCCTGGCACGCGGTCCACCGGGCCCGCTGGTCGGCCGTTCACGCCGGCGACGTCCTCGCCAGCCTCGAGCGCGACGCGTTCCCTGCGATCGGCGCGCGCCCAATCGACGAGATCGGCGCGGCCGAGCTCGTGCAGTTGCTCGAGACGATCGAAGCGAGCGGCAGGATCGAGACGGCCAAGCGGCTGCGGCAACGCCTGCGGCAGATCTTCGCCTTCGCGAAGACGCGCGAGCTGGTCGACAACAACCCCGCGGCCGAGCTCGGCGCCGCGCTGGCCGGCGTGGCGGTTTCGACGCCGCATCCGGCGCTCACCGATATCGACGAATGCCGCGCGCTGCTGGCCAGGTGCGAAGCCGTGCCGGCGCGGCCGATGACCCGGCTCGCGTCACAATTTCTCGCGCTGACCGCGGTCCGCCTCGATGCGGTGCGCGGCATGCGGTGGGAAGAAGTCGAGGACCTGGATGGATCTGCGCCTATCTGGCGCGTGCCAGCGGCCCGCATGAAACTGGCCAAGGCGAAGAAGTGTGAGCCGCGATTCGACCACCTCGTTCCGCTGTCGCCGGCCGCGATTGACGTGCTGCGCGAGGCGGCCGCGATCTGTGGCGTCAATACCCATTTCTGGGGATGCCCAGAGAAGCGCCCGGGCGGGCTGATCTTCAGCGGCCGGGATGGAAAGTCGCCGATCGGGGAGGGGGCCCTGCGCGAGCTCTACCTCCGCGCCGGCTACGCCGGCCGGCACGTGCCGCATGGATGGCGATCGAGCTTCTCGACGATTCTCAACGAGCAGCTGGGCGAGGAATGGAGCGGCGCGATCGACCGCGCCCTGGCGCACACCGCGATGGGCAAGGTCGAAGCCGCCTACAACCGCGCGCAGATGCTCGAGCGCCGGCGCCAGCTCTTCGATCGCTGGGGCGATCTTCTGACGAAATGACGGAATTCCCCGACGGCTGCCGATCGGCAGCGGGAGCGGGGGCCCCGGGCGGCAACCCGGGAAACCGACGAGCCGTAACTCGCCGCGACACAGTTGGCCGACTGGCCGCCCCGCACCCGCGCATACGGGCGGGGTCAATGGAGCTTTTTCGAGAAATGGAGTCAACGCAAGCAGTTAAGCCCGTCCGCCCGGCCGCCGGATATATCGGTGGAAAACGCAACCTCGCGCGCCGGATCTGCGCGCTCATCGATCGCACGCCCCACGACGGCTATGCCGAGCCGTTCGTGGGCATGGGCGGGATTTTCCTCCGCCGAT
>Ga0310345_10002385_pt1 | contig 19071 bp, 15 predicted proteins | sample HC15DNA20500_MG_FD_204667 | JGI IMG/M metagenome (GOLD analysis project Ga0310345, IMG submission 204667) | Marine microbial communities from station ALOHA, North Pacific Subtropical Gyre - HC15-DNA-20-500_MG | ecosystem: Environmental > Aquatic > Marine > Oceanic | place: Pacific Ocean: North...
GGTCGGTGAGCTCCTCGACGACAGCGTCGATCGCGTCATCCTTGGCGCTCGCGGATGCCGCCGCCGAGAGCTTCTGATACGCCTCGAGACGGAGCCGCTCGCTGTCGATGTAGTCCTCGGGGATGCGGGCCTGCACGGGCAGCTCGAGCCGCAACTCGGCGGGGCCCTCGACGTCCTCGCCGCGGAAGGTTGCGACAGCCTCACCGATCATCCGCAGGTAGAGGTCGAACCCGACCCCGGCGATATGCCCGGCCTGCTCGGCGCCGAGGAGGTTTCCGGCACCGCGCAGCTCGAGGTCCTTGAGCGCAACCTGCATCCCACTGCCCAGATCGTTGTTGACGGCGATCGTTTCGAGTCGGTCGGCAGCGGTCTCTGACAGCGGCTTCGTGTCGTCGTAAAGGAAATACGCGTAGGCGCGCTCCCGGCCACGCCCCACACGGCCGCGCAGCTGGTGAAGCTGCGAGAGTCCGTATTTGTCAGCCCGGTCGATGATGATCGTGTTGGCGTTGGCGATATCGAGGCCCGTCTCGATGATCGTCGTCGAGACGAGTACGTCGGCCTTGCGCTCCCAGAAGTCGTCGACGACCTGCTCGAGCTGATGTTCACCCATCTGCCCGTGAGCGACCACGACCCGCGCCTCCGGCACGAGCTCTGCCAGTTCGCTCGCGACCCGCTGGATCGAACTCACCCTGTTGTGGACGTAGAAGACCTGACCCTCCCGCAGCAGCTCCCGGCGAATGGCCGCCGCAATCTGCTTGTCATTGCGAGCCCCGACATACGTGAGGATCGGATGCCGGTCTTCGGGTGGTGTCTGCAGCGTCGACATCTCCCGGATGCCTGTCACGGCCATCTCGAGCGTTCGAGGAATGGGGGTGGCGCTCATCGCGAGGATGTCGACATTGGTCTTGAGCTTCTTCAGGGCGTCCTTGTGCTCGACGCCGAACCGCTGCTCCTCATCGATGATCATGAGTCCGAGGTCCTTGAAGATCACCTTCTCGGTCAGGATCCGATGCGTACCGATCACCATGTCGATGGTGCCGTCGGTGAGGCCCGCCAACGTCTCCCGGGCCTCCTTGTCGGTCTGGAATCGCGAGAGCGCCTTGACCTTGACCGGGAAGCCCGCGAAGCGCTCCGTGAACGTCTCGAGGTGCTGCTTGACCAGCAGCGTCGTCGGAACGAGCATCGCTACCTGCTTGCCGTCCTGAATGGCCTTGAATGCGGCCCGCACGGCAACCTCGGTCTTCCCGAACCCGACATCCCCCGACAGCAGCCGGTCCATGGGGATCGGCCGCTCCATGTCGGCCTTGATCTCATCGATTGTCTGCAGCTGATCCATCGTCTCGGCGAACGGGAAAGCCTCTTCGAGCTCGCGCTGCCACGGCGTATCCGGCCCGAAAGCGTGCCCCTTGGCCGCCATCCGCGCCGAATAGAGCTTCACGAGTTCAACGGCGATATCGCGCACCGCCTTGCGCGCACGGCCCTTCGCCTGGGCCCAATCGCTGCCGCCCATCTTTGAGAGGGTCGGCGCCTCCCCGCCGACATATCGCGACAGAAGATCAAGCTGGTCGGTGGGCACCATGAGCTTGTCGCCGGGGTACCCGCGCTTGGACGGCGCGTACTCGAGCACGACATACTCGCGCACGCTCTTGACCGGGTTTCGGCCGCCCGACGACACCTCACGCTTCGCGAGTTCGACGAACCGTCCGATCCCGTGCGTGGCGTGCACGACGTGATCACCGGGAGTCAGCTGGAGTGGATCGACGACGTTCCGGCGCTTCGACGCGAGCTTCTTGACCACACGACTGTCGCCGCCGATCGTGCGACCGTAGAACTCGGACTCGGTGAGCACCGCCAGGCGCGCGTCCTCGAGTTCGAACCCGCGCTCGAGCTGGGCCACCGCGAGCAAGACGCGGCCGGGCTCCGGGGCGGCATCCGCATCGTCGACGATTGCTGCCGCGATCTCACGATCGGCGAGCACGTCGCGGGCGCGTTCGACCAGTCCCGTGCCGGATGCCGTGACCACGACGCTCCACCCGGCGGTCACGAGGTCGCCCACGTAGGCGGTGGCCCCCTCGACGTTGCCGTGGAACGACGGCACCGATCGTGCGGGAATCCTCACTGGCGCATCGCCGAGCATGTCCTCACGGTCGTCGGCGAGCAACCCCTCGGCTGCCGCATCGGCAGCTCCCGAGTCGAAGGGACTCAACGTCCACCACACGCCGGCACGTTCGTGAACTGCCTCACGTAGCGCCGCGATAGTCAGAAAGTCGCCAGCGCCCAGATCGATCGGCGTGTTCGCGCCAGCTGTCGCAGCGCTCCACGCGGCCTCGAGAAACTCCCGGTTGGTCTCGGCGAGAGTCCGGGCGCGTGTGCGGGATCGCTCGGGGTCCACGAGAGCAACGGCAGACCCCGCGGGCAAATAGTCGACGAGGGTCGCCATCCGCGGCACGAGCGCCGGCGTCAGCGACTCCATCCCCTCGGCAGGGATCCCCTCCGCCATCTTCTCGAGCATCCCCTGCAGGCCCGCGAACTCGCCGGCCAACTGCCGTGCACGAGCGCGCACATCAGCGGTGAGCAGGAGTTCGCGCCCGGGAAGCAGATCGACGGCTTCGACGGCCCCGGGCAGCGAACGCTGGTCGGCGACCGAGAACGTACGGATCTGGTCGACCTCGTCGCCGAAAAACTCGACGCGGTACGGGTGATCGGCAACGGTCGGGAACACATCCAGGATGCCGCCGCGCACCGCGAACTCGCCGCGGCGTGAAACCATGTCGACGCGGTGGTAGGCGAGCTCGACCAGGCGCTCGACGATCAGCGCGAGATCGTGGCCGCGCTCGCCCGCGCGCAAGCGCACCGGTTCGACGTCCGCTAGGCCCGCCGCCAACGGCTGAAGCGCCGCGCGCACTGACGCGACGACCACAATCGGGGCGGAATCGGGCGACGACGCGATGCGCGCAATCGTCTCGAGCCTGCGCCCGACGGTCTCGGGGCTCGGACTCAGGCGTTCGTGCGGCAGCGTCTCCCAAGCAGGAAACTGCAACACGGCGGCTTCGGGAAGGAGCGCGCGCAGCGCCGGCATGAGGGACTCCACGCGGCGGCCGGTCGGCGCGATCGCCAGCAGCACCGGCGGCTTACCGGAGTCTCTGCGCCGACGAACGAGTGCGCTCAGCAGCGGAGCATCAAGACCATCGACCACCGAAATATCGGCATCCACGGCTGCCGCCGCAACCACATCCCGGAAGTGCTCGGAGCGGTCGAGGGCGCGCGAGATCCCGGGAAAAGTCACCGGACGATTCTAGGCCGCCCGGTAGGCCGCCGGGTTCACGGCCGAGGTGCGTGGTACACCTGCTGGGCTGCGAGGAGACCTTCATCGACGAGTCGCTCGACCGCGTCTGCGGCATCCGAGACGGCAAGCGCGAGCTCTTCGCGCGCCGACGCCGGGAACGGCTGCAGAACCCAGTCGGCGGGATCCTGGCGCCCGGGCGGTCGACCGATCCCCACGCGCACCCGCGGGAAGTCCGGAGTGTTCAGGGCCTTTGCAACATCCCGCACGCCGTTGTGGCCCCCGTGCCCGCCGCCGACTTTGAGTCTGAGGGCGTCGAACGGGATGTCGAGTTCGTCATGGACGACGACGACACGTTCGGGGGGGATCCCGTAGAACTGCGCGAGTCCCGCGACGGGTCCCCCCGACACGTTCATGAACGAGTTGGGCTTGGCGAGCACGACCTTCGGCCCGCCTGGACGCAGCCAGGCCTCGGCAACACGGGCGTTCGCCTTGTGCGAGCGAAAGCCTTCGCCGCGGCGAGCTGCGAGCTCATCGACAACGAGCTGCCCGATGTTGTGCCGGGTGCGCTCGTACTGCGGACCGGGGTTGCCCAGGCCCACGATGAGCCATACGTCACTCACGGCCGCGCCCTCCCGGCTCGGTCAGCCCGTCGGATTACTCCGAGTCGGTCGCAGCGTCCTCGGCAGCGTCTGCGGACTCCGCCGCAGCCTCGTCCTCAGCAGCCTCGTCAGCGGCCGCGGCAGCAGGCACCGAGATCGCAACGACAAGCACGTCGGGGTCGGTGACCAGCGACGCGCCCTTGGGCAGCGTCAGCTCACCGGCGGTGATGCGGGCGCCCTCTTCGAGGCCCTCGACATCGACCTCGACGTGCTCGGGGATGTGGGTGGCCTCGACGGCGAGCGAAACGCTCGTGGCGTCGAGGTTGACGATGGTTCCCGAGAAGGACTCACCGACGACGACGACCGGGACGTCGACTTCGACCTTCTCGCCCTTCTTGATGACGACGAGGTCAATGTGCTCGATGATCTGGTGTACCGGGTCCTTCTGGACATCCTTGACCAGCGCCAGCTGGGACTTGCCAGCGATGTCGAGCTCGATCAGAGCGTTCGCGCGACGAACGAGCAGCAGCATCTGGTGGCCGGGCAGCGCAACGTGAACCGGGTCGGTGCCGTGACCGTACAGCACGGCGGGGATCTTTCCGGCAGCGCGCAGACGGCGGGCAAAACCCTTGCCGAAGTTCTCGCGGAGTTCGGCGTGGACGGTGGTGTCTTCAGACATGTGCATTCTCCTTGGGCAGGGACCGGGTGCTGATCTCAGCCCGGACGTCGGGGGGTTCGACTCAACCGCGAGCGCGTGAGGAACCCGAAAGGCCGCACACCCCCGTCGATAACGGATGCCGTGAGCAGTGCTGGGCGCACGCGCGAGCATCCCTCGCCGAAGTACAGTCCGCAAGTCTACCAGCGGCCCCGGTACGATGGTGACGGGCCGTGACGGGCCCGCTTTCCCGAGAGCAAGGACGGATCATGGACGCCCAGGTCACCTCGAACATTCTCGTCGCCGTGATCGGCATCCTCACCCTCGGCACCCTCGTGGGCGTCGTTGCGGCCTTCTGGTCGATGGGCCGCTCGGCCTACCGCAAGGAGTAAGGCGCGACGTTCCCTTAGGCTGACTGCGGCAACACCCGCAGACGCCCAGGGAGTGAACGTGACGGATCAGGCAGCGACGAGCACCGCGACAGCGAACATCGGAGTCGTGGGACTCGCGGTCATGGGGTCCAACCTCGCCCGCAACCTCGCCAGCCGTGACGGCAACACCGTCGCGATCTTCAACCGCAGCGCCGACAAGACCGAGCACCTCGTCGCCGAGCACCCCGAAGCGGGCTTTGTCGCCACGTACTCGTACGAGGAGTTCGCCGCCTCACTGACCACGCCGCGCACCGCGATCATCATGGTCAAGGCCGGCGCCGGCACGGATGCCGTCATCAACGAGCTCCTGCGCGTCTTCGAGCCCGGCGACATCATCGTCGACGGCGGCAACGCCCTGTTCACCGACACCATTCGCCGCGAGAAGGCGGTCCGCGAGACGGGCATCAACTTCGTCGGTATGGGCGTTTCCGGCGGTGAGGAAGGCGCTCTCCTCGGCCCGTCGCTGATGCCCGGCGGCTCGGACGAGTCGTGGGTCACGCTCGGCCCCATCCTGAAGTCCATCGCTGCGGTCGCCGAGGGCGAGCCGTGCGTCACCCACATCGGCCACGACGGCGCCGGCCACTTCGTGAAGATGGTGCACAACGGCATCGAGTACGCAGACATGCAGGTGATCGCCGAGGCCTACGACCTCATCCGTCACGCGACCGGCTACTCCCCCGCTCAGATCGCCGACGTGTTCGCCGAGTGGAACCGCGGCGAGCTCGAGTCGTACCTGATCGAGATCACCGCCGAGGTGCTGCGCCAGACGGATGCAGACACCGGAGCACCGCTCGTTGACGTCGTCCTGGACCAGGCCGGCGCGAAGGGTACTGGCGGGTGGACTGCCCAGACAGCGATCGATCTGGGCGTGCCGGCATCGGGCATCGCCGAAGCCGTGTTCGCTCGCTCGCTTTCGTCGCACCCTGAGCAGCGCTCGACCGCGGGCGTTCTGCCGGGGCCCGACGCGGATGCCGAAACGTCCTTCGCAGACGACCCTGAGGCGTTCATCGAAAAGGTTCGTCGGGCACTCTACGCCTCGAAGATCGTTGCCTACTCGCAAGGGTTCGACATCATTCGTGCGGGCGCCGCGCACTACGGCTGGAACATCAACCTCGGTCAGGTCGCGGCGATCTGGCGCGGCGGCTGCATCATCCGTGCCCGTTTCCTCAATCGCATCACCGAGGCATATGCCGAGACTTCGGATCTGCCAGTCCTGATGACGGCGCCGTTCTTCGTCGGCGCGCTCGCCACCGCTCAAGACGCATGGCGGGACGTCGTCGCGCACGCAGCCGCCACGGGGCTTCCGGCTCCCGTGTTCTCCTCGTCGCTTGCCTATTACGACGGTCTGCGGGCCGGGCGTCTGCCGGCTTCTCTCATCCAGGGACAGCGCGACTTCTTCGGTGCGCACACGTACAAGCGCATCGACCGCGAGGGCACGTTCCACACGCTGTGGTCGGGGGATCGCAGCGAAATCGAAGCCGTCGACACTCACTGACCTCCGCGAACCCCGAGGGGCCGTGACCGACTCAGCCTCGGTCACGGCCCCTCGTTCGCGCAACATCGTCAGATCTCGCGGACACTCCCCTTCTCAAGGCGTAGGCGCCGATGAGCGCGGCGCGCGACTGCCGAGTCGTGCGTCACCACGATGAGGGTGAGGCCGTCTCGGTTGAGCCCTTCCAGCAGCTCGAGGATCTCGTCGCGCATGTGCTCATCCAGGTTTCCGGTCGGCTCATCGGCCAGGAGCACGCGCGGGCGCTTGGCGATTGCACGGGCGATCGCGACGCGCTGCTGCTGCCCACCCGAGAGTTCGCCCGGCAGGTGATCGGCGCGTTCTGCCAAGCCCACCTGGGCAAGGGCCTCGGCGACCCGGCTGTGGCGGTCGGTGCCGCTCAGCCCGAGCGGCTCGAGGCCCATGTCGACGTTCTCGTGCGCTGTGAGGGTGGGGATCAGATTGAACCCCTGGAACACGAAGCCCACCTCGGTGGCTCGGACGTGTCCGAGTGTGGCGTTCGAGGCTTTCGCAAGATCGACCTCGCCGAGTTTGACGACACCGGAGGTCGGCCGATCGAGCGCGCCCAGCATCTGCAGGAGGGTGGACTTCCCGCCACCCGTCGGGCCCTGGATGGTGACGAACTCGCCCTCGCGGATCTCGAGATCGACGCCCGCCAGAGCGCGGACATTCCGGTTCTTCTGCTGGTACTCGCGAATCACCGCTTGCAACGCGTAGATCGGCGATGGCGCTGACGATTCGATGGATGTCGTCGCGGGTTCCGTCATGCTCATGGGATTCTCCTGTTCGTTCGTGACACTTTCGTTCGTGACACTTTCGTTCGTGACACTTTCGTTCGTGACTGTGTTCATGTCCCTAGCCGACCGACCGCAGTGCTTCCGCGGGGCTCAGCCGGGCGGCTCGCCAGCCTCCGAAGGCACCGGCGATCAGGCCGCCGGCGATGGCAATTCCGACCGCTGCGGCGACGACCCACAGCGTGATCGGCGCGTGAAGGACGACATCCGCCGCCTGCTGCGCCATTCCGCCGAAGCCTCCGCCCATCGGACCGCCCCCTTGACCGGGCCCCGCCTGACCGGTGGATGCGGCTGTCGACGAGATCGTCGGCGAGATCAGGTTGATGATCCAGATACCCGCAAGTCCGACCGCCAGGCCGATCGCACCGCCGATCAGACCCTGGATCACCGATTCGCCGGCGACCTGCCCGACGACCCGGCCATTGGACCATCCGATCGCCTTGAGCGTTCCGAACTCGCGCGTGCGTCGTGTCACGCCCGAGATCGTGAAGAGCACCGCCAATGCCAGCGCGACAGCGAGCACGAGGATCGACAGCCACGTACCGAGGTTCGTGATCAGCGACGAGGCGCTCGCGAGTGACGACGAGACTGTCGATGCCAGGTCCGACTGGGAGCTGACGGTGGCGCCGGCAACGCTGTCTTCGATTTCCGCTTGTACGGCATCGATCTGGTTGGCCGAGGTCGCCTGGACATAGACCGTCGACACGACGTCGTCGAGACCGGCCAGTGACTGTGCGACATCGAGCGGGATGTATACGTTGGCCGCCGTGTCGGCGTCGCTGGAGGTCGAGGCGATGAGTCCGACGACCTCGACCTCGGAGCCACCGACATCGATCGTGTCCCCGACAGAGATCTCGTTGGTGGTCGCATAGCTCGCGTCGACGACCGCGACCAGTTCTCCGGCGTCGCCAGCTGCCAGCGCGCGGCCCTCCGAAACTTCGACCGCCGATAGCGGCCCGACAGCGGTGTCATCGGGGTCGATTCCAAGGACGGTGAACGAGTCCAGATCGAAGGCGCTGCCGCCGGCACCGTCAGGACCGCCTGCCGGAGGCTCCCCCGACTCGCCCGGGCCGCCCTGCTGCATCTGCGACCTGTCAGGCATCTCACCACTGAACGTGATGTTCGTGAGCGAAAGCGCGCCGGATGCTGCAGCAACGCCGTCGAGGGATGCAACACTCTCGACGGTCGAAGCATCCAGCGTCCCGCGCATGAAGTCGGCTGTGAGGCGCGACTGCGACACCGAGGTGGTGCCGTCGGTGGTTTCGCCTGCCTCACTGTCGAACTCGAAGCGCTGACCACCGCCCTCGCCCGGCTCTGCGGCGGCGCCGGTGACCGTCAGGTCGGTTCCGACGCCGTAGACGGATTCGAGCGCTTGCGCCTGTGCGTCCCGGACTCCCGCAGAGAGAGCGTTGACGACGATGACGAGAGCGATCGCGACGGCAAGGCCCACCGCCACGATGATCGTCTGCTTCTTGCGTCCAGCGAGTTCGCGACGCAGGTAGGTCCAATACATGGGTCTCCTTCAGCTCCGGATTGCAGCCTTCGGCACGAAGGTAGGGATGGTGTTGATGAGCCCGAAAAGGGATCTCTATGCCGAACCTATGGATCGCGCGCCGCACGAGACAGCGGAGTGGGCGTGATCTTCACAGACGGCGCATAGCTGGCTCCATAGGAAACCCATAGCTGGAGCATCACAATGAGTCCATGACATCTCCGGCTCCCGCCCTGCGCCGACCCGACGGCGCGGCTGTTCGCATCCTCGTCGTCGACGACGAACAGATGCTCACCGACCTGCTCTCCATGGCCCTGCGTATGGAGGGCTGGGATGTTCGAACCGCGGCATCCGGATTCGAAGCCCTGCAGGCCGTCCGCGATTTCGAGCCCGACGCGATGGTGCTCGACATCATGATGCCCGACCTCGACGGCATGGCTGTGCTGCATCGCCTGCGCCAGTCTGGCAACGACGTGCCGGTGCTGTTCCTCACCGCGAAGGATGCCGTCGCCGACCGGGTCGCGGGGCTCACCGCGGGCGGCGATGACTACGTGACCAAGCCGTTCAGCCTCGAAGAAGTCGTCGCGCGACTTCGCGGTTTGATGCGCCGCGCCGGAACGGCTACCCAGAGCGAGGAGGAGCCGATCCTGCGGGTGGGTGACCTCTCATTGAACGAGGACAGCCATGAGGTGGAGCGCGGGGGCGACGAGATCGAACTCACCGCAACCGAGTTCGAACTGCTGCGCTATCTGATGCGCAACCAGCGTCGCGTCGTCTCGAAGGCGCAGATCCTGGATCGCGTCTGGAACTACGACTTCGGCGGCAGATCCAGCGTCGTGGAACTCTACATCTCCTACCTGCGCAAGAAGATCGACCAAGGCAAGGAGCCACTCATCCATACCGTGCGTGGCGTCGGCTACATGATCAAGGCGCCGACACAGTGACGGAGCCGCGGGACGCGGCGCAGTCGCGCGAGGACACAGTGACGGATTCTCATCGGGGCGGATGGCGACCATGGGGCCTCGAGGGGCGCCTGGTCGTCACGATCGTCGCGGTCGTGGCCCTGATCTTCGCCACAGTCAGCATCGCCACGGGCGCGATCCTCGGCTCGATTCTGCAGTCGAACCTCGACAACGAGGTCACCGAAGCCACGGCCAAGGCGCTGCGAACGGTACACGATGCACCCCAAGTAGCCGCGGGGACCGAGGATGCCGCCGCGCTCCTGGCCTCGGGACCCTTCGAGCCGGGCTTTCTCATCGTTATCGAGTCAGCCTTCGGCTCCGTCACGGGTGGCTACATCGACGCCGACGGAACCGCGTCGTCCCTGAACGACTCTCAGGTCGCCCAGATCGTGCAGCAGCTGGGCCAGCCGGGCGAGGGCGGCCCCGTCCGCGAGATAACGATCGACGGTGTCGGCACCTACCGGATGCTCGCACTCGGCGGCGGGAGCTTCGCGATCGCATCGGGCCTGCCGGTCAGCCAGGTGACCGAAACGCTCACGCAGATCGCAACGACCGTCGCCCTGCTGACAGCGGGGGGTCTTGTGCTTCTCGGGCTCGCCGTCACGGTCATCGTGCGACGGAGTCTGCGGCCGCTTCGCGTGGTAGCTGACACCGCCGAGCGTGTTGCGAGTGTTCCCATGGCTGAGGGCGAGGTCTCGATCGCTGATCGCGTTCCGGCATCCGAAACCGATGAACGCACCGAGATCGGTCGGGTCGGTCACGCGTTGAACACACTCCTGGATCACGTCGACGCGTCGCTGGAAGCCCGCCAGCGTAACGAAGAGCGGATGCGTCGGTTCGTCGCCGACGCGAGCCATGAACTGCGCACGCCGCTGGCCTCGATCCGCGGATACTCCGAACTCTCGCTGCGCGATCCACAGCTGAGCGAGACTACCGAGTCGGCCCTGTCCAGAATCCAGGCGCAGTCGCTGCGGATGACGCGGCTCGTCGAAGACCTGCTGCTTCTCGCGCGTCTCGACGAGGGCCAAGAGCTCGTCTACGGGGTGGTCGATCTCACGCAGCTCGCCGTTGAAGCGCTCGGCGATGCGCAAGTCGCCGGTCCCGAGCACGTCTGGCTGCTGGAGGTCGATGAGGAGCCGGTGACCGTTCCCGGCGACTCCGCTCGGCTGCAGCAGGTGGTCGTAAACATGCTTGCGAACGCACGGACCCACACACCCGCGGGAACCGAGGTCACACTCTCGGTCGGCCGAGAGAGTTCACCGGCCGAGGGCGGGCGAGCAACGGATAGTGCAGTCATCCGTGTCCATGACAACGGACCGGGGATCGAGCCTGCCATCGCCGACGAACTGTTCGAGAGGTTCTCACGCGCCGACAGATCACGAGCCCGGCAAACCGGTGGCACCGGGCTGGGTCTGTCGATTGCGCGGGCGATCGTGCACGCTCACCACGGTGAGATCTCGGTGGAGAGCAGGCCCGGAGACACCACGTTCACGGTGCGACTTCCGCTTCCGACGCACGCCGATCGGACTGGCCCCGCGGCACGGGCTGCAGCTCAGTAGCCGCTGAAGGCGTCAGTCGTGACCGACTTCGCCCGCTCGAGGGCCGGTGCGAGGTCGGCGATCAGTCGCGGCGGCCCCGAGATGGCAGCGTGCCGGGCGTGCAGGTCGGGAACGACCTGCAGCAGACCTGGTGCGTCGAGGCGCACTCCGCGCGCCCACTGCCAATTCTGTGGCAGTGGGCCCGGGTCATCGCGCGTGAAGACCACGACGGGGACGCCGGATGCCGCGATGTCGTCGCGGAAAGCCAACTCGGCAGCCTCGGAGGCTACGTACACCAGAACGATGTCGCGGTGCTGCCCCCTCGCTTGCAGATGCCGCAGCTGCGACACGAACGGGGTGATGCCGATTCCGGCGGCGACCATGAGGAGGGGGGTTTCGGCCCGGTTCGGGAGCACGAAGTCTCCCCAGATGCCGGTGACTGCCAGGGATGCCCCGGCGTCGACCTCCGCCAGCGCGCGCTTGTAGGAGCTGGGCGCGGGGCCGCCGGAGCCTGCCGGGTACTCCCGGAACGCGATACGGATCGCGGGAAGGTCTTCGGGGGCCGACGCGATGCTGAACTCCCGGCGCGTGCCGCGCGCATCCGGCCTGCGGTGCGGGACGTCAAGCTCGAGGTACTGCCCGGGGAGGAAGTGGATGCGGCGCTTGGCGGTGAAGGTCAGCATTCGTACCGTCGGGGTGATCATCTCGCGCGAGTCAAGGGTCAGCCGAACAGCAGCCCGCACCGAGAACGCGAAGGCAACCAGGTTCCCCACCAACAGGGCACGCTCCTGTCCCAGGGTGATTTCGCCGAGCGAGATCGGCCACCCGGCGAGGACACCGACGCCACCGGCGACAAGGAACTGCTGCCACCGCCGGGGTGGGAGGGTGAGCGGCTCCGACAGCATGAACACGCCGAGGAAGAGGAACGGCGAGGACCACAGCAGCGACCAGAAGATCGTCAGCGCATCGACGGCGAGCCCGGCAGTCTGGTACTGGATCGAGGTGCGCGCGAAGCCGACCGCGACGGCGACAAGCAGGAACACCAGAACCATGCGGATCTTCTCGGTGCGCCACAGCACCGCCAGCCCGAGAATGACGACGGGAGCTGCGAGAACCGGCGTTCCCACCCACCACGCCGATGCGCCGAGCGCCGGAATCCAGATGCTCACGATCGTGAGGACTGCAGCGCCCACCGCGGCAGGGTTGAAGATGTGGCGGCCCCTCCAGGCCAACAGATACTTGGATGCCGCCGCCACGGCTCCTGCCAGCGCGACACCGACCAGAGCGACCGGTTCGAGAGTGGGCCGCAGGACGAACAGCAGGATGAACGCGGTGATCACCGAGGACTCAAGCCGAAGCGACTGCCCGATGATCCGGTGCGCAACGACATCGACGATGCCGCACGCGACAGCAAGCACCGCGAGGGTCGCGAGCAGCTCCAGGGGGCTGGGCGCCACGAGGCCGAAGAATGAGACTCCGAACGCAACGACGGTCAGGGCGAGCAGCGCCAGGAAGACCATGCGATACATCGAGACCTTGCCGAGCACCGCGAACACGCGGTTCCAACCTGCGGTCAACCATCCGATCATGTGAACAACTCTGCCCTACACCGCTCCGTCCCGAATCCGGGAGACCATTCGACGCGGCCGACCGTCGTCATCCGCACCCACTCGACGCCCCACCGATACGCGAGCTCCGCGCCCCCCTCGAAGAACAACGCGGTAGCCGCAGCGTCAGCCACCATCGCGGTGGGGGCTACAGCCCAGGTCGCCGCGACGGTTCGAACCGGCACACCGGTGCGCGCGTCGAGCACGTGGTGAAGACCATCGCCCCAAGCCCGCCGGTTCGTCGCCGAGGCGCACAGCGCGGCATCCTCGAGGTCGACGACACCGATGATCCGCGTCGGGTCGTACGGATGCTCAAGGCCGATCCGCTCACGCACACCCGAGCAGCGCACGTCGCCACCGGCATCGACAGTGAGGGCACCCTGCTTCTGCCCCTCGAGGTGATCCAGAACGAGATCGACGAGGCGACCCTTTCCGATCGCGCCGACGTCGATGAGAGCCGGTTGCGAGAGCGTCAGCGCGCGGTCGTCGATGGAGACAACTCGCCGCCAGTCGGCTGGGGCGTTGACAGGGGCGCTCTGGCGGAGCGAATAGGACCTGTCGTAGCCGAGCGCTTCGAGCGAGACCCCGACGAGCGGGTTCACCGCCCCGCCCGTTGCAGCATCAAGGTCCGCGTAGATCACGAACATCGCCTCGGCGTCGGCGGGTAGCGGACGGGAACCCCCGGACGCGAGAGCGCTGACGGTTGAGTCCTCGCGAAAGCGCGACCACTCGCGGTCGAACTCGTCGATCATGACGAGGACGGCGGCGCGTTCGTCGTCAGTGAGGGGCTCGTGAGTATCGATCGCCCACTGCGTTCCGATCGCCTCGAAACGCCAGCCCGGGCGCGGCCCCCCGGCGACGCGGGCTTCGTCACTCATTGGGCCGACAGGATCAGGCAGCGGCCTCGGCCTTGATGAGCTCGACAGCCTGCATGAATCCACCGCTCGTCAGCGAGGATCCCGACACTCGGCTGACCGAAACGTCATCGAGGCTCTTGCCCACCACCTCGTCGGTGATCCCGCCGATGAACTGGGACTGGTATTGCTCGGATTCGCGGGCCTGCGGGTCGCCGGTGACCTCAACGTCGGTCACGGTGTCGTCTGCAATCGTGAGGGTAACCGTGACCGTCTCAACAGATTCAGGCGTCGCGTAGGACCCCTCCGCCGTGTACGTGCCGTCGGCATAGCCGCCGGACGAGCTCGATCCCGAACCCGCGTCAGTTCTTCCGGCATCCGTCTGCGCGGAGCCGGTGTCGGCGGCTGTGGTCGCACCGCACCCGGCAAGGCTGAGAGCGCCGGCAACACCCACGAGGGCGACGCCCACGCGTACGGGGCGGGAGGGGGTGCGAATCATGAGCAGTCCTTCCTAGAGGTCGTCTCCGCCATCTTTGCTTTCATGCCTATGCATAGGCTTTGAGGCGGCGACGAACGCGGAGATCTCGGCTCAGGCGGCGCCGTCGAACATGCTGGTGACCGAGCCGTCCTCGAAGACCTCGCGGATCGCACGCGCCAGCAGCGGTGCGATCGGGAGCACGGTGAGGGTCTCCCAGCGCTTGCGGTCGGGGATCGGGATCGTGTCGGTCACCACGACCTCATCGATTGCCGCATCCTGGAGCCGTTCGCTGGCCGGGTCGCTGAAGACCGCGTGGGTCGCGGCGACGATGACGCGCTCGGCGCCGTTCTTCTTCAGCGCCTGCGCGGCCTTCACGATCGTGCCACCCGTGTCGATCATGTCATCGACGAGAAGGCAGACACGACCGTCGACCTGGCCGACGATCTCGCTGACTGTGACCTGGTTGGCCACGTTCGGATCGCGACGCTTGTGGATGATCGCCAGCGGCGCGCCCAGGCTGTCAGACCAGGTGTCGGCAACGCGCACACGTCCGGTATCCGGCGAGACGACGGTGAGTTTGGCGCGGTCCTCGGGCGAGAGGTTCTCTTCGAAGTACTCCAGCAGCACCGGCTTGGCGAAGAGGTGATCGACAGGCCCGTCAAAAAACCCTTGGATCTGGGCGGCGTGCAAATCGACGCTCATCACCCGGTCGGCGCCGGCAGTCTTGACGAGGTCGGCGACCAGACGCGCGCTGATCGGCTCACGCCCGCGACCCTTCTTGTCTTGGCGGGAGTACGGGAAGTACGGCGCGACAACGGTGATCCGCTTCGCGGACGCCCGCTTGGCGGCATCCAGCATGATGAGCAGCTCCATCATCCACTCGTTCACGGGCGGACCGAAGGACTGGATGAGGAACAGGTCGCACCCGCGGATCGAGACCTCGAAGCGGGTCAGGATCTCGCCGGAAGCAAACGTGCGGTACTCCGTCGGGACGAGATTCGTGCCGAGCGCCGTCGCGACGTCGTCCGCGAGGCTCGGGTGCGAACGGCCGGATGCAACGACCAGGCGCTTCTTGGTCTTGGCGACCAGGCCGGGAGCGATACCGCTATCCCTGTCGAGATCAACCGTCTTGTTCTTGCTCGCCATCGTCCGCTTCCTGTGCGGACCGGGCCCGCGCGGCGACCTCGGCGGCGGCTGTTCCCGGTCTGTTGTTCTCGACCCATCCCTCGATGTTGCGCTGAGGGGCAACGCTCAGAGCCAGCGCACCGGGAGGCACATCCTTGCGGATGACGGCACCGGCACCGGTCTTCGCACCGTCTCCGATCCTAACGGGCGCGACAAAGACGTTGTGCGACCCGGAGTGGACCTCGTCACCGATCTCGGTGCGGTGCTTGGCGAGATCGTCGTAGTTGGCCGTGATCGCCCCGGCGCCGAGGTTGACGCCGCGCCCGATTGTGGTGTCGCCGATGTAGGACAGGTGCGGAACCTTGCTCCGCTCACCGATCGTGGAGTTCTTTATCTCGACGAACGTACCGACCTTGCTCTGGGCGTCCAGCGTCGCACCCGGGCGCAGGTAGGCGAACGGGCCGACAGTGGCGCCGCGGCCGATGACGGCCAACGTCGCGTCGGTGCGGGTGACCGTCGCGTTCTCCCCCACCTCGCAGTCGACGAGCGACGTGTCGGGTCCGATCGTCGCCCCGCGCTCGACAGTTGTTGCGCGCAGGACGTGCGTGTTCGGCAGCACCGTGACGTCGGGAGCGAGCGTGGCTGTCACGTCGATCCAGGTCGTGGCCGGATCCAGGATCGTCGCACCCTCGAGCTGCCAGCGACGGACGGTCCGCGCATTGAGCGCGCGGGCTGCTTCCGACAGCTGCACCCGGTCGTTCACGCCGAGCGCGTCCTGCGCCGCCGGAGCGTTGGATGCCGCGACGACCTCGCCCGCGGTGCGGAGGATGCCGATGACGTCAGTCAGGTACTTCTCGCCCTGCGCGTTGGCCGTGCCCACTGAGGCAAGGCTCGTGCGCAACTGCGCGGCGCGGAACACATAGATTCCGGTGTTGATCTCCCGCACCGAGAGCTCGTCGGGCGACGCATCCTTCTGCTCGACGATGCGTTCGACCGCCCCGTCGGCACCACGGATGACGCGGCCGTAACCCGTGGCGTCGTCGAGCGTCGCGCACAGCAGCGTGGCGCATGCAGCCGCAGCGCGGTGACGCGCGAGCAGCCCCTCGACGACGCTGACCTCGACCAGGGGCACATCGGCGCTGAGCACCAGCACGTCGCCGTCGAAGCCGTCGAGCGCGGCCAGGGCCAGTTCCACGGCGCGACCGGTGCCGGGGATCTCGTCCTGGTCGACGACATCAACTCCCGGAAGCAGGCCGGTCACGGCATCCGCCACCAGATCCCGCTCGTGACGGACCACGACCACCGCACGCTCCGGCGCCAGTGCCGATGCGGTGCGCAACACGTGGCCGATCAGCGGAAGCCCACCGATCTGATGAAGGACCTTCGGCGTGGCGGACTTCATCCGCGTCCCCTGGCCTGCCGCCAGAATGACGACGGCGACGGGGGTTGGGTTCTCAGCCATGCTCCGCCGCCAGGACTCGAACCTAGACTTCACAGCTCCAAAGGCTGTCGTGCTGCCATTACACCACGGCGGACCGGCGCGTAACGCGGCCGCGAACCAGTCTGCCAGAGGACGAGTCGGCCGGGATAATGGCCCCATCAGTCGAGATAATGGCTCAGTGTCCGCAGAATCCGACGAAGTCGACCGCATCGTCGGTGCCTGGAGTGCCCAGCGGCCCGACTTGGACTTCTCTCCACTCGAAGTTCTCTCGCGGGTGGACCGCCTTTCCCGCCACCTCGACCGGGCACGCCGCGAGGCCTTCCGCCGTTCCGAGCTCGAGCCGTGGGAGTGGGATGTGCTGTCGGCACTGCGACGGGCGGGCGAGCCGTTCCAGCTGAGCCCGAAACAGCTGCTGCAGCAGACACTCGTGTCCTCGGGCACGATGACCAACCGCGTCGACAGGCTCGTCGGTCGCCGGCTTGTGCGGCGTGAGTCCGATCCGGGCGACGGACGCGGCATCCTGGTGACCCTCACCGACGAGGGACGAACCCGTGTGGATGCCGCCATCACCCGTCTCGTGGACGCTGAAGCGGTGCTGCTCGAAAGCCTCTCCCGCGCCGACCGTGACCGCCTCGCAGCCCTGCTGCGCAAACTCTCCCTGGGGTTCGATGTCTGACACAGAAGACGGATTCATGGACGCCGGTTCGCCCGAGACTCCCGCCACCGGAAATCGCGATGGAGCGAGAACAGGGGGCTGGCACGACTGGTTCGATGTCCGGTTTCGAACACCGGCTGCGGTGTACGGACTCATCGTCTACTCGGCGCTCTTGATGATCACGTCCGATTACGAGACCGATGTGGCCGAAGTGGTCGTGTCATCGGTAGCCACGCTCATCGTGTTCTTCATTGCCCACGTCTTCGCCTATACGCTCGCCGACCACGGCAAGCATCCGCTGGGCACAGCCACACGCTACGCGTTGACACACTCGGCTGGAATGCTGTGGGCAGCAGTGCCGCCCACGCTTGCCATGGTGATCGCCGGGGCCGCGGGGAGGACCGCGGATGACGCGTCGGCCTATGCGCTGTGGGTCACGATGCTGGTGCTCGCGTTCCTCGGCTACGTCGCCTATTCCCGCACGGGCGCCGGAATCGCCAAGCGCATCCTTGGTGCCACCGGAACCGCCTTTCTCGGCGCTTTCGTCGCGATCCTCGAGTACGCCTTCCACTGAGCACCGGCTCGCTGGAGCGACGGGGCGGGCGGCATGCGGTGTCGCACTGTCCGCGTAGCGTGGGGGCATGATGAGTGACGACCAGCAGCCATTTCACGACGCGCCACTTGACGCCGCGATGTCGGAAGCTCTCGCCAACCAGGGCCTGCGCATCGAGCAGATCGACAACGCCACGAGGGTGCAGAACGATCCGTGGTTGTCCGCGGTCGCTCGCGGGTTTCTCGAAGACGAGCCGGTCGAGGTTCGCCGCGAAGCCTTCGTCGGACACACCGCTCACCGCCGCAAGCTCGGCGTCTACGATGCCACCTGCCCGCAGCCCGAGATTCCGGTCGCGACGTTTGCGTCATGGCCCACCGAACTCACCGTCCCCGGTGGCACCGTCCAAGCCAGCGCCATCAGCTCGGTGACCGTTGCACCGACGCACCGGCGGCGCGGCATCCTTCGTTCTGTGATGGCGGGGGAGCTGCGAACCGCCGCCTCGCTCGGGCTGCCGGTGGCAGCGCTGACCGTCAGCGAGTCGACCATCTACGGCCGGTTCGGGTTCGGTGCGGCAGCCGCCGCTGCGAACTGGGAGATCCGCACGCGGCGTGCCGGGTGGATCGGACCCGAGGCACCGGGGCGCGTGGACTTCGTTTCCCGCGACCAGGCGCGAGAGGTCGCCGAAGCCCTGCACGAGCGCGTGCGCGTCACCTCCCCCGGCGAGATTGCTCTTCCCGGAGGACATCTCAATCGGTTCTTCGGCACGAGCCCCGATGCCGAGAAGGCCGAGCGGCTGCGCACCATCCAGTACCGCTCGCCCGCGGGTGAGGTTGATGGGCTTGCGGTCTACCGCGTGGTCGAGAACCCCGACGACTTCAGCGAGTCGACGCTCGAGCTGTCGTGGCTGCTCGCCGCGACCGACGATGCGTACGCGGGCCTGTGGCGGTTCCTCCTCGAGATGGATCTCATCGCGCTTCTGCGCGCATCAGAACTCGGCCTCGACGAGCCCCTATGGTGGATGATCGCCGACCAGCGGGCCGCGAAGATCACCGTGACCGACCATCAATACGTGCGCATCCTCGACGTGCCGG